>Ga0207646_10000014_pt1 | contig 345047 bp, 359 predicted proteins | sample KBSK5502metaG_FD_184343 | JGI IMG/M metagenome (GOLD analysis project Ga0207646, IMG submission 184343) | Corn, switchgrass and miscanthus rhizosphere microbial communities from Kellogg Biological Station, Michigan, USA - KBS K5-50-2 metaG... | ecosystem: Host-associated > Plants > Roots >... | reverse complement strand
CGCGGCGGCGTGCGCATCTTCGGTCGACCGGAGGTACGCATGCCATCCCGTATCGCGCTCGCCCTCCCTGCGCTCGTTGCCGCCGCGCTCGTGGGTCTCTCCTGCGCCGCTCCACAAGCGTCACCGCCAACACCGACGATATCGTCGTCGCCCGCAACACCGGCAGCGAGCGCGACGGAGTTGCCGGCTGGTGCGCGCCGCTTCGAGATCGTCGCCGAGCGGTCGCTCGCGACGATCCGCGTGCGCGAGCAGATCGCGGCGATCCCCGCGCCTGGCGATGCGGTGCTGACGACGCGAGCGTTCAGCGGGGCGGCCGTGCTCCTGAGCGATGGCACCTTCGCGAATGGGTCCGCGTTCGCCGCCGACCTCGACACGCTCAAGAGCAACGAGTCGCTGCGCGACGAGTGGATCAGGTTCAATACGCTCAACACGCGGGTCTATCCGCGAGCGGAGTTCACGCTCGCTCGCCTCGGCGGCGTTCCGCTGCCCCTCGCAGCGCAGGGTGAGTGGACTGCGACGCTCGAGGGCACGATGAAGATCCACGGGGTCGAGCGCCCCCTCTCGTGGCCCGTGCAGGTGACGCGGTCCGCGGGTGAGATCCGCGTCCGCGGCGCGACGGCGTTCAAGTTCGGCGATTACGGCATGGCCGTGCCGGCGAATCGCCTGATCCTGTCCGTTGTGGACGACGTGCGACTCGAGATCGACCTCGTCGCGCGTGACGGCTAGGCGGGCGCGAGCGCTCCGACGAGCACCATCATCGCCTGATTGAGCGGCGCGGCGACGCCGCGTCGCTCGCCCTCGCGCTGCACCGCGCCGCAGATCGCGTCGATCTCCGTGAGACGACCGGCCTGCACGTCCTGCAACATCGAGGAGCGATTCGCTCCGGTCACGGTCGCGATGTCGCGCCACGCGCGTCGCCCCTCGTCCTCGCTCATCGCGACGCCCGTCGCCGTCGCGACGCGCGCGACCTCCGCAGCGAGGCTGTCGGCGACACGCGACGCCCCGACGTCGGCGAGCAGCTCCGCGTTCGTGTAGCCGAGGAGCGCGGTCGTCGGATTCATCGCGGCGTTCACCGCGACCTTGCGCCACACCGAGTGCCACGCGTCTTCGACGACGCTCACCGTCATGCCTCCCTCCGCCAGCCGGGCCGCGAGCGCCTCGAGCGCGCGGCGTGGTCCGGGTGCGGGCGGCTGTCCGAGCTCGACCTTGCCGGGTCCGGTCGCCCAGAGCTCTCCGCGCTCCAGCCGCGCGCCGACGTAAATGACGCCGATCGCGACGCGTGCCTCGCCGACCGCCGCGGCCAGCGTCTCCCAGTTCCCGAGGCCGTTCTGGATCGTGAGCACGACGCCGTGACGCGAGACGACGCGCTGCGCGACCTCCGCCGCCCACACCGTGCCGGGCGTCTTCACGCAGACGACCGCCGCCTCCACTGGCTTCTCACCCGTGCGGAGAGGCGCGCTCGTGCGATCAATCGAGACGATCTCGACGCGGCCGGCGAGTGCGCGCTGGATGACGTGGCCGATCGCGCCCATCCCGATGATCGCGACGCGCATGCGGACGGGGTCGCCGATCGATCAGACCGCCTTCGGCCGCGTGGCGTTCTGCCGCAGCGCGGCGAGCTCGCTCTCTTTCATAGTGAAGCTGTGCTCCGCGTCGGGAAAGCGGCCTTCGCGCACATCGCTGTCGAATGCGCGAAGCGCGTCGACCACGGCCGTCCCGATCTCGCCGTAGCGCTTGGCGAACTTCGGTTTGAAGTCGCCGTAGAGGCCGAGCACGTCGTGCAGCACGAGGACCTGACCATCGCATTCGATGCCGGCGCCGATGCCGATCGTCGGGATCGAAAGGCGCTCGGTCACCATCGCGGCGACCGGCGCCGGGATGGACTCGAGCACGAGCGAGAACGCGCCCGCGTCCTCCAGTGCGACCGCGTCGTCGATGAGCTGGCGCGCGGCGCGCGCGCTCTTCGCCTGCGTCTTGAAGCCGCCGAACTGCGCGACGCGCTGGGGCGTGAGACCGACGTGCGCCATGACGGCGATGCCGTTCTCCACGAGCGCGCGGACGAGCGGGACGGTCTCGTGACCGCCCTCGAGCTTCACCGCGTCCATGCCCGCTTCCTTCAGGAAGCGCGCGGCGTTGCGCAGCGCGTCCGTCGGCCCGGTCTGATACGAGCCGAACGGCATGTCGCCGATGAGGAGCGGTCGCGACGCGCCGCGCGAGACCGCCGCGGCGTGCCGGACCATGTCGTCCATCGTGACCGGCACGGTGTTCGGGTAGCCGAGCACGACCATGCCGAGCGAGTCGCCGACGAGGATGATGTCGATGCCGGCCTGCTCCACGAGCCGCGCGAAGGCGGCGTCGTAGGCGGTCATCATCGTGATGCGCTTGCCGTCGCGCTTCATGGCGACGACGTCGGGGACCGTGACCTTCTTCGCGATATCCATCTGAACCTCCGTCCAGGCCGGCTCTGCCGGTCCCGGCGTCAGGCAATCGTAGCGCGCGAGCACCACCTCGCAGGTTTCATTCCAGCGCGTCGATGACGTCCGGCAGGCTCGCGAGGTCGGGGATGACGCGGGTCGGCGCGGTCTCCAGCGGCTCGCCGTGCCGGTCGACGAACACGGTGCGATAGCCGAGCGCCGCCGCGGGGCGCATGTCGTGATATTGGCTCGCCCCGACGTGAACGGTGACATCCGGCCCGACGCCGCTCCGCTCCGCGAACATCCGCCAGTGACCGGACGCAGGTTTGTAGCTGCCGGAATCCTGCGCCGTCACCACCAGATCCGGCGCGAGTCCGAGCTGCGCCAACGAGGACGCGATGAGATCGCGATCGACGTTCGACAGGATCGCGATCTTCCGACGGCGCCGTCGGAGCTCGGCGAGCGCCGCGGGCACCTCGGCGAAGGGTCGCCAGTTCGGGAGCGACGCGGGCAGGGGCGAAGGCGCGTCGATGCCGAACGACGCGAGCAAGCGGCGCCCCGCCTCATCGAGCACCTCGCGGTAGGGGCGGTAGGACTCGGCTTCGACCTGCGCCTCGGTCGCGATGTAGCGGCGCGCGAGCTCGTCACGGTCCATCGGAGCGCGCAGCAGCGGGAGGAGCGCAGCGGTGATCCCGCCCTCCCAGTCGATGAGCGTGCCGTAGCAGTCGAAGGTGACCCAGTCGATCGGTACGAGCGGAGGCTAGCGCCTGGGGAAGCGGGTCAGCGCTCTGGCATATGACGCTCCGCCCAGCGGCGGAGAAACGCGTGAATCCGACGAGAGCGTCGGGCACGGGCGGCGACATCGTCGCTCGCCGGCATCTTGCGGTCGGCGGTCATTTGAGGGGCCCTCCTTTCTCAGCGTCCGGACAGCATTGGTCTTCGCGGCCGCCGGCACCGCGACTGTGCCCACGCTGCGAGCGCCACACGCGTCACTCCGCCTACGTTGCGGAAGGCGCACGCCGCTACAGTCCGCGCCGATGCGACTCTCCGCGCTCGCCGCCCTGATGCAGAAGACCGAGGGCGTCGAGATCACCAGCTATCTCGTGGCGGATCCAAAAGCTGCGAAGGAGAGCGGCGTGCGCGTCAGCCACGCCGGAGGGCTCATCAGCTGGACGATGACGTCGACCGACAACGGCTTTCTCAACCGCGCGCTCGGTTTCGGCACGCTGTCCGAAGCCACCGGCGTGGTGCTCGACCGGCTCGAGCGCCGCTTCGCCGCAGCTGGTCGCACCCCGCGGATCGCGGTCGCGCAGGGCCCGACGCCGCGCGCCGCGCTCCGGCTGCTCGAGCGACGCGGGTACGCGCCCGAGGATGGCACCGAGGAGCACATCTACTGCTACGACCGTCCCGCGCTTCCGAGCGCGCGCGCCGTCGACGGCCTCACCGTGCAGCGCGTCGGCCCCGCGCACGCGGCCGAGTACGCGAAGATCGCCTTCGCGAGCTTCACCGACCGCGGGCCGTGGTTTCGCGGCATCGTCGAGGCGCTGGTGCGACGGCGCGCGCACGGTCGCTCCCTCACCGCGTACCTCGGACGCATCGACGGCGTGCCAGCGGCCACCGGGATGCTCTTCGACGTGCGTCCGGTCGCGGGCCTGGGCAATGGAAGCGTCCTTCCCAAGTTCCGCGGGCGCGGGATCCAAAGCGCGATGATCGCGCACCGCATGCGCGCGGGCCGGGAGCGCGGGCTGCGGATCTTCTTCGGTCAGACGCAGAATCCGGCGTCCGCGCACAACCTCGAGGACCTGGGGTGGCGCCTTCTCTACACCGAGATCGATTGGGTGCGCGAATGAGACGACGCGCGTTCCTTCGCGGGCTCGCTCTCGGCGGCGCGGCCGTCGCGAGCGGCTGCGTCAGAGGTGAGGCCCAGACCTCGCCGTCGCCGTCCACATCGGCGTCGGCGATCGCGTCCGTCACACCGCCCACGACACCCTCACCGGCGCCCACCGTCGGGTCGCCGGACTGGAATGCGCTGCGCGCGGCCCTGCGCGACGGCCTCGTCCGATCGGGCGATGCCACCTACGACGCCGCGCGCGTCCTCTACAACACGCGCTTCGACGGAGTCCGACCGCAGGCGGTCGCGCGCTGTGCGACCGCGGAGGATGTTCGCGAATGCGTCCGCTTCGCGCGCACGTACGGTGTCCCGCTGGCGCTGCGCAGCGGCGGGCACAGCTACGCCGGGTGGTCGACGGGACCCGGTCTCGTCGTCGACGTCGGTCGCATGTCGGCGATCGACGTCCAGAGCGATCGCGTGACCGTGGGTGCCGGTGCGCGGCTCATCGACCTGTATGACGCGGTCGCGGCGCGCGGCCAGGGCGTTCCCGCGGGCAGCTGCGCGTCGGTCGGCGTCACGGGGCTCACGCTCGGAGGTGGCATGGGCGTCCTCTCGCGAGCCTGGGGTCTCACCTGCGACGATCTCGTCGCGGCACAGATCGTCACGGCGGACGGTCAGGTACGCGACTGCGACGAGGCGCGCGACGCCGACCTCTTCTGGGCACTGCGCGGCGGAGGCGGTGGCAGCTTCGGCGTCGTCACGTCGCTGACCCTGCGCACGCACCCCGCCACGGCTCTCGCGATCGGATTCCTGTCGTGGCCGTGGTCGCGCGCGGCGGCGGTCGTGTCCGCATGGCAGGTATGGATGTCGCGCGCGACCGATGCCCTCTGGTCCACGCTGCATCTCCAGACCGGTGCGCAGGGGCCCGAGGTCACGATGCACGCGGTGCTCACCGGCACCGCCTCGGATCTCGCGTCGCGCTTCGACACGCTTGTCGCCGGGGCCGGCGCGCCGATCTACCGCGAGCAGGGTGTCCGCACCTACCGCGATGTCATGCTCCTCGAGGCGGGCTGCCTCGGACGCTCGATCGAGCAGTGCCACCTCGTCGGGACCACGCCCGCGGCGGTCCTGGGACGCGAAACGTATGTCGCGAAGTCCGCCATCGCGAAGCAGCCACTCCCCGATGCCGCGATCGCCGCGCTCGTGAACGCCATCGAGTCGATCGCGGGACGACAGGGCGTCGGAGGCGGCGCGGTGCTGCTCGATTCGCTCGGGGGCGCCGTGTCGCGCATCGCGCCGTCGGCGACAGCCTTCGCGCACCGCGATGCGTTCGCCGTCGCTCAGTTCATCGCAAGCTGGAACGCAGCGGGGCCCGCGTCGGTCGCCGACGACATGCAGGCGTGGCTGCGCGATCTCTATGCGACCGCACGTCCGCTCATCGGCCGCGGCGCATACGTCAATTACGCCGATGCCGAGCTGCCCGACTGGGAAGACGCGTACTGGGGCGCAAACTATCCCCGGCTGCGCCAGATCAAAGCGAGGTACGACCCGGATCGCGTGTTCGACTTCGCGCAGGCGGTGCGGCCCTAACGCGCGAGCCGCTCCGCGAGCTTCGCGACGAGACGGCGCGCGACCTCGGTCTTCGCGAGCAGGGGCAGGACCTCGACGCCGTCGGCGCTCACGAAGGTGACGCGGTCGGTGTCCGACCCGAACGCCGAGCCGGGGTCGCTGACGTCGTTCGCGACGACGAGGTCGAGCTTTTTCTCGCGCAGCATGCGCCCGGCCTCCGCGCTCGCATCGCCGGTCTCGGCCTTGAAGCCGACCACGATCGCGCCGGCGCGTCGCGCGGACACGATCGCCTTCAGGATGTCGGGGTTCTCCGTCATCCGTAGGCTCAGCTCCTTGCCGGCGTCGCGCTTCTTGATCTTGCGTTCTTGCGTTTCGATCGGCCGGTAGTCGGCGACCGCAGCCGCCATGACGACCGCGTCCGCGTTCGGCAGCAGCCCGAGCACCGCGTCGCGCAGCTGCTCGGCGCTCTCGATGGGCACGAGCTGCGTCCCGGCCGGCGCGCGCAGCGCGGTCGGGCCCGAGACGAGGAAGACCTCTGCGCCGGCGTCGGCCGCGGCGCCCGCGATCGCGTAGCCCATCTTGCCGCTCGAGCGATTCGACACGAAGCGCACCGGATCGATCGGCTCGAGCGTCGGGCCGGCGGTCACGATGACTCGGCGGCCGGCGAGCGCCTGCGAGACGCTGAGCGCCTCGACGATCGCGGCCTCGATGCGTTCGAGCGACGCGAGACGACCCGGTCCGATGTCCCCCGACGCCAGAGGACCCGACTCCGGCTCGACGATGCGCGCGCCGCGCGAGCGCAGCGTCGCCACGTTCGCCCGCGTCGCGGCGTTCTGCCACATGTGCGTCTCCATCGCCGGCGCAAGGACGATCGGCGCGTCGGTCGCCAGCACCGTCGTCGCGATCAGGTCGTCCGAGAAACCATTCGCGAGTCGCGCGAGGACGTGCGCCGTGGCCGGTGCGATCACGACCACGTCGGCCTGCCGGCCCATCGCGACGTGGCCGGCGGCGCGCTCGTCCTGGATCTGGAACATCTCGAGCTCGACCGGCCGGTACGTGAGCGCCTGGAAGGTGAGGGGCCGCACGAACTCCGCGGCCGATCGCGACATGACGACCTGCACGGTCGCGCCCGCCTGCGTCAGGCGGCGCGCGAGCTCGACCGACTTGTACGCGGCGATCGAGCCCGTGACACCGAGCACGATGAAGCGCCCGCGCAGCGCTTCCATCACGCGTTCAGCTCGTACAGCAGGCGCAGCCCCTCGAGCGTGAGGTCCTCATCGACCTTCTCGATCCCCTTCGCGAGCGGCGCGATCGTCACCGCGAGCCCACCGGTCGCGATCACCCTCGGCTTCGCGGGCAGCTCGGCGACGATGCGCGCGAGCAGGCCCTCGACGAGTCCGACGTACCCGAACACGATCCCCGAGCGCAGGCAGTCCGCGGTGTTCTTTCCGATCGCGGCTGCGGGCGGCGTGAGGGGGACGCGGAAGAGGCGGGACGCGCGACCGAAGAGCGATTCCGCGGAGACCTCGAGGCCGGGCGCGAACGCGCCGCCGAGGAAATCACCCTCCGCGCTCACGACGTCGAAGTTCGTCGTCGTTCCGAAGTCCACGACGATCGCGGGCCCGCCGTAGCGCCGGTGCGCGGCGAGCGTGTTCGCGATGCGATCGGCGCCGACCTCCGACGGGTTGTCGACGCGAAGTCGCACGCCGGTCTTCACGCCCGGACCGACGACGAACGCGGCGTGGTCGAGATAGCGCTCCGCGAGCCGCGTGAACGACTGGGTCAGTGGTGGCACGACGCTGCCCAGGACGAGCGCGTCGATCTCGTCGAGCGCGAGATCCTCCTGCGCGAGCAGACCGTCGAGCATCACCGCGAGCTCGTCCTCGGTGCGGTCGTGCACGGTGACGAGGCGCCAGGTGCGGATGAGGCGATCTCCGTCGTACGCGCCGACGACGATGTTGGTGTTGCCGACATCGATCGCGAGAACGGTGGTCACGTCAATCGTTCGATTCCGTTGCGCCGGTGCGCAGGCCTCCCTGCCCCATATGCGCCTCGAGCGCTTTCGCCACGTTCGGCGGAACGAGGCCGTCCACAGACGCGCCGAACGCGACGAGCTCTTTCACGCGCGACGCGGAGAGGAAGAGGTAGTCCGGCGCGGTCATGAGGTAGACCATCTCGATCCCGGGCGCGAGCTTGCGATTCATGTTGCCCATCTCGAACTCGAACTCGAAATCAGAAAGGGCGCGGATCCCTCGGATGATGAAGTTGGCGCCGACCTCCTTCGCGAATGTCACCTGCAGCTTGTCGAACGTGGTGACCTCCACGTTGCGGCAGCCCTTGCATGCTTCGCGCATGAGCGCGACGCGCTGGTCGGCGTCGAATAGCGTCTTCTTCGAGAGGTTGCGGCCGACACCGATGACGACGCGGTCGAAAAGACGCGCCGAGCGTTCGACGATGTCGATGTGCCCGTTGGTGGGCGGATCGAACGAGCCGGGATAGATCGCCACCCGATCGCTCACGCCGGTCGCGCCTCCTCGATGCGGTAGTGCACGCCAGCGCGAATCGTACGGCATGGAAGAATGACGGCATGCCGCCGGCGACGCTGAAGATCCGGCCCGAGCGCTCGATCTACCGGATCGATGGCGGATGGTTCAAAGCGCGTTGGCACTTCTCCTTCGATCGCTACGACGATCCGAAGAACATGGGCATCGGCACGCTGCGGGTGTTCAACCACGACACGCTCGTGCCCGGCGCCGCGTGGCCGATGCATCCGCACCGCGACATCGAGGGGATCACCTACGTCGTGTCGGGCGAGTTCGAGCACGCGGACAGCCTCGGCAACGACGGCGTCCTGCAGCCGGGCGGCGTGCAGCGGATGCGTCTCGGCTCAGGTGCGGAGCACTCCGAGCGGAACCACTCGAAGACCGAGCCCATGGAGTTCATTCAGATGTGGATCATCCCGGCGCAGCGCGGTCTCGCGCCGTCGATCGCCCAGCGGCAGTACACCGTGGCGGACCGGACGGACCGGCTGCTCCGCTTCCTCAAGCCCGAGGGTACGGAGGGCGAAGGACTCACGGTCGCGCGGGACGTGTCGATGTACGCGTCGCGGCTGTCGGCTGGACGCGAGCATCGACACGAGATCGGCGACGGACGCGGCGGCTATCTCTACCTGATCGACGGGACGCTTCGCGCGAACGGCCAGCACATGACGCGTGGTGACGCGGCGTATGTTCTCGGCGCCGGTGAGCTTGTGCTCGATGGCGAGGAGGAATCCGATCTCATCCTCGTGGACACGCCGCTCTAAATCACCTGGCCGAGCAGGGCCAACGCTCCGACGACGAGAACGCATCCGACGATCTGACCAGTCACATTCCCCTCGAAACGCCGTCCGATCGCCCAACACGTGCCCGCGGCCGCGAAACCGGCCGCCAAACCCAGAACACCGCCGTGTCGCGCAAAGGCCAACTGGCCCACGATCAGAGCGGCAAGTGCGAATGGCTGTCCCGCTGTCGACGTCATGACCATCGATGAACAGGAACTTCTTGTATGTCATGTTGTCGATACTGGGATCGATCCGCACCACTGCCTCGTGGCCGTCGACTTTGAAGACATGTTCCGTCGCGGTGTTCCAGAGACGGACGGCGTTGAACGGATCCGGGCGAACGTCGATGACGGGAGCGCCATCCAGCAGGATCCTGCGGCGCGCGCTGAAGTATCCATGCTCTACGACGACTTCGTGCTGTCTTCCGTCGACGTCGAGTTGCCAACGCTGACTGCCCATCACACCGCCAGACGTCGTCCGGACGCGAACACCTGATCGACGATCGGCCCGCCGAGGCGGTACGCGAGCTCGCGTTCGTCGTCGGTGTCGAGGACGACGACGTCGGCGCGACGTCCTTTGATCAGCGCGCCGGTCCGTCCGCCTCGCCCGAGCGCGTGCGCGCCGTTGATCGTCGCCGCCACGATCGCCTCGTGCGGCGTGAGGCCGCAGAGCACGACGCCGAGCGCGATCGCGGTGGGCATGCCCTCGAGCGGCGAGGTGCCGGGGTTGTGGTCGGTCGCGAGGGCGATCGGCACGTCGATGGCGAGGAACCTCCGCGCATCGGGCGGCGCGTACCCGACGAAGAACGCGCTGCCCGGCAACAACACCGCGGGGATCGCCGCGCGGGCGATCGCACGCAGCCCGTCGGCTGAGGCGTTCGCGACGTGGTCGGCGGAACGCGCGTGCGCTCGCGCCGCGAACGCGGTGGCGCCGACGTCGTTCAGCTGGTCCGCGTGCAGGGTGAGCGCGAGACCAGCCTCGCTCGCGGCCTTCGCGAGAGGCCGCACGTCGTCGATGTCGAAGACGCCGTTCTCGACGAAGGCGTCGACCGCTTCGGCCAGGCCCTCGTCGGCGACGGTTCGAACGGCCTGAGCGGCCTCGCGCACGAAGCCGCGGCGATCGTCCGCGCGGGCAGCGGGAAGCGCGTGCAGCGCGAGATACGTCACCGCGACATCGATGCGCGATTCCTTCGCCGCCGCAGCGATGACGCGCAGCTGCCGCAGCTCCTCGCTCGGCTCGAGCCCGTAGCCGCTCTTCACCTCGATCGTCGTCGTCCCCAGCGCGATCGCGCGCGCGAGACGTCGTTGGAGCAGCGCCAGCAGGTCACCGTCGCTCGTGTCGCGCGTGGCGCGCACCGTCGCGTGGATGCCACCGCCGCGCTCGAGCACCGCGAGGTAGTCCGCGCCGCTCCGCCGCGTCACGAACTCGTCCCACCGCTGACCCGCGTAACAGAGATGGGTGTGGGCATCCACGAATCCCGGCATGACCACGCGACCTTCGGCGTCGATCTCGACCGCGTCCGACGTGCGCAGAAGGTCCGTCCATGAATCTCCGCGACCGGTCGCGACGATCACGCCGTCGCGCGACGCGAGCCAACCGCCATCGATCGCGCCAACATCGCCTGCTGCCGCACCGACGCGTGGCTTCTCTTCCTTCAGCGGCGCCATCGTGAGAAGGCGAGCGCGTCGAATGACGAGATCCGCTTCGGCCATGACCTATGCGGCCGCGGGGAGTGCCGCTCTCTCGCAAAACGGGCCCGCTCCCTTGCGCTCATCGGATCGTCGTGTTGATGCCGCGGTCTCGGTGCTCGTTCGCGGCACTCCCCGCGTCCGCCCGGTCATGTCACTCAAGGAAGTGTGATTCGATCACTCGAGAGCGCTCGAAGTGCTCGAGTTTGAGTGCGCTCGCCGTGACCTGAAGAGCGGCATCGAGCGGCAGCAGGCCGATGAGCTCTCCGCGGAGGACGTCGACGCCCGCGTCGCGCGCCCGGCGCTCGACTTCGCGCCACACGGTCGCGAGCGATGTCACGGTCGTGTCCAGGAGATTCATCGACACTTGCGCGCGCGGCGGATCGGTCAATTCGAACCCGAGGGCCTGCACCGCCGGAAGACCGCCGGACGACTCGCGAATCTCTTTCGCGATCCGCTTCGCGATCTTCACATCTGGAGTGTCGAGCTCGATGTTGAAGGCGATGAGCGGCGGGCGCGCGCCGACGACGATCGCGCCGGCCTTCGCGTGCAGGACGGCCGGTCCCGCGTCGGGCACGTGGGTCGTCGCAAGCAGGTCGGAGAGACCCTCGTACTGCGGTTTGCGTATATCGGGCAGGCGGATGCGCTCCGGGCGCATCGCCGCACGCGCGTAGAAGTAGACGGGGATCTGGTGACGCTCGGCGACCTCGTGCCCAAAGGCATGCGCGATGGCGACGCACTCCTCCATCGTCACGCCGGCGAGAGGCACGAACGGCACGACGTCCACCGCGCCAAGCCGCGGGTGCTCGCCCTTGTGCGAGCGCATGTCGATCTCGAGGTAGGCCGCCGTGATGAGCGCGTGCGCGGCGGCGGTCACCGCGTCGGCGTCGCCGGCAAAGGTGAAGACGGAACGGTTGTGATCGGCGTCGCTCGTCTGATCGAGGAGCCGGACCCCGGGGACGTCGCTGATGGCCTTCGCGAGTCGGTCGATCACGTCGCGGCGGCGGCCTTCGCTGACGTTCGGCACGCACTCGACCAGCCGCGGCACGGCGGAAGCGTACCCGTCATCCCCCATCCGTGGGGCTTGTAGGCGTGCCGACGGTTAGTGAGACTGACCACCGTGGAATCGGATCGGAATCGGAACGAACAGGGACTGAGCCTCGCCCTGCTGCAGTTCAACCCGTCCTCCGTCGTGCTGCTCGACACCGAGGGGCGCATCCGCTCCCTGAACCGGAACGCCGAGCGTCTCCTTTCGACGACCGAGGCCGATGCGGTCGGCAAGAGCTACACGGTGGTCTTCGGCGAGTCGCTCGCGCAGCGCGTCTTCAAGCTCATGCTGAGACGGGGCGCCGAGGGCGAGGCCCGCGCGATCGAGGCGACACTGCCGGGCGGGCGCCGCGCCAAGCTGCGCGCGACCGCTGGTCCGTTGAAGGACGCTCGCGGCAACGTGAACGGCATCGTGTTCGTCGCAGACGAGGACACCTCCTCGCCGAAGCTCGAGGCGCTCGCCGATAACCAGGTGCGCCTGCGCGATGCGCTCCGGCGCTACCTCGGCGACAACGTTGCTGACATGGTCGACGCCCGCCCGTCGTTCGTCGATGTCGGAGGCCAGACCCAGACCGTGAGCGTCGTGCACGCGGACGTGCGCGGGTACACCGCGATCGCCGAACAGCTCCCGCCCGATCGCGTCGTTTCGCTGCTCATGCGGTACCACGGCGCCGCAGCGAAAGCGATCCGTGGAACGGGCGGCACGATCGATCGCTTCGCGGGTGACGCCATCCTCGCGCTCTGGAACGCGCCCGTGCCGCAGGAAGATCACGTGCGGCGCGCGCTCCGCGGCGCGCTCGCGATGCGCGACGCCGCGCGCGAGGTCGGCAGCGACCTCGGCTACGGCATCGGGGTGCACACCGGCGAGGCGATGGTCGGCAACCTCGGCAGCGAGGAGTACCAGAACTTCACGGCGATCGGCGACACGGTGAACGTCGCGGCGCGGCTTCAGGGCCAGGCCAAGGCCGGCGAGGTGGTCTGCTCCGCGGTCGTCCTCCAGGCGGCGGGCGAGGGCGTACGGACGACACCCCTTGGCGCGTTGGAGTTGAAAGGACGGAAGACACCGGTGGAGGCCTACCGCGTGGAGGGGATCGACCAGTGACCTTGCAGCCCGGGAACACGCTCGGGAACTACCAGATCGTGGAGAAGATCGGTGCGGGCGGGATGGGCGCCGTGTACAAGGCGTATCAGGCGTCCCTCGGCCGCTACGTCGCGATCAAGGTGCTGCCTCCGCAAACGGCGGGCGATCCGGCCTTCGCGGATCGCTTCGCGCAGGAAGCGCGCGCGATCGGAAAGCTCCGCCATCCGAACATCGTGACCGCGTTCGACTTCACACAGCAGGGTGACATCGCGTTCCTCGTTTCGGACTACATCGACGGCGGCACGCTCGCCGACCAGCTCGGGTCGCCGCTGCCGCTCGAATACGCGCTCGGCATCCTCGGACCGATCGCCGCCGCCCTCGACTACGCGCACGCGCGCGGTGTCGTGCATCGCGACATCAAGCCGCAGAACGTGCTGCTCACGCGCGAGGGGACGCCGGTCCTCACGGACTTCGGTCTCGCGAAGATCGTCGGACCCGGCTCGGGCATGACGCAGGCCGGATCACTCATGGGCACGGCGGATTACATGGCGCCGGAGCTCGCGGGCGGTGCGGAGAGCGCGGGCCCTGCCGCTGACCAGTACGCGCTCGGGATCATCGCGTACCAGATGCTCGTCGGCCGCCATCCGTTCCCCTCGGACAACCCGCTCTCCGCGCTGATGGCGCACGTGAACAAGCCCGTGCCGCTCCCGAGCCAGCTCGGTGTCGCGTTGCCGCCCGGTGTGGAGGCCGGGCTCCTGCGCGCGCTCGCGAAGAAACCGGAAGATCGTTTCGCGCGGTCGGGCGACTTCGTCCGTGCGCTCGCGGGCTCGCAGTTCTCGGTGCCCACACCGGCACCGACGACGTTCCCGGCACCGACCACTCCGTCGCAGCCACCGATCGTGGCGGCCGCCGCCGCCGTCGCGGCGACGCCGGTCGACGGCGCGCCTTCGCCGCTCCTCTCGCCGTCGGGGCTCGTGAACGGTGTGGCGCGTGTCGAGCCACCGCCGCCGCCGGCTGCGCCAGCCGCCGTCGCGTCGGCTCTCGCGGGCGGCGCGGCCACGGCGGTCATCGCAGCGCCGAAAGCGCGCCGCGGATTCCCCTGGCGCCGCGCGATCGTCCCGGCGATCCTCGTCCTCGTCCTCGCCGTCCTGGCGCTGCGCGGCGGCGCCGAACGGAACGCGGCGGTCGATCGCACCGCCACGCCACAGGTCACAGCGCAACCGACGGCGAGGACCACGACCGCACCCACGCTCGCGCCGACCGCGGCACCGACGGCAGCGCCGACTGCGCGACCCACTGTGGCGCCGACCGCTCCGGCGACCGGCACCGAGACCGAACCCAACAACAGCCCAGCGACGGCCACCCTGATCGCGACGGGCAGCGTCCACGACGGAACGATCTCGCCCGCCGGCGATGTCGACTTCTACCGCACGCAGGTCCCCGACAACACCGCGATGCTCGTGACGCTCCACGCCGACACGCTGCCGGGCGGCGGGGTCGCGATCTTCAACGCGTCAGGGGCCGAGGTGGCGCCGGAGGTCAACACCGGTGCAGACCGCGTCGCGCACGTCGACTACGTCGTCCGGGATCCGGGCTCCTACTTCATCCGCGTGCGCGCCGTGCGAGTTGACGCGACCGGCACGTACCAGCTGAGCTACTCGACCGCGGCGCGCTGAGACTCGCGCGGTCTAGTGCCGCGCGACCTCGTGGTGCTGGTTCTCCGCGTTGCGGATTCGGCGGGACATGATCGGGAGTAGCGCGAGCGCGATCTGCGGATGGCTCTCGAGGATCCCGCGGAAATGCCAGCGCTGTATGCCGAGCGCGGTCGTGGGCTCCACCGCGCGCGCGCTCGCCGAGCGCGGGAACTCATCGAGGAGCGCCATCTCCCCGAGGACGTCACCGGGTCCGAGCGTCGCCAGCTTGATCTCCGTGCCGTCCCGGTCCTGCACGATTTCGACCTTGCCCGAGCGGATGATGAACGCGCCGACGCCGGTGTCACCCTGGCGCACGATCTCCTGCCCCGGCTGATAGCGCTGCTCGACGGCCGCGTTCGCGATCGCCTCGAGCGACTTCTGGTCGAGGTCCTCGAACCACGAGACTTTCTTGAGGAATTCGATGCTGACCGGCATGACGGCGGGATGGTAATGGTCCGCGAGATACTTCGCACCTGTGTCGTTCCGGATCGAGACCGTTCGCGATATCGACGCCTGCACGGCAACGGTGCCGATCCAGGAGGAGGTGTGGAGCGGCGATGTGGTCGTCCCGCCGCAGCTGCTCCTCGCGGTCGTGCACAACGGCGGCTTCGTCGCCCTCGGCTATGCCGACGGTGACGAACGCGCCGCCGGCTTCGTCTTCGGGTTCGTCGGCATCTACGACTATCACTTCCGTCATCACTCGCACATGCTCGCCGTGCGTGAGCCCTACCGCGGCAGTGGACTGGCCAAGGCGCTCAAGGAAGCACAGCGCGATCACTGCCTCGATCAGGGCATCGAGGTCGTCGCGTGGACGATGGATCCGCTCGAGGCGCGCAACGCAGTCTTCAACTTCGCAAAGCTTGGTGCGTTCACGCGCGAGTACCACCGCGACTTCTACGGGCCGATGCCGGACAAGCTCAACGCGGGCCTGCCATCCGATCGCATCTACGTCGAATGGCCGATCGGCCACGACCGGACGTACAAGCGTCTGAAGGGCGAGGACCGGCCACCGTCGCTCGAGGAGGCCGAGCGCGAAGGCATCGCGTACACGCTCCGCGCCGATGGCGAGCGACCCGGAAAGGTCGCGCCGGCCGGTGACGAGACGCACCTCCTCCTGGAGATACCCGCGCACTTCCAGGAGCTGAAGGCGCGCGATCCGAAGACCGCGCTGGCCTGGCGTCTCGCGGTCCGTGAAGCGATCGAGCCCGCGTTCGCGCGCGGCTACGCGGCAGTCGAGTTCCTGCGAGCGGCGAATGGTCGCGGCGCGTACCTGCTGGTGCCCCAGCCGCGACGTGAAGGAGTGATCGACACCGATGAGGATTGAGCGCGTCGAGCTCTTCGTGCTCCGTCTGCCGCTGAAGCGCGCGTACGAGACGAGCGGCTCCCGCGAGACGCATCAGACGCGCGTGATCGCGCGGGTCGAGTCGGAGGGCGCGGTCGGTTGGGGCGAGAGCGTCGCACCGGAGCTGCCCTGGTACTCGGGCGAGACGCCCAAGACCGTGTGGTACGCGCTCGACGAGATCATCATCCCCGCGCTGCTCGCCGCCGAGCTGCACCAGCCCGAGGACACCGAGCGCATCCTGGCCTGGATCCGCGAGCACCGCATGGCGAAGGCGACGCTCGAGATGGCGATCTGGGACCTCTTCGCGAAGCGCGACGGCCGGTCGCTCTCGAAGCTACTCGGCGGTACGCGCGACCGCATCCTGTGCGGCGTCGCGATCGGCATCCAGCCATCGATCGAGGAGCTGCTCGCGACGATCCGACGCGAGCTCTCTGCGGGTTACCAGCGCGTGAAGGTGAAGATCAAGCCCGGCTGGGATGGCGCGGTCGCGGAGGCGATCCGCAACGAGTTCCCCGACCTGCCGTTCATGCTCGACGCGAACTCCGCGTACACGCTCGCGGACGCGCCGCTCTTCAAGCGCATCGACGCGTCCATGCCGATGATGATCGAGCAGCCGCTCGCGTACGACGACATCGTCGATCACGCGGCGCTGCAGCGCGAGATCAAGACACCGATCTGTCTCGACGAGTCGATCCACACCGGCGAGGACGCGCGGAAGGCGATCGAGCTCGGCGCGACGCGGATCATCAACATCAAGGCCGGACGTGTCGGCGGTCTCACGTCGGCGCGCCGCGTCCACGACGTCTGCCGCGAGGCGCGCGTTCCGGTGTGGTGCGGCGGCATGCTCGAGATGGGGATCGGCCGGGCGCACAACGTCCACCTCGCGTCGCTACCGAACTTCAGCCTCCCCGGCGATGTCTCGGCGTCCGAACGCTACTTCGCCACCGAGATCATCGGCGAGCCGTTCACCGTGCGTGCCGACGGCACCATGCTCGTGCCGACCGGTCCGGGCATCGGCGTGACCGTGCTCGAGAAGGTCATCCGCAAGATCGCCGCGAGGACGAAGGAGTACCGCGCCACGCGGAAAGCACCGACGAAGACGAAACCGCGGGCTAGCGCGGCGAAGCGGGCTGCTCGGCCTTCTGCGGGGCGCTCTCGGGCGGCCACACCACGATCTCGTCGATGACCGTTCCGAAGGCGTCCACCAGCCGCGCGTAGTCGCCGCGCGTCCACAACAGGCGCGCGGCGGCGATCGGGCCTGCGGCATACACGTGCTTGCGGCCTCCGACCAGATCGTCGGCGAGCGGATGGGTCGCGGCGCGCACACGGGAGCCCGAGTGGATGCGGTAGATCTCGCCCGCGCGGACGAACGACGGCGAGCCCCAGGTGTAGACCCACTCCCACTCGACGGGCTTCCGGACCTCTTCGCGCCAGAACGCGCGCAGGTGCTGGAGGCGCCAGTTGGCGAGATCGCTGTCGAGCATCGCTCGGACCTCGATCCATTCCGCGTTCGCGTTCTCGATCGCGGTGGTCGCGGAGGCGGCGCGGATGTTCAGGATGCGTGCCTTGAGCGCCTCGACGGGACGGAAATCGGCCACGCGTGGACAATACCCGACGACCAGGGAGAGAGGCGTGATGAGCGAGCACACCCGCGCGCTGCTGGCGGAGGCCGCCGGCACGTTCTGGTTCTTCTTCATCGGAGCCGGCGCGATCATCGCCGACGCGAACGGCAGCGGCGGCGGCCTCGGCGCGATCGCGGCGGCGCATGGCGTCACGCTCGCGGTCGCCGTGTCCGCATTCGGTCCGATATCGGGCGGCCATTTCAATCCCGCGGTGACGTTCGCCCTCGCGATCGCGGGTCGGCATCCGTGGTCGCGCTTGCCCACCTATTGGATCGCGCAGCTCGTTGGCGGTGTCGCAGCGGGCTTCGCGCTCCGTGGCGTGTTCGACTTCGCGCTCGCGGCGGTCGACAAGACGCATCTGGGGACCCCGGCGCTCGCGAACGGCGTGAGCGTGCCGATCGGCATCGGCGTCGAGGCGCTGCTCACCGTCTTCCTGGTGTGGGCGGTGTATGGCACCGCGGTGTCGCCGCTCGCGCCGCGAATCGCGGGCTTCGGCATCGGCCTCACCGTCGCGACCGACATCCTGATGGGCGGTCCGCTCACCGGCGCGGCGATGAATCCCGCGCGGCATGTCGCGACGGCCATCCCTGCCGCGTTCTTCGATAACTGGTACGTGTACTGGGTCGGTCCGCTCCTCGGCGCCGCGATCGCGGGTCTGTCGATCCGGTACGTGTTCGCGGCTCCGGCCGACCTCGCGCAGGGCGGCTAGGCGGGCGGCACCACCACCGCGTCGTGCGGGTCGGGGAGCGAATGCCGCGCCTATTGCGCGCGGTACGTTCCACCGAACGCGGCGATCCTGTCGCGGATCACGCCGGCTCCCCGACGGCTGTCGCACCCGAGCTTCTTGCGGATGACGTTGAGGTGCGCACGCACCGATGCCTCGCCGATCCCGAGCGCCGCCGCAAGGGCTCCACGTGACCGCTGCGGGTCCGCGAGCCAGGTACGCACGATCTCGATCTGGCGCTCGGTCAGGTCGCGCGCACGCAGCACGTCGAGAAGAGTGGTCTCCCCCTGGTTCGCCGAATGAAGCAAGCGCCGCCAGTAGTTGGGTGCCAGGCCACGCTGGATGGCGAACCGTGCCAGGCGGACGACCGTAGGGCGACGCCACCAAGGCCAGGTCCGCACCTCCTGGCGCACCAGCGCCGGCGTCTCCTTCCGTATCAGCCGTTCCGCCTCGGCGACGTCACCGGCCGCGAGCTCGGTCGCGGCGAGCGCGAGCACCGCCCCGCGCCGATCGTGGTGGAAATCGCAGCGCTCGAACTCGCGCACGGCCGGAACGAGCATCTCCCGCGCGTCGGGCAGCTTGCCGAGCGCGAGGAAAACGACGCCGCGCCCGGCTTGCATGTAGGGAAGGTCGCCGGGCGCGCAGTTCGTGGGATCCGGGAGGGTCGGCGACGAGCCCTCGGCGAGCTCGAACAGCGGCTCCTCCCAGGGGACGCGAATGCCGCTGGCCAGGCGCAGATTGCGGGCGCCAGCGATGTCCCCGAGGTCGCGCAGCGAGACGGCCCAGACGTACTGCAGCCAGTGTCCGAATGACCGACTGCCGCCGCCCCAGTGCCTGTCGGCTTCACGGAACAGCGTCAGCGCGAGCGGATCGCCGCGCGCCGCATGTACGTAGCCTCGAAGGTACGCCGCGAGCCCAAGGAGCCGCGCTCCACCGGTGGCGCGGGCGATCGCCGAGGCTGTTTCGGCCTCGCTCGCGGCGGCCGAGTAATCGCCATGCGCGACCAACACGTGCGTGAGCTGGCGTGCGATCCGGAAGTGAAGGTCGCGTCGCAGTTCCCCGTCACGAACGCGGCCGGACAGGTTACGCGCGGACTGTCCCAGCGCGAGCGCGTCCAGCGCGCGGTTCAGGGCCTGGGCGTTGACCGACGCATACAAGTACGCCTCGCTTGCGGCGATCCCGTGATGAGAGCGCGCGAGGGTGACTGCTCGCGCGAGACCGTTCTCGCAGCGACGCGCGTAGTAGTCGAGGTAGGCGAGGTGCGCCTCCGCGCGAGCGGCCGTCTCCTCATCCTCGCCGCTCGCTGCCCTGTCGAAGAGGTCGCGAGCTTCGCCGAACGCTTGCTCGTCCTCGGCCGCGCGTCCGAGACTGAACGCCACGACGGAGGGCAGCTCCCGCCGTCGCGATCGCAGCTCCGCGTGCTCGAGCATCACCACATCCGCCCGCCCGAGACAGACGGCCTTCTCTATCGCGAGGGCGAGGTCGCGATCGGATTGGGTAGTGCTTGGCAGCTTGCCCACGTACGTGAATCCTAGAACTTATGGGGCATAAGTTCGCCCCTGCTGGTGCTACGTTCGGGCGTGCCCTCGAACGATCGAAGCGCGCTCGACCGGGCGGGAGCGAACAGATAAGGAGAAGAGGCCATGCGCCTTCGAACGATCATCTCGTTCATCGTTGCCCTGTTCGTTCTGCAGATGCCCATCGCCGATCGCTTCGGAGCCGGTGGGGCCGCCCTGGCGGCGGCGCCCGCCGTCGACGTCTGCCACGATGCGACTCCGCTCGGATACCTGTCGGGTGAGGACCGGCTCGCGGCGCAGCAGCTCGATCCGACCACCGTTGCCGGTCTCGCACTGGCCAAGTCTCGTGCTCCCGATCCCGAGAGCGCCAATCGCGACCTCAGCACCGGCACGGCCAGCGCGATCGCGGCACAGCGGACTCTCAAGGAGGCCACCCTCCGCACGGGTCGCGGGCGAGGCTCCGCGAGCGTGTTCGCGGACCGCGCCGCCGCGCTTCGCGGATGTGCGACGCCGCAGCCTGTCTCCACGCTGGAGACGACGCTCGCCACACTCTCCGCCGCGGTGTTCAGCCGCGCGGACGCGACGATCGGGTCCGGGTATGGATGGGTCGACAACCTGAACCAGCAGGGGCAGGTGACCTGGTACTACTGCGGACCCGCGGTCGTTTCCGAGGCCGCGCACACCATGGCGAACAACGGCCGGCTCGCGAATCCGGTCAGCCAGTGGACCGCCGGCAGCTACATGGGAACGACGTCGACCGCCGGCACGAGCGTCGGCAACTTCGTGCGCGGAATGAACGCGTACGTCGGACGGCCGGTGGCGGGTTGGGACTACTACTGGTGGGTCTGGCTTTCGTACAGCCCGACCTCTTCAGAACGCTCGACCTTCGTACAGAACCTCATGTTCGACGTGAACAACGGCTGGCCCGTCGGCGGCGATGCATGGGAGGAGGCGTACTACCCTCACCTCGTCGGACATCCCTACAACCAAACGATCTTCCACTACATCGAGATCGGCGGTTACGGCTCGAGCGGCGGGACCGTCTACTACGCGGACTCGGCCACGTCGGTCTGGAGCAGCGTGCCGCCGTACAGCTGGTTCAACATGCAGACGATGATCACGATCCTCGGCGGTCGAGGATATGCCTGGTAGGCGCTGGGCGCTGATCCTTGCGACGGCGGCGTGGAGCGCTGCGTGCTCCGCGCCGCCGATCTCCTCGCTCGCGACGCCGGCGCCGCCGCCCAGTGGCTTGTCGGACCGCGTCACGAGCCTGAACGTCTGCATCACCGATCAGCCGGAGACGTGGACGACGGGATTTCAGTCTCACAGCTTCGTTCTGCCGGACGGGATGCGTTTCGGTCTGGGGGCGCCGACACTCGCGGGCCGGCTCGCCTTCGGGCAATTCGGCTCGAGCGCCGGCAGCGGCATCGGAAGCGTCGACCTCTCGACCGGTCGCATGACGCCGATCGTCACCTACGAGCCCGGCGCGAGCGGCATGGGCTGGATGGCCGTCGAGCTCCCATGGGTCGTCTGGGAACAAGGCAACTCGCAGACCAATCCCGCGGACTGGAGCCTTCTCGCGTGGAACAGGGAAAGCGGCGAGAGGCTCACCCTCGCGACGTCACGTCTCGCGGACGGCTCGTTCCTATCGGGACAGTCACCGCTTCCGGCGATCCGCCGAGGCACCGTGACGTGGGCGCAGCCTCTCCCGAAGCGCGCCGACTACAACGAGGCGCAGATCCACGTCTTCGATCTGAGCCGAAAGCGCGACACGGCGATCGCCAGTGGCCGGGTGGGAGTCCCGGTCTTCGCCGGCGGATATCTCGTTTGGGGACGGCGCGACGCGGAGGGCCGCTACTCGTTCCAGGCCGTGGACGCGGACACCCTCCAGCACGCTGATCTTCCGCCGCGTCTCCGCGATCCTGGACCGATCGTGTACACGGCGGGATCGCCCAGATATCTCGCCTGGAGCGGAGAGGGCTCGCGATCGCTCGTGGTCTGGCCGATCGATTCGCAGGGCTATCGGGAGTACCGCGCTCCGGATCTCGGGCACACCTTCCAATTCATACAGCTCGCCGGCGACTACGTGCTCTTCTACGGTGGGGCGTCGTCGACCGTCCTCGATCTTGGAAGCGGTCGCGGATTCGATGTCTCAGGCAGCCTCGCCGGATCGGAGCAAACGATCGCGAAAGAGGAGGCGTCCGCTCCGGCGCAGAAGGGCACAGCGGTGTCGTCACGGCTGTCGAGTGTCCCGTTGACCGCGGTGGGCCCCGTCGGGCCGTGCCCGCGCTGAGCGACCCAGCTTCGCTTGCGGCGAGTCCGCTCTAGCCGCAGGCGCCGTCACAGACACGAACGACGCCGGTCATCTGCGGGTGAACGCCGCAGTGATACGCGAACGTGCCCACCTTATCGAACGTGATCGTCGCGCTCTTGCCGCTGTCGAGCCCGACATCGAACGGACGTCCTTCGTCGCTGGACGTGACGGTGTGGAACTCCTTGCCCATGTTCACGAAGGTGACCGTCGTGCCCACCGACACCCGCAGCTCGTGAGGCGCATATGTCCATGCGGCTTCCTTGCCCACCGGCTCGATGACCTGGACCTCATTCGGCCGTAGCGTCGGGCCAGCGGTAGCGGCCCCACACGCGGCGAGGATCATGAGCGCCGAACACGCCCCGGCGCGAAACGCCCAGCGCCCCGTCACGACGATCGTACGAACGTCGTGACGGAGCGGATGCGCCGCTAACTCACTTCGGCCAGACGGTGAGCTCGCCACGTGGCTGCGTCAGCACACCCGAGTCGTACCCGTCGGTGGTCCGAAGACGAAGCTTGTCCGTGCCCTCGTGGCCGCCGTCGTGCACATCAAGCCGGAACGAGACTGAACCGAAGGCGCCGTAGACCGTGGCGTCCGAACCCGTCACGACGATCACGTCGAGCCGCGACGAGTCGTAGCTCCGCCCGCCGCCGTCGATCTGGATGCGGCCCTTGATCTCGCTGTTCTTGGAATCGACGTTGATCTTCGTCTTGAGGATGTCGCCCCACTTCGGAGTGCCCTCGATCCTCCCTTCGGTCGTGATCGGCAGCGCGATCGTGACCGGCGCGGTCGCGAACGATGCGCCGCCGTCGTCATCCGTGACGCGGAGGGCGACCGTGTAGGTGCCGGTGGTGAGGTAGATGTGGCTCGGGTTCTTTAGGTCGACCCCGGTCGCGTCGGCGGCGAACGTCCCGTCGTAGTCGAAGTCCCAGGCGTACGTCAGCGTGTCACGCGGACCTGCCGGATCGGTCGCGACGCCGGCGAACGTCACCGAGCCGAACGGGACACCGGCGTATGGCCCGCCGGCGGAAGCCGTCGGCGCGACATTCTGTACGGACACCGTCGCACTCGCGACGGCCGCGAGGTCTCCGTCGAAGACGCGGACCTTCACGGTCCACGTGCTTGGGCCGTCGAGCAGCGCGGCGGAGAACGTCGCGTTCTGGCCCGCCGTCTCGAAGGTGCCGTTGTTGTCGAGGTCCCAGGCGTAGGTCAGCGTGTCGTTCTCCGGGTCGGTGCCGGATGCGCTCAGCGTCACGCTCCCGCCCTCGGCCACTGAGTACGGACCGCCTGCGTCCGCCGTCGGCGGCATGTTGAAGTGAAGGCCGACGAGCACCGGGTCGTGATCCGACGACCGGTACGGCCCCGGGCTGTAGAAGGTGTTCACCTGATTGGCCGTCTTGAACTCGGTGTTGTAGTCGAGCACGTTCGGCTCGTCGGGGTTGATGTGCCAGTGGGTCTCACCGGTGACCTGCGCGACGAGCGATGGGCTCGCGAAGGCGTGGTCGAGGTACCCCGACTCGCCGTTGAAGACGTACGAGTAAGCTGCGGAGCCCTCGTACGCGGCGACGAGGTTGGTCATTCCGCCGTGCGTGAACGTCGTGATCGGATCCTCGAACGTGTACGAGTTCATGTCGCCGATCAACAGGAAGTCGGCGTCGCCGCTGCCCGTGGGATCCGTCGCGATCCAGGAGAGAAGCGCAGCGGCCGCGGCCGTGCGCGTCTTGTTGCAGTTGCCCTGACCGTCACCGGTGTCGGGATCACTCACGCTGTTGCAGTCGGAGCCCTTGGATTTGAGGTGGTTCACGACGATCGTGACCTTCTGACCCGAGACGTTGTGCTGGAAGGTCTGAGCGAGCGACGGACGATTGAGCGTGTCGATGAAGCGTGGATCGACCGCCGACGTCATTAGCCTGTAGGCACCGACCGGCGTGACCGCCGCCGGCTTGTAGATGAACGCGACCTTGATCGCGTCTGTCCCGATCACACCGGTGTTGATGAACCCATAGGTGCCAGCGCCCAACGCCGCGTTGAGACCGGCCACGAGATCCTCGATCGCGCTGTTCGGTGAGGCGTCGTTCTCGATCTCGCTCAGGCCGACGACATCCGCGTTCAGCGCGCTGAGCGCGCTGACTTCCTTCGCGCGCTGCCGCGCGAACTCGAACGCTGTTGTCGCGCCACGCGACGTTGGGAACCCGCCGCCGAGACCGTCCCCGTTGAAGAAGTTGAGAACGTTGAACGTCGCGACGCGGAGGTTGCCTCCGACCGCATCGGGCGCGGCTGTCCGTGGATTCACGTGGTCGAACGCGATGGGGCCGACCGGCTGGATCCGATAGTTACCGAACCGGAAGTCCATGACGCCGGTGAGACCCGGCAGCGTGTCGCCCACGCGCAGGGTGTTGCTCGCCGAGAGTCCGCCCTGCGGGTACCGGGTCGGATCGATGTTCTGCAGGTTGTTGCCGTCGTCGAGGATGATCCGGCTCCGGTTGTTCTGAAGCGCCAACGCGTTCGCCGCGGCTCCCGGTGTCGTCACCGCGGTCGGCGTCGAGAGCCGGCCGACGCCAGACAGGCTCACCTCTCCGAAGCGGCCAAGGTTGAAGACCTCGGTCGCGGTGAGCGTCTGATCGAACGTGACGAGCATGCCCTCGTAGCGCTCGAGGTCGCTGATATTCGCCACCGGGAGAGAGACCGAGGTCGCGGGCACGGTCGCGCCCGTGGAGCACCGCGCGACCGCGTTGACCGAGCTGATCCTCGTGAGACCGGCGGACTCCGTGACGGTTCCGCGAGCCCGAACGACATCGCCCGCGTTCACGTCGACGCCGAAGCCATTGTCGAAGACGAAGATGCCTTCGGAGGTCAGCGGATCCGCGTCGGCATCAGCGGATTCCTCCTCGACGTAGAAGCCGCCGAACTCGGAGGGGACCTTCTGGTAATCGCCGACCACGACGCCCTCGATCACGACCGCCGAGCCCACCATCGGGCTGGCCAGACCGCTCCCCTGGATGTCGTGGATGCGCGTCGCCAGCGCGCCGCAGACGAGCACGTCGGCCGTTTGGAAGCTGAAGGCGTAGTCAGTCGCCATGGTGTTGGGCGGATCGTTCGGGTCCTGATCCTCTACGTTCGCGGCGAAGACCGTGACCGTGCACGATTCGTTGGGCGCGAAATTCGCGTCGGGATCGAGCGTGAAAGTCGTCGGGCCCCCGGACGTAGGAGCGGTGTGTCCGAAGGACACCCCGCAGTTGATCGAGAACCAGCCCGCGGAGAGGTTCACCGGCTCCGAGAACGTCACGAAGATGTTCGAGTCGAGTGCGACGCCGCTGGCGCCGGCGACGGGGCTCGTCGCCGTGATGCTCGGCGCCTGGTCAGTGACCCTGGGCGTCAGCGAGAAATCGTCCACCGCGAGACCGTCATCAGCGCCCGCGGCGTCGAATGAACTCCACCGGATCCAGAAGGTCGTACCCGCCGGGATCGACGCCGCCACGAAGCCACTTACAGAGGTCCGATTGGCTGACGCGTTACCGTCCAGCAGTCCGACGGTTCCGGTCGTCACCGGTCCGGTGAAGTCAAGCGCATCGACGTCCGTCCACGTCCCCGTTGTCAGCGACGTTGCATCCGAGCTCCACTGAAAGTCGATCCGATCGGCGCGTCCGAGCGTACCGATCCGCCACTGCTCGCCGATGTACGCGATGTCGATGCGCGTGATGTCGGAGCCGGTGTTATTGGTGAAACTCGCTCCGATCGTCGGTGTGAGCGCTCCGCTCTGGAGGCCACCCAGAGCACGCTCGGTGCTGCCCGCAGCGCCGAAGCTGTACGTGTTCCCGGCGTTGCTCGAGCCGGTGCCAGCGGCGTACGAGTCGTTGGCGTTGGTGCCGCTCTCGCTCAGAGCCCAGCCGTTCGGAAGCACGTTGGAGGTGCCGGTGTTCGCCAGCGTATCGAAGTTCTCGGTGTAGGCGGCGCCCATCGCAACGAGACTGATCGTCCCGGCGCCTGCGGCTGAGCGCTCGCCGAGCGGCACACCCAAAAGGAGGAAAGCGAACGCGACGAGCGCGGTCGAAAAGCGACGGACCATTCCCCACCCCTCACATCAGACGCGCATTCCCTCACACCACTCGAAACGAACGGAAGCTGCGTCAGCCTAACCCAGACATGGAACACTCCGCGACGATGAGTCTCTGGCTCGACGGAACTTCGCGCTCCTATCCGCGGCTCGATGGTGACGTAACGGCCGATGTCGCGGTCGTGGGCGCGGGCATCGCTGGTGTCGCGACCGCGTACTTCCTCGCATCAGCCGGCGCGAGCGTCGTCGTGCTCGAAGCGCGCGGAGTGGCGGAGGCCGCGAGCGGCCGTAACGCCGGATTCCTCCTCGCCGGCGTCGCAGAGAACTTCGTCGCGGCCTCGCGTCGATACGGAGAGCGGAGCGCGCTGCGGATCTGGCGTTTCACGCAGCGCACGCAGGCCCTCGTCCGGTCGCTGGTCGACGAGCATGGCATCGACTGCGCGCTGCGCTGGAACGGATCCGATCAGATCGCGGGCGACGACGAGGAATGGCGCGAGATCGAGGCCAGCGCACGGCCCCTGTCCTCCGAGGGCGTCCGGGTCAGCGTCGACCGCACGGCGCGCTCCGCGACCTTCGCCGACGACGGCGAGCTGCATCCGGTCCGCTGGGTGCGCGGGCTGGCCGCCGCCGCCGTGAAGAAGGGCGCGCGCATCCACGAGTCGACGCGCGTCGACGCGGTCGGCGCCGGCGAGGCGCGGACCGCGACCGGCGTCGTGCACGCGAGCGCGATCGTCCTCTGCACCAACGCCTACACCGCGCACCTGACGCCCTCGCGGGTACGGCCGGTCCGCGGCCAGATGCTCGCGACGGCGCCCGCCACGCCCGTCTTCGCGCGACCGGCGTACGCGAACCGCGGCTACCGCTACTGGCGGCAGACGGTCGACGGCCGCGTGCTTGTCGGCGGCTGGCGCGACACCGCGGTCGACGAAGAGGTCGGCGAGGAGGAGCGCACGACCGAGGTGGTCCAGAGGCAGCTCGAGGCCTTTCTGCGCGAGCACCATGTCACCGCCGCAGTCACGCATCGGTGGGCGGGGACGATGGGCTTTTCGCACGATGCGCTTCCCTACATCGGCCGCGTCGCCAAAGGCACGTTCGTGTGCGGCGGATTCACCGGCCACGGGATGGCGTTCGGTCCGGCGTCAGCCGAGCTCGTCGCGACGCTGGTGCGGGGTGGCACTCATGCGGACGCGGATCTGTTCGATCCGTCACGCTGACGCTTCTCGCGAGGCGGTGAGCCCGCCGGGATTCGAACCCGGAACCAAGGGATTAAAAGTCCCCTGCTCTACCGTTGAGCTACGGGCCCTAGGAGCCCCTCATTTTCTCATTCCAGTCCGAATGCCGCCTCGCTATTGCGGTGGTGCGGATGATGGGGGCACGTTCGCGCTGACGAGCTTGCGCCGCGCCACGGCGATCGCAGCGGAGATGAAACCGGTGAGCAGGGCCGCCCAGATTACCTGCGGTGTCGCGACATCGAGTTGCAGCGCAAGCACCGCGGCCAATGCGCCGGCGATGCCTCCCTCGACGATGTCGCGGATCACCTGTCCAATAGGCGAGTTAAGCCACTTCGCGAACCCTCTCATACGTTTCCTTTCCGGTACCGGGAAGTCATCGAGGCCGCGATGTTAAGCCCCCGGCACGCGCATCCGGATGAATCGCTGCCGCCCGTAGGGACTGTCGTGATCGCGCGTTCTCACGATGTCCACGGCATTCGCACGCACGATCTTGTCGGCGTAGCCGTTGGCGATCGCGGCGTCGCGCTCGATGAAGTGAGCGCCGGCAGCGCGAACGTCGGCGTAAAGACGTTCCATCAGTAGCCGGATCAGGCCGCGCGCCTGGTGGCTCTTCGCGATCGCGGTGTTCGCGATGTAGTAGGTATCCCTCGCGTGCGCGGGTCCGGCCTGCGTATAGCCGACGAGCACCGCGCCGTCCCACAGCAACACCGCGAGGCTCCGCGGTCCATCAAAGGCCGCGCGCAGCTCATCAAGGCTGAAGGCGTCGTCACCGAAGACCTCGTGCTCGATCTCCCCGATGCGCTCCTTGATCGACTCCCATGACCGCGCGCCGTCGCGGCTGAACGACTCGACGCGGATCTCGCTCATGGCGCCAGCCTAGAAGCGCGGCTCCAAAGGTTCGGCCGGCGGCAGCGTGAAGTAGAACGTGGTCCCCTTGCCGACCTCGCTCTCCGCCCACACCCTGCCGCCGTGACGGTGGACGATCCGCTGCACCGTGGCGAGACCGATGCCGCTTCCCTCGAACTCCGAGGTGTTGTGCAGCCGTTGGAACGCGCCGAACAGCTTGTCGGCGTAGCGCATGTCGAACCCGACCCCGTCGTCTTTGACGAAGAACACGGCCTCGCCGTCGTGCGTTTCGCCGCCAAAGCTGACGTGGGCAGGCTCGCGGGCGCGCGTGAACTTCCAGCTATTGCCGAGAAGGTTCGTGAGCGCAACGCGAATCAGCCGCTCGTCGCACGTCGCGGGCAACGCGCCATTGGTCTCGAACTCGACCGCTCGCTGCGGCTCGCGCGCGCGTAGGTCATCGACGACCGAGCGCGCCAGCAGCGTCAAGTCCACGCTGCGCGGGTTCATCTCGTCACGTGTGAGCCGTGAGAGCAGCAGCATGTCGTCGATGAGGAGGCCCATGCGCGTGGCCGCTGCTCGCACGCGGTCGAGGTGCTTCCGCCCGTCGTCGCCCAGCGCTGCGCCCTTGTCCTCGAGCAGGATCTGACTGAAGCCGTCAATGCTCCGCAGCGGCGCGCGCAGGTCGTGCGAGACCGAGTACGCGAATGCGCCGAGCTCGTCGTTGAGCGCGCGGAGCTCAGACACGTTCCGCTCCAACGCGCGGTTGAGATCGTGGACCTCCTCGAAGAGGCGGCGGTGCTCGAGCACGATGGCGGTCTGATCGGCGAGCAGCTGAAGCAGCGCGAGGTCGTCGTCGAAGAACGCCGAACGGCTCTGAACGAGGATGGAAACGACACCGATGCGACGGCTCCCGACCGTCAGCGGCGCCGACAGCACGTAGCGCGGTCTGTCTCGGCGATATTCCGCGGGAAGCTGCCTCGCGCCGCCGCGGTCTTCGGCCGTGACGCGCGCGCGCTGCTCGACGAACGCCGGTCCGGCCAGAGATTCGTCGAGCCGACGGTCGATCGGCTCGCCCCCGCGGTTCCGCCAGAACCGCAGCACCTCGCGGTCCGGCTGCCAGATCCCGAGCCAGGCGTCGGGCTCGCCGCTCGCAGTCGCGAGCTCGCGCGCGAGCGTCGTGTTCACGAGCTCCGGTCCCGCCTCGCCCACGAGGCGACCGGTCCGTTGTATGAACGCGAGCAACTCAGGGGCCTGCCAGGCGCGCCGAAGCATTCCGGGCGGCGCAAAGCCCAAGAGGTATGCGATCCCCGAGCCGAGGGCGAGGGGAAGGATGAAGGAACCCACGGCCGGCAGGACGATGGCGAAGCCCGCGCCGAAGATCGTCAGCGCCAGCAGCAGCGTGCCCGCCCCGATGAGCTGTAGCCGGCGGCGCGTCACGCCATGCGCGCGTCGCGTCGCGCGCAGTACGGCGAGGCCAGCGTAAGCCTCGAAGACGGTGAAGTACACGAGGATCAGGATGAGGAGCGGCGGCGGCATGGGAGTCGGCGCGACGAGAAGACCGATCGCCGTGGCCGTCCATGCGACGCCGGCCGCCGGGATGACGACCCGCGGCAGATCCGTGAAGCCTCGGATCGCGCGCAGCGTGAGCAGCGGCATCGCAAGGATGAGAGCCGCGGACACGAGCGACAGCGTCGGACTCTGGATCCCCAGCGCCTGCGCGACCCAGCCCTGCGTGATCGAGAACGCCGGCGCGCCGAAGAACAAGGCGATGTCGATGCTCTCGCGGCTCGGACGGCGGATCGCGCGCACCAACACTGCGATGAAGACGAGCAGGAAGATCGCGTTCGTGAGGACCTGGATCAGCTGGATCGCAGTCATGGGGCCACCACGCCGCGCCAGACCTTGATCCAGACCGCCATGTCCGCACCCTTCATCGGTCGTCCGATGTGATAACCCTGCGCGAAGTCACACGATACGGAGCGGACGCGGTTCCAGGCGAGCTCGTCTTCGACTCCTTCGGCCACGACCTCGAGGCCGAGCGCGTGTCCGAGGTCCGCGGTCGCGCGTACGATCGAGGCGCTGTTGTCGTCGGTGGTGATCCGCGACACGAACGAGCGGTCGATCTTGACCTCGTCTACCGCGAGCCGATGCAGATACGCGAGTGACGAGTACCCGGTGCCGAAGTCATCGATCGCGATCCTGACTCCAAGCTCGCGGAGCGATTGCAATCCGCGCATCGCCCCTGCCGCGTCGGCCATGATGTCCGTCTCGGTGATCTCGAATGCCACCAGGGCCGGCGGGACGCCGGCGCGTTCGATGAGATCGTGGGCCAGCCGCGGCAGCTCCGGGTCGTGCAGCGTGCGCATCGACAGATTCACCGCAACGGAAAGCTCCAGGCCCTCATCACGCCAGAGCCGCAGCTGGCGGAGCGCCTCGCGAAGGACCCAGACGGTGAGCGGTTTCGTGAGCCCGGCGCGCTCGGCCAACGGGATGAATTCCATCGGCGGAACCATGCCGCGCGCGGGGTGTTGCCACCGGACGAGCGCCTCGACCCCGCGCATCCGCCGCGTGGCGAGCTCGACGATCGGCTGGAAGTGCAGCACGAGCTCGTCGCGCTCGATCGCACGGCGCAGCTCGGACATGAGCGTGAGCCGCTCGGGCGCGTATTCGTCGTGCTCCGCGGCGTACGCCGCCCAGCCGTCGCCGCGTTTGGCGATCTGCACCGCGACCTCAGCCCGATGCAGCAGCGTGTGGGCATCGTCACCGTCGCGTGGGTAGGTCACGAACCCGACGCTGACGCGCGTCTGAAGCACCTGGTCGTCCACGCGTAGCGGCCGCACGAACGCCTCATGCGCGGCGCGGCTGAGGCGAAGGGCAGCTTCATCATCCGTTACGGCCGCGAGGATCGCGAATTCGTCGCCGCTGACGCGGGCGATGACCGCCGCGTCGCCCACCGCCTCGCGCAGCCGCGGTCCGACCGCACGCAGCATCGCGTCCCCCAGGCGCGGGCCGACCGTGTTGTTCAGATCTTTGAAGTGATCGATGTCGAGGTACAGCACCGCGAGCCGGCTTCCCAAGGCGCTCGCTCGTACGAGCTCGTCGTGCAGGAGGTCACGGAACAGCGCGCGGTTCGGCAGCTCGGTGAGAGCGTCGAAGTGAGCCAGTCGCTCGAGATCGCGCGCGTGGGCATCCGATTGCGCCTGGAGGCGCATGTTCTCGAGCGCCATCGCCACAAGCGACGCGAAGCGCCGGAGCAGATCCACATCGCGCGCGCCGAAGCGCCGGTCCTCCACCCCGAGCCCGATCACGCCGATCGTGGCGTCGTTCCTCACGATCGGCACCGCGAGGGCGATCGGACCTCCGAGCGCGACCTGCATCTCCTCCGGCGGTTCGACTTCGGCGCGGATCTGCACCGCACCCGACTGGAGCGCGCGGCCGACGATCGACGAGGCGGTCGGAAACGAACGGCCCTGTGCGTCGCGAAAACGACCGACGGCCGCTACGAGCTCAATGCGCCCGCCAGCAACTGGGACGAACAGTCCGGCAGCCGAGGTCGAGACGACGCGCTGGGCGGCGGCGAGGATCGAGGTCAGCCCGTCGTGTGCGAGCGCACCGGCCGCGACGATCCGCGCGGCCTCGGTGAGCGCTTCGGCCTCGATGCGCTGCCGTTGCGATTCGTCGAAGAGACGGCCCACCTCGAGGGTGGGCGCCACCTCGGAGGCGAGAAGCGAGAGCAGCTGCCGCTCCTCCTCCGAGAACGTGCGGGTCGTGGCGCTGATCACGACCACCGCACCGATCGCGCGGTCCCCGACGAGGAGCGGCGCCGCCATCGCGCTCTTCACGAAGCTGCGCGAGATGGGCGCGGCGTTCGGCCAGCGGGTGTAGTCCTCAACGACGACGAGCTGGTGACGGACGAAGGCGGCGCCCGCGGCCCCCTCACCGCTCTGGAGCACCTGCGCGCGCTGACTTTCGGGGATCCCTTCCATCGAGAGCGCGCGCAGGAGCTGTGAACCGGCGTCCCACGAATAGACCGCGCTGCCGTCGGCCCGCGCGAATGCGCGCGCGTGCCTCGCGGCCAGCTCGGCCACCACGCCGGGCTCGGGCAGGCCGCCGATCGCGCTCGCGACCTCACGCAGCGCGGCGAACGCGCCGTCCAGAGAGCGGCGCGCCGCGCGAGCCGCCGTCTGACGGAGCTCACGATCGACGATCGCCGGCAGACGCGCCAGCCGTCCTTTCACGAGATAGTCGTTCGCTCCGGCGCGCATGGCATCGACGGCGACGTCCTCGCCCATGGTCCCGGACACGATCACGAAGGGGACGTCGGGGTCGCGGCCACGGACCATCTGGAGCGCCGCGCCCGAGCCGAAGTGCGGCATGCTGTGATCGGAGAACACGATGTCCCATGGCCCCTGAGTAAGGGCGTGGTCGAGAGAGTCGCCATCGAACACGCGCTCGTAGTTGACCTCGTACCCCGAGCGGCGCAGCTCACGAGCGAGGAGCTCCGCGTCATCGGCCGAGTCCTCGACGATGAGCGCGCGGAGCGGAGTGCTCAACGCTGGGGCGGCAGCACCGGCGGCGGTTCGTTCAGGACGAGCCAGTACATTCCGATCTCCCGCACGGCTTCGACGAAGCGGGCGAAATCGACGGGCTTGCGGATGTAGCTGTTCGCCCGCAGCTCGTAGCCACGGAGGAGATCGGACTCCTCCTTGGAGGAGGTCAGGATGACTACCGGCATGAGGCGAGTCCGCGGATCGTCGCGCATCTGCCGCAACACCTCGAGGCCATCGATCTTCGGCAGCTTTAGGTCGAGGAGTACGACCTGCGGGTCGAGATTGCCGCGGTTGGCGTGCTGGCCGCGCCGGAACAACCAGTCGAGTGCCTCGGCGCCGTCGCGGACGACCACAATGCTGTTGCTGATGTTGTTCTTGGCGAACGCACGCAGGGTGAGCGCCTCGTCATCGGGATTGTCCTCGACGAGCAGGATGACCTTCGTTTCGTCTTGCACCGCTCACCACCACCGACCGGCTTTCGCGCAGTTGCCAAGGGACCGCCTCCCCGCGGGAGGGAATAGAGTTATAGGTCGGCGTGCCGCCCTGCTTAAAGCCATACTTACGTATAGTTGAAACAACCCCCAGAAACTTCCGACTCCGAGCGCCGCCGCGTTCGCGGCAGGCGGCTGACGGACCGACAGTCCGTGGTCCTCGACCTTGTCGCCGAAGGCCTCGAAAACAAGGAGATCGCGCACCGCATCGGGCTCACCGAGCAGGCGGTCAAGGAGCACGTTTCCACGCTCCTCCAGCGGCTCGCGGTCCGCAATCGCGCGTCGCTCGCCGAGATCGCGACGCAGCGGCGGATCGTGGGGACGTTGGACCTCGAGCCAGAGTGGCTGGACTATGTCTTCCAGCGGTCGCCAGTGATGAAGGCGATCGTGCGTGGACCGGATCACGTCTTCGTCGCCGCGAACGACGCCTACCGCAAGGCCTCGGGCGACCGCGAGATCGTCGGCCGTCCGTTCCGCGAGGTGTTTCCCGAGGGAGCGTCCTCCGTCCTCGACGAGGTGTACGAGAGTGGCCGGCCACAGGTGTTCCATAACTTCCGCGGCCGTTGGGGGAGCGAAACCGGACCCGACCGCTTCGCCGAGGTCTCGCTCCAGCCGCTGCCGGGGCCTGGTGGCGTCACCGGCATCAGCATCCTGGCGGTCGACGTGACCGACGCGGTGCGCGCGCGCGAAGAGCTCGCCGCGCTCTCGGCCGAGCAGCTCGCGATGTTCGATCTCGTCCCGAGCGGCATCGTCGTGCTCGATGGCCGCGGCGCCGTCGTGAAGGTCAACCGCGCGGCCCAGGCGCTCCTGGGTAGCGGACCGTTCGCGGACGTCTCATCCGAATCCGCCCGGCGCTACCGACTCCGTGACGAGGAGACTGGTCGCAAGCTCCCTTCGATCGAGGACACGCTCGCGCGCGCGTTCGCCGGCGAGGCGTTCCGCGACCTGCGGCTGCGCATGTTCCTCCCGGCCCTCGGTCGCGACGCCTCGGTACGCATCGACGCGGAGCCACTTCGCGCGGCGGATGGATCGGTGCGCGGCATCATCACCGCCATCACCGAGGTCCCGGAGCGCTCGGACCCGGTCTGAGCGGCCCGCCAAGCGAGCGCCGTCCCGCCCGTCACTCGCGCGCAGTGCGACGCGACCGTAAAGTGACGGGCATGGACGCGGTGAAGGTGGAACCGCCGGGCGATAAGCCCGCCTCGGGTGAGGGCATCTACGTCTACTGCATCATCGAATCGGCCGAACCGAGGTCGTTCGGCAAGATCGGGATCGGCGGACGCGCGGACGAGGTCTACACGGTCCATCACGAGGATCTCGCCGCGGTCGTCAGCCGCAGCCTGCTGATGGTGTACGACCCCACGCGCGAGAACGCGCTCACCCATGAACATGTGCAAGAAGTGGTGATGATCGACAACAACTTCACCCCCGTTCCGATGAGCTTCGGCACGCTCTTCAAGACCGAGGACGACACCAGGGAGTTCCTGAAGGACACGTACAAAGAGCTCCGCGACGTGCTGCGCAAGATGAGGGACAAGCTCGAGTTCGGGCTGAAGGTCAACTGGGACCGCGAGTCCGTTCTCGTCGAGGTCGAGCGCGACTACGAAGAGATCCGCCGCCTCAAGGCCGAGATCGAGACGAACCAGCAGTCGTCGACCTACTTCGCAAGGATGCAGCTCGGCCGCCTGGTGGAGCAGGCGCTGGCCGAGAAGTCCGAGGCCTACGTCCGCGAGATCTACGAGTCGCTGCAGGACTCCGTGATCGCCTCGCGGTCGAACAAGGTCATCGGCGACCGCATGATCATGAACGCGGCCTTCCTCGTCGCGCGCGACAAGGCCAACCTATTCGACAAGAAGGTCCAGGAGATCGGGAAACGCTTCGAGGGAAAGCTGTCGTTCAAGTACACCGGCCCATGGCCGCCGTACAACTTCGTCACGATCCGTTTGAAGCTGGAGCGGGGCGCCGGGTCGAGCGCGTGATCCTCTTCAAGCTCCTCGCGCTGCCCGTGACGGCGCCGGCGGCCGGCATCCGGTACTGCCTCGAAAAGGTGCTCGAGGTCGCCGAGCACCAGATGTGGGATGAGGATCCGGTCCGCGAGCAGCTCATCCTCGTGAACGAGGCGTACGAGGAAGGTCGGATGCCCGAAGCCGAGTTCCGCGAGCGTGAGGCGGAGCTCCTGGCGCGCCTGCGCGAGATCCGCGAGCACAAGAAGGCTGCCGCCGAGGCGCAGATGTCCGCTTTGCCGGACGAAGGCCCGCGCGAAGTCGTCATCGAGTTGCCCGACGAGATCCGATGAGCTCGCTGCGCTACGTGTACGGCATCGCGCGAGCGGGTGACGCCGGGCGCGTCGCGGCCGCGGGTCTCACCGGTATCGACGAAAGCCCGGTCGGCTGCGTCGTCGTGGGCGCCCTGCTGGCGGCCGCGAGCGACGTTGATGCCAGCGAGTACGACGAGACGCCGCTCAACGACCACGTGCGCGATCTTGACTGGCTCGCCGCGCGCGCGGCGCAGCACCAGGCCGTGAACGGGCGCCTCCTGGAGCTCCTCGGCACGGTGCTACCGCTCTCGTTCGGCGCGATCTACCGGGACGACGAGCGCGTGCGCGCGATGCTGCGCGAGAACACGGCGGAACGCGCCGCGCTGCTCGCGTCGCTCGCCGGACGCGCCGAGTGGGTCGTGACCGTGACGCGCGACCGGGAAGCGCCCGTCGACGACGCCGAACTGCGCGCGCTCGACGCGCAGATCGCCGCGAGCCCACCCGGCCGCGCTTTCCTTCTGGACAAGCAGCGCGGGACGACGCTCTCACGCTCGACCGAGCGGCGCGACAACGAGGCGGCCGCGGCGGCGCTCGCCGAGCTCGAGGGCATCGCCGAGCGCACCTACCGAGAGCCAGTCGCGGCTGGAGGCACCGACACGGTCGCGCTCCGTGCGTCCGTGCTCGTCGCGCGCGAACGGGAGGCCGCGCTCGTCAGCGCCATCGGCGAGCTCGAAAGCCGCCTCGGTCAGAGCGGCTATCGCGTCCGCGCGAGCGGTCCATGGCCCGCGTACCGTTTCGGCGGAATGTCATGACTCAGCAGGTGGCGGCGCTCGACGTCCCGCTCGTCGAGCTGGTCGATCGGCTCCTGAATCGCGGCGTCGTGCTCACCGGGGAAGTCACGATCTCGGTGGCGGGTGTCGACCTCATCTACCTCGGACTCAGCGTGGTGCTTTCCGGCGTTGACACGATCCGGCGTCACGGAGGCGGAATGTGAGCCTCCTCCTTCGCGCGATCGTCGCGGCGGAGGACGCGGGCGTCGCCCCGGACCTCGGCCTGCGCGGTGTGTCTGGAACACGCTCGGCGGCCCTCGCGTCCGCGTGGGACACGACCCGGGCCGCCGGCGAAGCCGAGCTGCTCGATCACCACCGCATCGTTCAGGCGGTGTTTGAGCGGGTGCCGTGCCTCCCGGCGCGCTTCGGCAGCATCTTCGCCGACGAAGACGCGCTCCGCTCGCGCCTCGCGCTCCGCGAGGTCGACCTCGCCGCTCAGCTCGTCCGCCTCGGTCATCGCTGCGAGCTCGCGATCACCTGCGCGTGGCGTGAGAGCGAGGTGGCCCCACAGGCCACGATCGCCCCGGCGCCGACCGGCCGCCTTTACCTCGAGCGCGGCCTGAAGAAGCAGCGCGGCGAACGCGAGCGGGAGCGGCGGGCGGAGGCGATTGTTGCCCGTCTGCTCGCCGAGCTGGCGATCGAGCCAGCGTTCATCCGACACCGGATTTGCCCTCGACCGGCAGTGGCCGTTTCAATGTCGGCCTTGGTGACGCGCGACGAGATCAGCGAGCTGAGTTCGCGCGTCGACCGGATCGGCGCGGAGCTCCCCGATGTAACGACCGTCATGCAGGGACCGTGGGCTCCGTATACGTTCGCGGTGAGCGAATGACCACGCCCGACACGACGAAGATCGAGCTCGAGCTGCGCGAGGAGATCGCGCGGCTGCGCTCGCTCCTTCCAGAACGCATCGACCTCGACCCCGAAGATGTCGAGCGCGGTCTCGCCGGTCTGGTGTTGACCCTGGTCGAGTTCCTTCGCCAGGTACTCGAACGCCAGGCGATCCGCCGGATGGAAGGCGGAACGCTGACGGACGACGAGGTCGAGCGTGTGGGTGTCGCGCTCATGCGGCTCGAGCAGAAGATCGGCGAGATCGCCGATCAGTTCGGCCTGGACCACGACGACATCCAGCTCCGGATCGCGGCCGCGTCATGAGCATGAGCCGGATGCCCCCAGGACAGCAGCACGAATCCGCGACGCTCGTCGATCTCCTCGACCGCGTCCTCGACAAGGGCCTCGTCGTCGCCGGCGATGTCAGCGTGTCGCTCGCGAACGTCGAGCTGCTCACGATCCGCATTCGACTCCTGGTGTGCTCGATCGACAAGGCCGAGCAGATCGGACTCAACTGGTGGCGGAACGATCCGACTCTCGGTGGCAAGCGCCAGACTGACGGCGTCGGCGCCGGCGATGTCGCGCGCCTCGAAGCGCGCATCGCCCAGCTCGAGCGACAGCTCAAGACAAAAGGGGGTTAGCAGATGGCGGTCGTAGAACGCAGTCCAGGCGGCTCAAGCCTCATCGATGTCCTCGACCGCATCCTCGATAAGGGCATCATCATCGATGCCTGGGTCCGCGTGTCGCTCGTTGGCATCGACCTCATCACCGTCGAAGCACGCGTGGTCGTCGCTTCCATCGACACGTACCTGCGGTACGCCGATGCGCTTGGCCTTTCGCCGCGCCAGGCGACCGGAACGCTGGGCGCCGGCGCGGGCTCCGTTGACGCCGCGACGAGCCGAGCGCGTACAACGCAGGAGCGGTAAGCCGCAGAGCGAACGATGCGAGACCTCGTCGAGCCGCAGCGGGAGAGCGGGAGCGGCCGTGACCCGCGCGAGACGCTCGAGCCGATGCTCGACGATCTCGTGCGTGGCCTGGGCTACGACAAAGCGGTCGTCCTCGTATACGACGAGCCGAGCGCGTCCCTGCGCGGGCTGTTCGGCTGGAACGTCACCGACGATCAGGCGCGCCGCCTGACGGTCGGCGTCGCGGGTTCGGATAATCCGCTCGTCGTCGCGCTGCGCACCGGCGCGCCGCAACGTGTCGACCTGGGCGATGGCGCGACGCTCGACGACAACACCGGCGCCACGCTGGCGGACATGGGCATCGGCGGCTTCGTGGCCGCGCCGCTTCACGGCGCGAGCGGTCGCAGCGACGGACCCCGGGCGGTCGTCCTCCTCTCACGAAAAGGCGGCGTCGGCGACGTCGACTTGGATCGGCTCGTCCCGTTCGCGCGGCAAGCGAGCGCGGCGCTCACGCGCGAGCAGGACGTGCAGGTGCTCCGGCGCGCTAGCGAGTCTCACGCCGTCGAGAAGGAATGGCTGTGGTGGATGGTGAACTCCGTTGCCGACCCGGTCCTCGTGACGGACGCCCAGAACGACATCCTCCATCTCAACCGTCGCGCAGAGCATCTGTTCCGCTCGAGCGACGAGGAGTCAGCGGGCAAGCGGCGCGCGGTCTGGATGAACAACTTCCTCTTCACCGCCGCGCTGTCGGCCTGGAACCTCGACACCGCGAGCCGCGCGACGAACCGCGAGGTCACGCTCGTCGATCCGGTCGAGGGCACCGAGCTGATCTACGAGGTCATCACCATGCCGGCGCTCAACCACCGCATCGGCGAGCGTGGCGTGGTCTCGGTGCTGAAGGATGTGACCGATATCCGTCATATGACCGAGGAGCTCGCGCGGAGCGCTGAGCGCATCCAGACCGCCGACCTGCAGATCCGCGCCGAACGCGACCGGCTGGACCTCGTGCTCCGCAGCGTCCCGAACCCGATCATCGTCGTCGACAACGACAATCAGATCATCACGCTCAACGCCGCGGCCCAGCATCTCTTCTCGCCGACGCAGGACAGCGGCCGGCACGACCAGATCGCGCTCGCCAACGATGCGCGCTTCACGTCGTTCCTCTCGCAGCTTCGCCTCGAGCCTTCGACGACGAAGCGCGGCGAGGTCATGCTCACCGACCCCGAGTCCGAAGAGCACCTCGAGATGGAGGTGACCGCCGCGGACGTACCTGGGCCGCACGGTTCCGTGGTGGCGACGGTCTCCGCGATGCAGGATGTCGGTCGCCTCCGCGAGCTCGAGCGACGGCGGCTGGAGCAGGTGTTGTTCGAGACGGAGAAGCTCGCCGCCACCGGCCGGCTCGCGGCCTCGATCGCTCACGAGATCAACAATCCGCTCGAGGCGGTCCAGAACTCGCTCTATCTGCTCTCGCGAACGGTGCCGGAGGCCTCACCGGAGCGGTCTTTCCTCGACATCGCGACGCGCGAGACCCAGCGTATGTCGCGCATCCTCCGGCAGATGCTGGGCTTCTACCGCCCGACGACGTCGATGGGGCCGACCGACGTGAACGCGCTGGTGCTGGAAGCTGAGACGCTCGTCGCGAAACGGCTTCGCGAACACGCCGTCCGCATCGAGAGGGAGCTGCTTCCCACGCTACCGCCCATCCGCGCATCGGCCGATCAGTTGAAGCAGGTCCTCCTCAACTTGTTCCTCAACGCCGCCGAGGCCATGCCCACGGGCGGACGGCTCATCGTCGCGACGCAGACCGGCGGAGGCGAGCTGGATGCGTTCTCGCCCGACGTCGTGCGCATCGACGTGCGCGACACCGGCGCAGGAATGAGCGAAGAAACGATCTCGCGCATATTCGAGCCGTTCTTCTCGACGAAGATGGAGAAGGGCACCGGCCTGGGCCTGTGGGTGTCGCACGGCATCGTGCAGGCGCATGGCGGGACGCTGAAGGTGCGCAGCCGACCCGGTCAGGGTACGACGTTCACGATCACGCTTCCGATCGCGGGGCCGCGAAACGATGCCGAACACTAAGGTCCTCGTCGTCGACGACGAGCAGAGCGTCGCGACGACGATCAAAGCCATTCTGGAGCTCGACGGAAGCGAGGTCACCGCCGTGACGAGCGGCAGGGAAGCGCTGGAGCAGCTCCGGGAGCACGAGTTCGATGTCGTGCTCACCGACCTCCGGCTCGATGACCTCGATGGCATCGAGATCCTCCGCGAGACGCAGAAGCTTTGGCCCGACACGGTGTCGATCATGCTCACTGGGTACGCATCGCTGGAGTCCGCGGTGGCCGCGCTGCGCAGCGGCGCGTACGACTACCTCATCAAGCCCTCCGACGTCGACGAGCTGCGCGCGACGATCGGGCGCGCGCTCGAGCGACGACAGCTGCGGCAGCGGCTGGTCGAGCTGGAGCAGCTCGACAAGCTCAAGACCCAGTTCCTGTCGATGGCATCGCACGAGCTGCGCACCCCGCTCACCGCCGTGAGCGGCTTCATGCAGATCGCGCGGCGACGCATGTCACGCCTCAGCGGTGCGACGGAGGTGCCGGCACCGTGGCGCGAGGAGGCGCACAAGGCGGACGAGACGCTCGAGATGGCGAATCGGCAGTCGAAGAAGCTGGCGCGCCTGATCGACGAGCTTCTCGACGTGTCCCGGCTGCAGCAGGGCCGGGTCGAGATGCGCCTCGCCGAGATCGAGCTGGCCGAGGTCGTCCAGGACGTCGCCGAGCGCATGCGCCTGGTGAGCAAGGGCTACGAGATCGAAACGAAGATCGACGGAGCGGCTCCCATCGTCGCCGACCGAGACCGCATCGAGCAGGTCCTCGAGAACCTCGTCGGCAACGCGATCAAGTACTCGCCCGAGACCGGCCGCGTCGAGATGTCGCTTCGCGTGAACGGCGCCAACGCGGTCGTCTCGGTGAGAGACGAGGGCATCGGCGTCGCACCTGGTGAGGTGGAGAAGATCTTCGGTCTCTTCTACCGCTCGCCCGATCCGCGTGCCGACCACGTCGGCGGCCTCGGCCTCGGCCTCTACATCAGTCGTGAGATCGTGTCACGGCATCACGGAAAGCTGTGGGCCGAGCGCAACGCCGGAGCGGGCACGACCTTCCACGTCGCGCTGCCGCTCGCGCAGGTCGGATCCCGCGAAGAGGCTCGGACCGCGTAACTAGCGCGCGACCACGTACACGCGGGGGCTGAGCTTCCCGATCATCCGATAGATGTGCCAGAGAGAGTCCCCGAGCATGATGTCGTAGGCCGCCTGCCCGAACCGCGCGACGTAACGCTCCGGTGCGCGGAGGAGTCGAGCAGCGCGAAGCAGTCGGCGACTGCCATCGCCGGCGTCCTCCTCCGCTCGTTCTCCCCATTCGCTTCCGAGCTCGATGCGTTGCTCGATGCGCAGACCCGCGGCGGCGATGGCGGCCTCGGTCCGCTGTGGCTGCGCGCTGGCCGGGACGACGCGCATGGTCGTCCAGAGCCACTCCGCCTCACGCGGCTCGAGCCGGTCGGTAGCGAACCATTGGTACACGAGGACTCGTCCGTTGTTCCGCACGACCCGCCGGAACTCGGCGTACGCCTTGTCCAGCGAGTCAACGTGGACGAGGACGTCGCGACACCAGACCAGATCGACGCTCGCGTCGCCGAGCGGGATCGCTTCCGCGGTCCCGATCTCAAAGTGGACGAGCTTGCTCAGCTCGGCCTTCCGCTTCGATGCGGCGGACAGCGCCTCTTTGGCAAGGTCGATGTGCCGAGGCACCGGGTCGATCCCACGAACGGCGAAGCCGAAACGTTCCGCCAGCGCCAGGGTGTGCTTGCCTTCGCCGCAACCGACATCCACGACGCTCGCCGCAGCAGGCAGGCCGAGATCGCGCACCAGCTCGTAGAGCGACTCGGGTCCGCGTGGCGTCAGGCTCGCGTCGAGGACCGCTTGGAACTCAGCCTCGATGCGCGGGTACGCGTCGTAGAAGAAGTTCAGCCGTGCGTCGAGGGACGATCCCACGTGTGAAGAGTACGGGTCAGATCCCGCGCAGCAGCTCCGAGAGCGAGACGTCGAGCCGGCGCGCGAAGTGCGCGAGCGCGGCGAGCGACGGCGCGACCCGCCCGGTCTCCATCTTCCACACGTACTGCCGCTCGAAGTAGACGCGGCCGCGTTTGTCCGCGCCGAGCTGGGCCATCGTCAATCCACGTTTGCGGCGCAGGGCGCGCAGGCGTCTGCCGGCGCGTCGCAGCAGGAGCGGCTCGCCGGGCACGTCGGGATTCACCCGCGCCGGCATCAGATCCCTCGCGCCACGAAGTCGACGATCGCGTCCACCGCTTCGTCACCGTAGGGTGCCGCGAACATCCCGCGTGAATGCTCCTTGCCGCCGAACATGAGCAACGTCTTCGGGGTCGAGACGACATCGAAACAGCGGAGGACGTGCGGGGCCGCGCCCAGCGAGTCGCGGTCGGCGCACACGAACAGCTTTCGCCCGGTGACGCGGCGCGACAGCTCGTCGGGGACGGCGGTGACGGGCGCCGACACCGACACGATGGATTCGACGTCGGCCTCGAAGCTCGAGGCGAGGATCGCGTGGCCACCCATGGACGCGCCGACCAGCGCGAGCTCGCGTACGCCGCGGTCACGCAGCAGCGCCTTCGCCGCGCGCAGGTCGGCCACCGGCGACCAGGGTGCAGGTGGTGCGTACTCGTTGGTCTTCCCCGAGCTCCCGTTGTACCCGCGCAGATTCAGCGCGAGCGCGGGCACGCCGCGCGCGGCGAAACGCTGAGCCACCTCGCGCCAACCGCTGGCGTCCCACTGCTGGCCGTGCACCAGGATCGCGGCGCGACGTGACGGAGGGGTGCCGTAAAGATCGGCCTGAAGCGTCTCGCCGTCACTGGAGATGCGCACGGTCTCAGACGCCACGCGCGCGCTGTCGCTCACGGCGCAAATGGTGCTACAAAAAGCCTGTGGCTCGCACCGTCGCTTCACAGGTCGAGCGACTCCTCACCGACTCCGCGCCAGCCTTTCCGCTGTGGGAGGTCACGAAGGACGTCATCGACGAATTCATCGACATTTCGCTGAACTACCGGCAGAGCGGTCATCCGGGTGGCTCGCGCTCGAAGGTCCACCTGCTGCTCGCGCTGATGTTGTCCGGCGCGATGCGCTGGGATCTGCTGCGGCCGTGGCGCCGCTTCGGCGACCGCTTCATCCTGTCGGCTGGTCACACGGTGCCGCTCATCTACGCGACCCTCGCGACGCTCAACGAGGCGATGCGCGTCCAGCACGGGCGAACAACTGACGCGCGCTTCGCGTTCCCCTTCGATGCGAAATTCGCGCTGACCTGGGAGGACCTGCTCGGGTTGCGTCGCCACGGCGGCCTTCCGGGTCATGCGGAGATGGCGGGCAAGACCCTCTTCCTCAAGTGGAACACCGGACCATCCGGTCACGGCATGCCGCCGACGGTGGGCCAGGCCGTCGCGCTCAAGATCGCGGGCGCCGAGGATGTGAAGGTGTTCGCGGTCGAGGGCGAGGGCGGGCTCACACCGGGCGCGAGCCACGAGACGCGCAACTCGGCCTGGGGCCTGGGCCTTTCGAACCTCGTCTTCCTTCTCGACTGGAACGACTTCGGCATCGATGTGAACGCGGTCTCGAGCGTCGTCCACGGCGGCCCGCGCGACTGGTTCGAGCCCTACGGCTGGCGCGTCGTCGGGACCGAACAGGGAAGCGAATGGAACGAGGTCACCAAGGTCGTGCTCGAGGCCGCGCGCGGTGAGAATCCCGAAAAGGTCCCGAGTATCGGCTGGTTCCGCACGCGAAAGGGCCGCGGCTATCTGAAGTACGACTACGCCTCGCACGGGACCGCGCACACGATGAACCACGAGCTGTTCTGGCAGCTGCGGAAGGACTTCCAGAACAAGTACGGCGTCGAGTACGAGGGGGTGGATCAGCCCGCGCCGAAGGAGGGCAGCGCTATCGCAGCGCAGGCGCGACGCAACCTCGAGATCGCGGCCTCCGTGCTCCACGCGCGGCGCGACGTCAGCGAGTACCTGTCCGATCGCCTGGCCGAGATCGCCGGCACCGTTCCCGACGACGTACCCTCGTTCTTCCTCGGCGGGCGCGCGAAGGACATCTTCAAGGACGAGCGCATCTGCGACTACGAGCACTACCCGAAAGCGATGTGGGCGAAACCCGGCGAGAAGAAGCCGAACCGTGCCGCGCTCGCGACCTGGGGCTCGTGGGTGAACACGTTTGCGAAGACGGAGTACGGCAGACCCCTGTTCATCGCGATGTCCGCAGATCTGGCCGAGTCGACGAACATCGCCGGCTTCATGAAGGGCTTCGGCGACGCCCCGGGCTGGGGGTGGTACCAGCGCGACACGAACATCCATGGCGCGCTGCTGCCGCAGCAGATCACCGAGTTCACGAACTCCGGCGTGGCGTGCGGCATCGCCTCGGTGAACCTGGCCGAGGATCCATTCAACGAGTTCAACGGGTTCTGGGGCGCGTGCTCCACGTACGGCGCGTTCTCCTATCTCAAGTACGGCGAGATGCGCCTCTTCAGCCAGCTCGCGCAGGACGTCGAGCTTCGCGTCGGAAAGGTGCTGTGGGTCGCCGGTCATTCCGGCCCCGAGACGGCCGAGGACTCACGGACGCACTTCGGCATCTTCGAGACGGGCGTGACGCAGCTCTTTCCCGACGGTGCCGTCATCGACGTCCATCCGTGGGAATACAACGAGGTCCCGGTCGTCCTCGGGGCCGCGCTGCGCCAGAAGGCGCCGATCGTCGCGCTCCATCTCACGCGGCCGAACGTCGACATCCCGGACCGGAAGGCGCTCGGGATGGACTCGCACTTCGCGGCCGCGCGCGGCGCCTACCTCATCCGACGCTATCGCGCGGGCCAGCCGCGGATGGGGACGATCTTCGTGCAAGGCACGTCGACGACCGCCAACGTGGTGAAGATCCTGCCGCAGCTCGACGAGCGCGGGCTCAACGTGAAGATCGTCGCCGCCATCAGCCCGCAGCTCTTCGCGCTGCAGGACCAGAGCTACCGCGATGAGATCGCGTCGGCCGCGGATCGCGTCGACGCGATGGTCATCAGCAACCGCGCCCGCCGTGTCATGCGCGACTGGATCGAGAATTCCGTCGTCGCCGAGTACTCGCGCACCTCCGACTGGGACGACCGTTGGCGCACCGGTGGCACGGTCGACGAGGTCATCGCGGAGGCGCACCTTGCGCCGCAGCATCTGCTCGCGGGGATCGAGCGATTCGCGAGGGAGCGTCCCCAGCGCCTGGCGCGGATCCGCGACGCCGTCGACGCGGCCCTCCGCGACTAGCGCGTCCGGATGCCGCGCAAGAAGAAGCGCGCCGTCCGCGGCGCGCGGGCGACCGGCGTCAGCGCGAGGACCGAGAGCCGATATCCGTGGCACAGGCGCGTGCCATGGATCGCGATCGGCGGCGCGGCCATCCTGCTCGTGATCGGCGTGCTCGTGGCTCGCTCGTTCGGCGTGGGCGAGAGCGCCGGCCGCTACACCGGTCCGGGCAGCGGCGTCGGGGACCACATCACCGAGGGCACGCCGATCGCCTATCCGTCGTACCCGCCGACGTACGGTCCGCACTGGCCCGCGCCGACGACGTGGGGCTTCCACAGCGAAGTCGTCCCGGACGAGCGCGCGGTCCACAACCTCGAGCACGGCGGCGTGGTGGCCTCGTACAACAACATCCCAGCCGATGCGCTCGCGGCGCTCCAGGCACTCCTCACGACGTATCCGAAGGACAAATACGGCGAGGTCAAGCTGGTGATCCGACCGTACGACAAGATCCCCGCGGGCACGATCGCGCTCACCGCCTGGAACTGGATCGACGAGCTTCCGACCTATGACGAGGCGCGCGTGAAGCACTTCCTCGATGCACACCTGAACCAGTGCTGCGAAAGCGTGCCTTGACTCGACGCGTTGCGTTCGACGACGTCGGCGAGCACAACCGGCGGATGTGGGAGCGTCTGGCGGAGGCCGGCATCCCGTACACGCGCCCGCTGGGAAAGCCGCCGCGCGATGCCCGCGGCAAACGGCGGTTCCTCGACGAGCTCACGCGTGGGCGGCTGCGCCGGATCGATCTCGAGGGCCTGCGCGTGCTGTCCCTCGCCGGCGGCGGCGGATGGGACGCGGTCCTATTCGCGGAGCTCGGCGCGACCACGACGCTGTTCGACATCTCGAAGCGCCAGCTCGGGACGGTGCGCGCGCTCGCTCGCGACCGCGGCACCAAGCTGCGCTTCGTCCAGGGCGACATGCGCGATCTCTCAGCATTCGACGACGGCGAGTTCGACATCGTGAATCACCACCACTCGCTGGTCTTCGTGCCCGACGCACAGCGCGTCATCGCTGAGGTCGCCCGCATCCTCGCCGCGGACGGGATCTACGTCTTTTCCACGATGCACCCGGTCGCGCTGCGGATGCAGGAGACCTGGACCGGCACCGGCTGGGGATTCAAGCAGCGCTATTTCGACGATGGGTCGATCCCGTTCGCGGACGCGCTCTGGGAATTCGGCGCGGTGAAGGTCGAGGCGCGCACCCTTGAGTACGGTCACCGCACGAGCGACCTCGTCAACGCGTGCGCGAAGAACGGGCTGGTCGTCGACGGACTGTGGGAGTACTCGCCGAGCTACGAGGGTGGCGAGCCGGGATCGGCCGACGAGCTCGAGCGCTGGCTTCCCGCGTATCTCGAGATCAGGGCTCGTCGTGTCGCGAAGCGCGGCGGCGGAGCGCGGCGCTCGACTCCGCGTACTGCGAAAGGGTCTGGCTGAGCTTTCGCGCCGCGACCGGTATGTTGACCGCCCAGCCGACACCGAAGACCTTCTCGGTAAAGATCTCGTCGCTCTCCGGTGCCCAATACGCGTCGCGCAGCCGATCGAGCGTCGGTACGCGAAAGTCGTAGGGAACGACGCCCGCGACCTTGCCGGTCCAGGTGCGCGTCTCCGGCGGTTTGCGCAGCTCCTGATAGATCGCGGCCACGAACGCGAGCCACACGAAGGTACGGATGAGCTTCAGGAGATCGTTCATCAGCGCGCCACCGGAGCAGGGGTCGTGCCAGGCTTCACCACGGGCACGCCGGCGGCGCACTGGGGACAATCGGCCGGCGCATACGTCGGGATGTCCACGGTCCAGAGCGCATGGAGCGGAACATCGAGAGTCGCGGCGCCACCCGAGCGGTCTACGAGGACCGCCGCGCCCACGACCTGCGCTCCAGCGCGGCGCACCGCATCGAGCGTGTCCTGCACCGATCCGCCGGTGGTCATGATGTCGTCGACGACGAGCACGCGCTCTCCGGACGCAAGCTCGAACCCGCGACGGAATTCCCGGCCGCGACCGCCCTCGATCCGCTCGGCGTAGACCGCGCGCAGCTCCAGCTGTCGCGCGACCTCATGCGCGAGGATGATGCCGCCGGTCGTGGGCCCCGCGACCGTCCGCGGTGCGATCGAGCGACTCGATGCCCACTCCGCGATGTCGGCGCACAGCATGGCCGTGCGCACCGGCCACTGCAGGACCTGGAACTTTTCGAGATACCGCGACGAGTGTTTCCCCGACGCGAGGACGAAGTGCCCCTCTCGGAAAGCACCAGCTTCACGGAAGATGCGCTCGACCTCGCGCGGAGTGACCATCGCGCGACAGTATCGCGGCCACCGTCCCCATATGCTCCGCCGGTGCGGGCGCTCACGGTCGTGCCGGGACGCGCGGGCTCCGGCGCGGTGCGCGTCGTACCCGAGCCGCACGTCGCCGACGGCGAGGTCCTCGTCGACGTCGTGCGCGTCGGCCTGTGCGGTACGGATGCCGAGATCGAACGCGGCGAGTACGGGCGCGCCCCGGATGGCGCCGAGATGCTCGTCATCGGGCACGAGAGCTTCGGACGCGTCGCGCGAGACGCCGGCGGGTTCACGGCAGGCACACCGGTCGTCGCGAGTGTCCGCCGCCCCGACGGCTGCCCGAATTGCCGCCGCGGAGAGCAGGACATGTGCCTCTGGGGTGGCTACCGCGAGCGCGGCATCGAGGGGATCGACGGCTTCTGCGCCGAGCGTTTCGCCGAGCGACCGGAGTACCTGTTCGCTGTTCCCGAGCCCATCGCCGACGTCGCCGTCCTCCTCGAGCCACTGACGATCACCGAGAAGGGGTGGCGTCACCTAAGCGTGGCGCAGCGGCGCATGACGGTGTGGGAGCCGCGTGCCGCGATCGTCGCCGGCGGCGGACCGGTGGGGATCCTCGCGACGGTGAAGCTTCGGCTCGCAGGCCTCGACGTCACGGTCGTCGAGCGTCAGCACAAACCGCAGAAAGAGGCGCTGCTCGCGCTCATCGGAGCCGGCTACGCCGCGACGAGCGACACGCCGCTCGCGACGGTGGCCGAGCGTGCCGGACGGATCGACCTGGTGATCGAGGCGACCGGCTCTTCGGCCATCGCGTTCGAATGCCTGCGGCTCGTCGGTGCGAACGGCGCGGTGATCCTCACCAGCGTTACCGGCGCGAAGCGCTCGACCATGCTGCCCGCGGACCTCATCAATCAGAACCTCGTGCTGGACAACGTGCTCGTGCTCGGCACCGTGAACGCCAAGTCCGATGACTACCGGCAGGGCATCGCCGATCTCAGCGAGGCGGAGCGGCGCTGGCCGGGATTTCTCGCTGCGCTCATCACGCGGCGGGTGCCGCTCGACGACGCTGCGAGCGCGTTGCCGCACGATCCCTCGCAGATCAAGACGGTGGTGGAGGTTCATCCATGAAGGTGCACGACGTATCGCTCGTGATGCGCCCCGGCATGCCGACCTGGCCGGGCGAGGACGGTCCGAAGATCACGCCGCTGCGGCGCATCGCGAAGGGCGACGCCGCGAACGTCTCCGTGGTGACCTTCAGCGATCACACCGGGACACATGTCGATCCGCCGGTGCACTTCATCGAGGGCGCGGGTACCGTCGATCAGCTTCCGGTCGACGCGCTCGTGGGCACGTGCCGCGTCCTCGGCTTCGACGGCCGGGGCCACATCAGCGCCGCGTGGCTCGAGCGCGTTGGCGTGCCCGCGACGACCGAGCGGCTCCTCTTCAAGACGCGCAACAGCGAGCGCTGGCGCGAGCCGGTACGGCCGTTCGACCGGGATTTCGTGGCGCTCGACCGGACCGCGGCACGCTGGTGCGTCGACCGACGCGTGAAGCTCGTCGGTATCGACTACCTCTCGATCGAGCCGCAGGGGCCGGAAAAAGAGGGTTATCCCACGCACAAGACGCTCCTCGGCGCGAAGATCGTGATCATTGAGGGTCTCGACCTAAAGGACGTGCGGCCCGGCGAGTACGAGCTCGCCTGCGGCGCGATCAAGTTCGAAGGCGGTGACGGTGCTCCCGCAAGAGTCTTCCTCATCGAGCGCTGACGTTCGCGGAGCGGACGTCATCGAACTTGGCCAGGCGCCGCGACGCTTCGAGCGCGCGATCACCTGGACGCGCGTCGCGGGCGCGATCGCGGCGCTGCTCATCGCGCCGCTCCTTCCGAATCTGGGGTTCGGCTACGTCCTCGCGCTTTCGGGCTTTCTGCTCGCGTGGGCGGCGGTACTGCACGTCCTCTCTGGACGCGCGAGCACCGCGGCCGATCAGGAGCGGATCTCGAAGGTCGCCTTCGTCGGGGATGCCGTCGTCATCTTCCTCGGCATGCTCGCGATCACGCCCGAGCCGAACTGGTTGCTGTTCCCGCTCTTCGCGGTGCTCTTCATCATCACCGCGGCGTTCCGTCTCGGAGATATCGGTGCGGCCGCCGCGACGCTGATCGTGTCGCTCGAGTTCGTCGGCCTCGCGCTCTGGCGCGAGCGCGCGCTCGGGCTGCCGATCCAGCTCCCCTACCTCGCCTTCATCCTCGTCCTGTACTGCCTCACCGCGCTCATCGTCTCGGCGATGATCCGAGAGGTCGGCGTGATGCGTCGCGAGCGCACCGCCCTCATCCGCGACGCGAGCGACGCCGACGAGCTCCGGCGCGCCGACCGCGAGCGGCGCGAGCTGCTCGAACGAGAGCGAGCCGCGCGATCGGATGCCGAGATCGCGACGGCGCGACTCGAGGCGCTGCACCGCATCACGGACGCCGCCCTCGCGCGAAGCTCGCTCGACGATCAGCTGCCCGAGATGCTGCGGCGGACCATGCCGATCTTCGACGCGCGCGCGGCGCTGGCGCTCGTTCCTGCGCACCCCGCCGGCAGCTTCGCCGTCCGGGCCGCGGTCGGGCTCGAGCAGCTGCCACGCGCATCGGTGCGCGTCCGCGGCGGCGATGCCGAGCGCGCGATCCAGGCACGTCGGCCGATGGCGATCCTGGATCTGTCGGCCGCCGAGCTCGACGCCCTGGTCGGGTCACCGGTCCTGGCGTCCGTCGTCGCGCCCCTCCACGCCGAGGGGGAGCTCGTCGGTCTCCTTTACCTCGCGTGCGATCGCGGGCACACCTTCACGCCGGACGAGCTCGGTCTGCTCCGCCTCATCGCCGAACGGGTGGCGAGCGCCATCGACCGCGCCGCGTTGCTCGACTCCGAGCGGCGTGCGCGGGCCGCGGCCGAGGCCGCCGAGGGCCGGATGCGCCTGTTGCTCCAGGCGGGCGAAGCGCTGGGCGAGGAGACCGCGGTGGAACGTCGTCTCGAGCAGATCGTGCGGCTCGCGGTACCGAAGCTCGCCGATTTCTGCGCGATCGATCTGCTCGAAGCGGACGGATCGCTCCGCCGCGTCGCGCTCGCGGCGCTCGACGTCGATACCGAGCGCGCGAATTGGGCGGTCGCGAGCCGCTACCGTCGCGATCCACTCGGCGCGCACCCGGTGTGGGACGTGCTGCGCGACGCGCGACCCATCATCTGGGCGGAGGTCGATCCCGATCGCCTGCAGCGCCTCGCACGGAACAGCGAACATCTGCGCCGCCTCCTCGAGCGTGGCATCTGCGCGTGGATGGGCGTCCCACTCCTCGTGCAGGGACAGGTCAAGGGCTCGATGTCGTTCACCAACGCGGAATCGCAGCGGCGCTTCGCTCCAGAGGATGTCGCCACGGCCGAGGAGCTCGCCGGACGTGTCGCGGCGGCCATCGCGCGGTCCCCGAGCGATACGATTGGCTGAGATGGCGATCGGACAGCAGCTCGCGCTGCGCCGCGACCTGGTGCGGATCTTCGGGGAAGACCGGCTGGTCGCGGTCATCCGCACTGCGACGCCGGAGATCGCCGAGCGCGCCGCGCGCGCCATGGCGGAGGCGGGTGTGCGTCTGGTGGAGATCACGCTCACCGTGCCCGACGCTTACGAGCTCATCGCGAAGCTCGCCACGGACGACGCCTTCGTGAGGCAAGGCGCGATCGTCGGCGCGGGAACCGTCCTCTCCGGTGCTCAGGCCGAGGACGCGGTGCTCGCGGGCGCACGCTTCCTCGTGAGCCCGGCGCTCATACCCGAGATGCTCGAAGTCGGCCGCGCGCGCGACGTCATGACCATGCCGGGGACGATGACGCCGACCGAGATGGTGAAGGCCGCCGAGCTGGGCGCCGACTTCATCAAGATCTACCCCATCGCGACGATCGGCGGACCCGAATTCGTGACGAACGTCCGCCGCGCGCTCGCACACCTGCCGCTCGTCGCGACCGGGAATGTCGAGTACGACGAGATCCCCGCGTACTTCAAAGCCGGCGTCGTCGGTTTCGGCATCGGCGGCCCGCTCATCCGCGGCGACCTCCTCGAGCGCGGCGACCACGCCGGCATCGTGGCGAACGCCAAGCGTTTCCTCGCGGCGACACGCAGGGCCTGATTTGCCTCGCGACCTCCCGCTCGGCAATGGCGACTTCCTCGTCACGTTCGACGCGCGCTATCAGCTGCGCGACATCTTCTACCCGCACGTTGGTCAGGAGAACCACACGGTCGGCGCTGCCTGCCGCTTCGGCGTTTGGGTCGACGGCAAGTTCAGCTGGGTCGGCGGCGACGACTGGGAGTGCCACATCGAATACGAGCACGAGACGCTCGTGGGCGATACGACGCTGCACAACGAGACGCTCGGGCTGCGCCTCCGTTGCCGCGACGCGGTCGACTTCGACCGGAACATCTACTTCAAAGAGGTCACCGTCGAGGACGAGCTCGGGCGCGAACGCGAGATCCGCGTCTTCCAGCATTTCGACGCGCACCTGTTCGGCAACGAGGTCGGTGACTCCGCGTTCTACGACCCGCGATCGCAGGCGATCGTCCACTACAAGGGCCGGCGCGCCTTTCTCATCTCGGGCACCGCGGGCGGGCATTCCTTCGGGCTGACCTCATTCGCGATCGGCCAGAAGGATTCGCCGGGCAAGGAGGGGACGTGGCGCGACGCAGAGGACGGCGTGTTGTCGCGCAATCCCGTCGCGCAGGGCTCGATCGACAGCGTCGGGATGCTCACCTTCCGTGTGCCCGCCAGCGGCAGCTCCACCGTCGTGTTCTGGATCGCCGCGGGCGCCTCGTACGACGAGGTGCGTGAGCTCGACAAGCTCGTCCGCGAGCGGACGCCAGCGTCGTTCCTCGCCCGCACGAAGGATTACTGGCGGCTCTGGGCGAACAAGGATGAGTCGATCGCGGATCACCTCCCGGCGGAGATCGCGAGGCTGTACAAGCGCTCGACGCTCATCATCCGCACCCAGGTCGACAACCGCGGCGCGATCATCGCCGGCAACGACTCGGACGTCCTTCGCTTCAACCGCGATACCTATTCGTACCTCTGGCCACGTGACGGCGCGCTGGTCGCCGATGCGCTCGATCTCGCGGGCTACGGCGAGGTGACGCGCCGCTTCTTTGACCTGTGCGGCGAGCTCATGACACGCGAGGGATACCTGCTCCACAAATACAACCCCGACGGCTCGCTGGGCTCGTCGTGGCACGCGTGGTCCACGCCGGAAGGGCGCCTCGAGCTGCCGATCCAGGAGGACGAGACCGGTCTGCCGATCTGGGCGCTGTGGCAGCACTACGAGCGCGATCGCGACATCGAATTCATCCGGCCGCTCTACCGCAAGCTGGTACGCACCGGTGCCGACTTCATGGCGACGTTCCGCGAGCTGCACACGAAGCTCCCCGCGCCGTCATTCGATCTGTGGGAGGAACGTCGCGGTATCCACGCCTTCACCACGGCCGCGGTGTGGGCCGGCCTCACCGCCGGGCGCAACTTCGCCGTGGCCTTCGGTCAGCACGAGCTCGCCAAGCGCTACGCGGTCGCGGCGCAGGAGATCCGCGAGGCCGCGCTCACGCACCTGTGGGACGAAGACCGCGGCCGGTTCGTGCGGACGATCGCCGTCCTCCCCGATGGCATGATCGTCAAAGACGCGACGATCGACATCTCGCTCGCCGGGATCTTCCTCTTCGGCATGCTGCCTGCGGCCGATCCCCGCGTGGTCGCGACGATGAAGGCCATCGAACAGCGGCTCACGGTCCGCACGCCGGTCGGCGGCATCGCGCGTTACGAGAACGACTACTACTTCCAGGTCTCGCAAGACGTCACGAGCGTCCCCGGGAATCCATGGTTCGTGAGCACGCTTTGGCTGGCCGAGTGGTACATCGCGACGGCCGCTACGCTCGACGATCTCGAGCGGCCGCTCGCCCTTCTGCGGTGGTGCGCGAGCAAGGCGCTCCCGTCGGGCGTCCTCGCCGAGCAGGTGCATCCGTACAGTGGCGAGCCGCTCTCGGTCTCGCCGCTTACGTGGTCGCACGCGGCCTTCGTGAGCGCGGTCCAACACTACGCACGCGTGTCCGCGCGCATCCAGGGGCGAATCCGAGAGCGAGTGGTGCGATCAGGGGAAGTGATCGCATGACGTCGGCTCCGACGACGTTCGCACGCATTGCGACGCGTCGCGACCGAAACCCTCTCTACGCGCGAAACCCCGTCCCTTCGGGACGGGGACCCCTCGCGCGCGGGGGCCCTCGGTCGCGACGCGTCGCTTCTCTACGGTTCGTCTTGATCGCCCTGCTGCTGTTTTTAGCCGCTTGCCAGCCCGTCACGAATCCCCCCACGTCGAGCGCACCTGTCGCTCCGGGAGTGGGCACGCAAGCATCGTTCATCCTCGCCAATCCCGGCGGATTGCTGGCCCTGGATAACACGGCTCGCACGTTGGGACGCATTGTCGACCTGCCACCGCAGAGCGCTCCATCGACGCCATCGCTCCACCCCAGCGGCAAGTCCATCGTGTTCGCGCTCACGCCGCAGTCGGACCCGAAACGCGGATTTGGCTCCGACGTCTACGTGGTGAACATCGACGGCACGGGCTTGCGCGCCGTGGTGCAGCACGAGTCCGACAACGTCTTCTACGCGAGCCCGCGCTTCGACGCGTCGGGCAACGTGCTCTACTTCCACCGGCGCGCCGCGATCATCCAGAGCGGGTCGTTCACGGGCAACGATGACGCGATCGAACGACTCGACCTTCGCACCGGCGAGCGCAAGCGCATCGTCAAGGACGGCGCCGATCCGACGATCAGCCCCGACGGAAAGACCCTCATCTACGTGCATCTGAAGGATGGGCAGGTCGATGCGCTCTGGCGCGCCGACATCGACGGGGCGAACGCGCGGCCGCTGCTGCAGACCAAGGACAGCTTCTGGTACCTGCAGGCTCCCCGCTTCTCGCCGAACGACTGCGTCGTCGTCTTTTCCGCGGCCGGGCACACGGTCGTGCGCGCGAGCAGCGATGGCAAGCTCGCGCACCTCAGCGTTCCGTCCGACCTCTTCCTCGTGCCCTGTGACGGCACCGGTCTGAAGTCCGTCGGGCAGACCGGCGACGACGTCGTGCCCGCGTGGTCTCCCGACGGTTCGAAGATCGCCTATGTCGGCCAGGGCGGATTCTTCGTGCTCGACGTGAAGACCGGCGTCGCGCGCACCGTCGCGCAGGGACAGGACTTCTTCTTCGGCGACCTGCTCTGGCTCAAATAGCTCAACCCGACCGGGTCACGCTCGCGTTGTTCGCCGGTGTTGTCCTCATCGGTGGGAGCAACTTCGTCGCGGTCCGTTTCAGCAACGCCGAGCTGCCGCCGTATTGGGGCGCCGCACTCAGATTTCTCCCCGCCAGCGCGCTGCTGCTCGCGGCGATGGCCGTTTGGCGTATCCCGTTCCCGCGGGGCGCGTCGCTACGCGGTGCGGCGGTCTACGGCGCGCTCAACTTCGGAGTCGGATATGCCCTCACGTACTACGGTCTTCAGGACGCTCCGGCGGGGACCGGGGCGGTCGTCCTCGCCACCGTGCCCCTCTTCACGCTCGTCCTCGTCGCCCTTCACGGTCAGGAGCGGTTCCGCACGCGCGGGCTCGTGGGTGGGCTCGTCGCGCTGACGGGTATCGCGCTGGTGTTCCGCGAGCAGCTCTCCGCGAGCGTCCCATTGCTGTCGCTTGTCGCGATCCTCGCGAACGCGCTGGTCGCCGCCGAAGCAAGCGTCATCGCGAAAGGGCTGCCACGAATGCACCCCATCGCGACGAACGCGGTCGGCATGTTCGTTGGTGCGCTGATCGTGCTCGCGCTCTCGCTAGCGGTCGGCGAGACGCACGAGCTCCCGCACACGAGCACGACATGGATCGTCGTGGCTTATCTATCGATCGTCGGCTCGATCGGCCTGTTCGGGCTCTTCCTCGTGATGCTGCGGCGCTGGACAGCCTCCGCCTCGTCCTACGCCCTCGTCGTCATGCCGCTCGTCGCCGTCGCGCTCGGCGCGGCGCTTCGCGGCGAAACGATCACGCCGATCTTCCTCGTTGGCGGCGTTCTTGTAGCTACGGGCGTGTACGTCGGTGCGCTGAGCGGCGCTAGCTCTCGCGGATCTCGAGGTAGCGATCCTCCCACTCATCGCCGCGATCGATGACGTTAAGGGGATTGGTGTCGACGACGAGGACGCCACTCGCGGATTCGGCGATGTGGAACAGCTGCAGTGGCTTGGGTGCCGGCGTCCTCAGGACGACAGCGGTGTGCTTGTCGTAGCGCGATCCGTGGCACGGACATTCGAACAGGTCTTTCGTCGTGTCGAACGGCACCGTGCACCCGAGATGCGTGCACTTCCGATACGCGGCGATGATGCCGCCCGGTGCATGTAGCAGGAAGAAGCGCCCCTCGCGGAAGAGGATCGGGCGGTCGTTCGTCTTGGCGAACACCGCGAGGATGTCGGCGGCCTTGCCGACGGCGACCGGCGCTCCGAGACCGACGATGCGGGTGACGCGCAAATACGGAGCGATCGCGGCCGTGAGCTCGGCCACGCTGAGAGCGACCGCGCTCGCGAAGGTGACGCGGAGGAGCTGACGCCGCCGAACCCGCGCGGTCGCGCCCGCGGGAATGCGTATCACGCGGCGATTCTAGTTGGCTCTCACTCCTACGAGTCCAATAGCTATTGGGAATGACCGCGATTCGTCAGGCGCTGGGCGGCAGTCGGTATCCCGCGAGCGCGGGCTCGCCGCGCAGCTTGGCGAAGCCCGGCTTGATCCTGCCGTAGATGTGCGCGAGTCGGTCGTCGTAGCCGATGAAGGCGCTCTTCATCGCGTTGAGCGTGAGCTTCTCGACATCGTCGAGCGTGAGCGCGAATGCGACGGACAGGCGGCGGAACTCTTCTGACAGCGTGACGTCCGACATGAGGCGGTTGTCGGTGTTGACGGTCACGCGGAATCGCTGCTCCATGAACTGACGGATCGGGTGCTCCTCGAGCGAGGGCACCGCGCCGGTGTCGACGTTGCTCGACGGGCAGAGCTCGAGCGGGATGCGCTTGTCCTTCATGTACGCGGCGAGCGGTCCGAGCTTCACGACCGTCTGGTCGACGATCGCCATGTCTTCGATCAGGCGAACGCCGTGCCCGATGCGGTGAGCGCCGCAGTACTGGAGCGCCTGCCAGATCGAGGGCGGACCGAAGGCTTCGCCGGCGTGGATCGTGATCGAGAAGTTCTCGCGGCGGCACAGCTGGAAGGCCTCGAGGTGTGCCTTCGGCGGATGGCCCGCTTCCTCACCAGCGATGTCGAAGCCGACCACGCCTTGCTCTCGGTGAGCGACCGCGAGCTCCGCCATCTCCAGCGAATCGGTGCGGTCGCGCATCGCGCAGATGATCTGCCGGAGCGTGATGGGATAGCGGCCTTCGGCACGCTCGAAGCCACGGACCACCGCGCCGACCACCTCCTCGAGATTCATGCCGCCCTGCGTGCTGAAGACCGGCGCGTAGCGGACCTCGGCGTACACGATCCCGTCGCGCGCCATATCCTCACCGCACTCGTACGCGACGCGCTCGAGCGTGTCGGGCGTCTGCATGACCGCGATGGTGTGCGCGAAGCCGCGCAGGTAGAGCGACAGCGATCCACTCGCGGCGCTCGCGTGGAACCAGCGAGCGAGCTCGCCGGGGTCGTTGGTCGGCAGACCGCCGTACTTCAGCTCCCGCGCGAGCTCGACGATCGTGCCCGGCCGGAGCCCGCCATCGAGGTGATCGTGTAAGAGCACCTTCGGAGCGGCGCGGAGCGTCTCGAGCGAGAGCATCGGCGTGAATGATGCGCGCGAGTCTGCCGCGGAGCCAGCGGGTGGTGCGGTTGCAGGCGTTGGAGCGGCGAGCGAAGCGGGTCAGCGGTGAGCACGCCAGGAGGCAGCGGGCGCATCGCGAACGAGAGTCGAGCCCGCGGGACAGGGAACGCCTTAGAGGAAGGGTGCAGCGGGCCCGTTGCGAGAGAGCGATGCGCCCGCTGACTCCTAAGAAGAACGCTCCGCCCGGCGCGGATCCTCGCCAGCCACGACGCGCCACCCGGAGTGCGACGACGTTCCGAAGACGATGTCGTCCGGACGCACGGGCACGCGTTCCAGCGCGCGTCCGGTCGCGGCGCGGATCGCGGCGACGATGGCTGGTGTGCTCGAGATCGTCGGCGGCTCGCCGACACCCTTCGCTCCGTATGGCGCGTCGGGATGTGGGAACTCGATGAGGTCGCAGACCACCGGCGGCATGTCGAGCATCGTCGGCAGCAGGTAGTCGGTGAACGACGCGTTCCGCACAGCGCCGTCCTTCAGCTGGACCTCCTCCATCACGGCGAGGCCGAGGCCCTGCGCGATGCCGCCCTCGAGCTGACCGACCACCGCGAGCGGGTTGATCGCCTTGCCGACGTCCTGCGCCGTCGCGATCTGCACGACCTTCACCAGCCCCGTGTCCACGTCGACGTCGACGACCGCTCGGTGCGCCGCGAAGAGGAACGCGACATGACCGTCATTCTGGGTCGTGTCGTTGCGCTTCTCGGTCGGACGATGGCGATGCGTGACCACACGCTCGACCGGAGTGTCGAGGAGCTCCGCGAAGTCGACGTCCTCGAGACGCCGTCCGCGTGCGCGCCGCGTGAGCTCGGCCTTCACGTCGCGACACGCCGCGAGAACGGCGCCGCCCGTCATCCACGTCTGCCGTGACGCGGACGATGAGCCGGCGGAGCCGATCGTCGTATCCGGGGTCTCGACGACCACGCGCTGCACGCCGAGCTCGGTGCGCGCGATCTGCTCGCACACCAGCACGATCCCCTGCCCCACCTCGGATGCCGCGGTGTGCACGCGCGCGACGACGCCGCCCTGGTCGCGCTCGAGGCGAACACGCGCGGTCGAGAAGTCATCGAAGCCGTGCGAGTAGCAGACGTTCTTCAGACCGACAGCAAATCCGACTCCGCGCCGCACGCCCTCGCCATGCGTGAGGTTGCCGGCGCCGCCTGGGAGATCGAGTGGGTCGTCGGAGGACCGCGCTGGCGGAAGCGGCAGTGCCGCGCAGCGGTTGATCACCTCGGCGACCGGAGCCGACCCTTCGACCGGCTGATCGGTGATGATGCGGTCGCCGTTCTCGAGCGCGTTGCGCGCGCGCAGCTCGACCGGATCGATGCCGAGCGCGGCGGCGAGCTTGTCCATCTGCGCTTCGTAGCCGAAGCACGACTGCACCGCGCCGAATCCGCGCATCGCGCCGGTCGGCGGGTTGTTCGTGTACGCGCCGACCGCGTGGATGAGCGCGTTCGGGACGCGGTACGGTCCCGCGCCGAAGCACGCGGCGTTCGCGACGACGGCGAAGGTCGACGACGCGTAGGCGCCACCGTCGAGCACGATCGTCCCGCGAACGAAGACGAGCCGGCCGTCGCGCGTCGCGCCGTGCCGGTACCACATGCGTGCCGGATGCCGGTGGACGTGTCCGTAGAAGGACTCCTCGCGGCCATACGTCATGCGCACCGCGCGCTTCGTCGCGAGCGCGAGGAGGCACACGTGGATCTGCAGCGTGACGTCCTCCCGCGCACCGAAGGCGCCGCCGACGCCCGCGAGCACGAGCCGCACCTTCTCCTCCGGGAGTCCGAGACACGGCGCGATCTGACGCAGGTCTTCGTGCAGCCACTGCGTTGCGATGTGAAGCGTGACGCCGCCGTCCTGTCCCGGTATTGCGAGTCCGGCCTCGGGTCCGAGCGCGGCCTGGTCCTGCATCGCGACCTCGTACTCGCCTTCGACGACGATGTCCGCCCTCGCGTCGGGATCGCCGTGCACGACGCGCACGTCCTCGATGACGTTGCCGTCCTGCGGATCGTGCAGCTTCGGCGCGTCACGTTGGAGCGCCGCCACGGGGTCGGTGACGGCGGGGAGCAACTCGTATTCGACTTTGATCGAGCGCGTGGCGAGACGCGCCTGCTCGGGATCGTCCGCGGCAACGATCGCGACCGGCTCGCCGACATAACGGACCACCCGTGTCGCGAGCACGGGTTGGTCGGCACGCATGAGGCCGAACTTCTCGTGCGTCGGGAGGTCGTCCGACGTGAGCACGGCGCGCACGCCCGGCATGCCACGCGCCGCCGCGGCGTCGATACGCATGATCCGCGCGTGCGCGTGCGGACTGCGCAGCGTCGCGCCGTAGAGCATGCCCTCGCGCGAGAGGTCGCTGCCGTAGAGGAATTCGCCTTTCACCTTCGGCGGCGCGTCCACGCGCGGCGCCGATTCGCCGACGACACCGCGCAGTCGCGTCTTCGGAGGCGCGATCGTCACGACGTGTAGCCGTGCGCCGCGGAGCGATGCACAGCCTCGAGGATCTTCCCGTAGCCGGTGCAGCGGCAGATGTTGCCCGACAGGGCCTCGCGGATCTCCGCGTCGGACGGCTCGGGGTTGTCGCGCAGCAGCGCGGCAGTCGCCACGATGAAGCCCGGCGTGCAGAAGCCACATTGCACGGCGCCGGCAGCGACGAACGCGCGCTGCACCGGATGCATGTGCTCGCCTTCGGCGAGATCTTCGACGGTGCGCACGTCGCGGCCCTCCGCCGCGCCGGCGAGCACGAGACAGGCGCAGATCAGCTGGCCGTCCATCAGCACCGAGCACGATCCGCACTCACCCTGCTCGCAGGCGTTCTTGCTCCCCCACAGGCCGAGCCGCTCGCGCAGCACGGTGAGGAGGCTCTCGTGCCCCTGCGCCTCGGCCTCACGTTCGCTGCCGTTGACCTGCAGCCGCAGTCTCATGTCATCGACCACACACGCGCGAGCGCACGCGCTCCCATCACCGCGAGCACGTGCCGCCGGTACGCGGCCGTGCCGCGCACGTCGTCGATCGGGCGCGCGGCGGTCGCGACGAGGCGGCCGAACTCCGTGAGCTCCGCGTCGCTCGGCGTGAGGTGGCGCTCCCAGCCGTGCGCGTCGAAGATCGCCGCGGCGAACGCCTCGGCCTGCGGCGCGCGAAGGATCGTCGGACCGCACGAGCCGAGGCCGACGCCGACATGCCGCCGGGAGCGGTCGACGACGAGCGCGAGGCCGGCGACGGCGATGACCATCGCGTTGCGGGTGCCGACCTTCATGAACGTCTGCGCCGGACCGGCATCGTTCCATTCCGCGCCGACCACGACCTCGTCCGCGTGTCGCAGGTTCTTCTTCGGCCCGGTCATGAACTCGGTGAACGGGACGCGGCGCTCGCCCTGCTTCGAGCGGAGCACGACGACGGCGTCCAGCGCCGCGAGCACCGGAAGCGTGTCGCCCGCGGGCGAGCTCGTGGCGATGTTGCCGCCCAGGGTTCCGGCGTTGCGGATCTGCGGGGACCCAACGGTCCGCGCGGCCTCGCGAAGCGCGACCGAGCCAACGTCCTCGGCGAGCATCCGTGTGTACGTCACACCGGCGCCCATCCGGACGTGGCCGTTACGTTCGAGGTAGGCGAGCTCCGGCACGCGATCGATCGCGACCACACGCTCGGGCCGCTTGCGGCCGAAGTTCAGGTCGACCATCAGGTCGGTCCCGCCGGCGAGAAGTGTCACGTCGATGGCGCTGGAAAGGTGATCGAGTACATCGTCGAGATCTCGCGCGACATGGACGCTCACGGGCGGATTATGGCTTTCAGGCTCGCGCCCGGACGCCTAGCATGACCATGCTCGTGGGGAGGAAGGCTTGAAGGCGGCCAAGGCACGCGGCGCGAACGACACGGACACGGCAGCAGCCCTGGCGAGCGCGCGCGAACAGCAGGCCGCGATCTCCGCGGTGTTGGGCGTTATGAGTCAGTCGGGCTTCGACCTCCAGTCGGTCTTCGATGTGGTGGTCGAGAACGCGACGAAGCTCTGTCGCGGCGACTGGGGATATCTCTTCCGCAAACAAGGCGATGTGTTCCAGCTGATCGCCTCGCACGGCGGCACGCCCGCGTTGCTGGAGTACGAGCGCTCGCATCCCACGGCGATCACCGACCGCACCTTGATCGGCCGGGTCGCGATGCGCCGGAGCGTGGTGCACATTCCGGATCTGTTCGAGGATCCGAACTACGACTGGCCATCGAACCGCGAGCACGGGGTCCACACGGTGCTTGGCGTGCCGATCTTTCGCGGCGACGAGGTCGTCGGGGCGATCGGCGTTGCCCGGAATGAACGGCGGCCCTTCTCCGACGCGGACATCCGGCTGGTCCAGACGTTCGCAGACCAGGCAACGATCGCGATGGAGAACGTGCGTCTCCTCAATGAGGCAAAAGAATCGCTCAAACAGCAGACCGCTCTCAGCGACGTGCTCCGCACCATCAGCCGGTCCGCCTTCGACCTGGACGCCGTCCTCCAGACCATTGTCGATCGCGCCGCGGCGCTCGGCGGCGCCGACGCGGTAACGATCTTCCGGCGAGATGGCGAAGTGGGACTGTTGCTGGCGCAGTTCGGACCTTCCGTTCCGGCTGCGTTGAAAGTTGGATCGCGCCTACCGATCGACGAGAGGACGAACGTCGGTCGCGCCCTGTTGACCGGTCAGCGTCAGTACGTCGCTGACGCCGCCCTGCATCCCGAGCTGCCCCAGGACGGCCCGCGCACGCGTTTGGCCATCCCGTTCTTACGTGACGGCAAGGCGACCGGCGTCCTCGGCGTCGTCAACATCCGCCGGCGGCCCTTCGACGACCGCGAACTGCAGATGTTGGAGACGTTCGCTGACCAGGCCGCGATCGCGATCGAGAACGTCCGCCTCTTCAACGAGACGAAGGAGGCCCTGCAGCGGCAGACCGCGATCAGTGAGATCCTCCGCGTGATCTCGAGCTCGCCCACCGATGTGCAACCGGTCCTCGACACCATCGCCGCGAGCGCCGCCCGCTTCTGCGGGGCCGACGATGCCGGCGTCGTGATCTTGCAGGGGGACGGATCCAGCGGCAGCCTGACCGCCACGCACGGTGGGATCGTCGAGGAGAGCAGCAACTACGACATGTCCTCGCGTTCCGTCACACCCCGGGCCATCCACGAGGCACGCCTTTACAACGTTCCGGACATGGAGGCGCTGCCCGATGAAGATTTCGTCGAGGGGAAGGAATACGCAAGAGCGCACGGCTATCGCGGTTTCCTCGCCGCCCCGCTGCTGAAGGACGGTCGCGCGATCGGCGCCATCCAGCTGCGGCGCGTCCGCACCGGCGCGTTCAGCCCACCCGAGATCGAGCTCGTCCAGACGTTCGCGGCCCAAGCCGTCATCGCGCTCGACAACGTGCGCCTCTTCAACGAGACGAAGGAGGCGCTCGAGCGCCAAACGTCGATCAGCGACGTCCTCCAGACGATCGGTCGCGCCGCCTTCGACCTTCAGCCCGTGCTGGACACCGTCGTGGAGCGTGCGGTGAAGCTTTGTGACGCTCGAGAAGGATCGATCAGCACGCTGGAGGACGGCGTTTACCGCACTCGCGCCTACTGGAGTGCCAGCCCGTTGTCGCCGGAGTACATCGACTTCATGCGACACGAGGTCCGCGTGCCCGACCGCGGGAGCCTGATCGGTAGAACGGCCCTCGAGGGCAAGGTCGTGCGGATCGATGACGCGCTGGCGGATCCCGAATACAGGGCGACCGACATGCAGCAAGCGGCGGGCTATCGCACGCTTCTGGGCGTCCCGCTACTGCGCGATGGCAAGGTCATCGGCGTGTTTGCACTGACGCGGAGCGACGTGCGCCCGTTCTCTGACCGGCAGATCGAGCTCGTGCGGACATTCGCCGATCAGGCCGCCATCGCGATCGAGAACACGCGACTCTTCGTCGCGACGAAGGAGGCGCTCGAGCAGCAGACCGCGGTGGCGGAAGTGCTGAAGACGATCAGCCGCTCGGTGTTCGACCTGCAACCGGTACTCGATATCGTGCTCAACAACGCCGTGCGACTGGCTGGCGCTGACATTGGCTGGTTGTCGCGCGCCGAGGGTGACCAGTTCATGACCGTCGCGTACAGCACGGCATTCCCTGAGCATGTTCGGGAGGAGCTCGCCAAGCAGAGACGCCAGGGTCATCTCGGTGGCGGGTGGCGGCCGGTAGGGATCGGCGGCGGTCTGATGGGTGTGACCCTCAGCGAGGGCCGGACCATGCACGTCCCTGACGTGAAAGAAGATTTGCGGCTCAAGACATCGCTCGTGGCTCGACTCACCCAGTCACGCACGGTCGTCGGAGTTCCGATGCTTCGGGAGGGTCGCAGCATCGGTGGCATGGTCCTCGCGCGCTACGAGGTCCGCCCGTATTCAGAGCGCGAGATCGAGCTGGTCCAAACGTTCGCCGATCAGGCTGCGATCGCGATCGAGAACGTACGGCTGTTCAGCGAGACCAAGGAGTCGCTCGAGCGGCAGAGCGCGGTGAGCGAGGTGTTGAAGACGATCAGCCGCACCGTCTTCGAGCTCGCTCCGACGCTTCAGACGGTCGTGGAGAACGCCGCGCGGCTGTGTGACGCGGATGCCGCCTGGATGAGCCAACGCGTGAGCGACGCCAGGGGCAAAATGATCTCCGGCGCCCCGCGTTTCGGCGCGAAGTGGGCGCGCACACCGGAGCTTCTCGCCCGGATAACATCGGACCAGAACTCGACTCCTCATCAGCGTTCGATCATGGGTCGGACCTACACAGAACGCCGGACGATCGCGCTTGACGACATCACGACCGAGAAGGACTTCGACCATTCCTCCAACGCGATCGCCACAGGCGCTCGATCTGTGCTCGCCGTTCCCGTGTTACGCGATGACGAAACGCTTGGGGTGATGGTCCTCGCTCGAACGACGATCCGGCCATTCGCAGCGCGTGAGAAGGAATTGGTAGAGACGTTCGCCGACCAGGCAGCTATCGCGATCCAAAACGTTCGTCTCTTCAACGAGATCCAGGACAAGAGCCAGCAGCTCGAGATTGCCAGCCGCCACAAGAGCGAGTTCCTCGCCAACATGTCGCACGAGCTGCGAACACCGCTCAACGCGATCATCGGATTCTCGGAGGTGCTGCTCCAAGGCATCTTTGGAGACGTGAACGAGAAGCAGCGCGAATATCTCACCGACGTCCTCGGCTCTGGTCAGCATCTGCTCTCGCTCATCAATGACATCCTCGACCTCTCGAAGATCGAGGCCGGCCGGATGGATCTGGAGCTCACGACGTTCGCGATGCGCGACGCGCTCGAGAGCGGTCTCACGATCATCCGAGACCGAGCGGCCCGCCACGGGATACAGCTCAGCACGACCGTGGCACCAGACGTCGGCTCGATCGAGGCCGATGAGCGCAAGGTGAAACAGATCCTCTACAACCTGCTGAGCAACGCGGTGAAGTTCACGCCGGACGGGGGTCGGGTCGACGTCAATGTGCGCGCGGAGAACGGTGACATTCGAGTTGAAGTTCGGGACACCGGGATCGGCGTCGCCGCGAACGATCAGGAGCGCATCTTCGAGGAGTTCCGCCAGGTCGGGCGCGAGCGATCACGCGAGGGCACCGGGCTCGGGTTGACGCTCACGAAGCGCTTCGTCGAGCTTCACGGCGGGCGGATCTGGCTCGAGAGCTCGCCCGGAAAGGGCAGCACGTTCGCGTTCACCCTGCCGCTCCGACGCGCCGTTCCGGTGAACGCGTGAAAGACCTCGTGCTCATCGTCGAGGACAACGATAAGAACCTGAAGCTCGCCCGCGACCTGCTCCGTTATCACGGCTTCGACACCATCGAGGCGACCAGCGCCGAGGACGGCCTACCACTGGCTATCGCGCACAAGCCGCACCTGATCCTGATGGACATCCAGCTGCCCGGGATGGACGGCGTCAGCGCGCTGCAGAAGCTGCGTGCCAACGCGGCGACCTCGGCCATACCGATCGTCGCGATGACGGCGTCGGTGATGAAGGAGGACCGCGAGCGCTTCGAGGGAGCGGGCTTCGACGGTTTCATCACCAAGCCCATCGATGTGAAGACGTTTCCCGAGCTGATCCGCGGTCACATCAGAGGGGGCCGCACGTGAAGAGACTTCCGAAGATCCTCGCCGTCGACGACACGCCCGAGAACCTTCGGCTGCTCGAGGCGATCCTCAGCCCCCGCGGCTACCAGCTCGTGACCGCCCAATCCGGCACTGCCGGGCTCGAGGCCGTCCAGCGCGAGCACCCTGACCTCGTGCTGCTCGACATCCTGATGCCCGACCTGAACGGCTACGACGTGTGCCGCCGGCTGCGCGACGATCCGGCGACCCGGTTCCTCCCGATCGTGATGATCACCGCGAGCGGCGATCAAGAGCGCGTTCAAGCTCTCGAGGCGGGCGCGGACGACTTCATCGCCAAGCCGTTCAATCAGCTCGAGCTGCTCGCACGCGTGCGCTCGCTTCTCCGACTCAAGGAATATCACGACACCATCAAGCAGCAGTCGAGTGAGCTCGCGGAATGGAACCAGACACTCGAGCGGCGTGTGCGGGATCAGGTCGAGGAGATCGAACGCGTCGGCCGGCTGCGGCGATTCCTGTCGCCCCAGATCGCCGAGCTGGTGCTGTCGCAGGAGTCGCTGCTGCAGCCGCACCGCCGCGAGATCAGCGTGCTCTTCTGCGATCTGCGCGGCTTCACCGCGTTCTCGGAGACCGCGGAGCCGGAGGAATCGCTCGCGGTCCTTCGCGATTATCACGCGGCGGTGGGCGCTGCCGTCTTCCGCAACGAAGGGACGCTCGAGCATTTCGCCGGGGACGGCGTGATGGTCTGGTTCAACGATCCGGTCTCGCAGGACGACCACGCGCTGCGCGCGGTGCGCACGGCGATCGGCGTGAGGGAGCGGATGGCCGAGCAGCTAGAGAAATGGCAGAGGCGCGGGCATCAGCTCGGATTCGGCGCGGGCATCGCGATGGGCCACGCCACGCTGGGACGCATCGGTTTCGAGGGCCGTTACGACTACGGAGCCGTCGGAAATGTCACGAACCTCGCGCAGCGCCTCTCCGCCGAAGCGAAGCCCGGCCAGATCCTCGTCAGCCAGCGTGTGCTTTCGGCGATCGAGGCCGCCGTCGAGTCAGAGAGCCTTGGGGACGTCGCCTTGAAGGGCTATTCGCGGCCGGTCGCGGCCTACAGCGTCGTCGCGCTGCGTGCCCTCGCCCGTCCTGCGGTCGAATGAGCTGGCGTGCCTCTGACCGAGTTGCCGGCAACTCGTCCTATCAATTGAGTCGATGTAGGGCCATCATGCGGCGGTGAGGACTCGAACGGGCCCGGTGCGAGTGTTGATCGTCGAGGATGTTGCGGACTTACGCGACTTCTACGCGATCCTTCTGCGTGAAGAAGGCTACGAGTGCGCCTGCGCCACTGACGGCAGTGACGCGCTCCGTTGGCTGTCGTGGCAACCGGACGTGATCCTGCTCGATCTCATGATGCCGGTCATGGACGGCTACGAGTTCTACGCGCGTATGCGCGATCTTCCTGGCGTTCATCCACCGGTGATCGTCGTATCCGCGGTCGCGCCGAGACGGACCGAGCTTCCGGGCGTACATGCGACGCTCCCGAAGCCGTTCGAGTTCACGCAGCTCCTGCACCGCGTCGCCGCCGCGACGCACGGAGCCGCCGCGAACTAAGCGACCTGCGCGCGCTGCAGCAGCGCGGGTAACGCCTCGGCGGCCTTCGCTCGTACCTCGGCCGGATCGAAAAGGAGCGGCGCGCCGCCCCGCACCAGCAAGGTGCCGTCGACCAGGACATCGCGCACCCCGCGCGAGCCGCCGCCGAACACGATCCGCGCAACGGGACCGCCGCCCGGCCCGGCGAGCCGCTCGCTGTCGATCACGACGATATCGGCGCGCCGGCCGACCTCGAGCGTGCCGATCTCCGCCTCGAGGTGGAGCGCCCGTGCTCCGCCCCGTGTCGCCATGCCGAGCGCGTCGGCCGCGGTGAGCGAGCCCTGCCCACGGAGCGTGCGCGCGAGGAGCGTTGCGAGACGCACCTCCTCGAACCCATCGAGCTCGTTGTTGCAGGCGGCGCCGTCGGCGCCGATGCCGACCGTGATGCGCGCCTGCCGCAGCCGCACCACGTCCGCGACGCCAGAGCCGAGCTTGAGGTTCGACGACGGGCAGTGCGTGACCGCGCTCCCGCTCTCACGGAGCAGCTCCAGCTCCGCATCATCGACATGGACGCCGTGCGCGATCACGGTCCGCGGTGTCGCGATCCCGACCTGAGCGAGGTAGCCGATGGGTGACATCCCGGTCACGCCCTGGACCGCGGTGCGCTCCTCGGCGCTCTCGTTCGAATGCGTGTGCACGAGGAGCTCGCTCATCTTCGCCAGCATGCCGACGGCCTCGAGCAGCTCGCGCGTGCACGACAAAGCGAAGCGCGGTGCGTAGGCGTAGCCGATGCGCCCCGCGCCGGCCTTGGTCCACCGCTTCACGAGAGCGGCGCTCGCGTCGAGGGAGTCCCGCGTAGTCTCGACCAGATCGGCCGGCACGTTCTCGCCGGTGTCCATCATCGCCTGGCCGAACCGCGCACGGATGCCCGACCGCACCAGCTCCTCCGCGACGACATCGCCCCAGCGCGTCGTGCCCATGTCGAGGATCGTCGTCGTCCCGGTGGTGATGAGCTCGCCAAGACCAAGGCGGACGCACGCGCGCACCGACGCTTCGTCATGGGCGGCCTCGAGCGGCCAGATGAAGCGGCGCAGCCAGTCGAGGAGGCCGAGATCCTCGGCGAGCCCACGGAAGATCGTTTGCACCAGGTGCACGTGCGTCTGCACCAGCCCGGGCATGAGGTAGCAGCCGGAGCAGTCGACGACCTCGGTGTCAGGCGGCGGCTGCTCGACCGAACCGATCTGTGCGATGCGCGCCCCGCTCACGAGCACGTCCGCGGTCGTCGCGCGCGCGCCATCGGCCATCGTGAGCAGCGTGCCCCCGCGCAGCAGGATGGCCATTAGCGTCGCGTCCGGTTGGCCGCCACAGGACGCGACATCATGTGTACGCCAGCTCGCGCAGCGCGGCCGCCAGCGCGCGCGTTCCGCGCGGGATGGCCATTAGCGTCGCGTCCGGGGGCGGCAACTTCTCGAGCGAGCGTCTGCGCCCAGCCGGCTGGCCGGCCTACGGCTCGGCGTTCGCCTTCGCCGGCTGCTTGCCGTCTCGCTCCGCGACGGCGCAGTAGCCAGCAGCGAGCGAGAGAGTTGGCCGCCACAGGACGCGACATCATGAGTACGCCAGCTCGCGCAGCGCGGCCGCGAGCGCGCGCGTTCCGAGGATGACGTCCTCGGCCGCCGTCGCCTCTTCCGGGCAATGCGAGCGACCACCGATGCTCGGCACGAAGATCATCGCCGCGTGCGCCGCCGCGCTGAGCACCTGCGCGTCGTGGCCCGCGCCGCTCGTCATGTCCCGCGGCGTGACGCCGACGGCGATGCACCCGCGGCGGGCGACATCGGTCGCGCGCTCGTTCAGCTGGACCGGCGGCCGATCGCGCAGCGTGCGCACATCGACCGCGAGGTCGCGCTCGCGCCCGGCGACCTTGCAGACCTTGGTGATCTCGGCGACGAGCAGCGCACGCTGTGCGTTGTCACTGTGGCGCGCGTCGACGGTGAACCGCGCCACCCCAGGGACGACGTTCACCTGCGCGGGCTCGACGGCGATGGTGCCGACCGTCGCGACCGCGGGCGGGCCCATCTCTCGCGCCGCGTCCGCGATCGCCAGCATCATCGCGGAGGCGCCGAGGAGAGCATCGCGTCGGCGATCCATCGCGGTCGCACCGGCGTGATCCGGCTGACCGCGGACGACGACCTCGAGGTGCGCGGTACCGACGATGGTGCGTACGACGCCCAGACGCGGACCCTCTTCCTCGAGCATCGGACCCTGCTCGACGTGCAGCTCGACGAAAGAGTCGATGTCGCGGCGGACCGCCTGGGCGACGTTCGCGGGATCGAGACCGACGCCGCGCATCGCATCCGCGAGCGTCACGCCGTCGCCGTCACGGACGCGCGACGCCTCATCGGGCTCGATGCGGTCGGCGATCGCGCGCGCCCCCCAAAAGTTCGTGTTGAAGCGGCTCCCCTCCTCTTCGCAGATGGCGACGGCCTCGAGGATGCGCAGCGGCCGACCGAGCTGCGACACAAGACTCGTGACGGCCTCGACCGCGGCGACGACGCCAAGCGCGCCGTCGAGCGCGCCGCCGCCGCGGACCGTGTCGATGTGCGACCCGGTCACGATGGCGCGTCCGCCGCGCGAGCCTTCGACGCGCCCCCACACGTTGCCGACGGCGTCGCGCCGCGCGAGCAGCCCCGCGTCCTTCATCCAGCCCAACACAAGCTCCGTCGCGGACACCCACGACGGCGTGTACAGCGCTCGGTACAGGCCGCCGCCCGGCAACGCACCGCGCTGCGCGAGCTCGTCGAGACGGCGCAGCAGTCGCCGCTCGTCGATCGCGACCGCCTCCGCCGTCTTCACGCTCCCATTCTCGTCACCAGGCGCCCAAGCCGGCTGCGCGTCGTGCCCTCCGCGAATTCGCCCTCGTCGAAGACCGTGACGCCGCGCACCAGCGTGCGCACGACCGCTCCGCGGAACGATCGCCCGACGTACGGGCTGACGCCGCTGCGCGCCTGCAGCTGCTCGGGCTCGAAGGTCCAGTCGCGCTCGAGTGCGACGAGTGCGACGTCCGCGTCGGCGCCGGCGCGGATCGCCCCCTTCCGCGGCGACAGCCCGAGGAGTCGCGCCGGCGCCCCCGCGACGAGACGTGCGAGTGCGGTGAGGCGCAGGCCCCGACGGTGCACGCCCTCGGTGAGCATCACGGGCAGGAGCGACTGGATACCGGTAACGCCACCCCACGCCTCCCAGATGTCGTCATCGCCACGCGTCTTCGCCTCGGCCGGGCAGGGTGAGTGATCGGACGCCACGAGATCGATCTCGCCCGCGAGCACGTGCTGCCACAGCCGCTCCCGCGACGATGCGTCGCGGATCGGCGGCGCGCACTTGAGCGCTGGTCCGATGCGTTCAACGTCCTCCGCGCTGAAGAGCAGGTAGTGCGGACACGTCTCGACCGTGATGCCGGCGCCACGCTCGCGAGCGCGAAGCACCGCCGCGACCGCGGCCGAGCTCGACGCGTGCACGACGTGCACGCGCGCGCCGGTCTCGCGCGCGGCGTCGCCAAGCCGCTCGATCGCGCGACGCTCCGCGGCCGGCGGCCGGGACTCGAGCCACGCGGCGCGGTCGCGGCGATTCATCGACTGCAGCTGGTCGGTCCCTTTTGCGACGAGCGCCTCATCCTCGGCGTGCACCGCGACGAGATGGCCGGCAGCCGCGGCCGCGGCGAGCGCGGGCGCGAGCGTTCCCGCATCGAGATGCGGGAACTCCGGAACGCCGCTCGGACACAGGAATGCTTTGAGACCGACGACGCCGTGGATCATCAGGTCGGGCAGCGATGCCTGGTCCGACGCGACCAGTCCGCCCCACAGCGCGAAGTCCACGATCGCGGACCGCGCGGCGCACGACTCCTTCGCGCGCAGCGCCGAGGCGTCGAGCGTCGGCGGCAGCGAGTTCAGCGGCATATCGGCGAGCGTCGTCACGCCGCCGGCCGCCGCGCCGCGCGTCGCCGCCCGCCAGCCCTCCCACTCCTCGCGGCCGGGCTCGTTCACATGCGCGTGCGCATCGACGACGCCGGGGAAGACGTGAAGCCCGCGCGCCTCGATCTCGTCGAAGGCCTTCCCGTGGCCCGGCTCGACGATCGCATCGAAGACCCCGCCGGCGATCAGGACGTCCGCCTCGTGAACGCCTTCCTCGGTGACGACATGGCCGCCGCGGATCGCCAGATCTGCGGTGGCCGTTCTAGACCTCTTCGATGAGGAAGTCCTGCGCGCCCTCCCACAGCGTGAGGCGGCCGAGCTCGGCAAGCTGCTCGTTGCCCTCGATCACGGTCGCGAAGTGATTGCCAGCGAGCTGGCCGACCTTGCTCGCGAAGAGGCACGCGCCATACGGGAAGAGGACCTCCATCTCGGAGATGCCACCGGGATAGACCAGCATTTCTCCCGGCGCGGGATGACTGGTGTGATTTTCGTATTCCACGCCAAGGCGTCGGTCGCCCATCGGTACCCAGGTGGATTCGCCGCTCCAGCGGACGTGCACGAGCTTGCTCCGCAGCGGGAGCATCCGACGGATCGCATCCACCGTCTTCGGTGCGCGTTCTTCTTCCCAGCGCGCTTTGAACGTGTACGGCCCAGCGGTGATGCGAAGCATCTTCATCGCGGGCGTACGATACCCGCCCGATGGCGCGCGCGACGCTTTCCACGCACGTGCTCGACACGACCAACGGTGTGCCGGCCGCCGGCGTCGAGGTCGCGCTCTATCGGGACGGGACGCTCGCGGCGAAGAGCACCACCGGCAAGGACGGCCGGGTGGCGAGGCTCGGCGACGAGCACGAGCCGGGGACGTACCGTCTTGTGTTCGACGTCGGCGGCTACTTTCGCTCGCAGCAGCTCGACACGTTCTTCGGCAGCGTGACGCTCGAGGTCCGCCTCCGGGATGGGCATCAACACATCCCGCTCCTCGTGTCGCGCTACGGCGTCGTGTCATACCTCGGGAGCTAGATGGCATCCGATCCGATCACCGGGAGGCTCGCCGCCATCTTCGAGCGCGCGCCCGGGCTCGCGGCAGCGCTTCGCCACGCGGACCAGGACACACCACACGCGATCATCGCGAAGGCGCGCCGAGCGCTCGCGGGCATGACCGAGGCCGAGCAGATCGCGGTCCTGAACGCGCATCCGCGCATCGGCGCGGACCCCGCCTCGCTGTCGCTCCACTCGCGGCGTGAGCAGGGCGATGCGACCGACGCGGCGACGTTGCGTGAGCTCGCCGCGCTCAACGACGCATACGAGAAGAAGTTCGGCTTCCGGTTCGTCGTCTTCGTCGCCGGACGCTCGAAGCAGGAGATCGTGCCGGTGCTGCGCGCGCGTCTCGCGAACACCCGCGAAACCGAGCTCAGGGCCGGGCTCGACGAGTTCTTCGCCATCGCGCTCGACCGCCTGGAGCGCCCGCGATGACGCCGATGGAGATCCAGTACGGCAAGACGCGCGTCGTCTTCTTCCGTCTCGCCAGGCGCTCCGCGCCACCGTTCGCGGCCAGCGTGACGATCGACGTGTTCGGCGAGCGGTTCGGCGCCGCATACACCGAGGGTGACAACCGCGAGGTCGTTGCCACGGACACGATGAAGAACTTCGTCTACGCGACGGCCGCTGACTTCGAGGGAGGCTCGACGGACGAATATGTGATGTTCCTCGGCCAGCGCCTCTTGCAGACCTACCCGCAGATGGAGCGCATCCGCGTCACCGCGCACGAGGTGCCGCTCGACCCCGCGCACCACATCACACCGATGGGACGGACGAGCTATTCGCCTCCGCCGATGGGGCCGCGTGACGAGAGCGACGTGGTGTTCCGACTCACGCGCGGCGACGTCGCGATGTCAGAGGCTGACTTCGAGCGTCATGGCGACGCGATCGTCGCGACCGCCGGGCGAAGCGGGATCCTGGGTATGCGCCTGCTCAAGACGACGGGCAGCTCGTTCGTGTCGTTCGCGCGGGATCAGTACACGAGCCTGCCGGAGCTCACCGACCGGCCTCTCACCATCCGCATGGACGCGTACTGGCGGTACGACGATCCGCAGCGCGCCAGCCGCATCTCGAGCGGGCTCATTCGTCGTGCGCTCGAGCAGACCTTCCACGAGTTCGACAGCCGCTCGATCCAACATCTCGTGCACGTCATGGGGACGCGTCTGCTGAAGGGTTTTCCGGTCCTCAGCGAGGTCGAGTTCGCCGCGGAGAACCACACTCCGGACCCGGTCGCAGAGGGCAAGGGCGACGTGCGCGTCTTCGCGGAACCGCGGCAGACCTTCGGGAAGATCGGGCTCGTGCTCCGCCGGTAGGTCGCTAGGAGAGACCGCCGAGGCCGACAAGAGCTCGGGCGTGCTCGAGCTCGCCGAGGTGACGGACCGCGTGCTGGAAGAGGTAGGCCTCGCAGACATCGGCGACGCGGATCTCGCCTTCGGGCACGATCAGGGCGAGGAACGATCCCTTCAGCTTGTCGGCCGGCGGCCGGTCCATCGCCTTTCCCGCGAACCGGTCCAGCGGAAGAGACGCGAGCGCGCGCTCGGTGCGCGCGAACACCGCGGTCTGGTACACGCGCCACGCGTCAACGTCGCCGAGTCGGATCCGCTCAGCGTCGGCCATCGGCGTGCCGCGTACCGGCGGCTCACCGACGAGTTGGACGCGCCTGGCCCAGCCCTGCTCGTCCCACAGCAGCGCGCCGGCTCCGAGATGCCGCGCCGCGTTGCGGTCCTCGCCGACGACGAGATGCATCAGCGTGAACGCGATCGGCAGCACGCCCGCTCGCTCGACGTGATTCACCTGGTCGCTCGTGAGATCGGACACGCCCTGTTGCCATAGCGAGTGCACGGCGGCCATGCGCTGGACGATCGAGGTGCGCCATTCCTCGGAGGCCGCCGCAGGACGCGCGCTCGTCTGCATGGGGCCGAGTCTAGTCCGGGCGGAAGTCGGGCCAGCGCGACTCGTCGTTGGCGAGCCCCGAAGCGATGAGCACCGCGAGCCCCTCGATGACGGGTCCCCGCGCGATGCCGGTGAGCTCGGTGAGCCGCGTCACGTCGGTGTGGCCATCGATGGCCGGGATCAGCGCGGCGACCCGCTCGGACACCACGGCGCGGTTATGCCGGTCGCGCACGAGCGCGCCACCGAGACGCGAGTCGTGGACGATCGTCAGGTTCGGACTCAGCTTGACCCGCGTGTGATCGCCGAGCGTGTCTTTGATCTCGCGCAGCCGCGTCTGGTAGCGCACGATCTCGCGCGCGACGTCAGTCAGGCGCAGCTCGTAGAGCCAGGTCTCGCCGACCGCCGCGTAGCCGACGCCACGCTGCCGTTGGATGAAGTCGCCGGGCTCCGTCCGTTCGCCGCCGTCGACGGGCTCGAGGGCGCCGCGCCGTACGAGATACCAGTCGTCGTCGCTTCCCTCGACGAGCTGATCCTTCGCGAGCATCCGCGGGCGCAGCTGCGACGCGAGCGACGCCACGATGTCGGACGGCAGATCGCGGAGCGGGCTCTGCCGCTTGAGGAAGACGTCCGCGAGCCACATGTCGGTCCGCTCGCGCATGGCGACGGCGAAGACGTGCTGCTCGTCCATGACCCGACGGAGCTCTTTGCCTGGCAATACGAACGCCGTGCACGGTGTGTCGGCGACGACCGAGGCCGCCATTTCCTGCTCGTCGAAGAACACGAGCTCGCCGACGAGCGATGGCGCGCTCACGATGGCGAGGGTCCGGAGCTCGACGGTCCCGACGACACGCATCGTGCCGTCGACGATCACGTAGGCCTCGTCCAGCGGATGGTGCTCGTCGATGAGCATCTCGCCGACGTCGAGCTGGCGCTTTGTCGCGAGCTTCTTGAGACGTTCGCGCGACGACTTCTCGAGCAGCGCCAGCGGCCCGAACGCGAACGGGTCCGGCAGCTTGCTCACTCGGCCCGCGGGAGCGCCGCGCCGATCACGTCGCGGATCGACGCGAGTCCTTGCGCGCGCACATAGGCGGCGAGGCCCTCGATCACGGTGAGGGGAGCGGTCGGATCGGCGAAGGTCGCGGTTCCGACCTGCACCGCCGACGCGCCCGCCATGATGAACTCGAGCGCGTCGCTCGCATTCGTCACGCCGCCCGCGCCGATGATCGGGATCGACACGACCTGGGCGACCTGGTAGGTCAGGTGCACCGCGATCGGACGGATCGCGGGCCCGGAGAGCCCACCGCTGCCGGTGCCGAGCATCGGACGGCGCTTCGCGATGTCGATGCGCATGCCGAGGACGGTGTTGATCGTCGTCAGGCCATCGGCGCCGGCCTCTTCACATGCCTGCGCGACGGCGACGACGTCCTTCGGGGCGTTTGGCGTGAGTTTCACGATGACCGGCTTGTCGGTCGCGTCCTTGACCGCCCGGGTCACCTGCGCCGCGAGCTGCGGGTCCGACCCGAACAGCATCCCGCCCTCGACGTTCGGGCACGACACGTTCAGCTCGAAAGCAATGACCCCGGCTGTGCCGTCGAGCGCTTCGACGACGAAGACGTAGTCCTCCACGCTGTAGCCCGCCACGTTGACGATCACGGGCACGCCGAGCTTCGCCCAGATCTTGCCGTACTTCCGCGCGACCTCCTCGGCCCCCGGATTCTCGAGCCCGATCGAATTGAGGATGCCGGCCGGCGTTTCGGCGATCCGGTACTGCGGGTTGCCCGGACGCGCGCGCGGCGTCGTGCCCTTGTTCACGATCGCGCCCAGTCGTCCGACATCGATGAGCTCCGCGTACTCCACGCCCTGGCCGAACGTTCCGGACGCGGTCAGCACCGGGTTCCTCAGCCACAGACCGCGCGCGGCCTCGACCGAGAGATCGACTCCGTGTTCCGGTAGCGTCTCGGGCGGCGCGTGTGGGACCGCGCGAACTTCGGTGATCACCGCGCCGGCGAGACTCTCGCGCAGCTTGTCGGCGATCTCCGTCGGCAAGCGCTCGGCGTCGGCCTCGCCGGCGGCCGCCTCGGCGATCGACGCTCCATCGAGATCGACGAGCTCCACGAGGTCCTCTTGCTCCTCGCCCTCGGCGGCGTCCTCGAGCGATTCCTCAAGTGAGCGGCGCACGTCGATCGGCCGTTCGACCGCCTTCTTCGGCCGACGCCAGGGCACTAGTGGATACCCACGGTCGCCGGCTCGCCCGCCTCGAACGCGATATCGCCGAGCGCGAACACCGGACCTTCGCGACAGACGCGCGCGTTGCCCTCAGAGGTGACGATGACGCAGGCGCGGCAAACGCCCATCGCGCAGCCCATGTGCTGCTCGACGGCGATCTGCGCATCGAGGAGCGTGCGCCGTCCTGGGAACGTCGCGGCGGCGCGATCAGCCGCCTCGCGAAGCCGACCGAGCGCCGCGAGCATCGGCCACGGCCCGCACGCCAGGAGCTGATCGGACCACGCGAGCAGCGCCGGCAGCACGTCGGTCACGCGGCCGCGCGTCCCGAAGCTCCCGTCGTCCGTCGTGGTCACGTACTCGACCCCCGGAGGCAGCCGGTCGCTAGGCCACAGGTACGCGACGGAGCGACCGCCCATCACAAGGGTCACGTTACGCCGCGGCGCTTCCTGCTCGGCGATCACGCGCATCGGTGCGATGCCGGTGCCGCCGGCGACGAGAAGAAGATTGCGCGTGTCGCGCCGCACGACGAACGACGTGCCGAGCGGGCCGAGGAGGTCGAGCGCATCCCCGACGTGGCGCTCGGCGATCCACTCCCCGCCGCTACCGAGCGGCTTGACGATGAGCTCGATCTCGCCCGCGCGGCGTTCGATGCCGCAGAACGAGTACGGGCGGCGGAGCAGCGGATCCCAGCCGACGCCCGGACGCACGTGGACGAACTGCCCGGCGTGCGCCTGCGCCGCGATCTCCGGTGAGCGCACCGCCAGGAGCGTCCCGAGATCGCCGACCTTGGTGTTGGCGACGACGCGGCCTTCCTCGATCAGCACGGTGCCAGTCTCGCAGACCGAACCGGCACGACCTGTCCTCCTACAAGGGGAGCTGTCATGTGCGGAGCGGCACGCCCACGGAGAACGTGTAGCCGTCGGGGTCTTCGATCAGGCAGTCGCGCCAGCCGTGTGGCGGCCAGTCTTTCGCCGGGGCCAGCACGGTGTGACCGCCGGCGCGTGCGCGACGCTCCGCCTCGTCGGGATCGATGCCGAGCAGGCGCATCTCCACACCGAAGCCGCGCTTCCCCGGTTCGCCGAGGCGCGAGCCCCACGGCTGTCGCACGTAGGTGCGATCGGCGTGCAGCTGGATCGTCGCACCGTCGCGCTCGAGCGCGGCGTAATCGGCAGTCTGGTGAAGGGCGCGGAAGCCGAGGACGTCCGTGTAGAAGGGAACGCTTCGCGCCACGTCACGGACGACCAGATTGAGCGACAGCCCGCGGAGTGTGAGGCCGTATTCGCTCGCGCTCATGAATTGGTGGCCCTCAGGCTCGCTCATCAGGGCTCGGGAACGGTTTCCCCGATGGCGCGACGCACAGCGCGGATCACGGCGTCCAGGACGTCGGCTTCGACTCGTGGGCCCCATGGTCCGCGTGAGAGGAACTCTCGATCGAGCGTCGTGAGCTCCTCGCAGAAGAGCACGCTGTTCTTCTTGATTCCCCCTTCTCCCTTCGCCAGACGCACATGTGTCGGTCCGTCCGCGCCCTGCGAGAAGATCGGAACCACCATCAGGTCGTCGGCGATCCGGTTGCGGATATCCGCAGAGACGACCAACGCCGGTCGAGGCTGATGCGGATCATCGGGTTGTCCGGGGATGCGCACCGACCAGATCTCGCCCCGACCCGGGACGGTGCTCACTTGGACCCAGAGAATCGACGGCGCGCCGCCGACTGGCGCACACGCTTCCAATCAGCGCGTTCCGCACCGTAGTGAGACGCGTCCTCGCGGAGCTGCCGCTCCATCGCGCGCTCTTGTTCGCGCTCATGCCACAGGCGCAGTGCGTCGTCGATGACTGCGCTCCGGTCGGTCCCCGGATTGTTCGTGACGTAGGCATCTACGGCGGAGACGAGCCCAGGATCGAGGGTGGCGCCGACCTTTACGCGCCTTCGAATTGTAGACATTGTGACAGACACAATATCGGACATACAAGAGGACATCAAGTCGGCCAGGCGCGATTCGCCGCCCACCAGAGCGGCAGTGTGACACCGAGGAGCGCGGCGCCGACGAGGAGCGCCGGCGCGGCACCGACCGCGGCGAGCACGCCACCGAGGAGCGCGCCGCCGGCCGCACCCCCGTCCTGCCAGGTGTGAAGCGCGGCGAGGATGCGCGGGCGATCGTGATCGCGTGAGCGACGCGACACGGCAAGCTCGACCGCGATCGTCGTCGTCAGGCCGTTCACGAACGCGCAGGCGCCGATCAGCACGAACAGGATCGGATCGGGACGGAGCAGCCCGAGGAGTGCGACCGAGACGAGCGCCAAAGCGGTGGACACGACGAACGCGGCGTTCGCCGAGCGATCGCTCCAGCGACCGGCGATCGGGGTCCACACCACCTGCGCGATGCGCTGCGTGAGCGCGAACGCCGCCGCGACGAACGTCGCGGGCACGACCAACGCGAAGATCGGCGCGCCTTCGTGGAACAGCTCGTCGATGCGGAATCCTCCGGCCGCGACAAGGATGCCCGCGTACAGGCCCAGCTGGACGGTCGCGATGACGAACAGGGCGAGAAGGCGCGGCTCCCACACCGAGGCCGGGATGTGTCCCTCCTCGGGCATGCGTACTTGCCGTTGCCAGCCCGCGGCGAGATAGGCCGGCCCGATGCCGGCGACGAGCGTGAGCGCGGCCGCGATCACGCACATACCGGTCCAGCCGACGCTCTCGAGCGCGAACGGCGCGAACACCGCGCCGGCGAAGTAGCCCAGGCCCCACACCGCACGCGTGTTGCCGATGCGCCGTCCCGCATGCGACGCGGCGTCCTCGAGCGCGGCGAGGAAAGAACCGAGTCGCAGCACTGAATAGCAGAAGCCCCAGAGCAGCCGGCCGATGAGGAACACCACCAGCGCGGCGGGCAGCGCGTACATCGCGGTCGATACCGCGCTCAGGACGATCGCGACGACGATGAGCGCGCCCGCGGGAAACCGTTCATAGAGGCGAGCCGCGATGGGATTCGTCAAGAGACGCACCCAACGGTTGAGAGAAAGGATGACGCCGACCATCGGCCGCGAGATGCCGAGCGACGCTGCGCTCACCGGAAGCACGGTGTAGAGGAGCGTGTCGCCGAGCAGCGAGGCCGATACCACCAGTGCGGTGGAAAGCGCCGGCGCCTCGCGGTGGACCGGCGCCTCGGCCAATCGGTTCAGTCCGCGGCCGCCACCGCAGCGGGAGCGCGATATTCGGCGAGCGGAGCGACCGAGTAACTGACGGCGCTGGCGCGCAGCGCGGTCACCACCGCGAGCGCCGTGTCGAGCGAGGTGAGGCAGGGTACGCGCGCCTCGACCGCGGCGCGCCGGATGAGGAATCCGTCGCGGTCCACGGTCTTGCCCAGCGTCGGCGTATTCACAACGGCGGCGCAGCGTCCCGAGCGCACGATGCGCAGGATCTCGTCATCGCCTTCCGACAGCTTGCCGACCTCGCGTACGTCGATCCCGAGTGAGCGGATGAGCGCGGCCGTTCCGCTCGTGGCGACGAGCTCGTAGCCGAGCCAGTGGAAGCCCTCGATGATCGGCACGACCTCCGGCTTGTCCTTGTCGGCCACGGTGATCAGGACGCTGCCGCTCGGCACGGGCGCGAGCCCGGCGGCGACGAGCGACTTCCACAGCGCGGGCGCGAACGTTCGATCGACGCCCATCACCTCGCCGGTGCTCTTCATCTCCGGCCCGAGGTAGGTGTCGACGTCGAGCAGCTTCGCCATCGAGAAGACCGGCGCCTTCAGGGCGACGAGATCGCCGCTCGGCCAGAGGCCGTCCTGTCGCGCATACCCCTCGGCCGCGAGAGTCGAACCGAGCGAGATCGCGACCGCCAGCCGGACCAGGGGCACGCCGGTCACTTTCGTGAGGAACGGCACCGTGCGACTGGATCGCGGGTTCACCTCGAGCACCCACACGCGTCCCTCTTCGACGATGAATTGGATGTTGAGGAGGCCCTTGACCGGGAGCGCGGCGGCGATCTGCCGGGTCAGCTCCACGATGCGCTCGCGCTCGTTCGCCAGCAGATTCTGTGCGGGATACACGGCGTAGCTGTCGCCCGAATGGACGCCGGCGCGCTCGATGTGCTCCATGATCCCCGCGACGAGCGTGTCGTGCCCATCGCTCACAGCGTCGACCTCGACCTCTCTGCCGCGCAGGTACTTGTCGACGAGCACGCGGCCGGTGCCTGCCTCCAACGCGGATCGGAAGTAGCGCTCCAGGTCGTCGTCGCTGTATGCGATCTCCATCCCCCGACCACCGAGGACGTAGCTGGGGCGGACGAGAACGGGATAACCGACCTCGGCTGCGATGCGTCGAGCTTCGACGAACGACTCGGCCGTGCCACCCGGCGGTTGCGGGATCCCGAGCGCCTCCGCGAACTCGTGAAAGCGCCGCCGATCCTCCGCGAGCCCGATCGCGTCGGCCGACGTTCCCGCGATCACACCGCCGATGCCTTCGATCCGATCCGCGAGATTGAGCGCGGTCTGCCCTCCGAACTGCACCAACACGGGGATCGCGACGGCGGAACGGTCGGGCGAGCTCGCGAGCGGAGGTGTATCGCCCAGTCCCTCGTTGTCGATCACGGCGGCGATCGACTCTTCATCGAGTGGCTCGAAATAGAGGCGAGCAGACTCATCGAAGTCGGTCGAGACGGTCTCGGGGTTCGAATTCACCATGATCGACGCGACGCCGCGGTCGCGCAGCGCACCCGCGGCCTGCACGCAGCAGCAATCGAACTCGATCCCTTGCCCGATCCGGATCGGACCCGAGCCTAGGATCACCACCTTCTGTCCTCCGAGAGGCAGCGCCTCGTTCTCGCTCTCGTACGTCGAATAGAAGTACGGCGTGACGGCTTCGAACTCTGCCGCGCAGGTGTCGACCATCTTGTAGACAGGCCGGATCCCCCACTGCGCGCGTAGTCGGCGCACGTCAGCCGGCAGCATGCCCGCGAGCGTTGCGATATCCGCGTCCGCGAAGCCGAGCCGCTTCGCGCGCCGGAGGAGCGTCGGTGTCGGGGTCTTTCCCTGCAGCTCGTCTTCGGCGAAGCGCACGATCGACGCGAGCTTGCGGAGGAACCAGCGGTCGATCTTCGTGCGCTGGTGCACCTCCTCGATGGACGCGCCGCGACGAAGGGCGGCAAAGAGCCGCCAGAGCCGGTCGTCCGTCGCGCCGTTCGAGAGGAAGCAGTCGAGGAACGGCGCTGGCTCCGCCACCTCGCTCGATACCCAAGACGGCGCCTCCCACAGCAGGCCCTGACCCTTCACCTCCAGCGAGCGCAGCGCCTTCTGCATCGCGGCCTCGAAGGAGCGGTCGATGGCCATGACCTCGCCGGTCGCCTTCATCTGCGTCCCGAGCGACCGATCCGCGCCGGGGAACTTGTCGAAGGGCCAGCGCGGGATCTTCACCACGACGTAATCGAGTGCGGGCTCGAAGGCCGCCGACGTCCGCTTCGTGACCGCATTCGGGATCTCGTGCAGCCGCTTGCCGATCGCGATCTTCGCCGCAACGCGGGCGATCGGATAACCCGTCGCTTTGGACGCGAGCGCCGACGATCGCGAGACGCGCGGGTTCACCTCGATGACGTAATACGGGACCTGCGCGTCGGGTTCCGCCGACGGCGAGCGCTCGGGATGCAGCGCGAACTGCACGTTGCAGCCGCCTTCGATGCCGAGCGCGCGGATGATCCGCAGCGCCGCGCTGCGCAGCATCTGGTATTCCTTGTCGGTCAGCGTCTGTGATGGCGCGACGACGATCGAGTCACCGGTGTGGACGCCCATCGGGTCGAGGTTTTCCATGTTGCAGACCGTGATGCAGGTGTCTCCGGCATCGCGCATGACCTCGTACTCGATCTCTTTCCAGCCGACGAGCGAGCGCTCCACGAGGACCTGCCCGATCGGCGACGCGCCTATGCCGCGCGCGCTCCGCTCGATGAGCTCCTCGCGGGTCGTCGCGAAGCCGCCGCCGGTGCCGCCAAGCGTGTACGCGGGCCGCACGACGAGTGGATACCCGACGCGGTCCGCGAAGGCGACAGCCTCGTCGACGCTGTGGACGGTGACCGAGTCGGGCACCGGCTCGCCGATCCCGAGCAGCAATTGTTTGAAGGCTTCGCGGTCCTCGGCCTGCTGAATAGCGGAGAGAGGAGTGCCGAGAAGACGGACGCCGTATCGCTCGAGCACTCCGGCTTCAGCGAGCGCGACGGCGAGGTTCAGGCCGGTCTGCCCGCCGAGCGTGGGAAGCAGACCGCTCGGGCGCTCCTTCGCGATGATCCGCTCGAGGACCTCCACGGTCAGCGGTTCGATGTACGTGATGTCGGCGACTCCGGGGTCGGTCATGATCGTCGCGGGGTTCGAGTTCACAAGGACGGTCTCGATCCCCTCTTCACGCAGCGCGCGACACGCCTGCGATCCCGCGTAATCGAACTCCGCGGCCTGCCCGATCGTGATCGGCCCCGACCCGATGATGAGGACTTTCATAGGTCCATCCAGCCGCCGCCCACATCGACGACGTTGCCACCGACATGGACCGCTGCGATCTCGGCGCCGCGCAGCGAGAGGCGCGTGTCGAGGATGCTCCGGCGACCCAGCTCGAAACCCTGCTCCGTGCGCACGCGGACGAGTGCCGCCGCGGGCACGATCCCGTATCGCACGCAGTACGCGGCGAGCGCTCCCTGGGCACCTCCAGTGGCGGGGTCCTCATCGACCCCCAAAGCCTCCCCCGCGAACATCCGAGCGTGCAGCGTCGAGCCAGGCTCGACGGTCTCCGTAGTGAAAACGTAGATCGCCGTCCGCGCGGCACCACGCTGGATCCGGATGCGCCGCACGGCATCCAGATCGCGCAGATGGACATACGTGTGCGGCAAGCCGCTCGAAACCTCTTGGATCGGCGAGGTGGCGACGAGATCCTCGGCCGAGAGCGACAGCGCCTTGGCGACTCCGGCGCGGTCATCGACGGTCGGGCCGAACCGTGGGAGCGGCTGCTCCATTTCAACGAAACCGCTCCTCACGGTGACGGCAAGCGTGCCAACGGCGAGCTCGAGCCTTAGGGCATTGTCCTTGCCGCCGCTCAATACCCACGTCGTGCCGACGGTCGGATGTCCGGCAAAGGGCAGCTCCCGCCCAGGCGTGAAGATCCGCACCCGGTGATCGCCGTCCTTTTCTCTTGGCAGGACGAAGGTCGTCTCCGAGATGTGGAGCTCCTTGGCGACCGCTTGCATCGTCTCGCTCGAGATGCCCCGACCGTCACGGAAGACTGCGAGCTGGTTGCCGCCGAACTTCCGGTCGGTAAAGACGTCGAGGAGCGCGTACTCGTGCCTCGTCACGCGCGCCGCGCAACGGCGTAGCGGACGTCGTCCATGAACCGATCGAACACCGGCTCGTTGTCGCGGGGGCCGGGCGCGCCCTCCGGGTGGTACTGATAGGTGCGGATCGGCAACGTGCGATGCGCGAGACCTTCGACCGAGCCGTCGTTCAGGTTGCGCGCGCTCACGTAGAAGTCACTGCCGGTGGGGATCGAGGCCTCGTCGACCTGGAATTCGTGGTTCTGGCTGGTGATGACGACGCTGCCGGTTCGTACGTCCTGCACCGGGTGGTTCGCGCCGTGGTGCCCGAACGGGAGGCGCGACGTCGTCGCGCCGATCGCGCGAGCGATCAGCTGGTGACCGAGACAGATGCCGAGGATCGGCACGGGCCGCGCGGTGCCGCGCTGCGACACCGCGTCGAGGAGCAGCTTCACGTTGTGCGCGATCGGCGCGATCGCCGCGGGATCGCCCGGGCCGTTGCTGATGACGATCCCCTCGGGCGACCACGACAGCACCTCGCGCGCGCTCGCGGTCGCTGGGAAGACCCGCACGGTCGCGCCGCGCCGCACCAGACAGCGGATCTGGTTCTCTTTCACGCCGGTGTCGAGCAACGCGATCTTCGGACCGCTTCCGACCTGCCGACCGACGCCACTCGCCTCGACCACCAGCGGTCGCGCGCCGAGAGGCGCGGACGCACGCGCCTTCGCCACGGCTTCCTGTTCCACCCCTCGGTCGTGCGCGAGATCCGGTGGCACCTGCAGCAGTGCGCCGCGCAGCGTGCCTTTCGCGCGAAGGCGGCGGACCAGCGCGCGTGTGTCCACCCCGGAGATACCGGGTACGCCGTACTGCCGCAGGTACGCATCGAGGTCGACGGTGTCTTCGCGGCACGTCGAGTTCAGCTCGCGTACGACGAGCGCCTCGACCCATGGCCTCCGGGACTCGGCGGCGCGCTCGAACGTTCCGTAGTTGCCGATCAAGGGGTACGTGAGCACGACGACCTGCCCGTTATACGAAGCGTCCGATGCGATCTCCTGGTAGCCCGTCATCGCCGTGTTGAACACGACCTCGCCCGACGCGGCGGATGCGTCTCCGAACGCCTCTCCCCACCACGCCGTGCCGTCCTCGAGCGCTAAGACCGCCGCCCTGGTCATTGGTGCATAACTATACGTTTCTGATGCATAAAGATGCAACTGCGCCTCGGCGAGCGTTCGCTCAGCGAGAGCCGACCGGCGTCGCGCCACGCAGACCTCCCTCGTAACGAGCTTCGCCGCCGACCACCGCGTAGACGACCTGCCCGCGGAGCGCGCGTCCCAGCAGCGGCGTGTTCTTCCCCTTGGACGCCAGCGATTCCGCCGTGACCGTCCACTCCGCATCGGGATCGATCGCGATCCAATCGTCGTCGCGAACGGAAATGCCGAGCACGTGTGCGGGTCCTGTCGTGAGCGCGCGGATCGCCGTGTCGCGATCGCACCAGCCGGCGTTCACACCACCGAAGACGAGCGAGAGCGCCGTCTCGAGTCCGCTGATGCCGAACGCCGCTAGATCGAATTCGACATCTTTGCCGACCGAAGCGTGGGGCGCATGGTCGGTCGCGATCGCGTCGACCGTGCCATCAGCGAGTCCTTCCCACAGCGCGCGGACGTCTTTCCACGTTCGGAGCGGCGGATTGACCTTCGTCGCCGAGTCGTATGGCACAGCACGGGCGGGAGGCTTCTCGAGCCCCTCCCGCTCCCAGGCGAATTCGCGTGACCCGGCGACCCAGTCATCGGTCATCGACAAGTGGTGCGGAGTCACGTCGCACGTGATGCGAAGGCCACGCGCTTTGGCGTCACGTATCGACGCGACCGCGCCTCTCGTGGATATGTGCGTCAGATGCAACCGCGCGCCGGTCATTTCGGCGATCGCGATGTCTCGAGCGACAGCGGTCTCTTCGGCGGCGTTCGGAATCCCGGGGAGTCCGAGTCTGGCGGACACGATGCCTTCGTTCATCACACCCTTCGCCGATAGCTCCGTGTCTTGAGCGTGCTCGATCAAAAGGAGGTCCTTCGTCCGCATGTACTCCAAGGCATGGCGGAACAGTCGCGCGTCGTCTACCGGCGAGCCGTCGTCGGAGAACGCGACGGCGCCCGCGGCGGAGAGCTCCACGAGATCGCTGAGGTCGCGCCCAGCGCGACCGCGCGTGATCGTCGCGATCGGCAGCACGCGCGCACCACCAGCCGCGTGGCCCCGAGCAATGACCTCAGCGACAAGACCAGGTGAATCGATCGCGGGCTCGGTGTTGGGCATCGCGCAGATCGTCGTGAATCCACCGCGCAGGGCCGCTCGCGCGCCCGACGCGATCGTTTCCGAGTCCTCGAAGCCGGGCTCGCGCAGGTGCGCGTGCAGGTCGAGGAAGCCCGGCGTGACGAGGTAGCCCTTCGCCTCGAGCTCCCTGCGATCCATCAGCTCGCCTCGAGCGTCGGCGTGCCGACCAGCAGATAGAGCAACGCCATGCGAACCGCGACGCCGTTGGTGACCTGGCGCTCTACGAGCGAGCGCGCTCCATGGGCAACGGCCGCGTCGATCTCGACGCCTTCGTTCATCGGACCGGGATGCATGACCGGAGCGCCTGGTCGCATCCGCGAAACGCGCGCCTCGGTCAATCCCCACACGCGCGTGTACTCGCGGAGCGAGGGCAGGAGGCCGCCCTCCTGACGCTCTTTCTGCAACCGGAGCGCGATCACGCCGTCCGCGCCCTCGAGCGCGCGGTCCAGGTCGGGCTCGTACGTCGTGCCGGCCGGAGCCTGTCCGCAACGCCACGCGCTCGGCATGAGCGTCGGCGGACCGGACAGCGTGATCGTCGCCCCCAGCGGAACGAGCGTGTTGATGTCCGATCGCGCGACGCGGCTGTGCGCGACGTCGCCAACGATCACGATGCGCTTCTTCGCGAGATCGCCGAGCGCGCCGCGGAGCGTGTACGCATCGAGCAGGCCCTGAGTCGGATGCGCGTGCCAGCCGTCGCCGGCGTTGATCACCGCGGCGTCGGTGCGCTCGGAGACGAAGTACGGCGCGCCGGATGAGCTGTGCCGCATCACGACGACGTCTCCGCCGAGCGCCTGCAGCGTGCGCACGGTGTCGTACAGCGACTCACCCTTCTCGACCGACGAGCCGCTGGCCGAGATGTTCACGACATCCGCCGACAGCGTGCGGGCGGCGAGCTCGAACGACACCCGAGTGCGAGTCGACGACTCGGCGAAGAACAGCACGACCGTCCGCCCGCGGAGGGGCGGCGCGCGGCGGACCGGCCGTGAGAGGACTTCGACCATCGCGCCCGTCGTGTCCAGGACGGCCTCGATCTCCTCGTTCGACCAGTCATCCGTGTCGAGGACATGCCGTCGCGACCACCTCATGCATTCACCCGTTCCCGCGCGATGAGCTCGACCTCGTCCCGGCCATCCACCTCGGTCAGGTGCACGCGAACGTCATCGGAAGGCTTCGTCGGGACGTTCTTGCCGACGAAGTCAGCGCGGATCGGGAGCTCGCGATGGCCGCGGTCGACGAGCACCGCGAGGCGGATCGCCCGCGGGCGCCCGTAGTCGACGAGCGCATCCATGGCGGCGCGGATCGTGCGTCCGGTGAACAGGACGTCGTCCACGAGCACCACGACCTTGTCGTCGACCGGGAAGTCCAACGCCGACTTGTGGACGACCGGCGCGTAGCCGATGCGCGTGAGATCGTCGCGATAGAGCGTGATGTCGAGCGAGCCGAGCGGCACGCTCGCGTCCTCGTTCGCGCGGATCGCATCCCGCAGGCGCGCGGCCAGGACGTCGCCGCGCGATCGGATACCGACGATGGCGAGTGAGGAAAGGTCGCGATCGCGTTCCACGATCTCGTGCGCGATCCGCGAGATGGCGCGACGAACATCGTCGGCGCCGAGCAGCATGGTCAGGCCTGTCTCCTTCCCGGCCTCTCAGGACCGGTCGTTAAAGGGTGGCGCTCCGACGAATCATAGTCGCGCAGCTTCCCAGCCGCGCGCCAGGGCGCTAACCGACCCGGACGATCGCGATCTGGGCCTGCTGCCCCTTGTAGTTCACGACGAAGGGGTAGTTCCCCGGAAGACGTGCGGCCTGCATGTTGAACGTCAGCTGTCCGGTCGGGCTCAGCGTCCCGGAGGACGCCTTCGACCCGCCGGTGCTCTGGTCCCCGAACGTCACGAGCAGCGTGCCCGTGCCCGGCGTGTTGTTGGCGTTGCGGACGCTGATCGTCACGGTGAACCCGGAACCGATGTTGATTCGCGTGGGACCGCTGTAGGTGACGATGCTGCCGTCCGAAAGAGTGATCGACGTTCCAGCCGGCGGCGGCGGGGCCGTGGTGACGGGCGTTCTTACGGGCGTCGGCACCGGCGTTCCGCCGGGCCGCTGCGTCGGTACGGGCGTCGCGTCGGCCGGTGTCGCCGAGGGATCCAGCGACACCGTGACGGAGGCGGCTGGGTCCGTCGTCGCGGCCGGTGCGTTGGTCGGCGCCGCGCTCGCGTTCGGTGTGCTTTGAGTGCCGGCGACGACCGCGGCCGCGCCACCGCCCACGATAAGAAGCACGAGAACGACCGCGAACAGCGGCGCCGGGTTGCTCTTCTTGCCGCTCGTACTCGGTGCGGCGACCAGATCCGGCACCTTGTAGGCGCCTTGCCACTGCGCCGCGAGCTCACGGCCACGGGGCGCGAGGACGGTCGCGATCCATTCCTTGCTGTCGAGGTCGAAGAAGTACGTCTGGATCGCGTGAACGTCCGGCGGGACCGGCGGCGTGGTCATCTCTGGTCCACGTTCGTGGATCCAGCGCGCACCGACCGGGTCCCAAGTGAAGACCGAATGCTCCTGTGCCACGGATGCATTATCGGTTCGCTGAAGTAGCGTCTTCGTATATGCGACCACTGCTTGCTGTACTCCTGGTGCTCGCGTTCGCGGCGATCGCGGTCGCCGCGACTGCCATGGGAACCGCATCAAAAGCCCGCGAAGCCGCAGCAAATGTGGCTCCGCGGGTGACCGCCGATCCGTCGAACACGGCACGCGTTGAGCTCGCTCACCCGATCGGAAGTTCCCCCGGTCAGGGGAGGGGGATATCCCCCGTCGTGCGCGGCCTTTTGATCCCGATCGATGGTGGCGAGATCCCGACCGCGCCGGAGCTCCTGCCAAATTCACCACGCGAATACCGCGCCGGCTGGCATGAGGGGATCGACTTCCCCGCGGACCGCGGGACGCCGGTGCGCGCTGCGGCTTCGGGGACTGTCGTGCGGGTGGATCGTGACTTCGTCGATTGGGACGCTGCGGCGATGAACGCCGCGCTCGAGGCGGCGATCGCGCTCGGATACACACCGGAAGAGACGCTCGACCGGATCCGAGGACGCCAGGTGTGGATCGATCAGGGACGGCAGGTGGTGACGCGCTACGCGCACCTCGACTCGGTCGCGGATCTACAGGTTGGTGAGACCGTGGCGCGCGGGCAACTGATCGGTTCGGTCGGTAGCTCTGGATTCGAGGAAGGCGGACCGCATCTGCACTTCGAGGTCCGGATCGGCGACGACTATCTGGGCGACTGGCTCGAGGGCGAAGCGCTCGTGCGCGTGATCACTCGATCGTTCGATTAGTCCCCCGCTCCAAGAAACAGCGCGCACAGAGCGCAGAGTCGTCGCTTGCGAGGATGTTGAGCTTCGTGCCACAGCCGGTGCAGGCGCGCGTCGACTTGTCGTCGCGGTCCCCACCCATCTTGCCGGTGACGACCTCATCACCGAGGCGGACCCATCGCTCGACCGCTCTCTCGGCTTCCTCGTCGTTGCCCATCTGCGCTTTCGCGGGGCCGCAAGTTGCTGGCCAGCAATGCCCGCCTAGGAGCAGGTCGACCGAAGACCGTTAGGAAACCGATACGAAAGCGAGCGGAGGAGCGAGGGCCTGGCTAGCGGAGTCCGGTGCGGCGGGCTCGGAGGGCGGCCTCGAGCACGATCTCCACGGCCTCGGATGCGATCGGTCGCGGCAGCCGCGCGAACACCCCGAGCTCGGCGCACTTCTCCTTTTCGGGCAGCTCGTACCACCACGAAAGCCGATCGAGCTCGCACATGTAGACGTACGCGGTGGTCGGCTTGGGAAGCTCGTAACGGATCGCACCCAGCAGATCGAGGCGGTTCGCAACGATCCGCGCAGCGTCCCATAGCTCGCGGCGCGCGACTTCGAGGATCGTCTCGCCTGACCGGCGCGCACTCGTCGGAAAGTGCCAGCCGCCGGCGTCCGGCGTGCGCATCCAGACCGTCAGATCGCCGTAGAAGGGAAGGACCATCGCGATCTGCGCTGACGCAGGCGGGAATTCCTTGAAGCTCGAGTCACGGCGCGATACGAAAGTCAGATCCGCCATTGGCGCAAAAGTAAGCAGGACAGCGACCGCCGCGTCAATAGCCCACGTGGCACAGAGGGTGGCGGAACGGTGTTAGCACTCAAGCGCGCAGCGCTTCGGCCAGCCGAAACGGGTCGGCGGCGATGACGGAGGCAGCGTACAGCTCCATCGCGCCGATGTCGCTCGTCTTGTTCGCCGGGTCGCCGCGGTCAACGAGTCGCGCGAGCGGCGGGAAGCGCCGCCAGTCCTCGCCGTCGGGCGACAGCGGCGGCAGGTACAACGCCATGTTGTAGGAGACGACACCCGCGGCGCGATGGGCCGACAGCGCCTTGGCGATCGCCGGCGCAAGTGACGATTCGTCAGCTCCGGGGCGTCCGAGGACCAGGATCTCGCGCTCCTTGATCGGCACCAGCGAAGCGATGACGCGGACCCCGTCGATCTCGGCTCCGAGGCCGAGCGACTCGTGGACGAGCCAGAGGTCGTCGAAGTAATCGCGTCCGTGGCGGGCGTCGTACGCCAGCGCCTGGCGACGCAACAGCTCGATCTTCGGGTAGTGCGTGCCACGGGTGGCCGTCATCTGCATATGGCCGTGCACGATCGATCCGCCCGCGCGCCACAGGCAGTTCCACAGGAGGAAGTAGTAGCGCGCCGCGGGATCCGCCTCGAGCGCGTGCTCGGCCCAGCGGCGCGCGGTGGAGAGGTGATCGCGGACGGCGCCCCCGTCCAGCGGTGCAAGTGGGTCGTGCTCCTTGAACACGAGCACGCCGTGGAAGCCGTCGTACTTCGCGACGTTCGATGCGGTGATCCCCCACGTGCCCTCCACCCGCCCGAACACGTCGGCGGGCGTCCCGGTCTCCGGATGGCAGAACGGATCGTTCGCGGACGACGCGATGGTCGCGCGCACCTCGTCGCCGCCCTTGACCTCCATCGGCCTGAGCGCGCGGAGCTCGTTGAATAGCGCACCCTCGAAGGTGACCTGGTTGCTCACGCGCACGATGCGCTGCTCGCGCACAGCCTCGACCGACCCGAAGAACTTGCGGATCCATTCGTGCATCTCGGGCGGTGGCTCGAGGCGACCGACCGTCGTGGAGATCACAAGGATGCGCGCGGCCGCGGCACGCGCGGTCGCCGGAAGCGAGGCGACGGCCTCCTCGAGATCGACGATCGATGCCGTCACGCGGCCTTGCGCACCCTCGACGCCGTCTTGTACAGGTCGACGTACCGCTTCGCCGATGCGCCCCACGAGTGGTCCTCGCGCATCACGCGCCGCACCAGCTCGGTCCACGCTTCCGGCGACGCGCGATGCGCCCGCATCGCGCGCGCGATCGCGTCGTCGAACGCCGCGGGCGCGTAGTCGGCGAAGGAGAAGCCGTTGCCTCCGGCGGCGTCACGGTCGACATCCCGCACTGTCTCCGCCAGCCCGCCGACCTCGTGCACGACGGGGATGGTCCCGTAGCGGAACGAGATGAGCTGGCCGAGCCCGCACGGCTCGAAGCGCGACGGCATGAGGAACAGGTCGGACCCCGCATAGATCCGCTGGGCAAGTGCCGCGTCGAAGCCGAGTGTGAGCCAGAGCCTTCCCGCATAGCGAGCGGCGAGCGCCTTCCACGTCACCTCGTACGCCGGATCGCCGGTGCCGAGCACGACGATCTGGCCGCCGGCGTCGAGGAGCTTCGGCGCCGCGGAGGTGAGAAGATCGACGCCCTTCTGCTCGACCAGGCGGCCCACCACGCCGAAGATCGGCGCGCGCGGATCGATGGCGAGCCCGCCTTCCTTCTGCAGCGCCGCCTTGCAGAGGGCCTTGCCGGCGGGATCGTCGGCGCTGTATCGCGCTTCGATGTGGCGATCCGTCGCGGGATCGAAAGTGACCGTGTCGATGCCGTTCACGATGCCGAACAGGCGCCGGCGCCGGTCGCGCAGCAGGCCCTGAAGGCCTTCGCCGAACTCGTCGGTGAGGATCTCCTTCGCATAGCGCTCACTCACGGTGCTGACTATGTCGGCCGAGACGATCGCGCGCGCCATCGGATTCGCCTCGGTGCGGCCCTCGATCGGCAGGCGCGCGCGTGGCAGGCCGATCAGCGCGAGCACGCTCGCATCGGTCCGTCCCTGGTACGCGAGGTTGTGGATCGTGAAGACCGTCGACGTCGCGGCGAGCGCTCGCGCTCGCGCGACGAGCGGAGCAAGGAGTGCGGCGTGCCAGTCGTGGGCGTGAACGATGTCCGGCGGCGCGTCGCGAAGATCCTCGTACACGGCGCGGCAGAAGAACGCGTAGCGCTTCGCGTCATCCGGCTCGCCGTAGACGCGATCGCGGCCGAGCCGCTGGTCGTTGCGAACGAACACCACGCGGACGCCGTCGCGCACGACGCTGGGATACGCGACTTTCAACTTTGCCTTCCCGTACGGCACCGATCGAGAGGGCGCGCGGTCGGAGATCTGGAACTTCACACGGTCGATCGTCCGGTGCAGCGGCAAGTACACCGTGACGTCATGACCGAGCCCGGCGAGCGCCTGAGGGAGACTGCCCGCGACGTCAGCGAGGCCGCCGACCTTCGCGTACGGGGCGGCCTCGGCGGCCGCAAAAACGATCTGCACGAGCCACCGGATGTTAACGAGATGTAAGGAGATGACGCTTCGAGACCGAAACCGTACGGCGGACGAAACCGGCTCGTTAGGCTGCCAGGTAGTGGTGGTAAGCGCATCCAAGGAGGAACACGTGAACGTTTCATTCCGCAGCAAGAAGCTTCTTGTCGCAGCCGGCGCCGGCGCCCTGACCGCAACGCTGCTCGGTGGCGCCGCGCTCGCGGCTTTCGCGCCCGTCACGTACGACCCGATCAGCACGGTCGAAGCTCAGCTTGGTACCGCGGCGCCGGCGAATAGCGGGACTGACAAGCTCAAGGCGATCCTTGATGCGCTGGTCGCCAAGGGTGTGATCACCGCGGCTCAAGAGGACGCCGTGATCGCGGCGATCCGCGACGCCGAGCCGAAGCGCGACGGCGACCTCAAGCGGATCTTCGGCGGTCTCTTTGAAGAGTCCGCGAAGTACCTCGGCACGACGACCGCCGACCTCAAGACGAAGCTTCCTGGCACAAGCCTCGGCGCGATCGCCGACAAGACCGCGGGCAAGAGCCGCGCCGGTCTCGTCGCCGATCTGCAGAGCACGGTGAACGCGGCCATCGAGAAGCTCGTTGACGCGAACAAGATCACCAAGGAACAGGGCGAGAAGGCCAAGGCCGAAGCGCCGGGACACATCGCCAAGTTCGTCGATCACGTGTACGAGCACCGCACGCCCAAGGTCACTGAGTTCGTCGGTGATCTCTTCGGCGCGGCGCGTGACTATCTCGGCATCTCGCAAGCCGACCTCGCCAAGGCGCTGCGCGAAGGAAAGAGCCTCGGCGATATCGCGAACGCCACCGCCGGGAAGAGCAAGGACGGTCTCGTCGCCCAGCTCACCGCGTCCGCCAACGCGAAGATCGACAAGGCCAAGACCGACGGAAAGATCACCGCTGACCAGGCGACCGCGTTCAAGGCGCAGGTCGGTGCAGCCGTAACGGCCCTGGTCGACCGAAAGGGCCCGACCGCGATCTTCAAGCGCTAGAGCGACCACCGTCCGGTATCCGTTCGGTGGCGAGGGCACCCCGATCGTCGGGGCCTTGTGCGAGTGGGTAACGGCGGTGGTCGCCGGCCCGTTTGCTCAGAGCAGGCTGGCCGGAGTTCGGGCGGTATAGTCGGCCCGCGGTCGGCTGGGCGAACTCGCGCAGGAGCGTGTACTGGATAAGCGCTACCAGATCTCTCAACCGCTAGGCACCGGAGGTTCCTCCCAGGTCTACCTGGCGCAGGACACGGCGCTCAAGCGCGAGGTCGCCATCAAGGTCCTCGACACCGCGGCCGCCGCCGACGGCAATCTGCGCCGCATGTTCGTGAAGGAAGCGCGTTCGCTTGCCCAGCTCTCCCACCCGAACATCGTCTCCGTGTTCGACGTCGGCGAGGTCGACAACCTTCCGTACATCGTGATGGAGCACCTCGCGGGCGGTTCGCTCAAAGGACGCATCGAGCGGATGGGTCCGCTCAAAGCCGGCGACGCGGTGCGCATCGCGATCGAAGTGGCGAACGGCCTCGCGTTCGCCCACTCGAAGGGCATCATCCACGCTGACCTCAAGCCCTCGAACATCCTGTTCGACTCGAACGACCACGCGAAGATCGCCGACTTCGGCATTGCTCGCACACCGAAGGAGGACGCGGCGACCCCGGAGCTCTACGCGACCGCGATGTACGTCGCGCCGGAGCGGGTCGAAGGCAAGCCGACCTCGGTCCAAAGCGACGTCTACGGCCTGGGTCTCGTCCTGTACGAGATGCTCGTAGGGAAGCCGCCGTTCACCAGCACGAGCGCCGGCGTTCTCATGCGCGACCACGTCGTCCGCATGCCGGTCCCACCGAGCCATCTGCGGCCGTCACTGCCAAAGGAGCTCGACACAGTCGTGCTCAAGGCGCTCGCGAAACAACCCAACCTGCGCTATCAGCGGGCCAGCGACTTCGCGAAGGCGCTGGCCGCCATCGAGAATGTCGACAAGGAGCTCGCGACCACGCGCATCGCGGTCATGACCGAGCCGATCACCGACTTCGTGCCGACCGTCGATCAGAGTCCCGTCGTGGCGCTTCTGTCGAATTACGGCCAGCCGATCCGTCGCGCCTTCTTCGCGTTCATGGCCGGACTCCCAGTGTTCGCCCTCATGGTCCTCGCGAGCTTCGGTCTCATCACCTCGCTGGCCGCGGCGGGCCTGGTGGCCATCGTCGCCTTCGCTGGCCAGCTCGGCGTCGCGCTCGCGATCGCCTGGGTCATCGAGACCGTTCTGATCTTCCTATTCGTGCCGGGGCTCGCGGTGCTCTTCGCGCTCATGGGCGTATGGGTCTGGATACGCACCATCCGCCCCGAGCAAGCGATCATGGCGATGGCGATGCCGGTCAGCGCGCCGCTCGGCATCGCGCCGGCCTTCATCCTGACGGCCGCCGCGATCGACGGCCTCATGGGCGTCGTCACCGCGGCGTGGGGCGCGATCCTCACCGTGATCTTCGCGATCGCGGCCGGAGAGCAGTCGCTCGGTCCATACGTGCAGACGGGCTTCACCTTGCGGCAGGAAACGCTCTTCGGCACCCTGCGTGCGATCGACACCAAGAGCGCGCTCATCGGCCTGCTGCAGGGCCGCGGGAGCTCCCTGGGCGAAGTCATGAACCCCGAAACGCTGATCTCTCAGATGGCCGCGCTCGTCTCGCGGCTCGTCGGCGCGGACGTGGCTGCGCTCGCGACGGTCATCGCGTGGACGATCGCCGCTCTCACCGTCTGGTCGGTCACGCGAATGCTGCGAACGTTCTTCGACACGCTGCTGCGCAGACCGCAGCGCTGGTTCTCGCTCTACCTGGCCGCGCAGTTCGTCGGCGTTATGGCCGGCGCTGTCATCCTCTACCTCCTGTTCATCACCTGGGGTCCTCTCGACCACGCCGCCGGACGGCCCGCCGACGGCGTGCTCTTCGTCTCCGCGTTGGTCGGCGTGGCGTTCGCGACGGCGCTCGGCGTGATCATCGGCGCGACCCAGCGACCGGAGCCTGAGGAAGAGGCCGCTCCAACGATGGCCGCGCGGAGATTGCCCGTCCGCTAGGGCACCCGTCGGCGCCTGACGGAGTCAGGCTCGCTCAAACCCCGCGCTCGCGAGCGTCCTCTGCTGCCTGAGCGCGTACGTCCCCGTCCGCTAGGACCGTCGGCGCATGCTGTTCGCCGGCATTGAGGAAGCGGATCGCGGATCTGTTCAAAGTTCGCGCCGGCGAGGAGCGCACTGCCTCGCTCGTGCTCGCGATGACGAGCCTCGTGACGGTGGGCGGCACCGTCGGGGGCAACGCCATCGAGGCGCTGTTCTTCTCGCGGCAGGGCACCGCCGCACTGCCGGCCCTCTACATGGCGCTCGGCGTCACGAACTTCGCGGTGTCGCTCGCGATCACCGCGGTGCTGGGACGCGTCGCTCGCGTCCGTGTGTATCTCGCCCTACCGCTCGTGCTCGCCACGTCGCTCGCGCTGCAACGCGTCGTCCTTGCGTTCGACATCCCATGGACCTACGCGGTCTTCTGGCTGCTCATGAACGTCGAGGGCTTGCTGCAAGGCATGCTCGCCTGGGGCGTCGCGTCGATCGTGTGCGATACGCGTCAAGCCAAGCGGCTGTTCCCCCTGTTTGCGGCCGGCGGGATCTTCGGCGGCGTCGTCGGTGGTCTCCTCACCCGTCCACTCGCAAGTCTCCTCGGCACGGAAAATCTCCTCGCGGTCTGGTCCGCCTCGCTCGTGTTCGCGTTCTTCGTCGCCCGCTCGCTCCTTGCTCGGCATGTCGTAGCCCCCGCGCGCGCGGGAGCGAGCCTGATCCAGGACATGCAAGCCGGCTATCGATACGTACGCTCCTCTCCGCTCTGGCGCGCGGTCTCGGCGGCGACGGTGCTCTTCGCCGTGCTCTATTTCTCGCTCACATTCCCGTTCGCAAAAGCCGCCACCCAGGCGTATCCCGGTGCGGAACAGCTCGCGGGTTTCTTTGGCCTCTTCGGTGGCGCCGCGACCGGGGCCGCGTTCCTCGCCTCGCTCTTCGTCGCGAACCGGCTCTTCGCGCGCGTCGGCATCATGACCGCGATCCTCGTCTTCCCGTTGCTCTACGCGGCTGGCTTTGCGACGCTGCTCCTGACGCAGGCCGCGCTGGGTGCCCTCGTCGCGTTCCGTTTCGCGCAGCTGGTGTACCTCCAGGGCATCGCGAGCCCGGCCTACGAGTCGGTGTTCAACGTGATCCCGAGGGAGCGCCGCGATGCGGTGCGGGCGTTCCTGAGCGGCGTGCCCGATCAGGCCGGCATCGTCATCGCCGGCGCCGTGCTGCTGATCGGCGATCGAACGCTCGACCCGGGCCAGCTCGCGATCATCGGGCTCGGCGCGGCGCTCGTCACGGCGTACATCTGGTGGCGGGCGTCACGCCAATACGCGAGGGCGCTGGTGGGAACGCTTCGGACCGGCCAGCCGATCGTCTTCACAGGCGAGGACGAACCGTTCGGCGGCTTCAGACGTGACGCCGCGGCCGTGTCGGCGGCGCGCGCCGCCGCGCAAGATCCCGATCCACGGACGCGACTCATCGGGGTCGAGGTCCTGGGTCAGCTCGCCGGGGAGGACGATCTGCTCGTTGCCGCGCTCGATGACGCTGACGATGATGTGCGTCGTGCCGCCGCGAACGGCCTGGCACGCCACCATGCGCCGATGCCGCGCACGTTCCTCGACGACGTCGATCCCGCGGTGCGCGCCGCGTGCGCCGCCGCGCTTCTCGAGATCGAACCGCGGGCCTGGCCGACGCTCGATGCAATGCTGCATTCGGGTGATGCGGAGCTGAGGCTCGTCGCCGTGCGCGGCCTCGGGCACTCTCGCGTGGGCGCGGCGGCGGGGGCGATCATGGACCTCGCGACCGACACGGACCCTCGGGTACGCGCAGCTGCAGTGCGGGCGCTGCCCACGTCCGGCGCCGCGGCCCTGCCTCTTCTGGCGGCAGCGATCCGAGACGACGATCGCGCGGTGCGTCTCGCCGCCGCCGACGCGCTCGTGAAGGTGGGAACGCCCGCGCTCGCGGTCGCGATGAGTGCGATCGAAGACGGGACCGCCGTGGACGACGCGCTTGACGCGCTCCGACGGATGCCTGCCGCCGCCGTCGGTCCCCGGGTTCGAGAGGTGGCGCGCCGACGCGCGGCTGACGCTCGGCGCTATCACGGGGTCGCGCGTGGATTGCGCGGTGAGGACGAGCGCACGGCGTTCGCGCGCGATGCACTCGTTCGCGCGGCGCGTACGAACGGCGCGGTCGCGCTGGGGGCGCTTGCGGCCCTCGCGCCGGACGATGCGTACGAGGCCGCGCTCGCCGGGCTGGGCAGCCGCGACCGCATCCAGCGCGCCAATGCGGTCGAGGCGCTCGAAGCGATCGGGGATCGCGAGCTCGTGCGCCCGCTGCTCGCTGTCTTCGAGGATCTCTCGCCAGCCGACAGACCTACGGACCTTGCCGAACTGCGCGCCGATCCCGACGCCTGGATACGCGAGGTTTGCACGTTCGCGACGGATCGACCCACGCCCCTGGGAGGTGCCGGAATGGAAACTCTTGCGACGCTACCGACGATGGAGCGCATCTTGTTCCTGCGTCACGTGCCGCTCTTCGCCGACCTACCACCTGGCGACCTCAAGCAGATCGCGGCGGTCGCGGGGGAACAGCTCTACGACGACGGCACCTTCATCGCACGCGAGGGCGATGCCGGCAACGAGCTGCTCGTCATCGTCGACGGCGAAGTGGGCGTGGTCACTGAAGACACGGAGATCGCCAGACGCAAGCGCGGTGACTACGTCGGTGAGATGGCGGTGCTCGACGGAGAGCCTCGCAGCGCCTCGCTTGTCGCGCGGGGCACGGTGCGCGCCCTGCGCATCGGACGACGCGAGCTCGAGACGATCCTGCGCGAGCGCCCCGAAACGAGTCACGCCATGCTGGTCGTGCTCACGCGGCGGATCCGCGAGCTGTCTCGGGCCGCGGCGGCGGCGGCGCGGTGATGCGCAGCGAGCGATACGAGCGGATCTGTGAGGTCGTGCGGCGGATCCCGCGGGGTCGCGTCGCGACGTACGGGATGGTCGCGATGGTCGCAGGCTACGCGCGTGCCGCGCGGTTCGCGGGCCTCGCGATGCACCACTGCGACGACCAGACGGTCCCGTGTCACCGCGTGGTCAACGCGAGCGGCGGGCTCGCCCCCCACTTCGTTTCGCAGCGCGCGCGCCTCCAGCGCGAGGGCGTGACGTTCGCGGGACGGAACGTCGCGCTGCGGCGCCACCTTTGGACACCGCGCCTGCCGAACGAGCGCGGCGTGGCTTCGTCGCGGCGGCGGGCGCCCGGTCGAGCCGGATGACCTTGTAGGACTCGCCGAACTTGTAGCCCGCCGACTTGCCGGTGCGCTTGTTCCAGTCGCGAATGAACCCCTCGGCTTCCGGTCCGAGCTGCGACTTGTGAACAAGCAGCGCCTTGATCTTCGTGTCCATGGTTTCGCTGATGTCGACCACCGTTCCGCCCTCGCCGAATGTCTCGAGAAAAAGGGCCTTCGGCTTGTGAGGCTCAAGCTTCTCGTCGCGCCAGAGCTCGGGGAACATCTGGCGGGTCGAGGCGTCGGGGTTGACCGTGCGAAGCGCGACCTCGCCGGCGGCGATGTGGTCGGGATGATTGACGTAGCCCTCGTCGGCAACGCGAAAACGCGGGTCCATCGCGACGATCACATCGGGCTTGTGGATGCGAACTTGCCGCGCGACATCCTTGCGGACCTCGAGCGTCGGGTAGAGATAGCCATCCTCGTATCCGAGGAAGACCACGTGCTTCACGCCGAGGATCTTCGCGGCCTTCCGCTGCTCGTCGTAGCGGATGTCGCGCAGCTTCTCGCGCGTCATGTCCGGGTCCTGCGAACCCGACGCGCCGTTCGTCACCATGCAGTACGTGACCTCGACGCCGGCCTTCGCCCATTTCGCGACCGTACCGGCCACACCGAACTCGGCGTCGTCGGGGTGCGCGTAGATCACCATCGCGCGCTCGATGTCGAGGTCCTTGCTGAAGCGCATGCGTGAAGCATGACAAGACTCGGGGGCGCGAAATTCCCTTGCACCGACGCGTCGATTCTGCTAGAACAAATGTTCTAGAGGCCCCCCACCTGACGCATACGCGCCGCGGTCCCTCGGGAGGCAACCGTGCTCACTTGCTACATGTGCGGCGAGACCAAGCCCGAGGGGGAGTTCGCCTTCGATGACATCGCGAAGGGAACCCGACAGCGCCATTGCCGGAAGTGTCAGGCCGCGTATCGACGCGCGCACTACCTGGCGAATCGCGAGGACTACATCCGCCGCGAGGTCGCACGCATCAACGGCTACCGCATCGAGAATCGGGCTTTGCTGCTCGCGTATCTTCTGGCGCACCCGTGCGTCGATTGCGGTGAGACCGATCCTGTAATGCTCGACTTCGATCATCGCGATCCTTCGAATAAGAGCTGCAACATCGCCTACATCGCCGCGCGCAAGCCTTGGCACCTGGTGCTGCGAGAGATCGAGAAGTGCGATATCCGGTGCGCGAATTGCCATATGCGTCGCACCGCAGAGCAGCAGAACTGGCGCAAGGCTCGAAAGGCGCCCATCCCGCAGGGACCGTGGTTGCTGCGCCAGCTGCCGCAAAGTCAGCCAATCTCAGTGGTCGACCAAGCCCAGGCGACAAAAGTCTGCACCGGATGTGGCTTAGAGCGGCCGATCACGGAATTTCCGGTGAAGCACAAGGAGCGTGGCACTCGAGGAACGCGATGTCGTGCTTGTCGATCGGCGTACGGCAAGGAGCACTATCAAAGGAACCGCGACGCTTACCTTGCGCGAACCAAAGCACGACGACACCGCGAACGCGATAGTTACTGGGCGTGGCTGATGACCTATTTGCAGTCACATCCGTGTATCGACTGCGGTGAGACGGACCCCGTGGTGCTGACGTTCGATCATCGCGACGACACAGTGAAGGTCGATACGATCGGCAGGTTATTGAGCAGAAGCGGTTGGCGTACGTTCCTTGCTGAAGTCGCCAAGTGTGATGTGCGTTGTGCGAATTGCCACCGCTTGCGCACGGCTCAACAGTTCAGTTGGTCGAAGTGGATTCGCGAGACGGCTTAGAATGGCGCTCACGCGGGAGTAGCTCAGCCTGGTAGAGCGACGCCTTCCCAAGGCGTTGGTCGCGCGTTCAAATCGCGTCTCCCGCTCAGTTCAGATGCACGTAGGACTATCCCAAGAATCGACGCGCATTACCCGCACGCGTAATGAGTTCAGGAAGCAAATAGGTCTGACCGTCGCCCAAGCGCGCGCGAATGTGACGCACGATCTCAAGGTGTTCTTCATTTGCGCGAGCGGCGCACCGCTCGCGCGCGACCCGCACGCTCTCGGCGACCAGCGATGGCAGCATCGACTCGCTCTCTGGATCGAGTAACGCGAGTCCCTCTGCGATGTGGCGAGCAAGTCCAGGCACGCGATCAGCGACGTACTGCCATTCTCCGTCGTCGAGCGCGGCGAATCCGAGCAGCTCCGGCGGTAGCCCGACCGAATACAGCGAGGCGCAGAAAGTGATCGCGCGCGGCAGCGACATCTCCTGATCATCTCGCGAGTAGCCGAACAAGCCGATATGCAGCTTCCGGAGGCGACGCCGCGGAACGTGCGGCGCGACCTGGTTGACGAGTCCGGCGATCTCGCGCACCTCGGCGCGGTAACGATCCGCTGTCCGCGAGATGAGCGCGACCAGTCGCGCGTCGTCGGCGACATCGAGCGGCGGACTGCGCCGCGCCACGCGGAGCGCGTCGATGGCCCGCCGTACCTGATCGGCCGGATAGTCGTACTTGAACGCGGACTGCAGCGTGAAGGTCTGAACGCTCGGATACGTCTCCAGCACGCCCTCGATCGAATCGGGCCGCAGGCCGCCGCGGAACGGTGCGCCGCCACAGCCGATGATCGGCAAGATCGGGATACCGACACGCCGCTCTAAACGACCGAGCCTGTCGAGCGCGATGAGCGATGCCAGGACTGCGGCGATCACACCGTAGTTGAGCGCGGGGTCGGATCGGGCGATGAACACGCGCTGGTACGGCAGCTCCTTACCCGAGATGTAGTCGGCGACGATCGACTCGGGCTCCAGGAGGTATGGGAGATCCTCGATCAAGGGGATGACGCCGATGTCGGCCGGCTCGAACGCCCCACACCAGCTCGAAACCGAAATGTCGCCGGGGACGATCGGCGCGTTCGCGGCCTCGACGACGTTCCGCAGGTAGTAGCTGTGGATCCGCTCGAGCTCGATGGCGGAGGTCGTCATCGGAAAGATCAGCTCGATGATCGGCGGTCGCGAATCCCCGAAGAACAGGCGCGCGGCGTCCGCGTGGCGCGGAAGGCTGTGCAGCACCTCGAGCAGGCCCTTCGCCTGCACGCGCTCGAAGCGAGGATTCGGCACCCGCGGTGTGAGGCGGAGTCGCTCGCCAAGAGGGTTCGCTCGAAAGTACTGCTCGTTCGACGCGAGAAGCTTTTGGACGACGAAGTTGTCGACCTCCTTGCCCTCGAAGTCCCACATCTGCTCGTCGCATCCGAGGTGGGCAAAGGCGTAGAACGCTTCGCGGACCTCGTCGTCAGCGCTCATGAGCGAGTCGCGGCTGAAGATCGGGGTCGCGACGTTGTCGGGGTGCTGCGTGCTCATCGCCCGCGGCACCAAGGTCAGAGGATCGTCTGCCGCGCCCACACCTCGGACGCTAGGGGTTGCGCTCGTGCCGTGCCAACTGCCGGCCATCGAGCCGTGCAGGTCGCACGTGGCCTTATCGCGGTGTCATTGCTCGCTTGATCAGGGCGACACGATCTCTACGAGGAAGGCGCGAGTGCTGTCTCCGCGATCGAAGAGCAGCCTCGACCAGCCGATCGTCACGGCGATGTAATACCGACTACCCGGCTTCACCTCAGTCGTCGTGTATGACCGCGCTCCACCCACGAGAGTGAATGACTCGATCGGCTTCCCTGCCATCTTGTCTCCCTGCCAGATGTCGCCGTGGATCTGATTCACCTCGCTGACGACGAGGAAGTCGAGCCGAACTGGCACCGTCGCGTGCACGACCCTGAGCATCGGCGAGGGTGCGGGTGCGTCGCCACAGACTCCGCTGCAGGTGCCGCTCTGGCAGTAGCTTCCTTCACCCGATGCGGGGACCATCGTGCCGGAGACCGACAAACCCAACTCGGGACGGGGCAACGAACACGACGCCCACAACACGATCGAGATGACCGTGGCCAGCTGCAGTCGATGCGCCACCAACAAATGGTCGCACCCGGACATCGGATGCGGCGGTGCTACTGTGGCCGCACTACATCAAGGAGGCGCACCCGAATGACAGCCAACAACGGTGCGCCGCTCCGCGTCCGCTCCTAGCTGACCCTCGCGATCCTTCGCGTGAGCTGACGCAACCTCGCGGCGCACTCCTCCGCCGCATCCCACTTTGCGCATGAGGAGAACCTGTTGTTCGCTGATCGTCTCGGCCTGTCCGCGCGGTCCGTCTACCTGCTCTTCGGAGCGTGGGGCGGTTTCTCCTGGTCGCTCATCAACGCCGCCTGGTTCCTGTACTACGTCAACGTCGCGCACCTCGACCCACTGCAGCTGGTGCTCGTCGGCACAGCGCTCGAAGCGTCGTACTTCGTCTGGGAGATCCCGACGGGAGTGCTCGCCGACACCTTCAGCCGCCGCATGTCGGTCATCCTCGGCACGGGCATCATCGGTGTCGCGTGGATGGGGCAGGGCCTGGTCCCGTTCTTCGCCGCCATCGTCGGCTTCGAGATCCTGCGCGGCCTCGGGGAAGCGTTCACGCAGGGCGCGGTCGGGGCCTGGGTTGCTGGAGAGTGCGGGGACGACGGCCTCGACACGCTATTTCTCCGCGAGACACAGCTGACGCAGATCGCGGGCATCGTCGGTCTGCCCGTTGGCGTCGCGCTCGCGACCATCGACCTGCGCTTCCCGATCGTCCTCGGCGGCGGGCTCGGGCTCGCCCTGGCCGTGGTGCTCGTCTTCGTGATGCCCGAGCGCCATCACCCGCGGCGTGACGCGGTGCGGACCTGGCGCGCGACAGTCGGCACCGCGCGTCGCGGCATGATGGCTGTCCGCACCAGCGCGTTGCTCGTGGCGCTGCTCGGCGCGGAGTTCTTCTGGGGCGCGGCGAGCGAAGGGTGGGACCGCCTGTCCGACGCGCACCTGCTCCTCGACTTGCACTTTCCGCCGTTCGGAGTGACGCCGGTCGTCGCCTTTGGTGTGCTCTCGCTGGTGGGGACGATCTTGATCATCCTCACCGCGCAGTTCATGCGCCGCGTCGTGCGGCGCGTCGACGAACGCGCGGTCTCCCGCTGGCTCGTCGCACTGCAACTCGTGCGGGTCGCCTGTCAGGCCCTGTTCGCGCTGGCACCCTGGTCGGCTCTGGCCATCGCGGCGGGTCTGCTCAACTCGATGCTCCGTGCGTCTTTCTATCCGCTGTTCAACGCCTGGCTGATCCGGCGGACCGATGAGGACGTGCGCGCCACGGTGCTCTCGACCACGAGCGTCTCGAGCGCGCTCGGCCAGGTCGGGGGCGGCCCGATCTCCGGCGCGATCGCGAACGTGTACGGGATCCCGTTCGGGATCCTGTCGAGCGTCGCCATGCTGATACCGGGAACGCTCTTCCTCGCGCGGGCCGTCGGCCTTCGGAGTGAGGAGAGCGCGCGCGAAGCGGTCGACGCGCGAGAGACGACCGTGTGATCCATGATCGGCTGATGAAGGTCACGGCCACGCTCTACGTACATCGCGTCGCCGACTGGCGCGCGTGGCTGCGCAGGCATCACCAGACGTCACGCGAGATATGGCTCGTGTACTACCGCAAGGACCGCGGCAAGCCGCGGATCTCGTACAACGACGCGGTCGACGAGGCGCTGTGCTTCGGTTGGATCGACAGCACCGCGAAGAAGATCGACGCGGATCGCACCGCGCAACGCTTCACCCCACGACGCCCCGGCTCGCCGACGTCGGAGATGAACAAGGCGCGCGCCCGACGCCTCGTACGGGAAAAGCGGATGACACCGGCCGGCCTCAAGGCGATCGGCACGCTGCGCGCGCCACGACTCGTCGTTCCCGCCGACATCAAAGCGGCGCTCGAACGCGAGCCAACCGCGTGGAAGCATTTCCAGCGCTTCCCCGCAAGCTATCGACGCATCCGTGTCGCGTTCGTCGAGGGCGCGCGCCGCCGACCCGCGGAATTCCGTCGTCGCCTGGGCAACCTCGTGCGCAAGAGCGCGAAGAACGAACGCTTTGGAATGGTGCGGGAGTGACCGCTACGCGGTCGCCAGCCGCAGGACCCGCCGGACCGCGCCGACCAGTCCCGCGAGCTCGAAGGGTTTCGAAAGGAACAGTGTGGCCTGCACACGCGCTGACGTCTCGCCCCCGTCCGCTGCGCCGCTCATGACGATGATCTTGGCCCGCCCCGTTCCGCGTCGGTAGGCTTCCGCGAACGCCTGCCCACCGAGGCGTGGCAGGTTGAGGTCGAGGAGCACCACGTCGGGGTCGCGCTCCCTGCACGCCGCCAGCGCGGCTGCGCCGTCGGCTGCCTCGACCGCGGCGAAACCCGCGTCGTCGAGCGCCGCGCGGATCAGGCCACGAAGGTCATCGTCGTCCTCGACGACAAGCACGCGCGGTGGTTCCCCTGTCACGACCCACGAAGTCAAGGGCCGCGCTCCGCGAAAAGGAACACCTACGTAGGTAGGGTCCGAGCTCCTAACCCTGGGCTGTCTTGGCCGCCGTCTTTGGCGCGTATATCGCGCGGCTGATGAAGACGAGCACGACGCCGACGACCATCGCGATCCACCAGAGACCGACCAGCGTGTCGGAATACCGGAGGCCGAGGAGGGCGTCGAGCGAGTACTGCCCGTTGCCGACCAGGGCGACCGCGAAGGCGCCCGCGGCCAGCGGCACCGGGAACTCCCAGCCGCCGTTGCTGGCCCAGAAGCCCTTTGGCACATGCGCGACGATCGTCACGACCACCAGATCGGCGGCCACCGCCGCCGCGGGGAACGGACCGAAGAGGCCCAGCGCGACGAGGACGCCGCCGAGCGCCTCCGCGAAGATCGAGACCCAGGCCCAGAAGATCCCCGGCTTGAAGCCGAGAGAGCTCTCGAACCAGCCGGCGATCCCGGCTGGCGAGCCGCCCTTGCCGACCCAACCGAGCTTCATGAGACCGTGCATCGCGATCACGACGCCGACCGAGATGCGCAAAACGAGCATGGCGAGATCCGTGTTGTTCACCGGTGTCCTCCTTCTGTCCGATGGACTAGAGCCGCAGCGGCTTGATCTCGGCGAACACCGCCGAGGGATCGTCCTTCCAGCGCGCGGGCTGCACGTCGATGTAGAGCTCGATCTCGTTGCCGTCCGGATCCTCGATGTAGAGGCTGTGCGTCACGCCGTGATCCGATGCGCCGACGATCTTCGCGCCGGCGGCCTGCAATGCGTCACGCGCCTCGCGCAGCTCGTCGTCGGTCTCGCCGACCTTCAATCCGAAGTGATAGAGACCGAGGCGCCGCCCCTTCGACAGGGGCGCAGCGCTCGGGCCGACCTCGATGAGCAACAACTCGTGGTGCGTGCGGCCCGAGGTGAACGCCGCCGCCGGGAATTGCATGCCGCCCTCAGGCGTGATCTCTTTCCAGCCGAGCAGCTCGCCGTAGAAGCGGCGCGAGCGCGCCAGATCCTTCACGTACAAGACGAGGTGCCCGAGCTCTTTGACCTGCATCGTGCCCTCCCGATGGTGCTGTCGTTTGGAACACAGCACGCGGCCGGCTTGTTCCGCGCGATTCAGCCCGCCTCGGCCACCTGCACCGCCCGCGCCAGGAAGGCTGCTCGCTCCGACACGGCCCGGCGCAGATCGTCTTCGTCTTCGACCAGCGCCGCATCCCACGCGGTGCGTCCGACGATGTAGCCGCGCGCGCCGCCACGCATCGCGTCGCGTAATTGAGCGAGGAAGGTGTTCTCGTCCGTGCCGCCACCGAGCAGCACCCAGGGGACCGCTCCGCACGCGCGAGTGAGCACCTCGCACAGGCGCGCACTTCCCGGGTACTGCAGCTTGAGCACATCGGGGCCGAGGCGCGCGAGCCGCCGCGCCGTTTCGGCGACCGCCGCACCGAGCTCGGGCACCTCGCCATACACGATCGGCTCGATGATCGACAGCACGCCCGCGGCGCGACATTCGGCCACGACGCGCGAGACCATCTCCTCCTGAATCCGCGATACGTCCTCGAGATCCGGTCGATACGGAAGGAGCAGCTTGCAACCGACGGCGCCGAGAGCGGCCGCGCGGGCCGGATCCACATCGCCGAGAAGCGTCGTGATGCGGCCCTCGCCCAGCGACTCGTAGCCCTGCGCCTCGAGCGGGACCACGAGCGGTGTTCCGTCGAGCTCGGTGAAAGCGTCGAGCCCGAGCTCGACGTCGAGGAGCACCACGCTCGCCGAGCGCGCGAGTCCCCGAGCGAGCTCGACCTTCAGCGCCCGAAGCGATGCCGAGTCCTCCGGATAGCCACGGCGGCGCGCGGCCACGCGAAGGCTGTCGCGGTGATCGAGCGCGAGGCCGCAGACAACGCCGCGCGGGGAGCTGATGCGCTCGATCATGGTGCGACGACGGCACCATCGACGACGCTGCCGCCGCGCAGCAGGGCGTCGATCTCCGCCGCGCGCGGCATTGCGGTGCTGCAGGAGAGCCGCGAGGCAACGATCGCGCCGGCCGCGTTCGCCCGGCGCACCGCTTCGTCGCCGTCGCGCCCCGCCAGGAGCGCCGCTCCCAGTGCCGCGCCGAATGCGTCGCCGGCGCCGAGCCCGTTGACGACGGGGACGTCGACGCTGGGGATGTCACGCGACCCGTGGGCATCGACGATGGTCGCGCCCTGCGCGCCGCGTTTCACGATGACGATCTTCGGTCCGCGCCTCAGGAGATCGCGCGGGTCGAGCGCGGCAGCGACGAATTCGCTCGCGCCGCCGACCACGACCATCGCGAACGACGCGGCTTGCCAGACGTGCTCCGGATATTCACGCACGTCCTCCCAGAGCACCTCACGCCAATCGAGGTCGAAGATCGAGCGGTCGCGGCATCGCTCCAGCGCGGCGAGTGTCGTCGCGCGGCTGGGCTCGCGTGCGAGGCCTGTCCCGGACGCGTAGAGCAGGCGCGCCCGCGCGAGGTCTTCGGGAAGCTGCGCGAGCCGTAGCTCCCAGTCCGGGCACGTCGGCGTGCGGTAAAAGGTGATCGGGAAGTCGTTCGGCGGCCACGCTTCGCAGAACGCGAGCGCGGTGCGTAGCGTCGGATGCACGTGCAGCGCGGAGCAGTCGACGCCTTCCGCTTCGAGGAAGCGACGGATGAACCGGCCGTGCCCATCGTCTCCAACGCTGGACACGATCCCTGTTCGTACGCCGAGCCGCGCGAGTCCAGTGGACACGTTGCCGGCGAAACCGCCCACGAATCGCTCGAAGGTGCGCACGTCTTCGAGTGGAGTGTTCAGCTGCTGCGGATACAGGTCCGCGCCTACGCGGCCGAGAACGTACGCGTCGACGGTCACGCCGCCAGCACCTCGGTCAGGTACGCGCGGCTGCGCTTCGCGTCGCGCAGCGGCGCGGCGATCGGGCTCACGCCCAGTCGTACGTCCTGCTCGACGATGAGCCAGCCGGCGTAGTCCACCGCACGCAGCGCGCTGAGCGTGCCGCGCAGATCGAGCGAGCCGTCGCCGAGCGGCGCGAACACACCCAGGCTCACGGCGCCCGGGAAATCCAGTTGTCGGGCGAGCGCGTCGGCCCGGACCTCACGTCTCAGATCCTTGAGGTGCACGTGCCGCACGCGCCGCGCGTGCGTGCGCGCGATCTCCACCGGATCGCCACCGCCGTAGGCGACGTGGCCGGTGTCAAGGCACAACCCGACGAGCGTGGGATCGGTGTCGCGCATGAGACGCCCGATCTCTTCGGTCCGCTCGACATAGCTCCCGACGTGCGGATGGAACGCGGTGAGGAGTCCGCGCTCGCGCGCGTAACGCGCGATCGTGTTCACGCCGTCGCTGAACCGCCGCCACTCACCGTGACTGAAACCCGCCGACCCATCCGCGGGCACGCGGCCGGCGATCGCCGCTCGTCGCTCATCTCCCGCGTCGGCGAGGACCAGGACCGGCGCACCCGCTGCCGCGAGAAGATCGATCGTCTCGCGAGCGGTCCGCACAGACGCAGCGCTTCGATCGCGATCGTGCAACGTCACAGGACAGAACGCACCCACGAGCGAGAGCCTGCGCGCATCGAGCTCGCGCCGGAGCGTCGTTGGGTCGGCAGGGAGATACGACCAGGGGCCGAGCTCGGTGCCCTCGTATCCGCTTGCGGCCATCTCGTCGAGCACCTGCGGATACGGAAGCTGATCGCCCCAGTTCGGGATCTCACATGCGCCCCAGCTGATCGGAGCGGTGCCGATGCGAAGACGCGCTGTGTTCATCGTCGGAGGTTGTACTGTACGCACTCCACGGTGAGGCTCACGATGGCGCAGGCGCTGGTGCGATTCCTCGCGAACCAGTACGTCGAGCGCGATGGGATCGAGCAGCGCTTCTTCGCCGGCTGCTGGGGCATCTTCGGTCATGGCAACGTCGGTGGGATCGGCCAGGCGCTTCACGAGCGCCCCGACGATCTCCGTTACTTCCAGGCACGCAACGAGCAGGCGATGGTGCACGCTGCGCACGGCTACGCGAAGATGCGCGATCGGCTCGCGACGTTCGCGTGTACGACATCGATCGGACCCGGCGCGACCAACATGGTCACCGGCGCCGCGGCCGCCACGGTCAATCGCATCCCGGTCCTGCTTCTGCCGGGCGACGTGTTCGCGTCGCGCGCGCCCGACCCGGTGCTGCAGCAGCTGGAGGTGCCGTGGGCGGGCGACGTTTCGGTGAACGACGTCTTCCGTCCGGTCTCGCGCTATTTCGACCGCATCCAGCGAGCGGGGCAGATCGTGCCGGCGGCGCTCGCGGCGATGCGCGTGCTCGTCAGCCCCGCGGAGACGGGCGCGGTGACGCTCGCGCTCCCGCAGGACGTGCAAGCCGAGGCGTTCGAAGTGCCCGACGACTTCGTGGCGCGGCGCACCTGGCATATCGAGCGTCGCCTCCCCGAGGCCGCGGCCATCGTGCGCGCCGCCGAGCTCATCGGCGCCGCGAAGCGTCCGCTCATCGTCGCCGGCGGCGGCGTCATCTATTCGGGCGCGACCGAGTCCTTGCGCACGTGGGTCGACGCGACGGGCATACCCGTCGCCGAGACGCAGGCGGGAAAAGGCGCGCTCCCCTTCGACCATCCGCTCGCCCTCGGCGCGATCGGCGTCACCGGCAGCTCGGCCGCGAACCGTGTCGCACGTGAGGCCGACCTTGTCATCGGGATCGGCACGCGCTGGACGGACTTCACCACGGCCTCGAAGACAGCGTTCCAGGATCCGAACGTCCGCTTCATCAACGTGAACGTCGCGGAGTTCGATGCACAGAAGCACGCCGGCCTCGCTCTCGTAGGTGACGCGCGCGCCGCGATCGACGCGCTCGCGGGCTGGTCCTACAGCGTCGAGCCTACTTACCGCCAGAAGGTGGAACGTCTCGTACGCGAGTGGGCGAAGGAGGTCGATCGCCTGTACTCGCTCGGGCACACGCCGCTGCCCGCGCAGAGCGAGGTCATCGGCGCTGTGAACGAGGCCGCGGGTCCGCGCGACGTGGTCGTGTGCGCGGCGGGCTCGCTGCCCGGCGATCTGCACAAGCTCTGGCGCACGCGCGACGTCAAGGGCTATCACGTCGAGTACGGCTTCTCGACGATGGGCTACGAGATCGCAGGTGGGCTCGGTGTGAAGATGGCCGCGCCGGACCGCGAGGTCTACGTCCTCGTCGGCGACGGGAGCTACCTCATGCTCGCGCAGGAGCTCGTGACCGCCGTACAGGAGGGGATCAAGATCGTCGTCGTGGTCGTGGACAACCACGGCTACGCGTCGATCGGCAGCCTGTCGCGATCGCTCGGCTCGCATGGCTTCGGGACGCACTACCGGTACCGGAAGTCGGGCTCGCTCGGGCTCGATCGCGAGGGGCCGCAGGGCGACACGCTCCCGATCGACATCGCCGCGAACGCCGCGAGCCTGGGCGCGGTGTCCGAACGCGTGCAGACGATCGCGGATCTGCGCGCCGCGCTCACCCGGGCGAGACGCGCGGAGCGTCCCTACGTCATCACCATCGAGACGGACCGCTACGAGAGCGTGCCCGCGTACGACTCGTGGTGGGATGTCGTGCCGGCGGAGGTCTCGGATCTGGCTGAGGTGCGCGCCGCGCGCCAGGCGTACGAGACGGGCCGGAAGCGCGCTCGCCGCCAGCTGCGACCGCTCGAGTGACGAGCCTCCTCGTGCGCGCGCAACCCGCCGACCGCGACGGCTGCGTCATGCGCGTAACGCCCGAGAGCGCGGGCTGGCGTTATGTCGGATTCGAGGTCTATCGCCTTGAGCCCGGCGCGCGGCTGCGACGCGAGATCGCGGGACGCGAGACGTGCATCGTCGTGATCGACGGTCTGTGCGACATCCGCTGCGAAGCGGGCGAGTGGGGTGCGGGGCGGAGGACGCCGTTCCACCTCGCACCGTCCGGCGCGTATCTTCCGCCAGGCACCGCGTTTGAGATCGCGGCGCGAACGGGGAGCGTTGATGTGGCGCTCTGTTACGCGCCGGCGAAGGTTGGCGCGCCCGCGCGCGGCATCGGTCCGGCGGACACCCGCCTCGAGATCCGCGGCAGCGGCGCGATGGAGCGCCGGATCCACCACATCCTCATGGAGGACGCCGCAGCCGAGTCGCTCCTTGTCACTGAGGTCATCACGCCGGGCGGGCACTGGTCCAGCTATCCCCCGCACAAGCACGATACGAACGATCCGCCACGCGAAACGGCGCTCGAGGAGATCTATTACCACCGGTTGCGCGACGAGCGGGGGTTCGCGATGCAACGGGTCTACACCGCAGACCGCACGCTCGACGAGAGCGTCGCCGCTCGCGACGGCGACTGCGTGCTCGTGCCCCGTGGCTACCACACCGTGTCCGCGCCGCCGGGATACAAGCTCTACTACCTCAACGTCATGGCCGGACCGTTACGTCAATGGAAGGTCACGTTCGATCCCGACCATCAGCACGCATGGGTCAAACCCGGTTTGGGCTCGCGCAAGGTCTAAACTCCGAGCGACGTGAGTGGAGGGGAAGAATGACATCAATGCTTGACCGGCGCACATTCCTGAAGGGCCTCGGCGTCGTGACCGTGGCCGCGGCCTGCGGAGGCGCGGCGACGCCAGCTCCGACGGCGACCGCCGTCGCGACTGCGACAGCGGCACCAACAGCAGCACCCGTGACGGGCACGATCTCGGTGTACTCGGCGCTCAACCAATCGACGAACGATCAGTTCTTCGCAGCCTTCAAGACCGCATACCCCGGCGTGAGCATCGACCTGCTGCCTCTCGCGGCGGCCGGCGAGCTGCAGACCCGCATCACGGCCGAGAAGGCCAGTCCGAAGGCCGACATCTTCATCGGCGGATCGAGCGAGTTCCACGACCCGCTCGGGAAGGCGGGACTGCTCGAGGCGTACATCTCGCCGAACGCGAAGGACATCGCGGCGCAGTTCAAGGAGCCGACGGGACTCTGGACCGGCTGGTACACGGGCATCTTCGGGTTCATCTCGAACAACGACCGTCTCGCCAAGGAGCTCGCCGGCAAGAAACCGGCGACCTGGGACGACCTCCTCGACCCGGCGTGGAAGGGCAAGCTTATCCTGCCGAGCCCGACGTTGACCGGAGGCGGCTACATCTTCATCGCGACACAGATCTTCCGGTTCAACAAGGACGAGGACAAGGCCATGGCGTACATGAAGAGCCTCCACGTCAACATCGCTCAATACATCCCGACGTCGCCAGGCGCGCTCACGCTCATCGACCAGGGTCAGTTCGTCGGCTGCCCGAACTGGAGCCACGACATCCTGACCGAGAAGGGCAAGGGCAACCCCGTCGACCTCACCGTCCCGCCGGACACCGGGTTCGAGGTCGGTGCCATCAGCATCGTCAAGGGCACGAAGAATCTCGCCGCCGCCAGGGCCCTCGTCGACTGGTCGATCACGAAGGAGGCCGGCGACCTCAACGTGAAGCTCAGCAACCGCGGCTCGACGCGGACCGACGTAGCCGCGGCTCCGGGCTCGCCCAGCCTCACGTCCGTCAAGCTCGTGAACTACGACCGCCAGTGGGCGACCGACAACAAGACTCGCCTCCTCCAGAAGTGGCAACAAACGGTGGGCCTCTAGCGATCACCGCGATCTCGTAGCGAAGATGCGCAGCTTGCAGCGCGAGCCGGGTGTCCTGCTCGCGCTGCTTGCTGTCGTCGCGCTGGTGGCGATCTTCATCGTCTACCCGCAGGTGCGCGTCGTGCTCACGCCGGGCAGCGCATACGTCGACTTCCTGGCGGCCGGCAGCTGGGTGCGTCCACTCGGCAACTCGCTGCAAGTCATGGCGCTCTCCACGACGACGGCTGTCCTCATCGGCTTCGTCTTCGCGTACGCGATGGTCTACACAGACATGCGCTGGAAGCCGCTCTTCAGGCTCATCGGCATCCTGCCGCTGTTGTCGCCGCCCTTCGTCGTCGCCGCGTCGTACATCCTGCTGTTCGGGCCGCGCGGCGTGATCACCTACGGCGTCTTCGGGCAGACGATCAGCATCTTCGGACTGGGCGGCATCTGGGGCGTGCAGACGATCGCGTTCTTTCCGTTCGCGTACCAGCTCATCGCGGACGTTCTCTCGCGCAGCGATGCGCGGATGGAGCAGGCCGCGCGCAATCTCGGGGCTGGGCCGTGGTCCGTGTTCCGGACCGTGACGCTGCCGCTCTCCCGACCCGGCCTCGGCGCGGCGATCCTCACGACCGCGATCTACGTGCTCGAGGACTTCGGGAATCCGGCGCTCGTCGGAGGTCAATTCACCGTGTTGCCGACGCAGGCGTACGGGCTCATCAGCGGGTTCGGCGACCTCCCGAGCGCGGCGGCGGTCAGCACCATCCTGCTGTCGCTGGCGCTCGTGCTGTATCTCGCGAAGATCCGCCTCGACGGTGGGCAGTCGTTCGTGACCGTGAGCGGGCGCGCGTCGTCGATGCCGCGTCCCCCGGTGCCCGCGTGGCTCTCGTGGGCTTGCTTCGCGGTCTGCGGCGCGCTGTGCGCGATGATCCTCCTGGTCTATGGGTCGCTCGTCGTCAGCGCGTTCACGCTCACGTTCCCCGTCAACACCGCGTTCACGACGAGCCACTTCGAATACGTCTTCTCCGGTGTGAACGGGGTCGCGCTCCGCAACACGCTCGTCTACGGCCTCTCCGCCGCGGCGTTCTCGTCGGTCTTCGCGCTGCTCGCCGCGTGGTTGGTGCAGCGCGGGTTCTGGTCCGGGCGCCGCATCCTGGACTTCCTGCTGATCATGCCCGCCGCGGTACCCGGTCTCTTCTTCGGTATCGGCTACGCGACCGCCTTCAACGAGCAGTGGCTGGACTGGCTCAACCGCGGCGTGCTCATCATCATCTCGATGATCTTCTGGAACATCCCGGTCGGATACCAGGCCGCGGTCGCGGGCCTACGGCAGATCGATCGCACGATGGACGAAGCGGCCACGAGTCTGGGAGCTTCGAGCCTCCGCGGCTTCCGCGACGTGCTCCTCCCGATGCTGGGCGGCTCGCTGCGCGTCGGATTCGTCACCACCTTCGTCCGTGCGGTGACGACGCTTTCGGTCGTGATCTTCCTTTTCACGCCGGGCACGACCGTCGCGACGATCCGCATCTTCCAGCTGGTGAACGATCTCGACTGGGGCGGCGCCACGGCCTTCACGGTGATCGACATCGGTCTCGCGATCGTCGCTCTCAGCGTCATGGCGGTCCTCGCGCGCGGACGGGTCTCGCTCGGAGCCGCGCGTGGCTGAGCGAACCGCGCCGACCAGTGCCCCCGAGGCCGTCCACCTCCGGCTCGATCACATCACGAAACGGTTCGGCGAGACGCCCGCGGTGAACGACATCTCCTTCGACGTGCCGCGAGGCTCCTTCGCGACCCTTCTCGGACCATCGGGCTGCGGGAAGACGACGACGCTCCGCATGATCGCGGGCTTCTACGACCCCGATCAGGGCGACATCCTCCTGGACGGCCGCCGCATCAACGATCTGCCGGCGCACCGCCGCGGTACCGCGATGGTGTTCCAGGACTACGCGCTCTTTCCACACATGACCGTCCGCGCCAACGTCGGGTACGGGCTGAGCCTCGGCGGCGTGTCGAAGAGCGATCGCACGCGCCGCGTCGACGAGACCCTGCAGTTCGTAGGACTCGGTGCGCTGGGAGACCGCTGGCCGAATCAGCTGTCCGGTGGGCAGCAACAGCGCGTCGCGGTCGGACGAGCGCTCGTGCTGAAGCCGCAGATCCTGCTGCTCGACGAGCCCCTGTCGAACCTCGACGCGAAGCTCCGCGTGCAGCTGCGCTGGGAGCTGCGGGCGCTGCAGCAGCGGCTCGGCATGACCTTCGTGTACGTCACGCACGATCAGGACGAGGCGCTGTCGCTCTCCGACTGGATCGCGGTGATGAATGCGGGGAAGGTCGAGCAAGCGGGCACGCCGTGGGAGATCTATTACCACCCGGGCACCGCGTTCCTCGCCGATTTCGTCGGCGCGGTGAATCTCGTCCCCGGGACGGTGCGTGAGATTCGCGGCGCTGAGATCGTCGTCGCGTTCGGCCAGCGAGCAGTCACCGTGCGCAAGCCGGCCGGCATCGCGCTGGAGATGGGGCGCGAAGTGCGACTGTGCGTCCGACCCGAGGCGCTCGCGCTCCGTCCGCCGTCCGCGGACCCGGACGGCGTTCGGCTTCCCGGCGTCGTCGCGCGGCGCGCGTTCCTCGGCGATCTCATGCGCTACTGGGTCATGGTCGACGGTCGCGAGTGGATCGTGGATCAGCCCGATCCGGGCGCGGCCGCCGACTTCGATGGACCGGTCACCGTCGCGGTGAAGCCCGAGCGGATCCACGTGATCGCGGAATAGTCGGGTTACGCAACCTCGAGAACGCTCCCGTCCACCGCGTGTTCGAGCTCGAGCTCGCCGATGCGGGCCAGCGTCTCCGCGCCGAGGTGCGTGAGGACGATCCGTTTGCAGTTGAGCTCCGCCCGGTGCGACATGAGCGTGCGATACGAGATATGCGACGGGTCGTCGGTGTCGAAGAACGACGCGTCGCAGATGAAGAGATCGGCGTCCTTCGCGACGCGCGCGAGGTCGTCGCTCCACGTCGCGTCACCCGAGTACGCGACGAGCTTGTCGCCCACGCGCACGCGCAGACCGTGCGGATCGGACTCGGCCACGTGTTTCACCGGGAGCGCGCTCACGAGCGCGCCCCCGAGCTCGATCTCGCTGGCGCCGAGCACCGTCTCCTCGATCGCGAATGCGACCTTCGTTCTGCGGAAAAAATCGGGGTAGAGCGCGGACTCGGCGGCGCGAAGCCGCTGGGCGAGAGCGCGCGGACCACCGATGCTGAGCGGCGCGGTCCGTCCGGCGAAGTGCTGCTCGACGACGAGGTACGGGATGCCGCCGAAGTGGTCGCCGTGCAGGTGGCTGATCGCGATCGCGTCGATCGCCTCGGGATCGATCTCGCGCTTGATCGCGGGCAGAGCCGAACCACCGCAGTCGAGCAGCAGCGAGACGCCCGGGGCGCTCAGGTGGATGCAGGCATGCGAGCGCCCCCCGTCCGCGAACGCGTTCCCGCTCCCGATGAAGGTGACTCGAACGGTCACGTGATCTCGGCGAGCTTCACGGTGCGCCGCTCGCGATAGGAGCGGCTCGCGGCCTCGGCGATACGCAGCGCCTCGAGCCCGTCCGCCGCGGTGCAGACGTTCTCGGCGTCGCCGCGGGCGAAGCGCAGGAAGTGCGCGAGCTCGGCGCGGTACGCGCCGTCGAACCGGACGAAGAACGTCGGGTAGGGCGGCCCCGCGAGCCGCGGTGCGTCAGCCTCGACCGAGCGCCACGGCGTTCGCGGATCGACACCGATCGCGAGCGTGTCCTTCGCGCCGTGGATCTCGACGTGGATGTCGTACCCCGCCTCGTTGTGGCGCAGCCCGGTGAGGAGTCCGAGGGATCCGCCGGAGAGCCGAAGGAGGACGGCCGAGGTGCCGACATCGCCCATCGCCTCGTACTGCGGAACGCCGAGCGTCGAGCCGGTCGCCGTGACCTCGACCGCTTCCTGCCCGAAGAGCCACCGGGTGATGTCGAAGTCGTGGATGAGCTGGTCCTTGAACTCTCCACCCGAAGTCGCGATGTACGCGTCGGGCGGCGGCAGCCGGTCGCAGCTGACCATGACGAACGAGAACACCTCACCGATCTTTCCGGCACGTATCTCATCGCGTGCCCGCCGGTACCCGGCGTCGAAACGGCGCTGGAAGCCGATCTGCAGCCGCCCCTTCGTTCGCTCCACGTGCGCGACGACGTCGCGCGTCTCGGGGATCCCGATCGCGACCGGCTTCTCGCAGAACGTCGCGATGCGTGCGTCGAGGCAGCGTTTGATGAGCGGCGCGTGGGTGTCGGTCGGGGTCACGATGACCGCGGTGTCGACCCCCGCGAGCGCCTCGTCGATCGTCCCCGCGGCGCGAACGCGCAGCGTCGCGGCGATCTCCTTCGCGCGAGCGCCGTCCGCGTCGTATACGCGCAGCTCGTCCACGTCCTTCGTCTCGCTGAGGACCTTCGCGTGGAACGCGCCGAGACGGCCGACACCGAGGATCGCGACACGCATGCCGCGCATTCTGCGATGGAACGCGTCACTCCGTCAGAATCGCGCCCGTGACTGTCCTCCGCGGCGTGCTCTTCGATTGGGGCGACACGCTGTTCTCACCACCCGATGCGGCGAGCGTCATCGTGGCCGCGGCCGCGGAGCGGGGCGTGCGCATCGATCCAACGCAGGCGCGCGCGCTCTGGGACGAGCTTTGGGCGATGGGCAAGACTCCGGAGGAGCTCGCGAAGGGGCGCGACCTATCGATGACCGCGCACCGCGAGGTCTGGACCGCGCTCTTCGAGCGCGCGGACACCGCGGTGCCCGGCATCGCGAGCGCGCTGTACGAGCGCGTGATGGATCCGAGTGCGTGGATCCCCTATCCCGACACCGCTCCGACGCTGCGAGCACTGCGCTCGCGCGGCGTGAGGATCGGGATCGTCAGCAACGTGCCGCGCGACCTACGACCGATCTTCAGCGCGCACGGCCTGGCCGATCTCGTCGACGCGTTCACCCATTCGTTCGAGGTCGGCGCCGAAAAGCCCGATCCCGCGATCTTTCTCAGGGCGTGCGAGGCGCTCGGCACGCAGCCCGGCGAGACCCTGATGGTCGGCGACCACCCTGTCGCCGACGCCGGAGCGGTTGTGGCTGGTCTGCGATTCCACTTGCTGCCGCCCGACGGCGCGGCGGACAGACCGCGCGGCCTCGACCGCGTCGTTGCGATCGTGGACGCCTCGCAACGCTAGGACACGAAGAAGGGACTCATCTCGCGGCGGCGCACCAGCTCGTCCATCTCCGCGTCCGACGGGCGCCCGCCACCACGCGACGCCGCGTCGAGGACGAGCGGCAGGATCCCCACGTCACCGACCGTGTTGAGGAACACGCGGGGATCGCTCAGCACCCAGCGCACGGCCAGCTCGATGTCGCGCTCCTCGCGCAGCGGTTCGTACCACGTCGTCGGTGTTGCCGGACGTTCCCCGTGCCACGGGCCGAGCGTGATCGCCTTGATCGTCTGCATCGCGACGCCGCGCTCCTCGCAGAGAGCCATCAGGGCAAGGGTGTCGCGCGCGTAGGTCGGGTCCCGCAGCTGCACGTAGTTGTATGGGAACAGCACCGAGTCGAAGGGGAAACGTTCCAGGCTCCGGCGGTGCTGCACGGGCGCCTGCAGGCCGTGACCAGTCACACCGATGAAGCGCACGATGCCCGCTTCGCGCGCCTCGACCGCCGCGTGAAGCGCCCCGTCGGGAGCGAACGCGGTCTCCCACTCCGTCTGGTCCACGAGGTTGTGGAGCTGGATGAGATCGATGTGGCCGGTACCCAGCCGCCGGAGCGACAGGCGGATCTCGTCGCGGGCCGCGGCGTACGTCCGCTTGCCGGTCTTCGTCGCGACAAAGAAACGATCGCGCCCGGCGCCCGCGAGCCACGGCGCGACGCGCAGCTCGGCGTCGCCGTAGCTGGCCGCGGTGTCGATGTGGTTCACGCCGTGCCGCTCCAGGAGCTCGAGCACGCCGTCCGCCACGTCCTGCGTCACGCGCGAGAGCGCGGCGGCGCCGAAGAGGGTGCGTGTGCTGCGATGACCGGTGCTGCCGAACGGCGCGAGCGCGATCACGCCCTCACGCTAGCGCGTCCTCGTCGGGAATGCCGAAGAACGCGAAGGCCGCGGCGAGCACGTCGCACGCCACGGCCAAGAGCAGCACGAGCTCGATCGAGAACGAGACGACCGCGCCTCCGATCGCCGACCCCACCGGGAACCCCACGAAGTTCAGCGCCATCGAGACCGCGAACGCGCGCCCGAGCCACGCGGGATCCGTGCGTCTTTGACGCAGCGTGAAGAGCACGATGTCGAACGGACCGGTCGCGATGCCCAGGCCGAGCATCGTGACCGCGACGACCAAGGGCTCCGGGAACAGCAGAACGAGCCCGATCGCTGCCGCCTGGCTCAGCATCGCCGTGGCGAGCCACTGGCGCTCCCGCCCACGCGTGGACACGCGTCCCATGAGCAGGACCGCGACCGAGCCCGATATCCCGAGCAGCGCGAAGAGCACCCCAACGAACTCCGCGCCGCCGCCGAATCGCTGGAGCACGAGCACCGGCAGCGCGAGGAAGAACATGCCCCACCCGAGATTGCTGGTGGACACCGACACCGCCAGCGCGCGCAGCGAGCGATTGCGGACCACGTACTGGAGACCTCGCCACGCGTCGGGGAGAAGCCGGCCGGTCTCGCCTTTCGTCTCCGGGTCTCGCATGCCGAGCGCGACGAGGGCCGCGGCGGCCAAGAGGACCGCGGTGACAGCCAGCGCCGCCGGCGCTCCGAATGCCGCGACGAGCGCGCCGGCGAGCGCCGGCCCGACGATGCTGGCGACGACGTAACCGTTGCTGTCGATCGCGTTGGCGCGCTCCCACAGGTGACGGGGGACGATCAGAGGAAAGAGCGTGCGCACGCCGGTGTTCGACAACGGCTGCGTGAGTGAGGTGACGGTCACGATCGCGAGCAAGAGGGGCACCGGCAGGGTATTCGCCACGGCGAGTCCCGCGATGAGCGCCAGCGAGCATCCCGCGATCACGTAGTCGAGGACCATCAGGCGAGTGCGGCCGTGGCGATCGAGCAGGGCGCCGGCGATCGGGCTGCCGATGAGTCCTGGGAAGATCGACAGGAAGGTGACCGCCCCGGCGATCTCCGCGGAGCCGTAACGCTGCAGCGCGAAGAGGATGAGGACCAGCGACACCATCTGCCCCGCGGTGCGCGCGAGCATCATGCTCGCGACCAGACGCGGGAAGCCCGCGATGGCGAACAGCCGCCCGTAGCTCGGTGCGTCGTGAATTATTTGGCTGCGCTGCTCTCGCGATCGCGACGCGCCGCGCGCCGCTCCTCGTACTTGCGCGCCGATGCATCGAGCTTGTCGAGGAACCGGTGGAGGCGGTCGCGGTCGTGCTCCGCCTCTGCGTCGAGCCCGGTCCGCTCGAAGATCCGCCAGTAACGCAGCAGCGGCCACAGGATGTCGTCGTGATGGATGCGGAGGTCGTAGATGCCGGCATCGGCCATACGCGCCGCTTTGCGCGTGAAGCCAGCGATGGCGCTGCCGGGCATCTCGAACGTGAGCACCTCGCGCGTGATCGCCCGGATGACCGCGCTCGGCGCGATCTCGAGCATCGCGGCAAGCGCATCGCGGTAGAAGACCATGTGCAGGTTCTCGTCCGACGCGACGCGCGTCATGATCTTGTCCGCGACCGGATCCTCCGAGTAGCGGCCGGTGTTCTGGTGCGACACGCGCGTCGCGAGCTCCTGGAACGACGTGTACGCGAGACCTTGCAAGACGTTCGCGTCGTGGTCGTAGCCGGCCATCACGTTCTGCATCCGGCCGCGTTCGAGCGCGACCGGGTCGATGTTGCGCGTGACCACGAGGTAGTCGCGGATCACGATCGCATGCCGCCCCTCTTCCGCGGTCCAGCGGTTGACCCAGTTTTTCCACGCGCCGTCGCCCTTGCTGAAGATCTTGTGGATGAGCCGGTGGTACGCGGGCAAGTTGTCTTCGGTCAGCAGGTTCACTTCGAAGGCCGTCTGCGCGACGCCCGTGAGCCGCGGCTGGTCCGGCGTCCATGGCTCCTTGTCGTAATCGCGGCCCAGGCTGTACGGGATGTAGTCGTGCGGGAACCACTCCTTCGCCACGCCGATATGCCGATCAAGGAGGCGCGCGATCGTCGGCTCGACCTCCGCGAGCAGCGCGGCGTCGTCGTGAGGGGTCTTCATCCGAGCGAAATCCTAGAGCCTGACCGGTCGTCTAGACGGCGGCGGCGGCTTTCTTACGTTGGCCCGCCAGACGATCGCGGTCCTGCTTCGCCAGCATCCGCTTGCGGATGCGATAGGCGGCCGGCGTGACCTCGAGGAGCTCGTCATCGGCCAGGAACTCGACCGCGTCGTCGAGCGAGAGCTCACGCATGCCGTCGAGCTTCGCGGCGATGTCCGAGTTGCTGCTGCGCATGTTCGTGAGGTGCTTCTTGCGCACCACGTTCACTTCGAGATCGCGGTCGCGGATGTGCTCGCCGACGACCATGCCCTCGTACACCTCGACGCCGGGGCCGATGAACAGCTGGCCGCGCTCCTGGGCCTGGTTGAGCCCGAACGTCGTCGTCGTGCCCGCTTCGAACGCGATGAGCGACCCGAGATCGCGCGACTCGATCGCGCCGGCGTAGGGCCCGTACCCCGCGAACAGCGTGTTCATCACGCCCTTCCCGCGCGTGTTCGTCAGGAAGGCCTGACGGAATCCGAGCAGCCCGCGCGTCGGGATCTTGTAGACGCAGTGCGCACTGCCGTCTTCGCGGTACTTCATCTCGACGAGCGCTCCGCGCCGCCGGCCGGCAAGCTCCACGACCTGACCGAGCACGTCCTGCGCGACCTCGATCTCGAGCTGCTCGTAGGGCTCGAGCTGCTCGCCACCCTCCTGCTTGTAGATGACCTCCGGCCGCGACACCTGGAACTCATAGCCCTCGCGCCGCAGCGTCTCGATGAGGATCGCGAGATGCAGCTCGCCGCGGCCGCTCACGACCAGGGTGTCCGGGCTCTCGGTGTCGGCCACGCGAAGCGCCACGTCGCGCTCCAGCTCGGCGTAGAGGCGCTCGCGCAGCTTGCGGCTGGTGACGTGCGTGCCCTCGCGGCCCGCGAAGGGACTGGTGTTCACGGCAAAGGTCATCCGCAGCGTCGGCTCTTCGACGCGGATCGGCGGTAGCGGCCGCGGGTCCGCGGCGTCCGCGATCGTATCGCCGATGCCGACGTCCCCGACGCCCGCGACAGCAACGATGTCGCCGGCGCGCGCCTCTTCGACCTCTTCACGCGCCAGACCCTGGAACGTGAAGAGCTGCGTGACGCGCGCGGGCGTGAGCGCGCCGAAGTGATCGATGCGCATCACGGGCTGGGCTCGGCGGAGCACGCCGCTCTGCAGCCGCCCGACGGCGATCTTGCCCTTGTAGTCGTCGTAGGTCGTGGTCGTCACGAGCAGCTGCGCCGGAGCGTCGGCATCGACGTCGGGCGCGGGGATGCTCTCGACGATCGCGTCGAACAGGGGCTCGAGCGTGGTGCCGATGTGCCGGTGGTCGGTGCTGGCCGCGCCGGTGATCGCGTTGGTGTAGATCGTCGCGAACTCGGCCTGCTCGTTCGCGGCGCCGAGGTCGAGGAACAGGTCGAACGTCTCGTTGAGGACGTGCACCGGGCGCGCGTTCGGACGATCGATCTTGTTGATGACCACGATCGCGCGGTGGCCGCGCCGGAGCGCCTGCCGCAGCACGAATTTGGTCTGCGGCATCGGGCCGTCGACCGCGTCGACGAGCAGGAGCACGCCGTCGACCATGTTCATCACCCGCTCGACCTCGCCACCGAAGTCGGCGTGACCGGGCGTGTCGACGATGTTGATCTTCGTCCCGCGGTACATGACCGCGGTGTTCTTCGCCATGATCGTGATGCCGCGCTCGCGCTCGAGCGCGTTCGAGTCCATGACACGCTCGGCGACCTGCTGGTTGTCACGGAAGATATGGCTCTGCCGGAGCATGGCGTCGACCAGCGTCGTCTTCCCGTGGTCGACGTGCGCGATGATCGCGATGTTGCGGATATCGGTCCTGCGCATGGCTAGGCAGGGCCGCGGAAAGGGGACATGTGATAAGTCTATTGTGCGTTCGTGCGCCGGAACCTCTTTGTCGCCTTCGCGATCCTCTGCGACCTCACCGGCATCGTGTGGATCCTTCAGGGCATCGGCGTGCTTCCGGGCTCGTTCATGACCGGGCAGATCGTGTGGGCCGCGATCGGAGCCGTGCTGCTCTTCGTTTCCGGCCTGCTGCTGTGGGCCGCGTTCAGACCGAGGGCGTCCTGAGCCGCGGAACAACGGTGGCCGTCGGGCGGTTGGAGTAGGCGATGCCCGCCGTCGAAGCTGAGACCCTCGCGCTACCACGCATCGAGCGGCCCGACCTCGCCGCCGCGGTGCGACCGGTGCTCGGCGTCGTCGACGCGACGGTGACGCTCGAAGGCGAGGGCTTCCAGGTGCGCCGGCCCTTCCCCGGGATCGACCCGAATCTCACCGACCCGTTCCTTCTTCTCGACCACCTCGGCGCGGTCGAGTACTCGCCGGGTGAGGCGAAGGGCGCACCGGATCATCCCCACCGCGGCTTCGAGACAGTGACCTACATCATGGACGGCGCGATCGAGCACAAGGACTCGACCGGCGGCGGAGGTGTGATCACCGACGGCGCCACGCAGTGGATGACCGCCGGCGCCGGCATCGTCCACTCCGAGATGCCGACACACGAGCTGCTCGTGCGAGGCGGCCTCTTCCATGGCACGCAGCTGTGGGTGAACCTGCCCGCCGACAAGAAGTGGAGTCCTCCGCGCTACCAGGACATCCGCGGCAGCGATGTGCTCCTCCTGTCGTCGCACGACGGCGCATCGCTCGTGCGCGTCATCGCCGGCGATCTCGGCGGACACGCTGGACCAGGCCGCACGCATACGCCCATCGTGTACGCGCACGCGAGCATCGCGCCGGGCGCGCGGCTCGAGCTGCCGTGGCCCCGCGAGTTCAACGCGCTCGCGTACGTTCTTTCGGGTCGCGGCGCCGCGGGCATCGGACGCGTCGCACTCCACGAAGGCCAGCTCGCCGTCTTCGGTCCCGGCGATGCGCTCGCGATCGCGGCGGACGACCAGCAGACGAGCCGCGCGCCACGCCTCGAGATCCTGCTGCTCGGCGGACGTCCGATCCGCGAGACGATCGCCTTCTACGGACCGTTCGTGATGAACACCCGCGAGGAGATCATCCAGGCCATCGCGGACTATCGCGCCGGGCGCATGGGGGTCATCCCGCCGATGCGGCGCGACGCCTAGCGCGCAGCGCGCCACGCGCTGCCACGATCACGACCAGGAAGACCGCGGAGAGCACGGCCTCGCCGCCCAGCGGCAGCGCATCGCGGATGTGCAGGGCGGGCTCGTCGACCATCATTTCGGCCGCGGTCCAGACCAACGCGAACGCCCCGAGCCAGATGCCTTGGGGAAAGCGGTCGAGGAGACGCACGACGAGGCCGCTGCCGAACATGACGATCGGGATCGAGAGCGCCAGACCGAACACGAGCAACGCGATGCTGCCGTGCGCGGCCGCGCCCACGCCGAGGACGTTCTCCAGGCTCATCGCCGCGTCGGCGATGAGGATCGTCGTGATCGCCTCCGGCAGCGTCGTCGCAGCTCGCACGGTCTTGCCGTGCCCCGCGCTCGGACGCACGAGCCGGTAAGCGATGACAAGTAAGGCGACTCCGGCGATCAGCTGGAGGTACGGGATCGCCAGCAACAGGGTCACGACCGACGCCGCCGCGATCCGTAGGGCGACCGCGCCGAGACCGCCGAAGACGATCGCTCGTCGGCGCTGCCGCTTCGGCAAGCCACGCGCGGCCATGCCGATGACCAACGCGTTGTCGCCGGATAGGGCGAGGTCGATCAGGACGATGGCGAGGACCGCCTGGACCGTCTCGAGCATCTAACGCGACATGCGGAGCTTGCGGAGGACGACGAACACGACACCGGCGAGCCAGAGGAGGACCGCGGCGATGTAGCCCGCGGCCTCCATCGGCGTCGCGAGCTCCACGTGGTCAAGGAGAGATGCCGTCAGAGGGTGGAGCATCGTGACAGTATACTGTCGAGCGCGTGAGCGCGCCTGTCGCGGTGGCGACATACGGTAAGTTTTCTGACATGCCCGCGCGCGCCTTCACACCGGCTCCCTCGCTCGCTCGGCTGGTACGCGCGAACCGCGAGCGCCTTCGTCTCACGCAGGGCGAGCTGGCCGAACAGGTGGGCGTGTCACGCAGCGCGATCTCCGAGCTCGAGGCCGGGCGCATCGAACAGCCGCGTGCCGCCGTCTTCGCGCGCCTCGGCAAGGCCCTCGGGGTGCCGGCCGCGGCGCTCCTCGCGGCCGCGGGTTATCCGGCGGAGGGCGACGTCGTCATGGGCCTCGAGGCGGACGAGATCGCGCTCCTCGCCGGCTCTCTCGCGCAGCTCGCCGGAAACGAGCGTGAGTGGTTGCGGGCGCGTCTGATCGAGCTGCGCGATCTCCTCGTGATGCGGCGGTCGCAGCGGTCGGCTAGCGCCGCTCCAAAGCGAGGCGCGCGCCCAGCGCGATCAGCACACCGCCGGTAACGCGCTCGAGCCATCGCCGCGCACCGGCGCCACCGAGCAGGGCGCTGATGCGCGTGAGCGCGTACGCGTAGGCCGTCAGCCATGCGATCCCCATCACGCCATGCACCACCGCGAACGCGAGCGATCTCACGAGCACGTTGTCGCCCGGTGTCATGAACTGGGGCAGGAAGGTCAGGTAGAAGACCGCGACCTTCGGGTTCAGCACGTTGCTGAACACGCCCTGCAGATACGGATTGGCGCCGCGCCGAGGCGATGGCGCTTCGGACGTTTCGTGATGGAACGAGCTGCGAAGTGCCTGCACGCCGAGATAGGCCAGATACGCCGCGCCGGCGATCTTCACGAACGCGAAAGCCTCCGCCGAAGTCGCGAGGATCACCGATAGCCCGAGCGCCGACGCCGTGGCATGGACGAGCAAGCCGGAGCAGATGCCGACCGTCGCGAGCAGGGCCGCCGGCCGACCGCGCTCGAGCGTGATCTTCGCCACGAGCGCCATGTCCGCGCCCGGTGAGATCGTCAGGAGCGCGAGGACCGCGACCCCGGCGAGAAAGAGCGGGTCGAGCGTCACCGGCGTTCGATCCGGCGCAGGAGATTCGCGCGGGCCTCGAGGTCGAGCGGTCGGCCGCGCTCGGCGAGCTTCGCGGCCACGACCGACCGGTGCTCGACGGTCCGATTCGCGCCGAACTTGAACTTCGCGCGCACCTCCGTGACGGACAGACGGATCCCGCGAATGGATCCGAGCAGCGCGCCGTAGCGGTTGTCGCCGGGCTCGACCGGCGCGTGCTTTCCCTCCGGCTGGAAGTGCGCGAGCTGGCGCTCGAGGATGGCAGCGATCTGCGCAGGGTCATCGAGGATCTCGGCGTCGCACGCGAGCTGCACCGCCGCGTAGTACGAGGTCGGGACGCCGTATTCGTCCTGGTTCCAGTGGCCGGGGATGAAGGTGTACGCACCGAAGACCGAAAGCAGCGCGCGCGGTCGTTCCGCCAGCGCGTCCCAGACCGGGTTTGGCTTCGCGAGGTGGAGGAGCACCGTCTTATCGCCGTCATAGATGAAATGCGCCGGCACGACGATCGGCAGATCGCGTCCGACGCCAGGTGCGATGAGCTCGCCGAAATCGTGGTCGGCGAGGAACGCGCGCCACTCGGCGTCGCTCAGCGGCTCGTCGTGACGATGGATGAGCACCCTTACGAGTCCGGCGTCGGCGTGTTTCGCGCGAGACCCGCCTCGCGCGTCGCGGCGGCGACGGCCTTCGCGACGGCCGGCACGACGTCGCGATCGAACACCGACGGCAGGATGTATTCGGCCGAGCGCACCTGCGGCGGGACCGTGCCCGCCAGCGCTCTTGCCGCGGCGAGCTCGACCTCGGCCGAAACGCCGCGCGCACGAGCGTCGAGGAGTCCCCGGAACACGCCGGGGAACGCGAGCACATTGTTGACCTGGTTCGGGTAGTCGCTGCGGCCGGTCGCGAGCACGTCGACGTCGGGCGCGGCGTCGAGAGGGTCGATCTCGGGATCCGGGTTGGCCAGCGCGAACACGATGCGCGGCCGTCCCATCGTACGCATGGCCTCCAGCGAGAGGATCTTCGGGCCGGAGAGTCCGACGAAGATATTCGCGCCGGCGAGAGCATCCTCGAGCGATCCGCGCCGGTCCGTCGCGAGCAGCCGGACCACGTCGCGCTTTTCCTCATTGAGGTCGTCGCGCTGGGCGTGAACGATCCCGCGCCGGTCACAGAGCGTGATGTCGCGGACGCCGGCAAGACGCAGCAGACGGGCGGTCGCGATTCCCGCGGCGCCGGCCCCGGCGATGACGACGCGCAGATCGGCCAGCGGACGCGCAACGACCGCCGCGGCGTTCTGCAATCCCGCGAGGACCACGATCGCCGTGCCGTGCTGGTCGTCGTGAAAGACGGGGATGTCGAGGCGCTCGCGCAGCTTGCGCTCGACGATGAAGCACGCCGGCGCCGCGATGTCCTCGAGGTTGATGCCACCGAAGACCGGCGCGACGTTCTCGACGGTGCGCACGATCTCGTCGGGGTCGTGCGTCGCGAGACACAGCGGGAACGCGGTGATGCTCGCGAGATCCGCGAACAGCAGGGCCTTGCCTTCCATCACCGGCAGCGCGGCCTCGGGTCCGATGTCGCCGAGACCGAGCACCGCCGACCCGTCGGTCACGACCGCGACGCAGTTCTGCCGGATCGTGAGCCGCCACACCTTATCGGGATCCTCGGCGATCGCGCGGCAGATGCGCGCGACGCCGGGCGTATAGACGAGGGACAGATCGTCGCGCGTGCGCACGCTCACGCGACCCTTCGTCTCGATCTTGCCGCCGAGGTGCATGAGGAACGCGCGATCGGACACGTTGCGGACGCGGACGCCATCGATGCGGCGCAGGTCTTCCTGGAGCTGCGCTCCGGTGGCCTCGTCGGGGCAGTCGACCGTCACGTCGCGCACGTGCACCGCGGGAGTCGCCTCGACGAGATCGATCGCGCCCAGGCTGCAGCCGCGCTCGCCCACGACGGTCGCCACGTGCGCGAACATGCCGGGGCGATTGGCGATCTCGAGGCGGAAGACCAGGCGGAACGCGGGACTCAAAACAGCGCGCGGCGGCGCATCGGGCACGCCTGCCAGCGTATCGCGGTCACACGCGTGGCGTTCCCGTCACGGCACGCAAGGCGCACAGTTGGTCTGGTGATGGGATCGATCATCGGCGTGCTCATGCTCATCGCTTCACTCGCCGCCGCGGCGCCTGCGTCGGCGCCGGCGCCGGCTCCGCTCAGCGCGGCGTGCGTCGGCTCGATCGGGCCGGGCATCGCACCGCCCGCGCGCGTGCGGATCGGCACGCCGGGATTCCACGCGTCCTGGTACGGCCAATCGGGTTACATGCGCCTCTGCGCGGGCGAGCGCGCGACCGCGACCGTCGCCTATTTCAACTCGGGCTCGCGCGGCTGGGTATCCGGCCGCATGGGCGAGGTCGCTTACCTGGGGACCTGGGACTCCGAGCCCGGACAGGATCAGCCGAGCATCCTCGGCGGCGATGGCGCACGCGGCTCTCCCGCGACGGGGTGGCCGCGCTTCAATCGCGTCGCGGTGCAGCCCGCGGCGTATGTCGGTCCGGGCCAGATCGGGTGGTTCCAGTTCAGCCTTCAGGCGCCGCCACTGCCAGGCACGTACCGCCTGGGCGTCCGTCCGCTCATCGAAGGCGCGACCTGGATGGAGGACTACGGCGTGTTCTGGGAGCTCACGGTGCTGAACGCGGACGGCTCGGAGCCGCGACGGACGCCGGACTCACCCTCGGGTCTGGTGTTCGCGATCGGAGACGGAGTGGGCGCGTCCGACATCGCGGAGGTGCACGAGGGCGTCGCGCATGCGAGCGCGTACCTCGGAGGGACCGTCGGCGACCGGGCGAATCTGGTGACCGTCAACATCCGGGTGGGCGACGGCACCGAGCGTTTCTGCTGCATCACCGCCGGACCGTCCTTCGACATCGTGACGAGCAATAGCGCGTGGTCGTCGCCACAGGCTGCGGCGCCCGACACGTGGACCGCGTCAACCGAGCGCAAGGAGCTCGCGGCGCACGAGTACGTCCACCTCTGGCAATACGAGCTGGGCGGAAACGCCTGCATGCTCGCGCCCCGCTGGCTCTCAGAAGGCATGGCCGAGTCGCTCGCGTACCGCTCCCTCGTCGACGCTGGGCTCATTCCCGCGGCCAACCTTGACGTCTTCACCAAGCGGCAGCTCCGCACCGCGCGTTACGTGACCCTGCGCTCGCTGGAGACATCGTGGCCGGCGGACGCGAATCCATTCGCCGTGGGTTATCTCGCCGTCGATCGCATGCTCGCGCGGAACGGCCCGCTGCCCCTGCGCGACTTCTGCACCCGCGTCGGCCGCGGCGAGTCTTGGCCCGCGGCCTTCACGTCGGCGTTCGGACAGACGCCGGACGCCTTCTATTCGAGCTTCGAGGTGTTCCGCTCCGACTACGTGCGCTAGGTGCGCCGGCCCACTTGACGGAAGTGGCGGCGGGTTCTGTGATAACCGCCGCCCTCCTTGGGGATGATGCTGATGGAGCCATCGATCTCCAGCACCGCCGCGGCCACTTTCGTGAGGTCGGCGATGCCGTGCTCGCGGGCCGCCATCTGGACCTCCTCGAGGTCGACGTGCTCGCGCTCGAGGTTCGCCGTGATCGGCTTGCCGTCCTGCACCAGCAGCGTTCGCTCGTCCGAGACGAGCCGGCCGAGGATCGGGATGCCGTGTCCAAAGCGGTTGAGCGCGACATTCAGGGCGACCAGCGTGGCCGCCGAGATGATGCCTCCGATGAGAGAAACGTCTCCGCCGTTCATCGAGTTCTGGACCGCGTTGGCGATGATCAAGATGACGACGAGATCGGCCGCGGTCATCTGGCCGAGCTCACGCTTACCCGCAAGGCGCAGCAGAGTGAGCACCGCGACGTAGATGACCGCCGTACGCAGGACGATCTCCCAGAGCGGCACGCTCAAGGTGAACATGGTTGGGATGCTAGCGAGCCCGCGCCGTGGTCTAACTCGCGAGCTTTGAAAGGAAAAGCGTCTCGGCGAGACACACGCGTTCGAACTCCGCGAGATGCAATCCCTCGTCGGGCCCGTGCGGACCCGACTGCGGATCGTCCACGCCGGTGACGAGGATCTCCGCCTTCGGGAACAGCTCCGCGAAGTCGAACAGGAACGGGATGCTCCCGCCCGAGCCGACGTCGACGGCCTTCGCGCCCCACGCTTCGGAGAGCGCCGCATGCATCGCGCGGTATGCGGGACCGCCCGTCTTCGTCGCGAACGGCTCGCCGACCGCATGACGCTCGATATGGACCTCCGCGCCCCACGGCACGTTCTTCTCGAGATGCCTCACCAACGCGTCGAGCGCCTTCGTCGCATCCTGACCCGGCGGGATACGCATGCTCACCTTCGCGCGCGCGACCGGCACGAGCTGATTCACCGCGTCGCGCACCGGAGGCGCGTCGAGCGCGAGCACCGAGATCGCGGGCATCATCCACATCCGATCGGTCAGTCCACCGTCGCCGATGAGCTTCACGCTCTTTCGCGCGCCGGCCTGCTCACGCAGCTCGGCCTCGGTGAGATCCAGCGCGGGCGCTTTGCCACTTGCGAGGCCCTCGACGCGAACCCGTCCGCGTTCGTCGTGAAGCGATGCGAGCACGTGCGCGAGCGTCGTAAGCGCGTCCGGCAGCGGACCGCCGAAGCCGCCGCTGTGCACGGCCTTGTCCAGCACTCGCACCTCGATCACGCACGCCACCACACCGCGCAGCGTCGTCGTGACCGCCGGCACGCCGATGCGCCAGTTGCCACCGTCGGCAACGACCACCGCGTCGCATCGCAAACGATCACCCTCACCTTCGAGATAGCCGCGGAGGCGCTCGGATCCGGCTTCCTCCTCGCCCTCGACGAACACCGCGACGCCGACCGGCGGCTTTCCGTCGTACGCGCGCAGAGCGGCGATGTGCGCGAGGACCCCGGCCTTGTCATCCGCGGCGCCGCGACCGTAGAGGCGTCCATCGCGCTCGGTCGGCGCAAACGGCGGCGTTTTCCATTCCGAATCGGGACCCGGTGGCTGCACGTCGTGATGCGCGTAGAGAAGAACGGTCGGCTTGCCCGGCGGCGCCTTGAGGTACCCGACGACAGCGGGATGCCCGCCATGAGCGCGCAACACCCGCGTGTCGGCGCCGACTGAGCGCAGCAGCTCGGCCACGAGCTCGGCGGACTTCACGAGCGGCGCCGGGTCGTGGCCGTCCGCGCTCACCGACGGGATGCGGACCAATCGCTCGAGATCGGCGCGGATCTGCGGCATGAGCTCGTGCACGCGCGCGCGAAGATCTGCGGCGGGAATAGTGGTCACGCGGCGATTATCGGACAGAGACGGGGAGCGGGCAGGAGAGACAGCGCGCGCGTCGCGATGCGTGAGGAAGAGGCAGCGGGCGCATCGCGAACGAGAGTCGAGACCGGGGGACGACTTAGAGGAAGGAACAGCGGGCGCATCGCGAACGAGAGTCGAGACCGGGGACGACTTTGAGAAGGAGACAGCGGGCGCGTCGCGAGCGAGAGTCGAGACGCGGTAATTGCGAAAGGCTCAGCGAGGCGAAGGAGCGGCCCGTTTTCGAGCGAGCGATGCGCCCGCTGGCTCCCCCCTAAGGCAAACGATTGAACCAGAGCAACGACAACCCGCCCGCGATGATGGAGAGCACCGCCGCGAGCGCCGTGAGGTACGCCGTCACCTCGGTCTTCTGCGAGCGGAGGACGAGCTGCGTCGAGAGCTTCTCGTAGACCTGGCGCAGATCCGATGCATTCGACGCGTTGAAGTATTCGGCATCGGTCAGCTGCGCGATCTGCTTGAGCGTCGCTTCGTCAAGCCGCGTGCGGATCTGGCGGCCCTGCAACCGCAAGATCGTCCCTTCGGCGCTGCCGACCCCCACGGTGTACACGCGGACGCCGCGGCTGATCGCCTCGTCGATGATCTGCAGCGGCGCGGGGAACTGGTTGTTCTGACCGTCGGAGAGCAGGACGATCGTCGCCGGCGCGTTGAGCGCCCCGCCCGGCGGAGGTGTGGCCGGCGGACGCGCCTGTCCACCGCTCTGCTCGAGTCGCGCCAGCGCCTCCACGCTCGGCAGCGTCCCTTCGTCGTTCTCGAAGATCGCGTCGAGCGAGGTCAGGATGCCGCGGCCGATCGCCGTCGCGCGCTGCGGCCGAAGACGATCGATCGCCTTGACCACGAGGCCTTTATCGGTCGTTGGCGATTGGACGAGCGATGCGTCGCCCGAGAACGACACGATGCCGATGGAGACGTCCTCGCCCTGACGCGCGACGAAGGCCTTCGCCGCTTCCTTCGCGGCCTCCATCCGGTTCGGCTTGAGGTCCTCCGCCAGCATGCTCCCGGACACGTCGATCGCGAGGATCACGGTGCCTTCTTGCGTTGGGGCCGTGACGACCATGACCGGACGGGCGAGCGCCGCGGTCATGAAGAACAACGCCGCGAGGAAGAGCGCAGGCGGAATGTGCCGGCGGACGCCCGGGCCGCGCCCCATCGCCTCCTTCACCAGCGAGAGGCTGGCGTAGCGCAGTGCGTACTTCTGGCGGCGGCGCTGCGCCCAGATGTAGAGCCCGATGAGGATCGGCACGACGAGCGTGAGCCAGAGCCCAAGTGGGAAGAGGAACGTCACGACGCGTGCCCCATCGCGCGGTGGCGTGCGCGGCGCAGCTTGCGCGTCGCCGCGAAACGCACGACGGCGCGCACGAGATCCTCTTCGGTGGACAGCTCGAGCGTGTCGACCCCGGCGCGGCGGAATGCGGCACCGAGAGCGCGTTCGCGGCGCTCGACGACCTCCGCGAACCGTTTGCGGAAACGCGCGTCATGCGTGTCGATGTGCAACGCCTCGCCGGTCTCCGAGTCGGTCATGATCACGAACCCGATATCCGGGAGCTCGCGCTCTCGCGGATCGGTGAGGCGGATCGCGAGCGTCTCGTGGCGCCGCGCGAGGAGGCCGAGCGGCTTCTCCCAGCCCGGCAGAGTGAAAAAGTCGGAGACGATGAAGACAAGCGAACGCCGCTTGATCGAACGAAGAGCGGTCTCGATGAGCTCCGCGAGCGAAGTCGCCGGCGAGCTCTCCAGGCGCGGCCGTCGCTGCAGCTCGTCGATCAACCGCAGGACCTGCATCCGGCCGCCACGCGCGGGAACGACCTTCTCGACCTGCTTTCCATACAGGATCGCGCCGACGCGGTTGCCGTGGCGCGTCAGGAGGCGCGCGACGAGGCCGACGAAGTCGACGAGCAGGTCGCGCTTGTGCGCGCTGGCGGTGCCGAAATCGACTGAGGGTGAGAGGTCGAGCAGGAAATGCGCGGTGATCTCACGGTCCTCGAGATATTCGCGGACGTGCGGGATATCGAGGCGCGCGGTGACGTTCCAGTCGATGTTGCGCACGTCGTCGCCGAAGACGTATTCGCGGATGTCCGCGAGATCGAGTCCCTGGCCGCGGAACAACGTCCGGTAATCGCCCTGCAGCAGACCGTCCAAGCGACGGATGATCGTCCAGTCGAGGCGGCGGAGCGTGCGCTCCGGCGTGCTAACGGGCGAGAGCATGACCCTGCATCGGCGCCGTCGGCACCGGGATGCGCTCCATGACCTTGGCGATGAGCGTGTCCGAGGTCACGTCGTCGGAGAGCGCCTCGTAGGACAGCACGAGGCGGTGACGAAGGACGTCGACCGCGACGTCCGCGAGGTCCTGTGCGAGGACGTAGCTGCGCCCGCGCATGAAGGCGAGGGCGCGTGCGGTGAGAACGATGTTGATCGAGGCACGCGGACTCGCGCCGTACGTGATGTATTTCGCGATATCCGGGACCCCGTACTCCTTCGGCGACCGCGTCGCGGTCACCAGCCGCACGACGTACTCCATGAGGACCGGATCGACGAAGACCTTGTCGGTCTCACGCTGGAGCGCGATGAGTTGCTCCGTCGTCAGGACCGGCTGGACCGTCGCGAGCGCGCCGGTCATGCGCTCGACGACGACGAATTCGTCCATCTCGCTCGGGTACGTGATGAGGACCTTCATCATGAACCGGTCCACCTGCGCCTCGGGGAGCGCGTAGGTCCCCTCGGTCTCGATCGGGTTCTGCGTCGCCATCACGAGGAAGGGATCCGGCACGCGGTGAGTCTCACGGCCGATCGTCACCTGGCGCTCCTGCATGACCTCGAGCAGCGCGCTCTGCACCTTGGCCGGCGCGCGGTTGATCTCATCGGCAAGCAGCAGGTTGGTGAACACGGGGCCGAGCGATGTTTGGAACTCGCCGTTCTTCTGGTTGTAGATGCGCGTGCCGACGAGGTCGGCGGGCACGAGGTCCGGCGTGAACTGGATCCGCTTGAACTCGCCGCTGATCGCCTGCGCGACGGTCTTGACCGCGAGCGTCTTCGCGAGACCGGGGACACCCTCGACGAGAAGATGACCGCGCGCGAGCAGCGCGACGACGATGCGCTCGAGCAGGTGGTCCTGCCCGACGATGACCTTCTTGATCTCGAAGAGCAGGCGCTCCATCTGGCTGCCGGGACGGACGCTCGACGTCATGGTTTTCCTTCCTTCTAGTCCGGTGGGATGCCGAGGCCGGCCGACGCCGCGTCGATGGTGACCGCGAAACCCACCCCGCTGAACACCTTACCCGCTGGGTTGACCAGACCAGTGACGATACCCACGACGTCGCCTCTTTGATCCACAAGCGGTCCGCCGGAGCTCCCCGGGTTGACCGCGGCGTCGAACTGGATGAGGCCGGTGATGGGCTGCGACAGGTTCGGCGCGGTCATCGAGCGATCGAGCCCCGAGATGACGCCGGTCGAGAGCGAACCCGTCAGGCCGAAGGGGTGGCCGATGACGAACGCCGGGTCGCCGATCGAAAGCGAGCCAGGATTCCCCATGGTCGCGGGCTGGAACTGGGCCGGCGGTGCGAGGGCCCGGAGGACGGCGATGTCGCGATCGGGCAGGCGGGCGACGACCTCGACCGACGACGTCGTGCCGTCGCTGAACACGACCCTGATATCGCTGCCCCCGTCGATGATGTGCAGACTCGTGAGGATGTCGGCGTGGTCGTCGACGATCACCCCGGCGCCGCTGCTGGGCTCGCCGCTCGCGCTCGTCGCCCCGACCTGAACGACGGACGGCGCCACGTGCTGGTAGATGAGCGCCGCGAGCTGCGGTGTCGGCGCGGGGGTCGGCTGCTCCTGCTGCGCCCGGAGCGCGACGAGGCCGCCCGTTTGGACCGCCGACACGAGGAACCACGAGAGCGCGAGAAGGGCGACCAGGGCGAGCGGGCCGCGGAGGCGGGCGACGATGCGCTCACGCAATCGAAGGCGCCGTGGAGCCTCAGGCGGCGAAGCGGAGTCCGGCGCCTCCCCTCGCGGGAACTGACCGTAAGGTCGATCGGAACGCGAGAACGTCATACGGTCGACCCAGTCTAGGCCTGGGCTTCTGAGCCAAATTATGAGTTGGTTAAGGACGCAGGCGCGCCGGCCTCAGTCGGTGATCGGCACCATGTAGCCCTGGCCGCGCATCGTCGCGAGGACGTTGGGCCGGCGCCAGTCGTCCTGCAGCTTGCGGCGCAGATCGCGGATGTGGCGGTCCACCAGGTTGCTATTCGGCTCGGCGTCGGCGCCCCACACGCAGTCGATGATGTCCTCGCGGGACACGACGCGCCCGGCATTCGCGATGAGGACGTAGAGAAGCCCACGCTCGAGCGGCGTCAGATGCGGCGCGCTGCCGTTCAACGAGATGTGACCGTTGCCGATGTCGACGTGCAGCTTCCCGACCTTCACGCCCCCATCAAGCTCGGGCATCCGGCCGGTAGCGCGATGGATCGCCTGGCTTGCGCGGATCACCAGCTCGGTGGGATCGAACGGGACCCTGAGGATCTCGGTGGCGCCAAGGCCGATCGCCCTGAGCGCGCCCTGCATGCCGTGGTTGCGTACCAGGACCAGGACGGGCCGGTTCGACTTGTTCATCTCGGCGATCGCGTCGCCGAGGCCGCCGTCGGCGGCAGCCTCGTCCAGGACGGCGAAGTCGCAACCCGCCTTGCCCACGTCACCGATCGACATCTCGAGGGGAACCGCACGGATATGTTCGAGCGCCAGCGCGACCACACCCGTCAAAGGGGGGCGCACGACAAGCGCGACCTGGATCGGCGGGCGATTCTGAATAACAGTCATGATTGGTTGCCCTTACTAGACTCGCTTGATGGTCCGTAACGTAAGCGCACAAAAGGTCCGTATACGAACGTAGCGTCACGAAGCTCGTGGCCGAAGATCACTCCCCGCGAACGCGAGGTGCTGCGGCACGTTGTCGCGGGCCTCGCGAACAAGGCCATCGCCGAGGAGATGGGGATCGGCGAGCAGGCCATCAAAGCCCACATCTCGCGACTATTCCTCAAGTACCGGGTCGAGAACCGGGCCGGACTCGCGGTCGCGGCGGTCAACGAGGAGATGGACCAGCGTTCCTTCGCCGCGCACGAGCTCGAACGCCTCGCACACGTAGAGCACCGGGACGCGCTGCGGTCTCGAGCCAAGCTTCTCGCGTCGCTGGTCGGCAGGGATCCCGCTGTGGTCGTCGACCGTGATGCTCGCGTGCTGCTCGCGAATCCAGCCTTCCAGCGAACGTTCATTGCTGCGCTCTATCAGGACGAACAAGGCGTGAAGCTCCCGAAGGACGCGACACCACTGGCGCGTGCCGCGCAAGGCAGGCCATCCTCGATCCGCTTCAAGCTTGCCAGCGGACCGAGAAAGGGGAGCTGGTGGCACGCGACCGGCGAAGTCGTCCGTCTCGACGGCGCCCGGGCCGGTGCGGTCGTCATCTTCCGCCGGGTTCGCGGCCCGGCAGGCTGACTAGCGGCTGCGATCCTCCGCCGGAAGCTGCGCAAGACGGCCCTTCGGAAATCCGGAGCGCAGCGCCTCGATCGTCACGCCCTCGGTCTCCCGCCAGTCGTGTCCTTCGCCCTTCGCGTCGAAAGCACAAAAGGCCCAGCGGCCGGAGACGACGGTCAGCGTGTCTGAAGAGGAAGTGCGCACGCTCGACATGTGGGCATCCGCAATGCAGACGTAATGGATCAATCCACCCTTTGCCATGGTCTCCTCCCCCAATCGCGACGCTAGATCAGCATGCCACGGTGCGCAAGACCCAGCGTCACCCTGCATGACCATGACCGAGGTGGGTTCACGCGAGCGCGCCATGCTCATCACCAATCCGGCCGCCGGTAACCGCCGCGCGAAGCCCGGCGATCTCGAACGGTGTGAGGCGATCCTCGAGAGCGCCGGTTTCGTCGTGCATCGAGTGGAGACCGGCGCGGAGTCGCCCACCTCGGCCGATCTCGCGCGACGCGCGATCCAGCAGGGCTACCAGGCGTGCATCGTCGCCGGTGGAGATGGGACCGTCGCGCTCGCCGCCACGACGCTGCTGGACAGCCCGGTCGTACTCGGGATCCTTCCGTTCGGGAGCGTGATGAATATCGCGCACGGTCTCGGTCTTCCTCTCGAACCCATCAAGGCGGCGGAGGTCATCGCGCGGCGACGCGTGGCGCGGGCGGATGCCGCGGAGGTGAGTGGGAAGATCTTCTTCGAGACCGCGGGCATCGGACTCGACGCCGAGATGTTCGGTGCGACGCGCCACGCGGAGCGCGGCGATTGGCGTCGGGCGCTGCGGCGCGCGTGGCGGTGGGTCACGCACGAGTCCGTACGGATCACGATAGCTGTCGACAAGCGCGAATACCGCCACCGGGCGCTCCAGGTGTTGGTGATGAACAGCCCGTATTACGGCTGGTCGCTCCTCCTGCTGCCGCAGGTCACGATGAACGACGGACTTCTGGACGTCGTGGTCTTCCCACGCATGGGTCGCTGGACCTTGATGCGTTCGTTCATCACGGTGTGGCGCGGCGGGACGCTGCCCACGCGTCCGGTGGTCTACCGCGGCTCCCAAATCAGGATCACGTCGGACGAGCCCGTGGCCGTACACGCCGACGGCGCGTTCGCCGGCGGGTTGCCGGCGGAGTTCGTGTGCCGCAAAGGAGCTCTGGCGGTCTTCGCTTAGCCGATGAGCTTCGCGACGATGCGAAGGTCGCGTACGAAGGCACGCATCTCCTCATCGCGCGACTCCTCGGGGGCACGCAGGATCGAAGACGGATGCACCGTCGCGACGACACGCGGCGCGAGGGGCGAGGACACCACTGTGCCCCGTTGCCGGGTGACTCGGAACGCCGGGCCGAGCAGCGCCTGGGCGGCGGTGGCTCCGAGGGCGACGACGATATCGGGCTTCACGAGCTGGAGCTCGAGCTCCAGCCACATCCGGCACGCCGCGATCTCAGACCCGTTCGGCCGTTCGTGCAGACGTCGTTTGCCGCTTGCGCGCCACTTGAAATGCTTTACCGCGTTCGTGACGAACACGCGTTTCCGGTCGATACCGGCCTCCGAGAGTGCCTCGTCGAGAACACGTCCCGCCGGACCGACGAACGGATGCCCGGCGAGATCTTCTTTGTCCCCGGGCTGTTCACCCACGAAGACGACCCTCGCCGTCCGTGGACCTTCGCCGAACACGGTCTGCGTCGCGCGCGACCAGAGGTCGCAGGCCTGGCAGGCCCGCGCGGCCTCCGCGACGCTCCGAAGCGACCGCGCGTTCTCGATCCTCGGGTATGCGTTCTGGTCGCGCTCGGCCACGCTGCTCGAACGCGCAGCCCCTGTGCCACCGCACCACGCGCAGTTATCGTCGCCTGCTCGCTCGCTCGCTCATGCGGAGCGTGCGAGTCAGATTGCCTCTTGAAGTGCCGTGACACGTTCGTATCCTCACAGGTAGAGGGAAGACCACCGTTCTGGTCGCAGACGTTGTCGGGGGAGGCGCGTCATGTCGACGGTCATTCACTTCGAATGTCAAAACACCACACACCTCGCGTCGCGGTCGCGCGGCGGCGTCGGCGGGATCGTCATTCACCATGGGACGTTCGGCTACTGCGATGGCTTCGCATCCGACAGCGACCATCGCTGGGTCCCGACCGGCGGCGTGTTCCTCGAGCAGCTCATCAGGGAGGAAGTCGACGACCGCGCCGACGACGCACGGTACGTACCGAACGCGATCGGGAACGCTGGTCCACTGCATCTAGCGCGCTGACGGCACGCCTGGGTCAGGTCCCCTTACTTCTTGCCGTTACTTGGGCGGCGACTGCGGACCGTGTGACCATGCGCGCGCTCTTCGGGCGGAGCGGGATCGTCCCTGTCGACGATCGCCTTCTCGCGCTCGATCTCGTCGAGATCCTCTTCCTCGGCCTCCATGAATTCCTTGCGCGCGTTCGGTGTCGCGCGCAGGAGCTCATCAAGCTTGAGATGGATCGCGCGCGCATCGCGGTTCTGTGTGTTCTGGATGAGGAAGACCATGAGGAATGTGACGACCGTGGTCCCAGTGTTTATTACAAGTTGCCAGGTGTCGGAGAAGCCGAAGATGGGGCCGGTAATTGCCCATACGACGATCACGAGTATCGCGATCGAGAACGCCCATGGGCGACCGGTGAAGTCGGCGATCCGCGAAGCGGTGCGCGAGAACCAGTGGCTCGGGCCGCGCTGAGGCAGTTTCTGTTGCGCAGCGACTCGGTGCGTCTTGCGCTCCGCGGTGGTCACAGCCGCGTGAGGGGCATACACCGTGCCAGCGATGGCTAACCGGGCAGCCGCTGTCCGCGCTTCTTGAAGTCAGCCCACGGATCGCCGCTCGCAATGCGCTTCTCGAGCGTCCGGATGGTGAAGCGGCGCGGATCGAGCCGCGCCGTGACCTCGTCCCACGCGAGTGGCATCGAGACCGTAGCGCCGGGGCGTCGCCGCACCGAGTACGGCGTGACGATCGTCTGCAGATAGGCGTTGCGGAAGGGATCGGCGTAGACGCGCGCGCCGCGCGCCTTCTTGCTGAACTCCATGGTCACGAGCTCAGGCTCTCGGCGCGCGAGCTCCTCGCCGATGCGAACGGCGAAAGCCGTCACGTCCTCCTGCGAGTGCCCGGCGCGCAGCGGCACGAAGACGTGCAGCCCGCGGCTGCCCGACGTCTTTGGGAACGAGACGAGGCCGTGCTCGTCGAGGATCGTCCTCAGTGCCTTGCCCGCGCGGATGGTGTCGGCGAACTCTCCACTGCTCGGATCGAGGTCGAACGCGAGCCAATCCGCGTCACGCATCGACCCGACGCGCGAGTTCATGATGTGCATCGCGATGCATCCCACTCTGACGAGGCCGAGGAGTGCCTCCAGGTTGCCGCCGACGACGTAGTTCACGTCCTTGCCCGTGCTCTCGGCACGTAACCGGAGCCGCGGCGCACCGACGGGGATGTTGCCCTCCGGGAAGTTCTTCCGGTAGAAGCAGCCACCGAGCATCCCGTCGGGGCAACGCTCCGCGGTGAGCGGACGATCGCGCATCCATGGGAGCAGCAGGGGCGAGATCGAATCGTAGAAGCGCGCGATGTCGCCCTTGGTGATGCCCTCATCGGGCCACCACACCTTGTTGACGTTCGAGATCACGACACCGCCGATCGTCGCGCCGTCGGTCACTCGCGCTGTGCCCATGTGCACTCCTCCGGTCTCTTGTCGGTGCGAAGCCCAAGGAACGCGGGCTGCCGGAGCTTGCCATCAGCGGTCCACTCCGCGTACGCGAGCTGCGCCACGAGACTCGGTCTCACCCACGTCGCGCCCGCGATCCGCGGCACAGGGTCGAATGGCGATGCGTCGATACGCAGGTCCTTCAGCTTCGCGCCGAGATCACGGAGCGTCTCCTGCGTGTAGCCCGTACCGACCTTTCCGGTGAAGCGCAGCTTGCCCCGGTCGTACAAGCCGACGAGCAGCGCGCCGAGCTCGGTACGCGATCCCTGCGGCGGCGTGTACCCACCGATGACGAACTCCGATTCGCCGCGCACCTTGACCTTGAGCCACGCGCGCGAGCGGACTCCCGGCTCATAGGGCGATGCCGCGATCTTGGCGATGACGCCCTCCCATTCCTTCGCGCGAGCGGTCTCGAGCGCGCGCTCGCCGCTCCGCGGCAGCCGGCGCGACGGCATTAGCGGACCGCGCCGCGCCGGGATGAGCTCGAGCACTCGTTGGCGGCGCTGTTCCAGCGGCCGCCGCAGCAGGTCCCGGCCCTCCGACCGCAGGCAGTCGAACACTGCGTAGATCGTGCGCGTGCGCGGGTCGATGCCGCGACGTTGCAGTAGCTGGAAGCGGGACACGCCCTTCGCATCGAATACGACAAGCTCGCCGTCGAGCACGAAGTCACTGTCGGGGAGTGCGCGCAGCGCCTCGACGACCTTGGGGAATCCCGCGGTCAGGTCCTGGCCGGTACGCGACAGCAACCGCACGCGGTCTTCGTCGCGGTACGCGACTGCGCGGATGCCGTCGTACTTCTCCTCATAGACCCACTCCGGGCCGCCGACCATCTCTTTCGACAGCGAGGCGAGCATCGGCGGGATCGGCGCTCTCACGGATCCCCGGTCGCCGCCTTCTCGACGTTGCCTCCCTCGTCACGGGCGATCTCGGCGAGAAGGCGCTTCGTCCGCACCGATCGCGCGCGCGTCGCGGTGATGTCCGTCGTGCGGGCGTATGTGTCACGCCCTTTGATCAGCAGCCACCTGCGCGGTCCGGTCCGGACCAGCGTCCATCTCCCCTTGAGCTTGTGGCCGTCGAGCGTGAAGCGCAGCTCGCCCTTCCGCAACGCGACGGCCGGATCGACGTCGTCAAGCATCTCGTAGGTGCCCTCGTCCCAGATCATCACCGTGCCGCCGCCGTACTCGCCCTCGGGGATCACGCCCTCGAAGCCCGCGTATTCCAGCGGGTGATCCTCGACCTGCATCGCGAGACGTTTCTGGCTTGGATCGAGGGACGGACCCTTCGGCACCGCCCACGACGGCATCGCGTCGCCGATCTCGAGCCGGAAGTCGTAGTGCAGCGCGGTCGCACGATGCTTCTGGACGACGAAGCTCCGGCGCGTGGCCGACCTCGCAGGAAGCGGCGCCGGCTCCGGCGTGCGCGCGAAGTCGCGCTTGCGTTTGTACTCGGCAAGCCCGCCGCGTGGCGTGCGCTTCTTCGTCGCCGGGATCGTTCACCCCCGAGAAAACCACAGTGCGCCGAGCGGTTCGACTTCGCGTTTTCCGCGGACTCGGTTGCAGCGTGGCCAGTTCAGTGTGCTCGGTGTTATAGAACGCATGTTCTACAATGCGGGCCATGGGGAGCGGCGTCATCTATCGCGAGATCACGGTGAAGAGCGCGCTCACGCGTGTTCAGGGCATGCCCTTCGCGTGGAGCCTCAATCCGTATTACGGGTGCGAGCGGGCCTGTGTGTACTGCTTTGCCCGTGACTACCACGCCCGCCGCGGACGCGACACCGGTGCCGGCTTCGATCGGGAGATCGATGTGAAAATCAACTTCCCGGACCTCCTCGCGCACGAGCTGCGTCGGCTTCGGAAACGCGAAACGGTCGCGCTCGGAACCGCGACCGATCCCTACCAGCAGTGCGAAGGCCGTTACCGGATCACCCGCCAAACGCTGGAGGCGCTCGTCGCGTCGCCGCTACCGCTCGTCGTGATCACCAAGGGCTCGATGGTGGTGCGAGACATCGATCTGCTCGCGCGCCTCGAGGTGAAGGTCTGCGTCAGCATCGGCACGGTCTCGGCAGAGCTCGCGCGCAGCTCCGAGCCGCACGCCTCGCCCCCACAGGCGCGCCTCGAGGCCGTCCGGCGCCTGGTGTCGGCCGGCATCGATGCCGGCGTCCTCGCCGCGCCGATCCTCCCGGGGCTGAGCGACAGCGAGGAATCACTCGATGCCGTCGCGGCCGCGGCGGCGAGGAGCGGCGCGACCTTCTTCTCGACACGGCCTCTGAAGCTCGATCCGAGCGTGAAGCCTCACTACGTCGCGTTCCTGTCCGAGCACTTCCCCACCCTGGTGCCGTCGACCGAGGCGCGTTTCGCGGAGCGCGTCAATCCCGCGCGGGGTTACACAGAGATGCTCGAAGAGCGCGCCCGACGGGTGCGCTCGCGTTACTTCTTCCGGGAGCGTCCGTTCCGAGAGTCCGAGCCCACGACGCCGTCACAGCTGCGGCTGGCGATCTAGACAGAGAAGAGGTCGCTCATCCGCCCCGCGCGCGCCAGCGCCTCGTGTGCGCGACGGACGTCGTCGACGTCGATCGGCGGCGCGGTGCGCCGTGCGCCGCTCGTTTCCAGAACGACCATCGCCTCGGCATTGCAGTTCGGGCAGGCCACCACGACGATGCAGCGGCGCGTGGTCCATTCGACCTGACGCATCAGGCCACCGGCAAGGCCGCGCTGACAGCCTGGGCACGCGAGCCTCGCAAGGCGGTCGACATCGACGAGTGACCAGTCCATGCAACACGACAAGCAGGCCGCGTGCCAGCCTGCTCACCCGACGAGCTCGCGTAGTCGCAGGGCGTCGCGCGGCGCATAGGCGCGTTCGTCATTGTTGAAGTAGGCGTAGACGTCGAGGCCCGTCTCGCGCCAGGAGCGGATCCGCTCGGCCCACGCGCGCAGCGCTTCGTCGTCGTAGCTCGAGCCATAGAGCCGAGTCTGTCCGTGGAAGCGCAGGTAGACGAAGTCCGCGGTCACGGCTCCGCGCGTCGGCCAGTTCGGCGTGTCGATGATGCAGAGAGCGACGCGCCGAGCGCGCAGAACGGCGATCGCCTCGTCCGTGAGCCAACTCGCGTCGCGCGGCTCGAGCGCGTGGCGCCTTCGACGCGGCGCTACGACGGCAAAGAACCGCGTAAGGCGTTCGGCGTCAAAGCGAAACCGCGCCGGTAGCTGCACCAGGACCACCGCTGCCTTCGGACCGAGCCCGGCCATCGTGTCGTACGACCGCGCGACCAATGTTCGGTCAACGTTGAGTCGTTTCAGGTGCGTGAGAAAACGGTTGAGCTTCACCGCGTAGACGAAATCGTCCGGTACCGCTCGGCGCCAACGCTCGAACGTGGCGCGCGCCGGTTGTCGGTAAAAGGAGTTGTTGAGCTCGACGGTGTTGAATCGCTCGGCGTAATGCTCGAGCCAGCGTGACTGCGGCAGTCCCTTCGGATAGAAGGTCTCGCGCCAATGCGGATAGACCCAGCCGGACGTTCCGATGCGCACCTCGCCGGCCACTTACGTAGCCTAGGCCGCGATGCGTGAGCTCGCGAAGATCTTCATCGCGGTCGGCACGCAGTCGGTGGGTGGTGGGACCAGCACGCTCTTCCTTCTTCGTCGCTTCCTCGTCGAGCGCGAAGCGCGCATCAGCGAGCGCGAGTTCACGGAAGCCTGGGCGCTCTGCCAGCTGAGCCCCGGCATCCATCTCGTCGCGCTCGCGGGCCTGCTCGGCCAGCGCATCGCGGGCTGGCGTGGCGTCCTCGTCGCGGTCTCAGGGATGATGGTCCCGGCCGCGATCATCACCGCCGTGATGACCGCCGCCTACGGTGTGATCGCGGATCAGCCGCTCGCCCAGGCGGCGCTTGCGGGCATGGCGCCAGCCACGGGCGGCATGACGCTGGGTCTCGCGATGGTCCTTGTCCGCGGCGCGCGACGACACGGATCGCGCGCGGTCGTCGACATCGGGCTGGTGGTCATCGCGTTCGCGGTCCTGCTGCTAACGACGATCTCGAGCGTCGCCGTCATCGCTGGCGCTGCGAGCATCGGCGCGGTGTTCCTCGGACGCGAGCGTCCGACGTCGCCCGAGGGCGCGAGCGAGTAGCGGTTGGATCCGCTGGCGCTCTTTGGGGTGCTGCTGAAGGACTCCGCGCTCGCGCTCGGCGGGCTCGGCTCGCTGCCCCTCCTGCGCCAGGATCTCGTCGCGACCGGCGTGGTGACCGACCCGCAGCTGGTGGAAGCGCTCGCCATCGGTCGACTTTCCACGGGGCCGAACGGGCTCTGGATCGTCAGCCTCGGCTATCAGCTGGCCGGACCGCTCGGCGCGGCGATGGCGCTCGTCGCGTCGAGCCTTCCGCCGCTCGTCATCCTTCCGGCAACGGCGGTCGCGCGGCGCTGGCTCCTCTCGGTGCCGTTCGCCGGCCTGGTGCGCGGCGCGGCGCTCGCGACGGCGGGTCTGCTCTGCGCGACCGGCGCATCGCTCATCCTTCCGGCCGGCGCGCCGTCCTGGTGGCAGGTCGCGGTGGGCATCGCTGCCGCAGCGCTGACGTATCAGGGCCGTCTGCATCCCGCTGCGGTGGTCATTGGTGGTGCTGCGTTCGGTCTCTTATTGGCTCGGTAGGTCCATAGAATCACGGGCTTGAACGCGCTCGATCTGATCTCGGCGGTTACGCAGCTCATCTACGTTCTCATCTTCATCAGCGTGGTGCTGCGTGCGGTGCGACGGCCGACACGAGCGCACAGCGACATGACGCTCTTCTTCGGGGCGGTGGCGTTCATCATCGTGGCGTCTCGGGTCGCGGCGCTGATGGGGACCGCCCCGCCATGGCTGACGACGGTCGAGGTCGCGGTGCTCATGGCCCTGCCGTACATCCTCCTGAGGCTTGTCGACGACTTCACCCATGTACGTAGCGCGATCACGCGCGGGGCGGAGCTCGGCCTCGTGGTCGGGATCGTCGCGACATACGCGACCGCGCCGACGCTGCCGACGCCGGTGATCCTCTACGTGGTCCTCTACTTCTTCGTCGTCTCGCTCTACTGCGCCCTTGCATTCATTCGGTCGGCGCGCCGCTCGCACGGCGTCACGCGCCGCCGCATGGAGGCGATCTCGCTCGGCTCGATCCTGCTCGGCACCGACATCCTGATCGCCGGGCTCACGCCTCTCGCACGCCCCGACGACCGCGCTGTGCTCCAGGCGCTCGGGCAATTGCTCGGCCTCGGCTCCGGCGTGGCGTACTACTTTGGCTTCGCGCCACCAGCGATCCTCCGAAGAGCCTGGCAAGAGCCGGAGCTGCGCGCCTTCCTCGCGCGCGCCGCGAGCCTGCCCCGACTTCCCGCGACGCTCGACATCGTGCGCGAGCTGGAGCGCGGCGCCGCGAACAGCACCGGCGCCGAAGCGCGGATCGGACTTTGGCAGGACGAGACCTCGAACCTGCGTTTCTGGGAGGACGACGGCACGACCGTCGACATCGAGCCGGGCAAGCACTTCGCCGGCCGTGCCTTCGAGCTGCAGCGCCCGATCTTCAGCGCGAACCCGGTCCGCGACAATCCCGACGGCGCCACGAATTACCGCACGCGCAACGTCGGCGCCGTGCTCGCGGCGCCCATCACCGCCGGCGAGCGTCGTCTCGGCGTGCTTACGCTCACTGCGGAGCGTCCGCCGATCTTCGCGATCAGTGACATCGAGCTGGCGAGCCTCATCGCCGATCAGGCCGCGGTCATCCTGGAGAGCCGCGCGCTCATCGACCATGCCGCGCGCGTCAGAGCACGAGAAGAGGCCACCCGTCTCAAGGAGGACTTCCTCTCCGCCGCCGCGCACGATCTCAAGACGCCGCTCACCACCGTCGTCGCGCAGGCTGAGTTCCTCGAGCGGCGTGCGACGCGCGAACCGAGCGCGCCGGCCGACCTCGCAGGCATCAAGCGCGTCGTGCGAGAGAGCAAGCGCCTCGCCGGGCTGGTCGGGGATCTGCTCGATGCGACGCGGCTCGAGCAAGGCCGGCTCGTCGGCGAGCGAGAGCCGGTGGACATCGCGACCCTCGCACAGGAGGTGTGCAGTCACGACGCGAGCGACCTGAGCCTCTGTCAGGTCGAAGCGAGCGCACCGGTCGTCGGAGTGTACGATCGCCGTCGCATCGAACAGTTGCTGCAGAACCTCGTCGAAAATGCGAAGAAGTACAGCCCCGAGCAGACGCCGATCACGATCAAGGTGTGGCAGGAAGATGGAGAGGCGCGCGTGGCCGTCACGGACACCGGCATAGGGATCCCGGCGGCCGATCTCCCCCGGATCTTCGAGCGCTTCTCGCGCGCATCGAACGTCGACGATCGGCGTTTTCACGGCATGGGTCTCGGACTGTTCATCTGCCGCGGGATCGTCGAGGAGCATGGTGGACGCATCTGGGTGGAAAGCGAGGTCGGCAAGGGTTCGACGTTCCACGTCGCATTGCCGATCGCGGATGGAAGGAGGCTCAATTAGGTGAGGGACGCGTGGGCTGGAGGTCCCCCGCGCGACGGGATGCGGCCGTCGTCGTCCGGCGCGGCGCGCGCGGTCGCGCGAGGAGAGGAACAGCGCGGCATGGTGCTCGTGGTGGACGACGACACGTCGATCCTCGACACGGTGAGTTCGATCCTGTCGGGCGAGGGCTACGACGTCGTGAGCGCGTCGAGCGGCCAGGAAGCGCTCGAGGCCGTCGCGCGGAAGCTGCCGCTCCTCATCCTGCTCGACATGCGCATGCCGGTGATGGACGGCTGGGCCGTCGCGCGCGCGCTTCGTGACAAGGGCATCACCGTGCCGATCGTCGTCATGACGGCGGCCGAGAGCGCACAGCGCTGGGCCGATGAGGTGGGCGCCGAGGGCTATCTTGCGAAGCCGTTCGGTCTGGACGAGCTGCTGACGACTGTGGAGCGTTTCCGCGGTTCCGGAGGTCGAGCGAACTAGGGCTATTGCGGGGAGCTATGAACCTTCTTCCGCGCCACCCACCGCCGCGGCGAACGCGAGATCCTGCGGTCGCACCTTCTTCGGCTCGAAGGCGCGCACGTTCTTCGTCATGCGCGTGAGCGCCTCGGCGACGGACATGGGCGGCCCGGCACCCCTCTTGGTCGGGATCCAGCGGACCGGATTGCAGCGCGCGACCACGACCGCGCGGAGATACGGGCTCTTCATCCCCATCTCCTGGAGCGCCTTCACGTGCGCGCTCACCCGGTCGTCGATGTCGAGCAAGCGGACCGCCCACTGCTCCCGCTGCCGCAGCGCGGCGGGCAGCGTCTGATCGAGGAACAACTCGACCCGACGTAGCATCGAGTTGTACGACGAACCAGAGAAGCGATCGCGCTTCTCGTACGCGCAACCAAGCGTGAGGAACGCCGGCGATTCGAAGGATGTCGCGTGCTCCTTCTCCTTCGAGCGCGGCTGCTCCTTCGCGAGAGAACGCGCCATGCGTATCACCTCGAGGCTCCGATCGCGCAGGTTGTGCGCCTTCTCGGTGTTGAGCGCGAGGATCCGGTACGCGAGCGCGGGGTCGGCGGTCGCAAGCACCGTGATCGAGCGCTGACCCAGCTGACGCGCTGCCGCGATCCGGTGCCGCCCGTTCGGGGAGAGGAATCCTTCCTTCGACGGGATCGCGATGACCGGATCGAGGAACGCGCCGGTGTCGCCGATCGCGGTCGCGAGCCGCTCCGCGTGCGTGCGCGAGAGGTCGCGCTGGAACGCCGTGGCCTCGACGGCGCCGACGGGCACGGACGCGAACACGAGCGGCGTGCCGCCGTACGGGTCGCGGTATGCGCCGATCACCGCACCGCGCGAAGAACGGATGTGCGCGACGAGCTCGCTGATCTCCGCGTCGTCAGACGCGATCGCGCTCTGCGTCGGCTCGGGTCCGCGCGGCTCCGCCGGGCCCCTGCGCTTCCGGGTGGTCTTCCGCGTGGTCTTGGCGGCGGTCTTCTTGGCCGTCGTCTTCTTCGCTGGCATGGGCGCTCACTTTAGTCGCGCCAGCGCTGCGGCGCTCTTCTGCCCGCAACGTGGACGTCGCCCAGCTGTCGCGTGAAGCGGCGGACGTCCGCGCCGATGCGGTCCAAGACCCGGTCGATGTTGACCTCCACGCCGCGACGCTGGAAGTAGCGCGCGAGCGAGGTGATGTCGCGCGTCAGCAGATCGTGCGCGGCCGGATGCGTGACGATCTCGACCGTCTGCGAGAAGTCGATGAGGACCGCGCGCTCACGCCACCACAGGACGTTGAACGCCGAGAGGTCGCCGTGGACGCGGTCGATCGAAACGAGCAACGCAACCTCGTCGAGCAGCTCGTCCCAGACGCGCCGCGCGACCGCTGGCGCGAGGTCGACCTCCGAGAGACGCGGTGCCGCGCGCTCGCCGTCGCCGACGAACGCCATCAGGTAGCCATCGTCCAGCCGCTCGACCGGCGGTGGCACGGTCACACCGGCGTTGTGGAAGAGCACGAGACTGTCCCACTCATGCCCGATCCAGCGCGCATGAGCCGCCTCGTGGCCGAAGCGCGTGTTCTTTTTCATCGCGCGATCCTCGCGGAACGTGCCCTCACCCCACACGCCGCGATACGTGTAGTTGTTCTGGAAGGATCGGCGGTCGCGCCTTGAAGCGCTTTTCAGCGAGCAGGGTGGTTCGCTCGCTTCCGATACGGGCGACGAGGTGGACCTCGCTCTCCTTGCCGGTCTTGATGACGCCCAGGCGCGTATCCCGGTAGGCACCGGTGACGAGCCAGTCGCTGGGAAACAGGTCGCGTGAGGGCATGCGTCCTCCACGGAGGACGGGCCATGAGAGCAAGACGCCGCACGCGCGGGTGTGCTGGCGGCCTTAGGCCGCGGACACCGCGGCGAGGAGGCCGGCGCAGCTGACGCGTGCGGTGCAGACACTCATGTCCGGCCTCCTTAGGTTTCGTCGCCCCGATGGGCGCCGCTGGATCGTACACGCTGGCATCGCTGGTGCCTATACCGCCGCCATCGCGGGGCGCGCGACCGATCTTCGAGCTACGGACGAGGGGACGGGCTGGGGAAACCGAAACCCCGCTGTGGCGGCACGATGAGATCTTCGCCGAAGATCTTCGAGCGCGGGACTTCGTCGAGGAAGCGCTGGATGCCGTTGACGATCGCGGTCGCGACGCCGTCGGACCTGTTCACCATCAGGTCGCGGTCGTGGTCATTGGAGAGGTATCCCATCTCAAGGATCGCGGCCGGTGTATGTGCCGCGGCAGCATGCTGATAACGGCCCCAGTTGAAGGCAAAGTAAGCGGTCATGTTTCGCGTCGTGTGCTCGCGGTCGTCGGGGAGGCCTGTGAGTGTTGCGTACTCATCGCGCAGTAGGGCGACCAATTTGTCCTCATATGGTCCGCGCCGCGAACCATGAGCGATCTTGAAGCCGCTGTTCTCTCCCGTCCCATCACCGTCCGCATGGAGCGCGAGGAAGACATCGGCGATGTAACCGACAGGCACCGTCGTTGGAATGAGGTCGACGATGTAACCGCGGGCCGTGAGCTGCGCCTTGATCCGCTGGGCGACGTCCATGTTCACGTCGACTTCCTGCACCCCCGCCCAGCTCGTTCCGGTCTGGAACGTGATGCGCGTGCCGAGCTCAGCCGGCACCTGATCGGTCATCCAGTGACCGACCTGGATCCCGATGCGCCGCGGGCCTGAAGGCATCGCGGGCTTCGGGATACGGATGCCATTCGCCTGTACGACGGCGCCGCCGGGTGGAGCGAGCGCGACCGGCGGGATGCCGGGAATATCGCGGGCGGGGTCGAGATCCTCGGGATCGATGTCCTGCAGCATCGGGAGCGGCGCGCCGGCGTGGACCGCCACGCCGCCCGCGGGCTGCGCACCGGGCAGCCCGGGCACGCTTCCGGGAGCCACGCCGCCGGACGCGATGACGACCGCCGCGACGACCGCGAGACCGGCGACGGCGATCACAAAGAGGCGGCGCACGCTCATAGGCTACGCAACATGGACGTGACTGACCCACTTGATCCACTGGAATCCGCGGTGATCGGGTGCGACAAGACGCGCGGGATACCCGTGTCCTGCGCTCAGAGTTTCGCCGCCGACGTGCGTCGCGATCAGCAGACGGTCCGCTTCCGCGATCGGGAACGACCAAGCGTGCCCGGTCAGGGAGACGACGTCGAAGCGCTCGGCTGAGGCGCGCACGCCGTGGCGGGCGAGCAGCTCGGCGAGCGTCACGCCTCGCCAGCGCTGTTCGGTGAACCAGCCACCCGTGCAATCGAGCACCACATCGCGTTCGGCCGACGACAACGCGAGCAGCTCTTCGTAGTCGATCGCGCCCGGCGCCGCGACGTTTCCGTCGACCCGCAGGCGCCAGCTCGCAAGCTCGATCGTCGGGACCGCGTCGAACGCCCAGATCGTCAGCGGAAAGGCGTTCGCGCTGAAGGCTGCCGCGGCGCGCGACCCGGTCGCGCGGCGAGCGAGACCGACGCGATCGAGCGCGGCGGTCGCAACGAGCGCACCGACGCCGGCCGCGAGCCCGCGCAGGACGATGCGACGACGCCGGAGATCCGCCAGGGCCGGCCGCGACTCCCATCGGCCCGCGGCGTGCGCGACCATCAGCGGAACGAGTGCGACGCCGACGAACACATGCACGTTCAGCAGCGAGTACGCCAGCGGCCGGTCGAACGACACGATGCCGATCGACCACGCGAGACCGAGTCCCAGCACGAGCAGGAGCGCGAGTGAGGCGAGGCCACCGACCGCCAGAGTCACATCGACACCTGTGCGCACGCGACGACGGACCGAGCGCCGCGCGATGCCGTACTTCCAGGCGAGCGTCAGGACCAGTCCGACGCCCGCGACGCGGTGCAGCACGATCAAGGCGTCCGCGATCGGCCGAGACGCGACCCAGGCGAGAAGGCCCGTCGCGACGAGGACCGGAACGGCGACGAGGAGCGCGAGGTTGACGACCCGTCGCGGCATCGTCAGAAATCCTAGTCCGGCGAAATGATCGAGACTGACCGGATGAGCGCGGACGAGCTGGTGTACCTGAGTCGCGACCCGCTCAACGCGGAAACGCGGCTCGAACGCCAGCTCGGCTTGATCACGCCCGTGTCACGGCACTACGTCCGCGCCCACTTCGCGATACCCGCGCCTCCGGAGCGCCTCGTGATCGACGGCGCGGTGCGCACGCCGCTGCAGCTCGACCCGGGCGACCTCCGATCGCTACCGCGGCGGTCGCTCGTCGTGACGCTGGAGTGCGCGGGCAACGGGCGGGCCTTCCTCGACCCTCCCGCCGCCGGCGAGCAGTGGCGCACCGGAGCCGTGAGCACCGCGGAATGGACAGGCGTATCACTTCGAACGGTCCTCGAAATGGCGGGGCCGCTCGCGAGCGCGGTCGAAGTCGTCTGCGTGGGCGCCGACGCCGGCGCGACGGCGGACCCGGGAGGACACATCGCGTACGAACGATCGCTGCCGATCGCCGACGCGATGCGAGAGGACGTATTGCTCGCGTACGCGATGAACGGCGAAGATCTTCCGCGCGAGCACGGCGCGCCGCTGCGCCTGGTCATGCCGGGGTGGTACGGCATGGCCTCGGTGAAATGGCTCGCCCGACTGCGCGTGGTCGAGCGGAGGTTCGAGGGTTTCTTCCAGACCCGGCGCTACGTCATCGGAGAGCGCCCGCTGCGTGAAATGGCTCCGCGCGCCCTGATCGCGTGGCCGCGCGAAGCGGAGCGGCTACCGGCCCGTCCGTTCGTGGCACGGGGCTACGCGTGGAGCGGTCGCGGCGACCTCGCGCGGGTCGCCCTCTCCGCGAACGGCGGCCGCAGCTGGGAGGACGCGACGCTCGACGACGCGCTGTCCCGCTACGCGTGGCGCGAGTGGCACGCCGCCGTTGCGCCTAGCGCGAGCGGCCAGCTGGTCCTCGCGGCGCGCGCCGTGACGACGGATGGCGGCGCTCAACCGCTCGAAGAAGTGCGGAACGACCTCGGATACGCGAACAACGCGGCGCGGCCGGTCCGGATCGAGATCGCTTAGCGAGCGCGCGCCTCGGCCATGGTCGTGAAACGCTCTCGCACGTCCGGCGCGAAGCAGGTCTCGATGAGCGGTGCGATCACGGGCGCCGTGCGGATCACCTGATCGAGCAGAGCCTGCGCGCCGACCACGTTGGACTCCGCTCCGGCATGGAGGTTCAGCACGCCCTCGTCGATGCCGTCGTAGACGCGCCCTTCTTCACGGTCATACACGGCCCGGCGCGCCGAGTTGCGACCGTCGAACCAGCCCCGCGCCATGCGCCAGAGCTCGTCGAAGCGCGGCTCGCCGGTGAGCGCGCGAAGCCGTTCCATCGAGTACACCGCCGACGCCACGCCGTACGGCTGCACGGTCGGCTCGTCGAAACCGGCGTCGATCAGCGGCGCAAGGTACGTGAGCGCGCTGTGCCGCGCGACGCCGGCGAGATCGTCACGGCCCAAGAACGCGCCGGCCTCGGCCAGGACGCCTTCCTGTTGATGGCCCCAGAGATGTGGTGCGGACTCATCTGGATTGTCGAAGAGCACTCCGCCGCGCCGACATGCCGCGATCTCGTCGCACCAGGTCCCGAGCTCCTCACGAAGCTCGCGGTGTTCGCGCGCGCGAGCCAGTTCGATCGCCATGAGCACGTGGATCGAACGCACGTCCGCCGGTACGTCGCGCGCCGCGCGGATGTGAGCGAGTCCGCGCTCAAGGCCAAGGCGCGCGCGATCTTCTCCGAAGGTCACCGCGGCACGCGCGAGAGCGCGTACACCGCGCGCGTGCCAGAACCCGCCGCCCGCGAAGGAGGTCACGCCGGCTTCGTTCCGCTCGCCGGACCAGTCCGATATGAAGTTCACGAACCGACCGTCGTCCAACTGCATGTACAGCAGGAAGTCGAGCAGCCCGAGGGCCCAGTCGCGCACGCGAGACAGACCGGTGGCGGACCACACGTCGCCGAGGAGGATCAGCGCGCGCGCCGCATCGTCGACGCAGGCGACGCCTTCGAAGCCGCGCTCCGCGGCAGGGAACGTGCGATCGGCCGCGTCGGCGTAGACGGCGATCGCGCAGGCGCGCTCTCCCGCGGCCTCGACGGGGACGGTGAGTCGAGCGAGGTGGCGCAGCACGACTAGACCCGCGCGAGGCGCTCGGCGCCGCCGCGCCAAGGCTCGAGGCTCTTCACGATGTCCCGCACCTCGAAGTCCGCCGCGGCGACGACCGAGTCCGCGGCACCGTAGTACATGCGGATGCGGCCGCCTCCGAGCTCGACATGCCCGCAGGAGAAGATCGTTTCGTTGAACAGCCCCGTCCGCTCGAACGGCTCCAGCGGCTCGAGAATCGGTTGGGCGGAGCGCGCGAGGACCTTGCGCGGATCGTCGGCGTCGAGGAGCAGCGCGCCCATCGCGTAGCGCGAGTCGCGGTCCACGCCGTGATACAGCTCGAGCCAACCATCGTCGACGCGGAACGGCACGGCGGAAGCTCCCGTGCGCAGCTCGTCCCAGTAGTCCGGGCGCGGGAGGCAGAGCGTCTCGTGGCCGCCCCATGCGAGGAGGTCTTCGCTGAAGGCGATCCAGATGCCGAAGATCCGGCTGAAGGACTGCGGCATCGGTCGCGTGAGCGCGACGTACCGGCCGCCGATCTTCTCCGGAAAGATCACGACGTCCTTGTGATCGGGGAGGAAGATCACGCCCCTCCGCTCGAAGCTTCGGAAGTCGGTCGTCGTCGCGAGGCTCGTGGTGATCCCCCACCGCGACACCGAGACGTATGTGATGTGCCACTCGCCATCGATGAACGTGGCGCGTGGATCTTCGACGCCGTACTCCTCCATGTCCGTGTGCGGCGCGATCGCGGGCGTCTCGTCGACGGTGAAATTCACGCCGTCGGTGCTGCGCGCGACGCGGAGGTGCGAGATCTGCGCGAGGAAGTCGATGTACCCCTCGTTCGCCATACGCAAGCTGCCGCTCGCGTTGCGATAGCGGATCGACCGCGGGTCGCGGAGATCGAGGCCCGGGAGGTTCGCCGGTAGATACGCGACGACGACGCGCGGCGCGCCCCCGTCGCGCGTGTCGAGGAAGGCCATGCCAACGAGCTGCTCCTTGCGATAGTGCGCGGGCATCGGGCGCAGCATCGGATGCGGCGCCGCGAGATCGAGCGTGAGCGCATCGGGACCCGGTGCGATGTCGGTCCGCGGACGCTCGGCGACACGCAAGAGCAGGACGATCTCCTTGCCAACTCGCGCCGCCGCGGCGTTGAAGACCGACACGACCTCGAGCGTCGGCAGCGACGCCTTGACGTCGCGTGCCGTGATCAGGGGGTTCTGAGGCAGTCGCTGGCCGAGATTCATGCGATCGGTGTCGGCTCCTCGAGCAGCTCGTCCTCGTGCGCCGGGGCGTCGGCGACGACCGGGTGGTCGAGGACGTCCCGCATCATCGCGAGCACGCGGCGGCCGATGGCCGGCCACGCCATCTCCTTGCCGTACTCGTACGCGCGGAGCTCGAGCTCACGCTTGCGCAGCGGGTCGCCGAGGACCGAGTTCACCGCCGACGCGACGGCTGCGGCGTCGCGGAACGGGACGAGGATGCCGCGGCCGCGTTCGAGCACCTCCTGCGCGTGCAGGTAGGGCGTCGAGACGATCGCCTTCCCGGCTCCGAGAGCGTAGGCGAGCGTGCCGCTGGTGATCTGATTCGGGTCGAGGTACGGCGTGACGTAGACGTCGGTCGCGAGCAGGTAATCGACGACCTCACGCTGCGTGAGGTATTGGTTCACGAACTTGACGTGGTCGCGCAGTCCGAGGCGCGCCGCTGACGCGATGAGCGAGTTGCGATACGCCTCGCCATCCCGCTTCTGCAGCTCGGGGTGGGTCTGGCCGACGACGAGATAGAGCGCGCGCGGATGCCGCGCCACGATCTCGGGCATCGCCTCGATCACGTATTCGAGACCCTTCCGCGGATCGACCAGCCCGAACGTGGACACGATCGGCCGGTCCTCGACGCCGAGCTGGCGCTTCAGACGACGCCGGCCGCGCGGCTCGATGGCCGGCATGCCGTGTTCGATCACCACCGGTGGTCGGGAAACGCCATAGATGTCACGAAGCAGACGCGCCGCGGTCGTGCCCATGACGACGATCTGTTCGCTGTGCTCCGACGCGAAGCGCACCGTTTCCAGGGCCCACGGCTCAGGCTTCGGCGCGACCGTGTGGAGTGTGGTCACGACGGGCTTCGTGCAGTTCTCGAGGAATACGCGCAGGTGGTCGTCGTACGTGCCGTCGTGCCACACGCCGTAGAGGCCGAACTCGTGCTGGACGTTCACGATGTCGACGTTCGACGCGCTGATCGCCCTCGCGGCGTCGCGGTAGGTGCTCGCCTCCTCTTGCTGGATGCGCCACCGCACCTCGGGTCCGTACGCGCGCGCGGCGCCTGGCTCGTTGATGGCGGCGGCGAAGGTCCGAACCGACGGATCGGCCGACTTCACCGCAGCGGCGAGATCCGCGGTGAACGTGGCGATGCCGCAGCGGCGCGGAACGGAGGACGCGACGAAGGCAATGCGCATGACACCAATTCCCATCTGGGCGCTCGCTTGAGGAACGCTGGCCACCCGAGAGAGGGCGCCTTTGGGAGGAGATCGCGGAGGGGAGTGCCCGTAGTCAGTGTACCGCTATCGCGAGTCCTCGATCGGCAGGCGTGCATTCCGCCAAGCGTTGAGTCCGCCGCGAAGATTCGCCGCAGCGACGCCGTGACGTTCGAAGATGCTCGTCGCGAGGCTCGAGCGGACACCACTGGCGCAATACACGACGAGCGTTCGCTCTCGCTCCACCTCGCCGATGCGCTGCTCGAGCTCCTCATAAGGGATGTGTCGTGCGCCGGGCACATGACCTTCGACATATTCGGATCGCTCGCGAACGTCGAGGAACGGCGCTCCCTGCTCCGCGAGCCGTCCCGCGGTCCGCGCGTCGACCTGCTGAGTCGTCGCGGTCGCGTCGTCCGAGGCCGCGATCGGCTCGGCGTAGCCGCGCACGTCGTCGAAGCCGATCAGCGCGAGCTGCGCCCGCAGACGCTCCGCCTGCTCTTCGTCGCGCGTCAGGAGCACGATCGGCATCCCGTAGCTCACGACGGCGCCACAGCGCACGGCGAAGCCGTCGTTCCCCACGATGTTGAGCGCGCCACGGCGATGGCCGCCGCCGTAGAGATGCGGCGGGCGTGGGTCGAGGAGCGCAGCGCCGTTCGGGAGCGGATCGCTCAGCAGGGGCAACGGTCGGCGGTCCACGAGCGTCGCGCCGCGGTGGTTGAGCGCGCGCACGTGGGGGTAATACGCGGGCGCCAGCGGCAGGCCCTGCGCGATCGTGTCTCGGAACACGCGGAATTCTCCGGTGGCGGCACGCGCGACATCGTTGTGGCGACGTTCGAATCCGAGCGTCGTCCAGCGCGACCCCGCGACGCCGGCGGTGCAGGCGCTGCCGCCCCCATGCGTCGGGAAGACGGCAACGTAGTCGGCCAGGTTCAGCACCTTCTCGCGCAGCGTCGCGTACGCGTCGCGCGCGAGCCGCTCCTCGAGCTCTGGGCCGAGCAGATCGACGCGCGCGATGTGTCCGACCAGCAGCGCGCCCCCACTGAAGAGGTACTGCGGATCTTCAGCGCGTCGCAGGTCGCTGACGAGGAACGCGACGTGCTCGGGCGTATGCCCCGGCGTCGCGACGCAGCGCACGCGGAGCGCGCCGACGTCGATGCTCTCTCCATCACGCAGCGCCGTGTGCGGGTATTCGACCTTCGCGTCGGGTCCGCAGACGACGGCGATCGGTCGCAGCTCGGCGAGCGCGCGCGAACCCGACAGGTAATCGTTGTGGACGTGCGTCTCGAACGAGTGCGTGATGAGGACGTCCAACTTCGACGCGGCCGCGAGATATGCGTCGACAGCGCGGTCGGGATCGACGAGGAACGCTACGCCGGCATCGGGATCGGCGACGAGATAGCTCGCGTGGCCGAGTCCCGCATCGAAGAACTGCTGCAGCAGCACCGCCGAACGATACCGCCGGTGGGGAGCGCTACATCGGACCCAGCCCCGCGAAACCGAGCCAGCTCGGAAGTGCCGATCCGAAGAGATATCCGGCGATTCCCGCGAACGCGGCGAGGCCCACGACCTCGAGGCCGGAACGGACCGGATTGCGCTTCGTCCACCTGGTCTTGACGGCGCCGATGACGAAGACGACGACCACGCAGAGCGCGAGCGACACGACGAGCGCGCTCACGATCGGAAGGAAGAGATACGGGAGGATGGGCACGAGCGACGCGAGCCCGAATGCGCCGCCCATCACGAACGCTCCCTGAAGGGCGCCAGGACCCTCCTCGATCACGAGGCCCAGCTCTTTCTCCACCATCGTCTTGAGAAGTACGGTCGGCTCGCGCGCGAGCTCGGCGGCGACGCGCCGCGCCGCGGCCTCCGAGAGTCCCTCCTGCTCGAGCATGTACGCCACCTCGGCCTCCGCCTCGGCCGGACGGTCGCGCACTTCTTCGCGCTCGTTCTCGATCTGCGCGACGTAGATCTCACGTTGGCTCTTTGACGAGAGGTATTCGCCGGCGGCCATCGAGAACACGCCCGCGAGCGCGGACGCGATCCCCGCGACAAGGACCGCGAAGCGATCGCCGCTCGCAGCGCCGACGGTGCTGACGACCGCGAGCGTGCTCACGAGACCGTCCTGCATGCCGAACAGCGCCTCGCGGATCTCACCGAGCAGCTCGGCTTCTTTGCGCTCTTCAGCGAGGTGCCCCGCCAGCCATGCGCGATCGAGGTGACGAGCGTCGAACTCGGCTGGCTCCGCCGTCCCGCGTTTGCTCAGATGACCCGCCCGCGCCCGCCGGTGCCGTCGACCAGCGGAAGCTTCGCGCGATCCCACGCGTTCACGCCGCCCTCGAGGTTCTCTGCTTGGAAGCCCAGCTTCCGGAGTCCGCGGACGGCTGCGTCGCTGCGGCTGCCGCTGCGACAGACGGCCACGATGGTCCGCTCTTTCGGTAGCTCGCCGAGGCGGGCCGAGAGCTCGCCGAGCGGGATGTGCTGCGCGCCGTCGATGTGACCGGCCGTCCACTCATCGTCCTCGCGGACGTCGAGGAGATGGAACTCGGCTCGCCGCTTGTTGAATTCGTCGACCTGCATTTCACGATTCTGCTCCGACGGCCCGGGACGCGGGCGATCGCCTCGGTCGCGAGCGCGGCGCTCCGGTGTCGGGAACACCCACCGGCACAATGAGCGCGTAGCGAAGCGACGAACGTACCCGAACGGTCGTCCCCCGAGCGAGAGCGGACAGGCACTCGTCGAGACCGCGCTGTCGCTGTCCCTCCTTGTATTCACGATCCTGGGCGGCGCGGACATGGCACGCGCGTTCGCCGCGCAGCTTGGGGTCCAGAACGCCGCGCGCGCCGGGGCCGAGGCTTGGGTCACCCGCGCCGCCACGACCGACGCGCAAGCCATCGCCTACGCCACGGATGAGCTCGGCCGTATCGCGGGCGTCGACTCCGCCGCGGCGACGATCACGGTGACGCATACCACTGGCGCTGGGGGTGAGTCGCTGGTGAACGTGCGCGTGCAGTACACGTATCGAACGCTCGCGCCGTGGCCGTTCGTCCCGAACACGCTGAGCCTCGACAAGACCGCGACGTTCCGGAACTACCCGTGAGTGCAGTGCGGCGCGGACCCGGCACCGAGGGCCCCCGCGCGCGAGGGGTCCCCGTCCCGAAGGGACGGGGTTTCGCGCGTAAAGAGGGTTTCGGGGCCGGGTCCTCGCTCGGCTCGAAGGGACAAGCGCTCGTCGAGACCGCGCTCGTTCTCCCTCTCCTACTTCTATTGATCGTTGGTCTCTTCGACATCGGGCGCGCGATCTGGCTGAGCAACACGCTGGCGACCGCGGTGCGCGAGGGGTCGCGTTATGGCGTCGTGCACGGCGCGCTCAGCGGCTCGCCGACCGGACCGGGCGCTGCCTCGTACACCCCGCCGGACACCGACACCGCGATCACCGCGCAGGTGCGGTACTACGCCACCGGGGTACCGAACAACCTGACGGTCCAATCGACGTGGCCCGACGGCAACGCGAACCGCGGCAGCCGCATCGTCGTGAGCGCGAGCTTCCCCTTCACGCCGATCCTCTCGCAGGTGTTCCTCGGCGGCGGCCTGGGCATCACGCTGCGTTCGAGCTCGACCCTGGTGATCGAGCAATGAGGCGCTGGTCGCGCGACGACGGCGGGCAGGCGCTGATCCTCATCGCCGTCGCGCTCGGCGGACTGCTGCTCGGCATCGGTCTCGCGCTCGACACCGGCCAGCTCTTCGTGTCGCGGCGCGCGGCGCAGACCGCGGCGGACGCGGGCGCGTGGGCGGGCGCGGCGGTGCTGTATGCCGGCGGCAGCGCGGCGCAGGCTCGGACCGCGGCCACGACGGACGCGACACGCAACGGCTACACCGATGGCGGCTACATCACGGTGACGACCGCCTCGCCCCCCGCGAGCGGCACCTACGCTGGCGATCCGGGCTACATCGAGGTCACGATCACCGAGCAGGTGCTCACGAGATTCCTCTTCGGAGCGAGCGCCGGCCGCACCGCCATTTCGGTACGCGCCGTTGCGGGCCTCGCACGTTCCGGTACGGGCCAAGCCGTTATCGTCACGCGCCCGACCGGCAAGACGACCTTCACGCTTTCAGGCAGCACGAACTTCACCATCACCGGCGGCGGCACGAACACCAACACGACCGACAACGACGCGATCAGCATCGGCACCGGTCGGCTGACCGCGACCTTTCATCGCGTCACCGGGAACGTCAAGGCGGCGGACGCTGCGCAAATGACACCGGCGCCGACCACGGGGGTGGCGGCCGCAGCGGATCCCTTCGTCTCTCTCGCGGGCCCGCCGACGAACGGCGTGCCGGTGTACGCGGGACAGAGCATCACCTCGACCGTGACGCTCAGCCCCGGCGTCTACACCGGGCTGATCACCGTTGGTACTGGCGGCATCGCGAAGCTGAACCCCGGCAACTACATCTTTCGCGCCGGTCTCACCACCACGGGCACCGGCTCGCTCATCCTCGCTGGCGCCGGTGGCGTACTTCTCTATAACGCGAACGCGAACTATCCGGCAGCAGGGGGCGTCTGTGGCAACCTTTCGCTCGCGGGCACCGGGACGATCACACTCGCAGCGAGCAAGACCGGCTCTTACGCGGGCATGCTCGTCTTCCAGGACCGGAGCTGCACGAACGGCGCCGCCTTGAGCGTGCGGACCGGCACCTCGCTCGCCGGAACGCTGTACGTTCCCGCCGCGACGCTCACCGTGACCGTCGCGAACAGTGTCACCATCGCATCGCAGATCGTGGCATACGAGCTCGTGGTGACCGGAAACAACACCCTCACGATGAACTTCACGCCGGCTTCGATCACCGGCACGCGCGTGCCGTCACTCGTGGAGTGAGGCGCGCCCGAACTAGGGCCGCTGGATCCGCTGCGCCTCGTTGGTGAAGCTCGCGCCCGCGGTCCCCGCGGGTCGCGCGTCGCCCGGCGCGCGAAGAAGCAGCGCCAGATTCCCGCCCGACGCTTGAAGCGCCGCGATCCGCTCCGCGGTGGTGACGTCCACTCGCAGCGTGTACACCGTGATCGTCTTCGCCAGCACCGGGACGTCCTGGATCACGATGCGGCCGATGAAATCCTGACGCGGGTCCGTGATGGCCAGCGTGTACAGGATGTCGACGTGATCGCCGGCCGCGATCGCGCCGCCCGCGGCGTTCGCATCGGGGATGTTGAGCGACATGGCGCGGAAGCCGAGCGAGTTCGCGACCGTCGCTCCGGGAGGCAGGACCGCGATGTGACCCTCGCTGCCCGTCTGCGCGATCTTCGTCGGGAGCACCGGCTCGTTCGCCGAGAGCCCGACGGTCGTGATCATGCCGGTGGCGTTGTTCACGTCGTGTAGCGCATTCGCGGGCGCCGCATCGCGCGGCAGTTGGATGAGCTTGAGGTCGCCCGCGCCGAGCGCTGACCGCGGTTCGATGCTGCGCGTTGCGACGACCACATCGACCATCGCGACGTCGGTCGGAGGAGCGGTGCGCGCGGCGACGCCGTAGAAGTAGGTGCCGGCGGCGGCCACGATCGCGACGAGCACGCCAAGCCCAAGAAGGACGCGGGACAGCAGGCGCGAGCGCGATTGTCTGTACGGGTCGCCGAGGTTGATTCCCGTACTCACGGAAGCCTTAATGTTTCGCAGCGGCGCACTGCCGCGAGTCTAGCGGCGGGTGGAAGACCGAAAGGAAGCCATGGCGGGCGAGAAGATCCTCTGCGTCGATGATGACGACGCGATCCGGAAGCTCTGCACGATCTATCTCGCGAAGCGCGGATACCGCGTCGAAGCGGTCGCGAACGGTGTCGAGGCCCTGAAGCTCGTCGAAAGCAAGGGCGCACCCGACCTTGTCGTCACCGACGTGAACATGCCGCTGATGAACGGCCTCGAGCTCGTGAAGCGCCTGCGCGAGGATCGCCGCACCGCACGGACGCCGATCATCGTCCTCTCCGCCGCCAAGCAGGAGCAGGACATCCTCGCCGGCTACTCCCACGGTGCCGACGACTACGTCGGCAAGCCGATCGACCTAGCGGTCCTGGCCGCGAAGATCGAGACGATCCTGCGACAGACGCGCGGCGTGGCCGAGGTGATCGCGGCGCCGCGCAAGCTGGGCATCGTTATCGCGTTCGCGCACGGCAAGGGCGGTGTCGGAGCGACGACCCTCGCGGCCAATGTCGCCGCGGCTCTCGCCGCGGAAGGAAAGACCGTTGTGCTTCTCGACCTCAACCTTCAGTTCGGCAACGCCGCCATGTTCTTCGATCTGCGTCCGCGGACGACGATCGTCGACTACGCGCGGGGCGACATCACGCGCGTCACCGAGGAAGACTTCGCGCAGTACCTCGCCGACCACAAAAGCGGTGTCCGCCTCCTCGCTGCCCCGCCCTCGCCGGAAGAGGCCGAGCTCGTGAGCATCGCAGCCGTGCAACAAGCGATCGACCTCGCGCGTGGTGGGCGCGATGTCGTCGTGCTCGATCTGGCCACGAAGCTCGATGAGATCACGCTCGCATCGCTCGACGTCACCGACATCGTCTGCGTGGTCGCGGCGCCGCATCTCGCGGCGCTACGCAGCTCGTCGGACACGCTGGCGATGTTGACTCGGATCGGCATCTCCGATGAGCGGATCCTCGTCACGCTCGTTCGCAATACGCCGAAGGGCATCGACGATGCGGGCGTCGCGAAATTCCTGGCCCACAAAGTCGACGTCGTCGTCCCCTATGCGGAGAAGGCCGATGCGGCGGCGGACCTCGGCGTGCCGTACGTGCTCGCGGAGCCGAACGACAAGACGGCCGTCGCTCTCCGGCAGCTCGCGGTTCGGCTCGCGACGCGCAAGGCGGTGACCGCGTGAGACCGCCCTATCCGCTCGAGCTCGTGCCGCTGTTCCTCGAGTTCCTCAACAAGCGGCGCACGAAGTTCACGCTCCCGCTGCGACTGATGGAGGAGCTGCGCATCGATCGGCCCGGGTTGTTCTTCGCGATCGGTGGTGTCGCGCCGCAGGGCGGCGGCAGATTGAGCGAGATGTGGAACCCGTACGCGACCCAGTGGGATCAGTACCAGGCCGCGTCGTCCGCGGCGCGCGACGCCGGCCTGGTCGACGAGAAGGATGGGCGCTGGGATCTGACGCCGGCGGGTCGCGATCTGGTGCAACGCGTTCGCCGCGAGGCCGACGGATATCTGGCGTCGCTGCCCTCGCCGCTGTCGACGGAGGACCTCGCGCGGCTGGCTTCTCTGCTGGGACGCGCCTTCGAGGCGACGGCGGCGAGCCTCGATCGACGCTGGCACTCCCACATCGCGCGAGCTCGGCGCATGGCCGGCGACGGCACGCACTCGATGGTCGCGCTCGAGAACGCGGTCTACGGCCTCTGGCAGGCCCGCGACGACTGTCACATGGCCGCCTGGCGGCAGGCCGGCTTGGATGGCCCCACGCTCGACGCCCTCACGCGCATCTGGCGCGGCGAAGCCGCGAACGAGGCGGAGCTCGCCGCGAAGCTCACGACCCAGCGTCCCAGCGACGTCGCCGCGGAGCTCGCGCGCCTACGTCGCGACGGCCTGGTCGCCGCCGACGGCGCCCCGCGCACGACTGACAAGGGAGCGAAGGCACGCCAGGCCATCGAGGACGAGACGGACCGCCTCTTCTTCTCAGGGTGGCCGGACGACGTCGGGTCCGCGGCAGCCTGGATCCGCGAGAAGCTTGCGGCCGTGAACGCCGCCTTCTAACGGCAGGCGGCGCGACCGTTACTGCGGCGTGGGCGAGCCCGAAGGGCGAGCCAAAACGCCAAGCAGAACGAAGCAGCAACGCTGCTTCGTTACATATGGCACGGCAAATGCGATACAGGACCGTCACGATGATCGAGCAGCAGCCCTCCGCCGCCACCGCACCTACCCACACCGGCGCGCGAGTCATGATCGTCGAGGACGACCGAGACATCGCGATGCTGCTCTCCAGCATCCTCGCCGAGGAGGGCTACGCGACGCACGTCGTCACCGACTCGCGCCAGGCCGTGGAAACGTTCGAGCGCGTCCGGCCCGACGTCATCACGCTCGACGTGATGATGCCGAGCCTCGATGGCATCAGCCTCTGCCTCGAGCTCCGGCGCAACACCGACGTCCCGATCCTGTTCATCTCCGCCAAGAAAGAGCCTCCGGACCGTGTCGTCGGCCTGCGCGTCGGCGCCGACGATTACATGGGCAAGCCGTTCGATAACGACGAGCTCCTCGCGCGCATCGAGGCGCTGCTCCGCCGTGCGCAGCTGTCGCGCGAGGGCCCCGGGGCCAAACAGCTCCGCTTCGGCCGGTTCGTCATCGACAGCGGCAGCGTGCAAGCGATCGCTGGTGACCGGCAGGTGCAATTGACCCCGACGGAATTCAAGCTGCTGCGCACGCTCGCGGGCGAGCCGGGCCGGGTGTTCACGCGCGACGACCTGCTCACAGGGGTCTGGGGCTACGAGCCCGGAAGCGACACGCGGCTGGTCGACGTGCACGTGGGACGCCTGCGGAAGAAGCTGGAAGACGCCACCGTGAGCGAGGTCGCGATCGAGACCGCGCGCGGCTTCGGCTACCGCTTGGTGGACGCCAGCCGAGGACGCTGACCCTCGCTGTGTGAGCGGCGTTCGCGCGCCGCCGTCGCGAGACTCTGGAGCACCGTCACCGTCTCATCCCACCCGATGCATGCGTCGGTGATGCTCTGCCCGTAGACGAGCCGCGACGGGTCGGTGAGCTCCTGACGGCCGGCGACGATGAAGCTTTCGAGCATCACACCCGCGATGCCGCCCTCGCCCGCGGCGATCTGTCTCGCGATGTCCGCCGCGACGGCGGGCTGCCGAAGGTGATCCCGTTCGCTGTTCCCGTGGCTCGCGTCGATGATCAGCCGCTCGGGAAGACCCGCGTCGCGCAGCGCGTCGAGGGCGCCGCGCACGCTCGCGCGATCGTAGTTCGGGCCACGCGCGCCTCCGCGCAGGATGACGTGGCCGTACGGATTGCCGAGCGTGCTCACGAACGCCGCGAGGCCCTGCTCCGTCACGCCGATGAAGCGGTGCGGATGCGCGGTGGCGCGCACCGCGTCGATCGCGATCTGCACCGTGCCGCCGGTGCCGTTCTTGAATCCGACGGGCATCGAGAGACCCGAAGCGAGCTCGCGATGGACCTGGCTCTCCGTCGTGCGCGCGCCGATGGCGCCCCAGCTCACGAGATCCGAGGTGTATTGCGGCGAGACAGGATCGAGGAACTCGCACCCCGCGGGCATGCCGAGCTCGGCGAGGTCGAGCAACAGACGGCGCGCGAGGCGCAGGCCATCGTTGATGCGGAAGCTGCCGTCGAGGCCGGGATCGTTGATCAGGCCTTTCCAGCCCACTGTGGTGCGGGGCTTCTCGAAGTACACACGCATCACGATGCGCAGATCGGTCGCGAGATCCTTCGCGACGGTGATGAGCCGGCGCGCGTAATCCATCGCGGCGTCGACATCGTGTACCGAGCAGGGCCCGACGACGACGATGAGTCGGTCGTCTTCTCGGTCAAGGATCCGCACGAGCTCTTCGCGCGCGCTCGCGACGGTCCGTGATCCGGCGTCGGAGAGCGGAAGCTCGTCGAGCAGGATCGCCGGCGGGATGAGCGGCCGGTAGCCTTCGACGCGGAGGTCGCGGGTCTTCATCGCGCCACCTACTCTACGGAGCCGTGCCGCTCTACGGCTACCGCGGGAAACGACCAACGGTCGCGCCCGACGCGTTCGTCGCGCCGACGGCCGTGCTCATCGGCGACGTGACGGTCCGGTCCGGTGCGTCGGTGTGGTTCGGCTCGGTGCTGCGCGGCGACATGGACCGCATCGAGATCGGCGAGCGCTCGAACGTGCAGGACAACTGCACCATCCACACCGACACCGGCGAGCCGACGATCATCGGTGCGGAGTGCACGATCGGTCACGGGGCGATCGTGCATTCGTCGATCGTCGAGCGGAACGTCCTCATCGGGTCCGCGGCCGTGCTCGTGGGCGCCAACACCGTGGGCGAGCGCACGATCGTGGGCGCGGGCGCGGTCCTCCCCGAGCGATTCGCGGCGCCGGCCAGGTCGCTCGTGCTGGGCGTGCCGGCGCGCGTCGTCCGCGAGGTGCGGCCGGAGGATGACCGGTGGACGATCGGCGCGGCGCATCACTACGCCGACCTCTCCGCCTGGTATCGGGAGAACCTGAAGGAGACCGAGTAGCTGCCAACGCTGCGGCTCACCGGGAGGGATCTCAGCATCGCCGACGTGCTCGCTGTCGCCCGGCGCCACACGGCCGTCGCGCTCGATCGCCAGGCAGAACGACGCATGTCGGAGTCCGCGAAGATCGTCGCCGAGCTCGCGGCGCACGACGCGCCGGTCTACGGCGTGAACACCGGCTTCGGCGATCTCGCGACGGTCCGCATCCCGATCGGCGAGCTCCGGGCGCTCCAGCGCAACCTCATCCGGAGCCACGCGGCCGGCGTCGGCGATCCGCTGCCGGTCGACGTCGTCCGCGCCGTCCTTCTGCTGCGCGCCAACACGCTCGCCACCGGTCGCTCCGGCGTGCGCCCGGGACTCGCGGAGATGCTGCTCGAGATGCTCGACCGCGGCGTGCATCCGGTCATCCCGATGCACGGCAGCGTCGGCGCGTCAGGCGATCTCGCGCCGCTCGCGCACGCCGCGCTCGTCGTGATCGGCGAGGGCGAGGCCTACGTCGAGGACGTGCGCATGCCCGGCGGCGAGGCCCTCCGGAAGGTCGGCCTGAAGCCGGTCGAGCTCGGCCCGAAGGAGGGCGTCGCGCTCATCAACGGGACGCAGGTCATGACCGCCATCGGCTGTCTCGCGCTGCACGACGCGGCGGTGCTCGCGTCGACGGCCGACATCGTCGGCGCCATGTCGGCCGAGGCGCTACGGGCGACGGACGCGGCTTGGGATATCGAGCTGCATGCGGCGCGCCCGCATCGCGGACAGCAGACCGTGGCCGCGAACCTGCGCTCCCTGATGGAGGGGAGCGCGAACGTCGCGTCGCATCGCCACGGCGACACGCGTGTCCAGGATCCCTATTCGATCCGCTGCATGCCACAGGTCCACGGCGCGTCGCGCGATGCGCTGGAGTACGCGCGGCGCGTCATCGAGATCGAGATCAACTCAGTGACCGACAACCCGCTGGTCTTCGCGGAGGGGCGGCGCGTCGTCAGCGGTGGCAATTTCCACGGTCAGCCGGTTGCGATCGCGCTCGACGTTGCCACCATCGCGGTCGCGGAGCTCGCCGACATCAGCGAAGCACGCGTCGATCGGCTGACGAACGCGCACACCAGCGGACTTCCGCCGTTCCTCAGTCCCGCGGCCGGCACGAACTCGGGTTTCATGGTCGCGCAGTACACGAGCGCGGCACTCGTCACGGAGAACCGGCTCCGCGCGTTCCCCGCGTCGGTCGAGTCCCTCCCGACGTCCGCGGGCATGGAGGATCACGTGAGCATGGGCGTCCACGCCGCGCTGAAGCTCGCGGCGGTCGTGCGCAACACACGCGACGCGCTCGCGATCGAAGCGCTGTGCGGCGCGCAGGGCCTCGATCTGCTCGGAGCGACGACCGCGCCGGGCGTCGAGGAGGCCCGGCGCGTCGTGCGCGAGCACGTGCCGATGCTCGAGACCGACCGCGCGCTCGCACCCGACATCGCCGCCGTCGCGGACCTCATCGAACGCGAGATCCTCCTGGCCGCGGTGCGGTCGCGCGTCTCGGACCTCGCATGACGCCTCCCCGCGCGGTCGTGTTCGACCTGGGTGGGACGCTGGTGCAGTGGCCCGACTGGGAGGCGGGCGCAGCCGCGAAGTGGTCGCTCGCATACGACGCGTGGCGCGCGACGGACGAGTGCATCACCGCGCCGCGCCACGAGTTCGTCGCCGCGATGCGCGCATCCGAGAAGGCGCACTGGGACCGCGTCGAGCGTGAGCAGTGGAGCGGCCCTCCGGCCGGGCTCGTGCGCGATGGGTTCCGCCGCCTCCGCCTCAGCGTCGGCGACCGCGCCGTCATCGAGGTCCTGGACGGCTATGCACGCGCGGTGGCAGGCTGGTGCACGGTCTTCGCCGATACCCGCGAGACCCTCGCGACGCTGCGCGAGCGCGGCTACCGCCTGGGTCTTCTCTCTAACACCTGGTGGGCGGCGGAGTGGCACAACGCCGATCTCGCCGCCCATGGGCTCGCCGATCTTCTCGACGCGCTCGCGTACACCTCCGACCTCGACTGCTCGAAGCCACACCAGTCCGCGTTCCGGGAGATCGCCGCGCGCCTCGGCGTTGCGCCGGAGGCGTGCGTGATGATCGGCGACCGTCAGATCGACGACGTCTCGGGCGCGCGCGCGGCCGGGATGCGCGCGATCTGGCGACGCAACGAGTCCGGCTTCCCCACCTCGGACGTCGCGCCCGACGCGGTCGTCGATGCGCTCGCAGAGCTGCCGCCGCTGCTGCGGTCGTGGGGTGGCGCGTGAAGCGCTGCTCGTGGGCGACGCACGAGCCGCTCCTCAGCTACCACGACAAGGAGTGGGGCACGCCGAGCCACGACGAGCGCACACTCTTCGAGTTCCTGGTGCTCGAGGGGGCGCAGGCCGGGCTCTCGTGGGAGACGATCCTGCGCAAGCGCGCGGCGTACCAGCGGGCGTTCGCGCGCTTCGATCCGAAGCGGGTCGCGCGGTTTGGCGCGCGCGATGTCGCGCGGCTCATGGCCGACGCGGGCATCGTGCGCAACCGCGCCAAGATCACGTCCGCGATCGAAAATGCGAAAGCGTTCCTCGCGGTGGCCGAGGAGCACGGCAGCTTCGACGCCTACGTCTGGCGTTTCCACGCGCCCGCGGAGCTGTCACGGGACCTTCGGAAGCGCGGCTTCCGCTTCGTCGGACCGACGATCTGCGAGTCGTTCATGGAGGCCGTCGGCCTGCTGGATCACCACGAAAAGGGCTGCTTTCGGCGTTCGACACATCGCAGAACACCCGTGCGGGGGACTACCCGGCCTGCCCGTGGAACCTAGACTTTGCTCCAGCACGCAACGAAAGGAGGTTCACTCATGATCGCTTTCTTCCGTGACGAAGAGGGTCAAGGCCTCGTCGAATATGCACTCATCATCGCCGTCATCGCCATTGCCGTCATCGTCGCGATGGTCTTCCTGCGCGGCCAGATCCAGAACATCTTCAGCAACATCGGCAACAACCTGACCTAAAGCGTCTGCGGCATCGCAGCGCACGAGCGGCCCGGGTGTTCATACCGGGCCGCTTGCGTTTTAGACAGCACCGCGCCCGCCACGAGGGCGGGCGCAGCGCAAGGAGGGAGGGAGACGGAAAGCTGAGTTAGGGTCGGCGGCCTCGTCCACCCGGCCCGCCAGCAGGACGGGTCGCATCGACCTCGGCGGTGACGTGTGCGGTGAGCGCGGCCTTCTGTGCGGTGGCCTGCGCCGCGGTGATCGTGCCGGCGGCCTGGGCCGCGTCGATCTTCGCGGTGGCGTCTTTCACCATCGCGGCGATCAGGCCGTCACGGGTCTTGCCCGCGGCGGTCGCGATCTGGGCGAGGGTCTGACCGGACTGAAGCTTGGTGCGCAGGTCCGCCTCGGTGATGCCGATGTACGTCGCAGCGGCGGCCTCGTCATTGAAGGCGCGGAATCCGGGTCCGCCACGGCCACCCGGCCCCGAGAAGCTCGTGCCCGGCTGATCGACGGCGGTCGTGATCTGCTTGGTCGCCTCGGCTGACAGTGCGGCGATGAGACCGTCGCGGGTCTTGCCGTGTGCGACGGCCACCTCGGCGAGCGTCTTGCCGCTCTGGAGCTCCGTCCGCAGGTCCGCCTCGGTGATGCCGATGTACGTCGCTGCGGTCGCGAGGATATTCGGCGAGCCGAAGGGGCCGTGGGACGCGAAGATCGCGACGTCCCCGGGGAGCTGCGCGATGACTGCGTCGGCGCTGCCCGGCGCGAGCGCTGCGGCCGCGACCCCGCCGGTGAGCAGGAGCGTGACGCCGCTCGCGATGAGCATCTTGTCGATGTACTTCATGTCGGGTTCCTTTCTCGGATTGGCTGATATGAGAACAACATCGGCGAAGGCGCGCTTCATGAAAGAGCCTTAAGAAGGCGCGACCGGCGCCCGTTTCTTACTCGGTTCTTATGCGCGCGCCCATACACTCGGCGCGTGAACGTCCTCCTCGTCGAGGACGATCCCGGAGTGCGGGGGGCCGTGGAGCGGGCGCTTCGCGGCGCCGGCCACCGGACCGAGACCGCCGCCAACGGCACGAAGGCGCTGGAGGTGGCCACGGCCAGCCCCTACGACGCGATCGTCCTGGACCTTGGCCTGCCCGGCCTCGACGGCCTCGAAGTGTGCCGCCGCCTGCGCTCGACCGGCAACGCCGTGCCGGTCCTCATGCTCACCGCCCGCGCTGCCGTCAGCGAACGGGTCGAGGGCCTGGACGCCGGCGCTGACGACTACCTCGTGAAGCCGTTCGCGCTCGACGAGCTGCTGGCGCGGCTGCGCGCGTTCGAGCGTCGCGCGCCGCAGGCCGGCCAGACTCGCGGCACGCTCCGCTTCGGCGATGTCGTGCTCGACCGCGACGCGATGACCTGCCGCCGCGGCGATCGGACGATCCAGCTGTCGCGCACCGAATACCAGCTGCTCGAGCTGTTCCTCTCCAATCCGAAGCGTGTGCTCAGCCGTGACGTGATCTTCGATCGCGTTTGGGGCTACGACTTCGGTCCCGACTCGAACTCACTCGACGTGTACATCGGGTACCTCCGCCGAAAGCTCGGTGAGCCGCGGATCATCCACACCATGCGCAGCGTCGGCTACGTATTGAGGGAACCGTGAGCTTCCGGCTCCGCGTGACGCTCCTCACCGCGACGGCCGTCGCGGTCGCGGCCATCGCCGCCGGAGCGGTCATGTACGTGATGGTCCAGCAGCAGATCCAGAGCGCGTTCGACGACACCCTCAAGACCACCGCGAATACGGCCCGCCTTGGCGGCCCGCGCCCGGATGACCGCTTCGGCGGGCGCGGCGGGGGCGGCGCGGTGTTCCTCTCCGGCCGCGCCGACATCTTTGCGCAGATCGTGGACGCCTCCGGGGGTGTCGTCGGCTCGGACCCGCAGGTCGGCCAGCAGCCGGAGCTGGTCACGAGCGATGTGCTCGCCGTCGCGAACGGCAAGAGCGCGGACGGCTGGGCCGACGTGACGACCGCAACGGGGCATTGGCGCGTCTATGCCGTGCCCTTCAGCCCAGGCCGCGCGCTCGAGGTCGCCCGTCCGCTCAACGAGATCGACGCAGCGCTCGCGAGCACTCGCTTCGCGCTCATCGGCCTCGCGATCACCGCGGCCGTCCTCGCCGCGCTCATGGGGGCGCTCATCGGCCGCGCGGTCCTCACGCCGCTTCGCCGTCTGAACGAGACCGTGAACGACGTGACGCGTACGCGCGACCTCTCCCGGCGCGTTGCGCTGACCGGCGCCGACGAGATCGCGAACCTCGCGGCGTCTTTCGACGGCATGCTCGGCGCGCTCGAGGTCTCGCTGCGCCAGCAACGTCAGCTGGTGGCCGACGCTTCGCACGAGCTCCGCACGCCGCTCACGAGCCTCCGCACCAACCTCGAGCTGCTCGCGCGCGGACAGCCGACCGACGCCGCGGAGCGGCAGCAGGTGCTGGTCGAGCTCGTGGGTCAGATGGAGCGGCTCTCGACGCTCGTCGCCGACCTGATCGATCTCGCGCGCGACGAACAGGCGACGCTGCCGATCGAGGACGTCCGGCTCGACGAGGTCGTCGCCGACGCGATCGCCGACGTGCGTGGTCGCTACCCGCACGTTCGCTTCGAAGCCGTCCTGGAAGAGACGGCCGTGCGCGGCGTGCGTTCGCGCATCGCGCGCGCCGTCACCAATCTGCTCGACAACGCGGGCAAGTGGAGTCCCGCCGGCGGCGTCGTCGAGGTCACCGTGCACGGCGGCGAGGTGAGCGTCCGCGATCACGGGCCGGGCGTCGCACCTGAGGACGCGCCGCGTGTCTTCGACCGTTTCTGGCGCGCGAGCAACGCGCGCTCGCTCCCGGGCTCGGGCCTCGGCCTGTCGATCGTGAAAGATGTCGCGGAATCGCACGGGGGCTCGGTCAGCGTCGAGCACGCCACCGGTGGCGGAGCGCGCTTCCGCCTGCGGCTGGCCGGAGGCTCCTAGTTCCTTCTTAGGCGGCTTTCATGCTCCCGCGGCCCGCGGATGTTCCCCTATCCACATGACCGATCGACCGCGACGAGCGAGGCCGCTCATCACCTCGACGCTCGCACTGCGCGTGCTCGCCTCCGCGATCACGCTCAGCAGCTTCGGCGGCATGACGATCTTCGCGAGCGAGAACCTCCACGCGTCGAACGCGCCGCTGCAGCCCGCGGCGACGACCGCGACGCCGGCGACCGCGACGACGGTCACGACCTCGCGCACGACGACGACGCGCTCGGTGACGAGCGCGAGCACCGCGGCGCTCACCCGCACGAAGCAGTCCTAGCAGCGCCGTGACCTTCAACACCGACCTCGTCTGGATCCTCGCGCGCTCGACCGGCGCGGGCTCGCTCGTCGCGCTCACGCTCTCGGTGCTCACCGGCATCGCGCTGCGTACGGGGACCTTCGCGTGGCTCTCGCACAACCGCGGTGTTCGCGTGGTGCACGGCTTCCTCACTGTCCTCTGGATCCCGCTCGCTCTGGCGCACGTGATCGCGTTGCTCTTCGATCGCTACGCGCAGGTCGGGCTTCTCGACCTCGTGATCCCCTTCGGCGTCTCGTACGGGCGTTTCGCGATCGGGCTCGGCACGATCTCCGCTCAGCTGATCGTCGTCGTCCTCATTTCCACCTGGATGCGCTCGTCACTCACTCTGGGGCAGTGGCAGGCATTCCATCGCCTCTCGTACGTCGCGTTCGTCGCCGCGTTCGCGCACGGGATCATGTCGGGGACCGATCTCGCGAACCCGGTGATCGCGGCTCTCGCTTGGATCACCGCCGCCGCGGTCGGACTCGTCGCGCTCCGTCGTTTCGCGCTCCGTCGTCTCGCGCGCGTTCGCCTGGTTGCCTGAGAGCAGCGTCCGGCCCGCGTCGGTACGCTGGACGGGATGCGGCTCGCCCTCACCGTCAACGGCACGACGCACGAACTGGACGCACCCCCGAGCGCTTCGCTCCTGAGCGTTCTGCGCGACGATCTCGGACTGACCGGCACGCGCTTCGGCTGCGGAAGCGGCCAGTGCGGCGCGTGCTACGTCATCGCCGACGGCAGGGCGGTCGCGTCATGCCTCATGCCCGCTCGCCAAGCCGCCGATCGCGACATCACCACGATCGAGGGTCTCGCGAAAGGCGAGACGCTGCATCCGGTCCAGGCGGCGTTCATCGCGGAGGACGCGATGCAGTGCGGGTACTGCACCAGCGGGATGATCATCTCGGCCGCGGCGCTGCTGGCGCGCGACGCCGCGCCGGACGAGGCCGCGATCCGCGACGCGCTCGCCGGCAACCTCTGCCGCTGTGGGGTGTACGGCCGCGCGATCCGCGCCGTGCAGCGGGCAGCCGAACCCGAGGGTGGAAGGGCCGAAGCCCCTGCGATGCACAGATGAATCTCGAGGAGCGCATCCGCATCGAGCCCGACGGGTCGGTGACCGCGTTCTCCGGCAAGATCGAGTTCGGTCAGGGCATCCGCACCGCCTTCGCGCAGCTCGTCGCGAACGAGCTCGACGTGCCGGTGGAGCGCGTGCGCGTCGTGCTCGGCGACACCGCGCAGGTCCCGTTCGACTTCGGGACCTTCGGTAGCAACTCGGTCGCGCAGGAGGCGCCGGCGCTCCGCCTCGCCGCAGCGTTCGCGCGTCGCACTCTGATCGGGCGGGCCTCCGCGCGGCTCGGCGTCCCCGCCACGCGACTCGACACGCGGGACGGCACGATCGGCGACGGCGACGGAAAACGGGTCAGCTACGCCGACCTCGTGCGCGACGCGCCGCTCGCGGGCGCGGTCCCCGACGACGAGCCGCTGCTGCCACCGGACCGCTGGCGGCTCATCGGTAAGCCACTGTCGCGGGTCGAGGCGCGCGACATCGTCACCGGACGCGCGCGCTACACGGCTGACGTGCGGCTCGACGGCTTGGCGCGAGGCGCCGTCGCGCGCCCCCCGGCCCGCGGCGCGCGCGCGACACGCGTGGACGATGGCGCCGCGCGCGCGATGCCCGGCGTCATCGCGGTCGTGCACGACGGCGACATCGTGGGCGTCGTCGCCGAGCGCGAGGAGCAGGCGCGCGCCGCCGCGGACGCTCTGGAGATCGATTGGGAAACCACGCAACGCGAGCCGTCGGAGACGCAGGTCGTACCGCTGCGCGATGACGCCGGTACTGATGCCGCGCTCGCGTCGGCCGCGCTCACACGCTCCGCGACGTACACGCTGCCCTCGATCGCGAGCGCCTCGATCGGCCCGAGCGCCGCGGTGGTCGACGTGCGGCCCGACGGCGCGACGGTCTACGCCGGGACGCACCGTCCGTTCGGGCTGCGCGACGCCGTCGCCGGTTCCGTTGGACTCCCGAAGGAGAGCGTGCGCGTGATGCCGCAGATGTCGAGCGGCACCTACGGTCGCAGCAGCGCGCCCGACGTGTCGGTCGAGGCGGCGGTCCTCTCGAAACACGCGCGCCGTCCGGTGCTCGTGCAGTGGTCGCGGGCCGAGGAGTTCGCGTACTCGCCCAGCCGGCCCGAGGCCGTCCTCGAGGTCACGGCCGGGCTCGACGCGAGCGGCCAGCTCGTCGCGTGGCGGTACGACGAGCACACCAACGTCCACACCGCCGCAGGTCCGGATCCACGCGTCGCGGCGATGACGTCGGGCCGGAACGCCGTGCCGCCGTACACGATCCCGAGCGCGCAGGTCGTCCTGCACGTCGAGCCGACGCCGCTGCGCACCGCGAACTTCCGCTCGCTCGCGGCCGCGGAGAACGTGTTCGCGATCGAATCGTTCATCGACGAGCTCGCCCATGCGTCGAAGCAGGACCCGCTCGCGTTCCGCCTGCGTCACGTCGACGACGCGCGCCTTCGCCGCGTGATGGAGCGGGTCGCAGAAGTGAGCGGGTACGGGCGGAAGCTGCCCGGGCATCGCGGGCACGGCCTGGCGTGCACGCTCTATCACGGCACCTATGTCGCGCAGGTCGCCGAGGTCGAGGTCGCGTCGTCCGGCGCGGTGCGCCTGTTGCGGGTGTGGTGCGTCGTCGATCCCGGCCTGGTGATCAATCCCGACGGCGTGCGCAATCAGGTCGAGGGCGGCATCCAGCAATCGGCCTCGTGGACGCTGCTCGAGGAGCTCCGACATAAGGGCGGCCGCGTGGCCACGACATCGTGGGACACCTACCCGATCGCGACGTTCCGCGATGCGCCCGAGTCGATCGAGGTGCTCGTCGAGGGCGATGCCAGCGCGCCATCGACCGGCGTCGGCGAGCCCGGAGCGGTGCCGACGCCGGCCGCGATCGCGAACGCGGTCTTCGCGGCGTGCGGCGCGCGCGTCCGCGACATACCGCTGACGCGCGAGCGCGTCCGAGCGGCGATGACGGCCGGCGCGGTCTAGGCGACCTGCCGGCGCGCGTTGCGTCCGGCGCGATACAGATTCGCGACGACGAGCGCGAGAACGAGGACGAGCAGCAGCCAGCCCGCGTTCTCTTGAAATGCTCCACTTTGCGCGACGAGCCAGGTCACGACGAGCGCCGCGATCGCGCCGACCGCGAGCTGTCCGTCGTCCACCAGCAGCCCGTAGGTGTTGTCCCAGATACCACGCAGCAGGCTAGACATTTCGTGCCTGCACCCGCGCGCCTTCGGGCACGAGCGATCCCAAGAGCCGCACCGAGAGCCAGCTCGCCACGAGGAACGTGGCGAGGATGATCGGGATCGACAGCGCGTCGCCCGGCCACTTCGCCCCAATGCCTTCACCGAACCAGAACACGCCGAAGCTCGAGAGCATCGCGCCGACGCCGAACTTCATCCAGTTCTCGGGCACAGCGGTGAGCGGTGACCGCAGCGCCGCCGCGAGCGCGACGACGATGACGCCGGCCGCCAGCGCGCCGACGATCGCGGCGTTCATCGCGGCGACGCCCTTCGCACCGAAGGCGATGACGATGAACGCGACCTCGGTGCCTTCCAAGAGGACCGCCTTGTACGCGACGACCAGGCCGACCCAATCGAACTTCGTACGCGTGAGTCCCTGCGCTCGCAGCCCCGCGACCTCGCGTCGATAGATCTCCTCCTCGTCGTGTTCGGCGACGATCCCGGCGAAGCGCAGGACCGCTTTGCGCAGCCAGCGCAGGCCGAAGAGCAGCAGCAGGGTGCCAACGATGCCGAGGAGCAGATGCTCCGGCACGACGGTCACCAGCGCGACGCCGAGCGCGCCGACGATGACCGCAAGCGTGAGGACCGCGAGCGCCGTGCCCGCGAGCGGCGCACGCCAGCCGCGAGTGATGCCGACCGCGAGCACGATGGTCGTCGCCTCGACGAACTCCACCGCGCTGGCGATGAAGGCCGGAGTGGCGGCGACCGCGAGGCTCATCAGATCCATGCGTTAATGCTCCGACCGATGCTGGATTGGCTAAGCCTAGACGGGAAGAAGCTGCTCTTCACGCGCGTGCTCCGCACGTTCGCGTATGGGTATCTGGCGGTCGTCCTCGGTCTGTATCTCGACGCGCTGGGTATGGGCCCGACCGAGATCGGCTTCATCCTCACCGCCGCGATCGCCGGGTCGGCGCTCATGACCGTGTTCTGGTCGCTCGTCGCCGATCGCTACGGCCGTCGACGCACCGTCGCAACGATGGCCGGCCTCATGGCGGTCGGCGGGCTGTTGTTCGCCGTCGGCGGCAGCTTCCTCCCGCTGCTCATCGGCGCGTTCACCGGCACGATCAGCGCGACGAGCTCCGAGGTGGGCATCTTCCAGACCGTCGAGCAGGCGATCCTGCCGCAGACCGCGCCGGATGAGCGGCGGACGTGGCTCTTCGCGATCTACAACACCGCGGCGAACTTCGCGGCCGCGGTCGGATCGCTGGCCGCGGCGTCGGTCGTCTTCTTCGGCTCGCTCGGTCTTCAGGGCGCGGACGCGTACCGGCCCCTGTTCGTCCTGTATGCGGTGGTCGGCCTCGTGAACCTCGCGGTCTTCGCAACGCTCTCGGACCGCGTCGAGCTCGTGAAGGTGGACGCGGAGCGGCGCTTCCTCGGAGTTGGCCGCTCCCGCGCCACGGTCGCGAAGCTGTCGCTGCTCTTCGGGCTCGACGCGTTCGCCGGAGGCTTCGTCGTCCTGTCCCTCGTCGCCTACTGGTTCCACCTTCGCTGGGACCTGTCCCCGGAGGCGCTGGCCTCCCTGTTCTTCTGGGTGAATCTGCTCTCCGGCGCTTCGCTGCTCGCCGCGGGCTGGCTCGCGCAGCGCATCGGGCTTCTCAACACGATGGTCTTCACGCACGTGCCATCGAGCGTCCTGCTCGCGCTGGTGCCGCTCATGCCGTCCGCCGCCCTCGCGATCGCGGTCTTCCTCGCACGCATGAGCATCTCGCAGATGGACGTGCCGACGCGGCAGTCCTACACGATGGCGGTCGTCGATCCTGCGGAGCGCACCGCGACCGCCGGCATCACCAATGTCGCGCGCACGACCGCCGCGGCGATCTCGCCGGCGTTCGTCGGCATGGCGTTCTCCGCCGGTGCGCTTGGGCTGCCTTTCTTCGTCGCTGCCGGGCTGAAGATCCTCTACGACGGGCTGATCTACGCGACGTTCCGGCGCATTCACCCGCCCGAGGAGATGAGCCGTCGCCGGCCGCGGTCGAGCTGATCCCCGCTCACTCCGCCCGCCAGCACGTACGACTCGACGCTGCCGTGATTCCGTCGGACATGCGTCAACACGTCGAGGATGTGCTCCGCGTGGTGCGGCGTGCCGCGGGCTTATCGCAGCGAGAGCTTGCGCAACGAACGGGAGTGCCTCAGCCGACGATCGCAGCGATTGAAGCCGGTCGTCGTGATCCCCGTGTCGGAACGTTGGCGAAGCTGGTCGATGGGTGCGGTTGGAACCTCACGATGGTCCGCCGGAAGGGGAAAGGCATCGACAAAGCCCAGATACGAAGGCTGCTGGCGCTCACCCCGGCGGAGCGTCTTCGTCGCGGCGTTGCCGAGGCTGATCGTCGGATGATCGTCGGCAGACGGCGCGAGTCATCCAGGTCTCCTTTAGCAGCGGCAGCGCGTTCCGGCCCGCGATCAACACGGCGCTGACGCCTCCTACGGCTTCCACGATTTCCGCGAGACGTGCGCGCCGAGGCTCGAGTCGGGCGCCGTCGGGTACTGCTCCATCCGGTCGTAGAGCCACTCGAACCATTCGAACGCCGTCGGCGTGACCGCGCGGAACTGCGCGATGTAGCCGCGGCACTTCCGCCAGGTGAGCCGGACGAGACCGCCGATGAGATCGTCGGCCATGTGCAGGGGGATCGCGCGCGAGTACACGAGGTAGCCGAGGTTCTCGAACTTCACGAATGTCTCGATGAGCGCCTGCTCGAGCTCGGGCCCGAGCGCATGGATCGCTTCGGCCGGCGCGGCGTCGGGCAGCTCGAAGATCTTGCGGACCGATCGCGAGAAGAGGTCCGGCGGTTGGGTCGTCTTCATCAGCGTGAGCGCGGTCTCCTGGCGCCGCTGCCGCACGAAGGCCACGAACTGGTACGCGGCGAAGACGAAGCCCCCGACCACCGTGGCTGTCGAGACAAGGGCGAAGGCGATCTGGAGCTCGGCCGGCATCACGTCCCTCCCGCGTTTCCAGGATGATGCGCCGATGCCACGCGTGACGGCGGGAGACGTCGAGCTCTACTACGAATCGCTCGGTGAGGGCCTGCCGCTGCTGCTCCAGGCCCACGACCACACGCCCTGGCTCTTCGGCCAAGCGCCGGTGTTCTCGCAGCGCTACCGCTTCCTCACCTACGACCGCCGCGGGACCGGACGTTCCGCAAGCCCGCCCGGCGACTGGACCGCAGCCGATCTCGCGCGCGACCTCGCGGCGTTCCTCGATGCGCTCGGCATCGACCGCGCGATCATCGGCGGATCGTCGCTCGGCGGCGTGGTGGCGGCGGAGTTCGCAGTCGACCACCCGGGACGAGCACTCGCGCTCGTGATCGGACACACCGTCCCCTACGTCGACGCGGAGGGACGGGCGTGGCTCGAGGAAGAGATCGCGACGGCGCGCGCGGGCCGTCCGCCGATCGTTCGCCAACCGCGGTCCGGCCCCGACGAGCAGGAGGGACCGCTCACGACGAATCCCGAGTTCGCGGCCTCGGCCTGGGGAAAGATGATGGCCGCCACCGGCACCGGCCTCGGGCGGACCGGTGACGAGCGAGCCCGCGCGATCGCGGTGCTGCGCGACTGGGATCAGCGGCCGCGAAAGGCCGATTTCGGGAAGATCCGTGTGCCGACGCTCCTCATCGTCGGCGAACGCGAGCCGCGTTCGACGATCGAAGGCGCGCGCGAATGGGCGTCCTGGATCCCCGGCGCGGAGTTCGTGGTCCTGCCGGGAGCGCACCACGCCGCGCCGCGCGAGGCTGCGCCCGCGTGGAACGTCGCCGTGCAGGATTTTCTCGACCGGCACGGGCTGGGTGGACAATCGACACGATGACGATCGCAGCGCGGGCCGTCAGGGCGCCCCGAGGCACGACACTCGCATGCCGAGCGTGGCCGCAGGAGGCCGCGTTCCGCATGATCCAGAACAACCTCGATCCCGAGGTCGCGGAGAAACCCGACGAGCTCATCGTGTACGGCGGGACCGGCCGCGCCGCGCGTTCGTGGGAAGCGTTCGACCGCATCCTCGCGACGCTGCGCCGCCTCAGGAACGACGAGACGCTGCTGGTGCAGTCGGGCAAACCGGTCGGCGTGTTCCGCACGCACGAGTGGGCGCCGCGCGTGCTCATCGCGAACGCGCTCCTCGTGCCGAAGTGGGCGACCTGGGAGAAGTTCCGCGAGCTCGAGGCCGCGGGTCTGACGATGTACGGGCAGATGACCGCGGGCTCGTGGATCTACATCGGGACGCAGGGGATCCTTCAGGGCACGTACGAGACGTTCGCGGCGGTCGCGCGCCGGCACTTCGGTGGCACGCTCGCGGGGCGTCTGGTCGTCACGGCCGGACTCGGCGGAATGGGCGGAGCGCAGCCGCTCGCGATCACGATGAACGAAGGCACTGGGCTCATCGTCGAGGTCGATCATTCGCGCGCCGACCGCCGCCGCAGGCAGGGCTTCCTCGACGAGATCGCGCCGACGCTCGATGATGCGCTCGCGATCGCCGAGCGCTCGATCCGCGATCGGACGCCGCGCAGCATCGCGCTCATCGCCAACGCCGCCGACGTGCTGCCGGAGCTCGTGCGACGCGGCGTGCGCGTCGACGTCGTCACGGATCAAACGAGCGCCCACGATCCCCTGGACGGGTACGTGCCGGCCGGCGTCGAGGACCTCGTCGGACTCCGCGCGCGCGATCCGGAGGGCTACGTTCGACGATCGCGTGCGTCGATCGCCAGACATTGCGAAGCGATCGTCGCGCTCGCCAGTCGCGGCGCGGTCGCGTTCGACTATGGCAATAACCTGCGCGGCGAGGCCAAAGAAGCCGGCTTCGCGGACGCGTTCAGCTATCCGGGTTTCGTGCCCGAGTACATCCGTCCGCTGTTCGCCGAAGGACGCGGGCCGTTCCGCTGGGTCGCGCTCTCCGGCGACACCGCGGACATCCATCGCACCGATCGGCTCGTGCTCGAGCTCTTCCCCGAGAACGAGACGCTCGCGCGCTGGATCCGGCTCGCGCAGGACCGCGTGCCGTTCCAGGGTCTGCCGGCGCGCGTGTGCTGGCTGGGCTACGGCGAGCGCGCCCTGTTCGGAGAGCGGATCGACGAGCTCGTCGAGCGTGGCGACCTCCGGGCGCCGATCGTCATCGGGCGCGACCACCTCGACTCGGGCTCGGTCGCATCACCGTTCCGCGAGACCGAGGGGATGAAGGACGGCAGCGACGCGATCGCGGACTGGCCGATCCTCAACGCGCTCGTGAACGCGTCGGCCGGAGCGACGTGGGTCTCGGTGCATCACGGCGGTGGCGTGGGCATCGGGAACTCGATCCACGCCGGGATGGTCGCCGTCGCCGACGGCAGCGCGCTCGGTCGAGAGAAGCTGCGCCGCGTGCTCACGACCGATCCGGGCACCGGCGTGATGCGTCACGCCGACGCCGGATACGACGAGGCCCGGCAGTTCGCGGAACGAGCTGCGATCGACTTGCCGAGCCTCAATGACGAGGGCCGCTAGGCCGCCAGAGTCGCGACGAGCTCCGAGAGCCGCTCGTAGGTCTCGCGGGCTCCGGACTCCATCCCGGTCGCGATCACGGCGTCGCGCTCTTCCTTGGAGTTGAAGTAGCCGCGATCCCGCAGCTCGGTCACGCCGTCCTGCTCGACGAGCGTGATCTCCACGAAGCCTTCGCCCGGCTCCATGTCCCCGAAGAGGAAGGTGTAGACGAGCTTCTCAGGTGCGACGACCTCGCGGTACTCGCCGTGGAAGTCGACGACCTCGCCCCCGGACGTGCGCGTGATGAACTGCCACTGGCCGCCCTTGCGCACGTCCATCTTCTTGACCTCGGTCGCGTCCCGGGCAAAGCCCCACCACCTGGGGATGAGGTCCGGGTCCGTGATCGCTTCCCAGACGATCTCGCGCGGCGCCTCGAACTTGCGCGTCATGAGGATCTCGCGATCCGACGGCAGCGTGAGCGTGGTCTCGTATTTCGTCTTAGTGGCCATGATCCTTCTCCCGTTCTTTCTTTGCCTTCCGCTCGCTGATCAGGTCCTCCAGCCGATCCATCCGGTCGGTCATCGATCGCCGGAATGTTTCCAGCCACGTGTCGAGCTCGTTGAATGGCTCCGACCGCAGCTGATAGATGCGCTGCTGCGCGACCGGACGCACGTCCACCAGGCCGGCGTCGCTCAGCACGCGGAGGTGCTTCGACACCTGTGGTTGACGCAGTCGGAGGCGCCTCGCGATCTCCCCTACCGGACGCGGCCGGTCGCGGAGCAGCTCGACGATCCGCAGGCGATTCGGTTCGGCCAGGGCCGTCAGCGTGGCGTTCATGCGCCGAACATACCTCTAGAGGAATATATCTGTCAAGGCATATTCAAGAGCTGATACCTAGCGCTCCCGCGCGGGCTCCGGAAGGAACGAGGGACGCGAGACGAAGTCGACGCGACGATGCGTCTCGTCGCAGTAGGGCTTCTTCCCGGAGTGGCCGCAGCGACAGAGCTTCACCGTGCGCCCTTCCTCGACATGGATCACGTTCCCGTCCGCGTCAGCGATCGTGATCGGGCCGGTGACGACGTACGGACCGTTCGGCTCCATCCGGATGCTGGCTCTCGTCAACCGGCGTTCTCCCCGTGGTAGCGGCCCTTGTAGCCCTCAGCAGCTGGCGACGACAACCGGAAGAACACGAGCTGCAGCACGCGGGCGCCGCGCTGCAGGCGGTAGCCGCGCGCGTTCAGCACGGAGAGAAGACCCTCGCCGCGTCCGGAGTAGCCGGCGTCCCACACCGCGGTATGGATCGCGACCCCCGAGCGCAGCAGCGTGGAGCGCGGCCGCGCGAGCGCCATGATGTCGGTCGGCAGGTTCACCTTCTCCCGATAGGTGATGACGTACGCGCCGCGGTGCAGGTCCCACCAGCCGTCCTTGTCGACCTGCACGTCCTCGCGGGCGGCGGGCTCGCGAACGTTGTCGGATGCGCCGAGTACCCCCGGAGACGTCAGGCGCTGCACGCGGTCGACGCGGAGATCGATGCCGTTGGGCTGGAGCTGCAGCTGCTGATCGAGGCCCTCGACGAGCGGAGGTTCGCTCGCGAGCGCGGCACGCAGCTCTTCACGCGACAGAACGGACATCGCCACGAGTTTAGGTGCGCGTGGGGCTCCGTTATCCGCGACGTAGGATTCGCACGCATGCCCGAGCCGAAGCCCGTCTCCGCTTCGAAAACGATCATGGCGCAGACGATGCTCCCGTCGGACGCGAACCCGTACGGGAACGTGCACGGCGGCGAGATCATGAAGCTCATCGACGCCTGCGCCGGCGCGGCGGCCACACGCCACGCGCGGGCGCGCGTAGTGACGGCGCGTATCGACGAGCTCTCGTTCCTCGCGCCGGTGTACGTCGGCCACCTCGTGACCGCCTCCGCTTCGGTGAACCACGTGGGCACGTCGAGCATGGAGGTGGGTGTCCGCGTCGACTCCGAGGACCTGCTGACCGGGGCGGCGGCGCACGTCGCCTCCGCGTATCTCGTGTTCGTGGCGATCGACGAGCGCGGCCGGCCGGTGCCGCTTCCTCCCCTGCTGGCCGAGACGGACGATGAGCGCCGCCGAATGAAGGCGGCGGAGCAGCGGCGCGCGCTTCGGCTGAAGCGGCCGCGCACCTCTTAGACTCCGCCCGCTGGGAGGCTGAGATGAGACGCTCTTTGCGGACCTTCGCGCCGCTCGCGGCGCTGCTGCTCGTCGCGGCGGCCTGCGCGGCGCCGCGGCAATCCACGCCGACGCAGACCGCGACCGCGGCCGGAACGACCGCGGCGTCGGCGACACCGGACTACACCGGCCGCACCCTGAACATCGTGACCGGGGGCACCGGCGGCGTGTACATCGTCTACGGCGCGGGTCTCGCCGACATGCTGACCAAGCGGATGAAGGTCGCCGCGAGCGCGCAATCGACCCCGGCGTCCGTCGACAACATGAAGCTCATCCGCGACGGGAAGGCCGACCTCGCGTTCACGCTCGCCGACACGGCTTTCGACGCGGTCAACGGGAAGAACCGCTTCGCGCCGCCGGAGGCCAAGGTCGACGCGAAGGCCATCGCCGTCATGTACTCGAACTACATGCACCTCGTCGCGAAGGCCAGCGGCGGGATCAACACCGTCACGGACCTCAAGGGAAAGCGCGTCTCTATCGGCGCAGCCGGGTCCGGCACCGAGACCAAGGCGATCCGGATCCTCGAGGCCTACGGGCTGAACGCGACGACCGACATCAACCCGCAGCGGCTCGCCGCACAGGACTCCGCGGACGCCCTGCGCGACAGCAAGATCGACGCGTTCTTCTTCGACGGTGGTCTTCCGACGAGCGCCGTCTCTGACCTCGCGAACTCGACGGCGATCAAGCTGATCGACCAATCGGACGCGATCGCGAAGATGAACTCGAAGTACGGCAACTTCTATTTCCCGGCCAAGATCCCGAAAGGGACCTACAAGAACGACGCGGACGTCCTGGTCGCGGGTGTCGCGAACCTTCTCGTCGTGCCGTCATCGTTCGACGCCGCCTTCGTGAAGGCGATCCTCACCGCGATGTTCGACAACCAGGCCGACCTGGTGCTCGTGCATCCCGAGGCGAAGAACCTGAAGCTCGACACCGCGACACAGGGCTCGTCGATCGACTTCCACCCCGGAGCGATCGACTTCTACAAAGCGAAGGGCGTCTGGAAGCCGTAGTGGTATGAGGGCGATCGCCCTCGGTGTCGTGACCGTCGCGCTGACGGGGGTGGTGTTGGCCACCCCCGTCGCCGTTCTCCGCGTGGACGGCGGGAGCCATATCTACGCGCTCGCTGACGGCGAGCGCTACGAGTACTCGTACCAGCAATCCATCTATCAGGTGCCGGTCATCGAAGAACACGTTCGCGAGGGCGACGCGCTGCGCATCGTCCGCGTGCGGTCGCGGGACCTGAGGGCCGTGGAATACTTCCGCTGGGAGGGCCAGATCCGGCGCGAGGGCGATGAGTTCGTGCAGGATGCGCCACCAAACCACGTGGCGGCGCTCACGATCCGGATCACTACCGAGGGCGCCCAGCGCCTTCGCGGCAGCAGCTTCGACGTCTCCCTCCGAGCCGAGTTCGGCGAGACCGTGGTGACGGTCACGCCGGCATACGTCCCGCGCATGCTCGCGTTCGTCGGTCACACGTGAGCGACGTCGTCGTCCGGCCCGACTTCGACGCGGTCCTGAGCGACGAGAAGAACCGCGAGATCATCGAAGAGTTCGAGAGCGAGGCGAAGACCCGCACCCTCGCGGGCTGGTGGGCGCGTTTCGCGACCTCGCTCTCGGTCGCGACGACGCTCTTCGCGCTCTACTACGCGGCGGCGGGCGCGGAGGTCCCATTCACGAGCGTCGTCCTCGTCCCGACCATCAGCGTGTTCGGCGAGACGATCACCACGAAGCAGATCTACGAGATGCTGTTCCTCGCCGCCGTCCTCACCCTGACCTTCGTCCTGTACCCCGCTCATCGCCGCTTCCTGGCGCGGGTCAACCCGATCCTCGATCTGCTCCCGGCGATCGCGTCCGTCGCGATCGCGCTCTATGTCCTCCTCAACTTCGAGCAGGTCATCTACCGCGCGAACAGCCCCACGCCGACGGACTTCGTGTTCGGGGTCATCGCGATCGTCGTCGTGCTCGAGGCGGCGCGCCGCACGATCGGCTGGCATCTGCCCGTGCTCGGTCTCATCGCGATCGCGTACGCGTACTTCGCGGACTTCATGCCGGGTCCGTTCCGCGGACCGCCGAAGAACCTCGACGACATCGTCGCGAACCAGTACCTCGGGACCGATGGGATGCTCGGGCAGCCGCTGCTCGTCGCGGCCACGTTCATCATCCTGTTCACGATCTACGGCGCGATCCTGGACTACACCGGCGCCGGCAAGTTCTACGTCGATCTCGCGTTCGCGCTGACCGGCCGGAAGCCGACCGGCGCGGCGCGCACGGTGACCGTGGCGTCGTTCCTCCTCGGCACGGTCTCGGGCTCCGGCGTCGCGACGACCGTCACGCTCGGCGCGATCGCGTATCCGATGCTGAAGAAGGCCGGGCACGATCGCGAATCATCCGGCGCGATCCTGTCCGCGGGAGGCATCGGAGCGGTGATCTCGCCGCCGGTCCTCGGACCGGCCGCGTTCATCATGGCCGAGCTCCTGCGCATCAGCTATCTCGACATCGTGATCATGGCGATGATGCCGACGATCCTGTTCTATCTCGGCATCCTCCTCACGATCGAGATCGACGCGCGGCGCCTGAAGGCCCAACCGATCGTGCTGGACGCGCCGGGGTTCTGGTGGCTGACGAAGCGCTACTGGTACCAGTACACCTCCCTCTTCGCGATCATCGTGTTCCTCCTCCTCGGGTTCAGCACGATCACCGCGATCTTCTGGTCGATCCTCCTCGCGATCGTGGTGCCGTACCTCCGCAAGGAGACGTCGCTCACGCCGCGGAAGCTCGTCGCGGCGCTCTCCGCCGGAACCCGACAGGTGCTGTCGGTCGCCGCGACGACGGCGGTCGCGGGTATCGCCGTCGGGATCCTGCTGCAGACCGGGCTCGGCCTGAAGATCTCGAGCCTGATCCTCGCGCTCGGCGCCGGGAACCTCGTTGTCACGCTGGTCATCGCCGGCATCGTGCTGTGGGTGCTCGGCCTGTCTCTTCCGATCACGGCGACGTACCTGGTCGCGGTGCCGACGGTCATCCCGGCCCTCGTCACGCTCGGCGTGCCCCCACCGGCCGCGCACATGTTCGTCTTCTACTACGCGGTGCTGAGCGAGGTGTCGCCGCCCGTCGCGCTCTCGCCGTTCGCCGCGGCCGCGATCACCGGCGGAAACCCGTACAAGACGATGATGCTGACCTGGAAGTACGCGCTCCCGTGCTTCCTCGTTCCGTTCATGTTCACGCAGCCCGACGGCCTGGCCCTGTTGTGGCGCGACACCACGGTGCCGGACGCGATCGTCGCGTCGGTGTCCGCCATCGTCGGCATCATCGCGGTCGTCGCGGGCGTCGGCGGATATCTGCTGCGGCCCACGACCCTGCCCGAGCGTGCCCTGCTCGTCGTCGCCGGCCTCCTCCTGCTCCTGCCCGGAGCGCTGCAGGACGCGCTCGGTCTCGCGGGGTTCGCGGTCGCGTTTGGTCTGCAGTTCGCGCGTCGAGCGCGCGAGCGGCTGGGGGCCGCGCCGGTCTAGGCACGCGCCCTCGGCGCGCTGCGACGGCGAGGCTAGGCAGTCGCTCCAGCGCGCTCGAGGCCGACGGCCCTCCGCGCATCAGCGAGCGTGAGCTGCCAGAGGGCGGAGGACCACGCCGGCTTGAAACCGAGCTGCGTGTTGATGGCGAGCATCTGTGCGTTCGTATTCGCGTTCCCGGTGCGGATGTAGCGCGCCAGCGTTCGCTCCGCGAGGATGCGCTCGAGCATCGCGGCCTTCATCCAGAGACCGAGGCGATGTCCGCGGTGGGCATCGATGACGGCGGTGCCCTGCTGCCAGATCAGGTGCGGTACGCGAACGTCGTAGGTGACCTCGGTAAAACCGGCGCCCGCGCCGCTCGCCTCGTGCACCGCGAGAATGAGCCAGCGCTCGATCCCGGCCCGCTGTTGCCAGGTCTCGCGGTCGCGGATCTGCTGCTCGGTGAGCTCCCAGTCGTCCATGCGGAGATCGCCGCGCGGCGCGTCGTTCATGCCGGACGCGGACTCGATGTACGCATGGATGAGCTCGGCGGGAACGGCGCCATCGACGCGCTCGAGCCGGTACCCCATGGGCGCGATGGCGGCCCACTCGCTCACACTCGCGCGGTCCACGCTCGCGAGCTCGAGCTGGTTCGTTCTCATCGCGAGTCCCGGCGTCGCGCCGATCGCGCGCGCGAAAGCCTCGGCCGCCGGCACGCGATCGGTGACATGGCTCATGAAGACGAGGTCCTCGCCCTGGTCGGCGACCGCCTGGACGGCGGACCGCAGCAGCGCGCGGCCGAGGCCCCGGCGGCGATGCGCCGGAGCGACGGCGATCTCGCACCAGCGCAGGTGCTGGTTTCCCGGCTCGTTGGTCTGCCAGAAGACGCCGCTGTAGCCGACGATCGCCCCGCCCCGGTCGCGCGCGCCGGCGAACGCTCGCCAGTGGCCGGGTGAGTCCGCGCGTAGGCGCACTTCGATGACCTCGGGGTCCATGAGCGGATCCTCCGGCACGCGCTCGTGCTGGAGGCCCTGCTCGAGGAGCGCGGCCTCACGCAGCTGAGCGGGCAGGAGTTTGCTCGGCTCGAATGCCTCGATCCGGTAACCCTGGGGAACGTTCACGACCTGGAGAGAGTACCGGTGCGGCTGGTCCGCACCATCACATGCGCTACGTTCGGGAGCGGTTAGGCCCCGGCCATGACCGGCAGGAACACCAGGATCGTGCGGCCCGCGGACTTCTCGCGAAGCACCTTGATCGACTCGCCGAAACGGCGCAGGAACGCAAGCTCGAGCTGGCGATCGTCCCAGGTCGAGGCGTCCCAGGACATGCCCTCGCTCGACATGAAGCGGAGCACGAATTCACGGAGCGCAGCGTCCGACACACCGATACCGAGGTATCGGAACTCGGTGCCGTCGGGCATCTCCCAGGTGACCACCGCTCTCCTGCCGGGAACGTAGGCCCGCCTCCCCCGATCGGCATCACCCGGACAGGGGAGTGAGGTCCTCCCCCTTGAGGTTTCACCCGGACGGGTGATGCTTTGCTCGTGCGCGATAGGGGCGGTTGGCTACCGGGCGTAATCCTGATCGTGATCGGCGTGACCCTGTTCGCCATCCAGTGGCTGCATCTCGATGCCAACGTCATCGTGCTCGTGATCGGACTCGTCTTCGCCGGCGCGTACTCGGCGACGCGCCGGTACGGACTGCTCATCCCCGCCGGCATCCTCACGGGGCTCGGCGCGGGCATCCTGCTCGAAGACTTCGGCCTGAGCCGCGAGCCGGTGGTGCTCGGCCTCGGGCTCGGCTTCCTCGCGATCTACGCCGTCGATCTGTTGAGGGGAGGCTCGCGCGACCGAGCGCGCTGGTGGCCGCTGATCCCGGGTGCGATCCTCGTCGTCATCGCGGCCGGAGGGGGTGCGTTCGGCGACGAAGGCGCGCGCGCGGTCGAGCGGGGCTGGCCGATCATCCTCATCGCCATCGGCGCGTGGCTGCTCCTGCGCGATCGGATCTCGGCCTGACCGAGCCGACCGTCGCGCGTCTGGTCGGCGAGCGTCTGCGCGCCGCGGGCGTGCGCTACGTCACCGGTCATCCCGGCGGCGAGGTCGTCGATCTCATCGAAGGCTTCCGCCAGGCCGGGCTCGAGTTCGTCCTCACGCGGCATGAGACTCCCGCGGCATTCATGGCCGAGGCGATGGCGAGCGCGAGCGGGATCCCCGGCGTATGCCTCGCGACGCTCGGACCGGGCGCGACGAATCTCGTGACCGGCGTGGCCCAGGCCTATCTCGATCGCGCGCCGCTCATCGCGTTCACCGGTCAGCTACCCGCCGACCGTTTCGAGATCACGACGCATCAGAAGCTCGACCTGCGCGCTCTGTTCGCTCCGATCACGAAATGGCAGGCGCGCCTCACGCCATCGAACGCGGGGGATGTCATCGATCGCGCGCTGCGTGAGTCGCTGCGACCGCGACGCGGTCCGGTGTACATCGAGGTGCCGAGCGACGTTCCGCGACAGGCCGCGGCCGGGTCCCACGCCGCCGCTCCGTCTCGCATCGCGTCGCGTGGCGCGGACGATCAGAGCGCGGCGGTCGATCGCGTCGCCGCTGGTCGGGCGGCGCAGCTCCTTTGCGATAGCGAGCGGCCGGTGATCCTGGCGGGAATGGACGCGAACGACGACGGCACCGCGGCTGCGCTGCGGCGCCTTGCGGAAGAATGGGGCATCCCCGTGATCGTCAGCCCGAAGGCGAAAGGGCGTGTTCCGCGAAGACCACGCGCTCTTCCTCGGGACGATCGAGATGCTCGGCACCGCCAAGCTCTACGAATATGTCGGCGGTTCCGACCTCGTCCTCATGATCGGATTCGACCCCGTCGAGTTCGACCGCGACTGGACGGCGACGGCGAAGGTCATCCACATCGGCCCACTGCCGAACGACGATCGCTACTACGACAGCGCCGCGGAGCTCGTCGGCCCGGTGCGCGAAGGGGTCGATGTCCTCCGCTCGGTCGCCGGCACGCCCGCGCCAAAGCGCTCGCCCGAAGAGGTGCGCGCCTTCCGCGGATCGTTCCGCGCGTTCGTCACGCCGAAGCGCGATCGACTCACGGCGCAGCAGGTCCTGGCGGAGCTGCGCGCCGCGCTGCCGGAGGATGCGCTGGTGACCTGCGACGTCGGCTACAACAAGGCCGTCACCGGGCAGTGCCTCCCCATGTTCCTGCCGAAGACGTTCTTCATGTCCAACGGCCTGTCGTCGATGGGCTATGGGCTCGCCGCCGCGCTGGGTCTGAAGCTCCTCCATCGCGATCGCGAGGTGGCGTGCGTCGTCGGCGACGGTGGCTTCGCGATGGTGATGGCCGAGCTCGAGACGGCGGTGCGCGAGAAGCTCGGCGTCACGGTCGTCGTGCTCGCCGACGACGCGCTGTCGCAGATCAAGGCGAACCAGGAGCGGAAGGGCTACCCGGTGACCGGGACCACGTTCGGCAGCCTCGACTACGTGGCGCTCGCGCAGGGCTTCGGTATCAGCGGCCGCGAGGTGCGAACGGTCGCGGAGTGCCGCGACGCGCTGCGCACCAGGTCGACCGACCGGCCGACCCTCATCGCGGCACGTGTGGATCCGTCCGCGTATGACCTCGGCTGAGCGCTAGTTCGGCCGCTCCCGTCCGTACGGCAGCCCCGTCTCCGCGTCCTCGTCATCGACATCGAGGATTTCATCGAGGTCGAGGACCGTGCCGCCGGCTGGCGGTGTCTGCTCCGTGTCGAGATCGCCGATCGTGACCTCTTCAGTGGTGAACCGGCCCCAACCGCGTCGTAGCACGCGGAGCCGAGTGACCCGCGGTCGGAACGCCGCGCTTTGTCGGATGCTCACGCCTGCTTGAGGCGTTCCTTGTAGTACGTCCTTACCTTCTGGACCTTCGGCCGCGCGTTGAAGAGGATGTATGGGCTCAACGGATTGCGCTCCGCGTAGTCCTGGTGGTACGCCTCGGCTTCGTAGAAGCGCTCGAGGGGAACGACCTCGGTGACGATCGGCCGATCGAAGACGTGCACAGCGTCGAGCTGCTTGATGTACGCCTGGGCGACACGTTTTTGTTCGTCGTCCGCGTAGAAGATGACCGAGCGGTATTGCCGACCGACATCCGGACCCTGCCGATCGCGCGTCGTCGGATCGTGCGCGATCGAGAAGAACACTTTGAGGATCTGCCCGAAGCTCATCTTCGCAGGATCGAAACGCACCTCGACGGCTTCCGCGTGCTCGGTGCGGCCGCTCGAGACAGTTTCGTAGTCGGCCGAGTCGGCAGAGCCGCCGGCATAGCCGGAGGTCACGGCCGACACGCCGTCGAGCTGCTTGTACACCGCCTCCACGCACCAGAAGCATCCGCCCGCGAGGACCGCGACACCCTCCGCGCCGGCGGCGCGCGCGATGTCGGTGGCGGGATCGGGGAAGTTCTCGGGCGAGACCATCTATTTGAGCGCGAGGTAGGGCGCGAGGAAGTCCCGCGCCGCGACGGTGTCGATACGTGTGTTCACGCTCGTCGCGTACAGCGGGACGTCACCACTGGACACGACCGAAATGACGACCGGCCCGGCAGGTGTCGACACGAACGTCGGTCCGCCCGAGTCACCGTAGCCCGTGCCGGAGTACCCCTGCGCAAGGTTCTGGTTGAGGTGGATGAACTGCGGGTCGAGCGCGTAGAAGCCGGAGATCGTCCATTTGCGGATCCCGTCGAACGGAAAAGTCGGCCCGACGCCCTTGACCACGACCTGCTCGGACGTCCCGTAGCCAACGTTGAGGTACTCCGTGGTCTTGATGGTCCCGGCGTCGCGTAGCGCATCGAGGAAGCCGAGCGGCGCAAGGGTCGCCGGCGCGATCCCGCTCACGGCGTGGTCCAGCAGGATCAACGAGAAGTCGGAGTGGTACGGCTGCTTGTAGTCGGGGTTGTGGACGATCGTCCCGTGATACGGGGTGTCGAAGATGTCGTGAGCGGCGTCCCTACCGAAGTTCGGATCGAACGTGACCCACGTCTCGGTGAAACCCTGCGACAGCGCGAACGCCGTGCAGTGGCTCGCGGTCAGGAACACACGCGGCGTCACGAGCGTGCCGCTGCAGATGATGCGGAGACTGTGATCCGACAGACGCGGCAACAGGAACGCGCCGACATTCGGATGGAGGCCGTTGTCCGGATGGGCATCGCCGGTCTGAGCGAGCGCGGCGTTGCTCGAAGCGAGCAACAGGGACGCAATGATCGCGGCGATCGCGAAGCGCTTCTTCAAGCGATCCTCCCCTTCTCTGATGCCGCGCGAATTCTAGTCATGTAACGGATCGCGGCGTCCGACCCATGACCTTCGGCGATTCGGTCGGGCCACCGCTGTTGGGGGACAACAGGACCCCCCATTAGTCCGTGGCGCGCGTAGGGCGCCGCCCGCAGGCTGCTCATATGACTAAAGATCATCACGAAGGCGCTAGGGCGCGCGGCACAACACGCACTCCGAGCACGCGTTCCGACCATGTGAGCAAGGGATGGGCGTGTCTGGTTGCTTTCGTCGCGATCGTCGTCGCCGTCGCTTCGCTCGCGTACGGGTCACCCGCCGCATCGCGAACGATCGGGGCTTCGGACCGAACAAGCGAGGCCTCGTACGGTCTGCCACCAGACGACCGAGCCTCGTTGTCGAAGCCGGCATCCGCCGACCCGCTCGACTGCACCGATCGTGTCGCGACCGCGCCGCTCGAGCAGGTCATCGCCTCGAAGTGGTCACCGGACTCGACCAAGCTCGCCGTGGCGCGCGCCATCATCATCCCTTCGCGACTCACGATCACCGGGTACGAGGAAGACCCGGTGCTCAGCGTTCTCGACCTCGGCACTGACGAGGTGCGTGAGCTCGGCCAGGGCAACCGGCCCGAGTGGTCGGGGACGGGCACGTTCCTCTCGTTCTGGAAGAACGACGGCTACCTGCACGTCCTCCAGGGCGACCAGAACGTCGGGACCTTCGAGGTCTCACACCCCGATGTCCGCTGGGTGGGCGACGTCCTCTACTACTGGTACGCCGAAGAGATCCGCACCTGGGATCGCGGCGTGACCCAGACGGTGTCGCGCGTCGCGAATGACCTCGTGCCGCGGTATCCGCGGGACGACGCGTACTTCAGCGCCGACGGAGAGCGTTTCACGATCACGCGCTACTCGAGCGATGGGACGACGGAGCGCTACATCGGCGTGACCGCCACCGGCGAGATGGCGCTGCTCGACGAGCCGGACATCACGTACACCGAATGGTCACCGCGCGGCCAGACGCTCCTCATGCGTTCGCAGGATCGCGTGGCGCTGCGGGATCGTGATGGGACCGTGAAGAGCGAGCTGCTCGCGAACCTGCCCGGTCCGGTCCACGGCTGGTCGTCCGATGGACGGCTCTTGCTCGGCGTGCTTTCGCCAACGATGCCGGCGGGCAACACCTGGGACCGCTTCTGGGTCTGGGACGGAACGGCGGACGGCGGATTCGCGACCCTCCCGAACGTCTTCGGCGCGCGAACGTTCAGCCCGGACGGTCGCTGGTTCATCGGCGTGAGCCGGACCGGGCCGGAGACCACTCAGCTCGAGCTCTACCGCTGTGGCGTCACGGTCCATGCGGCCGCCGCGCTGCCGCGCGCCGTACCGACGGCCCGGTCACGGCTACAGCGCATCACCTCGGACGGACATCGCTTCGTGCGGCCGGTGGCGGGCATGATCGTGCAGTTCCTTCAGGGCCGGCACACCGGGGTGGACGTCGCCGCGCCGTTCGGTTCGCTGCTCTTCGCGGCGGAGGACGGCGTCGTCGATGCCGTCGGTTGGGTCCCCGTCGGCGGGCGTCGCGTCTGCGTGATGCACAGCGATGGCCTCGAGAGCTGCGACTACCACACCTCGCTCTCGCTCGTCGCGGTGGGCGATCACGTCATGCAGGGTCAGCCCGTCGCGCTCGTGGGACTCACCGGCCAGACCGGTGGACCCCATGTGCACTGGGAAGTCAAACGCGATGGACGGATCGTCGACCCGCTCGCGCAATGAGGTCACTCGACGAAGAGGTCGTCGGGATAGCAGTAGCGCCAGCGCTCCCCCTTCTCGAATGAGCGAATGACCGGATGCGTCGTCGCGCGGTAGTGCTTGGTGGCGTGCCGATTCGGCGAATCATCGCAGCAGCCGACGTGGCCGCACGTCAGGCACAGGCGCAGATGGACCCAGCTGTCACCGGTCTTCAGGCACTCCTCGCAGCCACGCGGCGTGTTCGGGGCGTGATCCTTCGCCGCTCGCAGATGTGCGCAGAGCTGAACCTCGCCGGCCACCTCTCCGACGATACGCCTCGCGCGCTCATATCCTCCAGCGGTGGCGAGCACGCGCGGCGCGACGGTGGAGTTCCGCGACGTCTCGAAGCGCTATCCCGGCCAGCTCGCCGTCGACCAGCTGTCGTTCAAGGTTCCGGCCGGAAAGATCTGCATCCTCGTGGGACCGAGCGGCTCTGGGAAGACGACCTCGCTGAAGATGGTCAACCGGCTCATCGAGCCGAGCGCTGGGTCGATCCTCATCGACGGACAGGATGTCCTTCACAAGGAGCCCACGGCGCTTCGGCGTGGGATCGGCTACGTCATCCAGCAGGTCGGGCTCTTTCCGCATCAGACGATCGCGGAGAACGTGGCCACCGTGCCGCGTCTCCTCGGCTGGCCCAGCGCGCGCATCGCGACCCGGACCGAGGAGCTGCTCGCGCTGGTCGGTCTTGAGCCGTCACGGTTCGCCCGGCGCTATCCGGCACAGCTTTCCGGTGGTGAGCGACAGCGCGTGGGCGTCGCGCGGGCGCTCGCAGCGGAGCCGCCGGTGATGCTCATGGACGAACCGTTCGGTGCGGTCGACCCCATCGTCCGCGATCGTCTTCAGAACGAGTTCCTTCGCATCCAGCGCGACCAGGGGACGACCGTGCTCTTCGTGACGCACGACATCGACGAGGCGATCAAGCTCGGCGATCGCGTCGCGGTCATGCGCGGCGGCAAGCTCGTGCAATACGCGCCTCCTGGCGAGCTCCTCGCGCACCCGGTGAACGCCTTCGTCGCGGAATTCGTGGGCTCCGATCGCGGATTGAAGCGTCTCGCGCTCCTCACCGTCGGCGGAGTGGACCTGGACACGACCGTCGCGCGAGCGAGCGTGTCGCCGAACGCACCGATCCTGTCCCCAGCGAGCACGCTCCGCGACGCGCTCGTGCGCATGCTCGCGAGCGAGGCGCAGGTCGGCGTCGTGCTGGACGGACAGCGCTACCTCGGGGTGCTCACGCTTTCGAAGATCGGGAAGATGGTCCGGAGCGACGCATGACCGAAGGCGAGCCGCTCATCCGCTGGGATTGGATCGCGAGCCACCTCGACGAGTTCGCGTTCCGTCTGGGCGAGCACGTCGAGCTCACGGTCATCGCGGTGGGCGTCGGCTTCGTGATCGCGTTCGCGCTGTCGCTCCTCATCCTGCGCGCGCCACGTACCGAGGGTCCGATCACCTGGGTGACCGGGACGATGTACACGATCCCGAGCCTCGCGCTGTTCGCGCTGCTCATCCCGTACACGGGACTCACGATCCTCACCGCGGAGATCGGTCTCGTGAGCTACACGCTGCTCATCCTCATCCGCAACATCGTGCGCGGGGTCCGCGGCGTACCGGCCGACGTGCGCGAGGCGGCGGTCGGGATGGGCTACGCGCCGGGCGAGGTCCTGTGGCGCATCGAGCTGCCGCTGGCGCTGGCCGTCATCATCGCCGGCGTCCGGCTCGCGACGATCAGCACGATCGGGCTCGTGACCGTCACGTCGCTCATCGGACAGGGCGGGTTCGGCTTTCTCATCCTCATCGGGATCCAGCGCTTCTTCACGACCGAGCTCATCGCCGGCGCCGTGCTGTCCGTCGCGCTCGCGATCGTGGCCGACGCGCTGCTGGTGCTGCTCCAGCGTCGACTCACGCCCTGGGCGCGTCTCGCATGACGCTGCTCGGCGACGTGGCGCGCTGGTTCGCCGATCCCGCGCACTATCAAGGGAGCGACGCGGTGCAGACCCGGGTCCTCGAGCACGCCGCGGTCTCCGGCCTCGCGGTCTTGGTCGGCCTGCTCGTCGCGCTCCCCATCGGCCTGTACCTCGGGCACACCGGCCGCTTCGGGTTCGTCGCCGTCAACGTGGCGAACATCGGGCGCGCCATCCCGTCGCTCGCCGCGATCGCCCTCGCCATCCCGATCGCGGGCACGCTGCTCGGCATCCAGAACGGGCTCGGTTTCTGGCCGACGTTCTTCGCGCTCATCCCGCTCGCGCTCCCGCCGATCCTCACCAACGCGTATGTGGCGGTCCGCGGCGTCGACCCCGACGTCATCGAAGCCGCCCGTGGGATGGGCCTCGGTGAAGCCGGCATCCTGCGCGGGATCGAGCTGCCGCTCGCGCTGCCCCTGATCCTGGCTGGGATCCGCACGGCCGCCGTCAACGTCGTGGCGACCGCGACACTCGGGGCCCTGGTCGCGTTCGGCGGTCTGGGCCGCTACATCGTCGACGGGCTGGGACTCCAGGAATACGACCGGTTGTTCGCCGGAGCGCTCCTGGTGGCGCTCCTCGCCATCGCCGTGGAGGTCGCGTTCGGCACGTTCGAGCGGGCCGCGGTCTCGCCGGGCATACGTGTCCAAGGGGGCGCGTTGTGAGGAGGTAGCCCGCGCGGCGGGCGATACTGCCAGCGGGGGCCGAGAGAAATGCGCTGCGGCCCGGAAGGAGTCCCCAGTTGAAGCGAGCCATCCGCGTAGCGATCCCATTCATCGTGGCGGCACTTGTCGCGAGCGCCTGCGGCGGTGCCGGCACCTCCGGTGGAACCAAGCCGCCGATCACGATCGGCTCCACCAACTTCAGCGAGCAGCTGATCCTTGGAGAGCTGTATAGCCAGGTCCTCGAAGCCAACGGGTACACGGTTACGCGCAAGTTCAACCTCGGCAACCGAGAGATCGTCTTCCCCGCCCTCCTGAGCGGCCAGATCGACATGGAGGCGGATTACCTGGCGACACTCCTGGCGTTCGTCGACAAGACCGCGACCGGATCCACGGATCCGAAGCAGACCGCGACGACGCTGCAGAAGGCGCTCGATCCGAAGAGCGTCACCGTCCTCGACTACGCGCCCGCGGTCGACCAGAACGGGTTCGTCGTGACGAAGGCGACCGCCGACAAGTACAAGCTCGCGAAGCTCTCCGACCTCGTGCCGGTCGCGAACCAGCTCACTCTCGGCGGACCCGCGGAATGTCCCAATCGTCCCTTCTGCGCGCTGGGCCTGAAGAGCACGTACGGCCTCACGTTCAAGGACTTCAAGCCGCTGGACACCGGCGGGCCGCTCACGGTAACGGCGCTCAAGGGCGGACAGATCGACGTCGGTCTGCTGTTCACAAGCGACGCACGGATCGCCGCCGAGGGCTTCGTGCTCCTCGAGGACGACAAGCACCTGCAGCTTTCCGACAACGTCGCTCCCGTGGTGCGCAACGAATACGCGACCAAGGCGGGCGACGATTTCAAGAAGCTCATCAACTCCATCGCGCCGAAGCTCACGACGGCCGAGCTCACCGGTCTGAACAAGCTGGCCGACATCGACAAGAAGGACCCGAAGGACATCGCCAAGGACTGGCTCAAGAAGCAGGGTCTCATCAAATAGGCGACTGGATCTCTCTGGGCGGCTCGCTCGAACGGGGCGCGGCCGTCACGTCGTGGGGCGATGGCGGAGAGTGCGAGCTCTTCGCCATCCACGGCGACGGCGAGCTTCGCGATCGTTACTGGGACGGGCAGCGCTGGCACGAGTGGGAGTCGCTCGGCGGTACGTTCACCGGCCAGCCCGCGGCCGCCGCCCGCGACGCGGACCGCATCGACGTCTTCGCCTTCGACCGCGAGGGACGGCTGCAGCATCGCTGGTGGGACGGAACGCGCTGGGTCCCGTGGGAGGTCGTCCAGGGCGCACCACTCGGCGACAGCGTGAGCTGCGCGTGGAGTGGCGAGCGTCTGGACGTGTTCGTGAGCCAGGGCGGCGGCGCGCTCTGGTACAAAGCGCTGCGGTGACCGAGGGCCCGTTCGATTTCGTGATCATCGGTGCCGGCGCCTCCGGCGAGGCGGCCGCGCATTACGCGCGCGCCCGCGGCGCGTCGGTCGCGATCGTCGACCGCGACCTGTTCGGTGGCTCGTGCCCGTTCTGGGCCTGCATGCCGTCCAAGACGCTGCTGCACGCGGCCGAGGTACGCGCGCACGGCGGCGACTACCCGTGGGCAAAGGCCTCGGACCGCCGCGACTACATGATCGTTCGCGAGCACCGCGACTATCCCGACGACAGCGGTCACGTCAGGTCGCTCGAGCGCGCGGGCGCGACCGTCCTGCGCGGGACCGCGAAGCTGGCGGGTCGCGGGCGAGTGGTCGTCACGCACGACACCACGACACACGACCTCGCCACGAAGAACGTGATCATCGCCGTCGGGTCCGTCGGCAAGGTGCCAGCGATCGATGGGCTTGCGGAGGCCGGCTACTGGACGAACGTCGAAGCGACATCGACGCGCGCGCTCCCGCGCAGCATCGTGGTCCTCGGCGCGGGGCCGTCCGGTGTCGAGATCGCGCAGTACTTCGCGCGCTTCGATGTGCGCACCGCGATCGTCGCCCCGCACGAAGTGAATCCAACGGATCACCCGAGCAACTCCAAGCTGCTCGCCGAAACGCTGCGCCGCTCGGGCGTCGACGTGCGCACCGGCGTTCGGGCGCAGCGCGTGCGGCCGAAGGCCGGCCCGGGCGGCGAGCACGTCATCGAGCTGTCGGACGGGTCGAGCGTTTCCGGCGAGGTGATCCAGCTATCGGTCGGACGCACGTCGGCCGCGGCGCTCAAGGCGCTCGGCCTCGAGACGATCGGCGTCGCGTACGACGGAGCCGACACGCTGTCGGTCGGCGATGACCTGCGCGTCGCCGAGCAGGTCTATGCGGTCGGCGACGCCATCGGACACGAGCTCAGCACGCACCTCGGCCATTACGAGGGCGAGATTGCCGTGCGCATCGCGCTCGGCGACCAGGTGCGCGCGGACTTCAGCGCGATCCCGCGCGTCGTCTACACCGATCCGGAGGCCGCTGCGGTCGGACTGCGCCTCGACCAGGCGCTGGAGCGCGGGATCGACGCGTTCGAGGAGACGATCGACTTCACCCGCACGTCCAAGGGGTACATCGTCGAGGCGGACCTGGGTCACGTCACGATCGTCGTCGATCGCGCGAACAAGATCGTCGTCGGCGCCTTCATCGGCGGGGTCGGCGCGGGTGAGGCGATCCACCAGGCCGTGCTCGCGGTGAAGCTGCGCACGCCGATCGACACGCTGGCGCAGACCGTGAACGCCTTCCCCACGATGGCCCGCGAGCTTGGCGGACGTTTTGCCTCAGCCGCGTTAAAGCTGCGCTGACAACCGCCCCAACACGGCATCGAGATCGCCCGAAGGCGAGCCACCGGTGATGCGCACCACTTTGCTGTGGTGGCGCTCCGCCGCCGCCACGAGGGCCGCGCGCGTCCATTGCTCTCCGACATCTTCGGGCGTTCTCGCATAGCGCTGCCGTACCGACCGTAGGAATCGGTACAGCCGCCGGTAACCCGAGAACGCGTTCGTCCCGGCGAGATCTGCCCGGATGTGCCGGCGGACGATGCGCAGCGCGGCCAGCGCGAACGGCACGTCGCACCACACGACGAGGTCACTGGACTCGGCGACACGATCGATGAATACAGGCTCGGCGCCCTCGACGATCCAGCCGTCACGCGCAAGGTGCTCGGCGAGGAGCGCATTTCTCGCGGCGAGCATCGCCTCCGATGGGTGGCCCGCGGCGTCGCGTTCGAGCCGGACGCCTCCCGGCACCCCTCTCCAGTCGAGATGCTCGTCGAGGCGGAGGACCGCGACGGCGAACCGGTCGGCGAGAGCCTCCGCCAGGGTCGTTTTACCGCTTCCCGGTCCGCCGACGATGTAGATCCGCGGGGCCACGCGCGTCGGCTAGAGGATCGGCGCGAGCACCGCGGTCAGCTGGGCGCGATGTTCGGCGGTCTCGAAATCGAGCAGGGGGTTCATCGGCAGCAGATGTTCGGTGACGGCGTTGTTCTTGCGCACGTACACCGCGGGATAGATCTCGGCCTTCGGATTCGCCTCCACCGCAACTGCGACGCCGTCGTGGCCTTCGCCGTCGACGAACCGCTGCAGCGGGACGATGCCGTCGTCGACGATGCCGCGCGCGCCATCCATGAGGAGCGATCGAGCGAGGTACGACTTCTGGTGCCAGAGCTCGGGGGCACGCGTGACCTCAGAGAGAAGGTAGTCGAGCACATCGCCCTGCTTGAGCGTCGGTCGGGCCGGATCGATGCCGAAGTACGTGCGCGCGATGTGCCGCGCGAGGATGCGCGCGTTGTAGCGATGGCCGTGCACGGCGCCCGAGCTGCTCGGGATCCCGTTCTTCTTGAGCCCCGCCGCGCCCCGCGTCGCGGTGCCGGCGAAATACACGTGCGGCACGCTGATGCTCTCGAACAGCGGCGTCTGCGAGGGGATCCGCTCCCGGCCGGAGCTCACGACGCCGAGCTCCGGGAGGTCGCCGAGCGGCGGCTGGAAGCCGGTCGTCGCGATGACGTCGTCGGCCTCGAACACCAGCGAACCGCCGCCGTCGCTGCGCGTCGTCTTGACGCGGAACAGATCGCCGCTCCGCGAGACCTCGTCGATGGAGGCGTTCATGATCACGACGCCACCGCCGAGGATGTGGTCCTCGTACGGCTGCACGTAGCGCGCGCGCACGCCGACCAGCGAGTTCGTGACGACGGACAGCTGTGTCGGTCGGGGCGACGCCAGCACGATCTGACGCGCCCACGGCAGGAAGCCATTCGCGAGCTCGAACGCCGAGGTCTCCTTGCCGATGATGAACACGCGCTTTCCCGCGTACGTCTCGGGCGCGCGCGTCTCCGCGTAGTGCGGCACGTGCTCGATGCCGGGGATCTCCGGCTTCCAGGGCTCGGCCAGCCCGAACGCGAACACGACGACGCGCGTGCGGTACTCGCCTGCGGTCGTTCGTAGGAGGAAGCCCTCGCCGTCGCGAGACGTCCCTGTCCAACGGCAGCCGTAACGCACGCGGATCCCGGTCTCGCGTGCGAACGTCGCGATGTTCTGCTCCATCTCGGTGCGCGACGGGAAGTACGACGTTCCGTCCATGAGTCGCGGCTGGATCGCGCGGTGCTGGTCGTCGTCCGGGATCAGCGAGTTCCAGTCGTACCGCTCGTAGAAGCGCGAGCCGCGCTCGAACGGGGCGAACGGTTTGGTCCAGGACAGGAGGCGCTGGAAGAACGGCCACCGTCGGAACATCCCGCCGGGCGCGGGATCGGCGGAGATCACCGCATGTGGAACGCCATAGTGAGTGAGCGAATACGACAGCTGGAGGCCCCCCGGGCCGCTGCCGACGACCACGACGGGATATTCGCCGGGCGGGAACGGCTGCTCGGCTAGCTCCGCCAGCGAGTTGCCGTCCGTAGCTTGCGTGCCTCGCTCTGCAGCATCCGGAACATCACCTGTGGGTGTCCGACCATGAACTGCTCGAGCGCGGGGCCGGGGATGATCGCGCAATGGAGATCGCGCGCCGCGACGATGTCCGCGACCGGTGGATCGCCGAGGAGCGCGGAGATCTCACCGAAGAAATCCCCGCGGCCGAGCCTTCCGTAGTCCTGCCCGTCTACGCGGATCACGGCCTCCCCCGCGAGGATGATGTAGAAGCCCGAGCCCGAGAGCCCCTGTCGCAGGATGCGCTCCCCATTCGCGAAGCGACGCTCGTCGACGATGTGGGCGACCGACTCGAGTTCAGCGGCACTGAGATCGGCGAAGAGCGAAAGGCTGGAGAGCTGGTCGCCGAGCTCGCCGCGTGTCGTTGCCATGTCGCACATGTCTAGGCCCGACGCGGTCGGTTGGCAACTCGCTGGTCACGAGCGGACAATCGCCTGATGAACTACCGCGGTCTGCCGAGCGGCACCCTGACCTTCTTGTTCACGGACATCGAGGGCTCGACCAAGCTGCTGAATGCGCTCGGCACCGACCGGTATCACGAGGTGCTCGCGACGCACACGAAGACGCTCCGGGCCGCGTTCGCGGGCGGTACCGAGGTGCGGATCGAGGGCGACGCGCTCTTCCTGGTCTTCGACAGCGCGTCGAAGGCCATCCGCGCCGCGGCCGCCGCGCAGCGTGCGCTCGCTACGACGCGTTTCCCGCACGACGCCGTCGTCCGCGTCCGCATGGGCATGCATACCGGCGACGGGGTCCCTGCCAGCAAAGAGGCGGGCGCGGATTACGTCGGGATCGATGTGCACCGAGCGGCCCGCATCGCCAACGTCGCGCACGGCGGGCAGGTCCTGCTGTCCGGCGCGACGGCGACGCTCGCCGGGCAGGACCTCGGCGAGGGAACGACGCTGCGCGATCTCGGCGAGCATCGCCTGAAGGACCTCGCGCTCCCGGAGCGCATCCACCAGCTCGTCATCGAGGGCTTGCCGAACGACTTCCCGCCGCTCCGCAGCCTCGATCGCACGCCGAACAATCTCCCGCAACAAGTCACGACCTTCATCGGACGGGACGGCGATATCGTCCAGGGACTTCGTCTCCTCGATCACACGCGCCTCCTGACCCTCACGGGACCGGGGGGGACCGGGAAGACGCGCCTCTCGCTGCAGCTCGCGGCCGAAGCGGCGCCACGCTTCCCCGACGGAGCGTTCTGGGTCCCGCTGGCTCCGATCGCCGACCCGGAGCTCGTTCCGTCGACGATCGCGCACGCGCTCGGCGTGCAGGTCGGCGGGAAGGAGGATCCGCTCCAGCGCGTTCTCGAGCACGTGCGCGGAAAGCGGATGCTGCTCATTCTCGACAACTTCGAGCAGATCCTCCCGGCGTCGCCTTCGGTCTCGGCGCTTCTCGCGAGCGGGCCAGACCTCAAAGTCATCACCTCCAGTCGCGCGCCGCTCCGCATCGCGGGCGAACAGGAGTTCCCGGTCCCCCCGCTCGAGCTGCCCGATCCTGAGCGCCTCCCGTCGCTCGAGGTGCTCGCCCAGTCGGACGCGGTGAAGCTGTTCATCGAGCGAGCGCGGGCGGTGAGGCCGGACTTCATGGTCACGCCAGACAACGCCGCGGCCGTCGCGGAGATCTGCGTCCGGCTCGATGGCCTGCCGCTCGCCATCGAGCTGGCCGCCGCGCGCGTGAAGTTGCTCTCACCTCAGGCGATGCTGCCCCGTCTGAGGAAGGGCCTCGACCTCCTCGCGAGCACATCACCGGATCGCACCGATCGCCAGCGCACCCTACGTGGCGCGATCGCGTGGAGCTATGACCTTCTCGACGAGGGCCTTCGGCGCTTCTTCGCGCGCGGCGCTGTGTTCGTCGCGGGCGCGATGCTCGAGCAGCTCGAAGCGGTGTGCGGGCCCGCGAGCGAGATCGGCGGAGAGGTGTTGGACCGCGCCTCGGAGCTGCTCGACAGCAGCCTCATCAAGCAGCAAGACGCCGTCGGCGAGCCCCGCTTTCGGATGCTCGTGACGATCCGGGAGTTCGCGACCGAGAAGCTCGCCACGAGCGGCGAGGACGTCACGATCCGCGATCGGCACCTCGCGGCCTACCTCGCCCTGGCCGAGCGCGCGGCGCCGGAGCTGCAGGGCAACCAGCAGCGGCGCTGGCTCGACCTCGTCGAGGTCGAGCACGACAACATGCGCGCCGCCCTCGAGCACGCGATCGTCCGAGGCAACGCCGAGGCTGCCTCGCGGCTCCTGTTCGCGCTCTGGCGGTTCTGGCAGGTCCGTGGCTACCTGCGAGAGGGACTGGTGTGGGCGGAGCGCGTGCTCGCTCTCACCAGCGGGGACCAGTCGTCGCGCATGCGCGCTCTCGAGACCGCCGGTGGACTCGCCTATTGGATCGGCGATCTGGTTCCCACCGAGCGTTACTACCGCGAGGCATATGAGCTCGCCGGGTCCGCGGGCACCGAGGCCGAGCGCGCGAAGAGCGCGTACAACCTGTCCTTCGCCTACCTGTTCGCCGGCAGCGAAGAGCATTCGCAGGCCTTCGCGCTCCTCGAAGAAGCGCTCGCGATCTTCCGCAAGCTTGGAGATCGCGCCAGCATCGGGCGGACGGCTTTTGCCCTCGGCTCGCTCTATGGGGAAGGGCCGGGCCATTCGGATGAGGACTACCTGAGAGCCAAGCGTTTCGCGCACGAGGCGTTGGCGGAACATCGCGCGCTCGGAAATCGATTCGACATCGCCTGGGACCTGTACGGCACCGGCCTCACGTCCTTCAAGCTCCGTGAGCTCGACGACGCCGAGCGCGACTGGCGCGAGGCGCTCCAGATGTTCATCGACGCGGCCGACTCGAGTGGGATCGTCATCCAACTCAGCAACTTCGCGGAGCTCGCGAAGGTCCGCGGCCAGATCGAACGTCACGCGACGCTCGTCGGCGCGTGGACCGCGTTGTCGCAGCGGACCGGCGTCGGACTTCCGACGCTGTTCGGCGCGACGGAGGGCCGTACGGTGGCCGCCGATATCCCAGCCGACCACCGCGCCGCCTTCGACCGCGGGTTCGCGATGAAGACCGACGAGGCCATCGCCTACGCGCTCGCCGCGCAGCCCGCGAACACCGCATGAACGGTGACTGACCCCCTCCTCGACCTGCTCGATTACCGCCGGCGGGTCAGCGAGCTCTACGGCGAAGTGCGCGCGCTCCGAAAGCGCGACGCGCGCGCGGCCCACCAGCGATGGCGCGCCGCGCGCGACGAGCTGTTCCGGACGCATGCGCAGTCCGCGCTCCCGCCCGATCGGCGCGCGGGATTCCGCGGACTTCCGTATCGCGACTACGACCCGGCCTTCGCGTTCACCGCGACCGTGCGTCCCCTTCCGCAGGAGCGCTACGACGTCGACACGAGCACCGGCGGCGTGATCCCGTTCGTGCGCTTCGGCGCGGTCGACCTGCCGATCGGTACGCTCGAGGTCCTCTGGCTCGACGCATACAGCGGCGGCGTGTTCCTTCCGTTCCGCGACGCGACGTCGGGGAAGACCACGTACGGCGGCGGACGCTATCTCCTCGACACGGCGAAGGGCGCCGATCTGGGATCGATCGGCGACGCGCTCGTCCTCGACTTCAACTTCGCGTACCACCCCTCGTGCGTCTACGACCCCAAATGGGTCTGCCCGCTCGCGCCCTTGGGGAATCGCCTCGCGGTCGCGGTCGAGGCCGGGGAGCTCGTATGACACGCGCCGAGCGGTGGACGCTGTTCGCGGCGATCCTCGCGTCGGGGATCGTCTTCCTCGACTCCACGATGGTGAACGTCGCGCTGCCGCGCATCGGACGCGAGCTGCCCTCGTCGGTCTTCGGCGTGCTCGAGGGGCAGTCGTACGTCTACAACGCGTACCTGCTGACGCTTTCGGCGCTGCTCGTGCTCGCCGGCGCGCTCACGGACTACTTCGGCCGCAGGCGGATGTTCGCCCTCGGCCTCGCGGGGTTCCTCGTGACGAGCCTGCTCTGCGGCCTTGCGCCGTCGATGGAGCTGCTCATCGCCTTCCGCATCCTTCAGGGCGCCGCGGGCGCGCTGCTGGTCCCGGGATCGCTCGCGCTCCTGACCGCCACGTTCACCGGCGAGGCGCAGGGTCGCGCGTTCGGCCTGTGGGCCGGCGCGTCCGCGGCGACGACCATCCTCGGTCCGTTCATCGGCGGCGCGCTCGTCGACACGTTGTCGTGGCGCGTCGCGTTCCTCATCAACGTTCCGCTGTGCGTCGTCGCCCTCTGGGCAACGATCACGTTCGTGCGCGAGAGCCGCCACGCGAGCTCCACCGGATCGTTCGACTGGCTCGGCGCGGCCGTGGTCGCCGTGGCGGTGGGCGGACTCTCGTTCGGCACGATCTACAGCCAGCAACGCGAATGGCGCGATCCCCTCGGGATCCTCGTTCTGGCGCTCGGTGCCGTCGCGACCATCGCGCTGCCGTTCCTGATGGTCCTGCGTCACGACCCGCTCATCCCACCCGCGCTCTTCGGCTCGCGCAACTTCACCGTGACCAACATCTCGACCTTCCTCATCTACGGCGCGCTGTACGTGATCGGGTACTTCCTCACGCTGTTCGTCCAGGGAACGATCGGTTTCACCGCCGCGGCGGCTGGCCTCGCGTTCGTTCCGTCGGGCCTCTTTCTGGTGTTCCTGAGCTCGCGCTTCGGCGCGCTCGCCGGCCGCTACGGCCCCCGTCGCTTCATGGCCGTCGGACCCGCGCTCATGTGCCTGGCCGTCCTGTGGTACGTCCGCATCCCGCCCGCGACGGCACCCTGGGTGTTCGCGTTCAACGACCCGAGCACGTACCTCCCGCCCACGAGCTACTTCGTCGACCTGTTACCCGCGAGCCTCGTGTTCGGCCTCGGACTGTCGATCATGGTCGCGCCGCTCACGACCGCGCTCATGACCAGCGTGCCGGTCCACAACGCCGGCGTCGCGTCCGCGGTGAACAACGCGATCTCGCGCGTCGGTCCGCAGCTTGCAGGCGCGGTCATCTTCGTCGCCATCACCGCGAGCTTCTATGCCGGCCTGCAGGCTCGCGTGCCGAGCATCGACGTGAACGATCCAGACGTTCGCCGACGGATCTCGCCGCTGAACGTCGTCGCGGCTCCGTCGCCGGCGCCTCCTGAATTTGCGGATCTCATCCGGGCCGAGCGCGAGGCGTCCACCGATGCCTTCCATCTCGCGGCGCTGATCGCCGCGGTGCTGCTCGCCGCCGGGGCGGTCACGAACGCGGTCGGCATCGTCGACGATGTCGCGAAGACGGCCGCCGCGCCGCGCGGCTAGGGCTTGGTGAGAACGATCGCGTTCGGGAGCAGCCTGCCGGGCCCGACCGTATACGAGCCGCCGATGAACATCGCCGCGGTGCCGCCGCCGTCGAGGTTGAGCGCGTCCTTCGCGCCGAGCGCCGCCATCACGTAGGCGGACTCCGTGACCGTCGCGCTCGTCACGATCGCGAGATACACGTACGTGCCGTCGACCCCGATCGCGCCCTTCGTGCCGCGGATCATCTGGACCGCCGTCTGCTCGAACTCCGAATCGATGACCGCGCCGCCCTGCACGAGCAGCGGGAACATCGTGATGCCCGCGGTGATCGGCGCACTGGTGAGCGACGGGTTCTGTCCGTAGACGAAGCTGCGCCGATAGACGGCCGTCGTGGCCCCGTTGAACGTGAGGAGGCTGTTCTGTCCGATGAGCGCCGGGCGGTTGATCCAGCGGCGCAGGTTGCTGTTGTAAACGGCGTAGTCGTAGGAGTTCACCTTGCCGGCGCACGCGGCGTAGTCGGGCGGGCAAAGGTACGTTCCATTCATGCCGGCGTACGCGCCGTTCTCGGCCACGTACTGCGCGAGCGGCTTCGCGGGACAGTCGCTGGTGCAGTCGGTGCTGTTCGCCGTGAGCGTGCGCACCGTGACGTCCGCGAGACGCTCCTTGATCAGGTGCACGTTGAACGTCCCACGCGCCGTGGGCACGCTCAGGTTGCTGTAGCCGAGCGGGCTATACACGGCGCCGCTCTGGGCCGGGGGGCTCCCGTCGGCGTTGAGGACGGTGACGAGCCAGAACACGCCGAAGTCCTCGAGCCACGTCGCGCCCTCGATGAGCGGTCGCAGGTAGAGCCGGTAGTAGCCCGGCACAAGGGGCGCCTGGATCGTGAACTGGAACCACGCGACCTGGCCGGGGCCGACGTACGGCGCCGGCTGCATCGCGATGCGGTTGTAGCGCGGCCATCCGGTCGCGAGCGACCCCGCGGTGCCATCGCCGCCGAGCGGACTCATCGCATCCTGTCCCGGCTCGGGCCCCCACGTACCGAGATATGCGACCTCGCCCATGCGGCCACTCACCCAACCGAGGGACCCGCTGTTGTAGAACGCGACCGTTGCGGTCGATCGACCGCCCGGGCAGAGGGTGGGATAGCCGCTCTGTCCATACCAACTTGCGTGGAACCCGGAAATGCCGGTGGGGAGCGCCGTCGGCGCGGGAATGCCCGGCCCGGTGCTGGCGACGCAGGCCGCGTTCGCGGGACGCGCGGCCTGACCCAGCACCAGCGTGCCGGCGACCAGCAGCGTTACCGCAGCGCGCGCGAACAGCGAACGACCCACCGCTTGGCGTAACGACGCTTCGGGCGCCCCAATACGAAGCGTGCGTGGCCGCCCCAAGTGGATGCCGGTCTGAAACTCGCGGAGCCTGTCGGTACTCCCCCTAGAGTGCGTGCGGTGGACGCGGTCGCGGCCGACCTCATCGACCGCAGCGAGCGGCTTTCCGATCTCGCGCAGCAGCGGTTGGGACTCGCGCCGACGAACCCAGCGGCGCGCGAGCGCGCGCGTCAACTGCGCGACCACCTGGAAGGATTCGTGCGCCCACGCGCCGCGGACATCGAAGCCCCGCTGCTCGTGCTGCTCCTCGGGCCCACCGGCGCCGGAAAGTCATCACTCCTCAACACGATCGCGGGCGCCGAGGTGAGCAAAGCGGGCGTGCTCCGACCGACGACGCGCGAGGCCGTTCTCTACGCGAGCGAAAGCGATGCGAAACACATCCTGTCCGGGGATCGGCTGCGCCTCATCGCCGGCGATCGCATTGTCCATGCGCCGGCACCCGAAATGTCCAGCGGTGTCGCGGTCATCGACGCGCCGGACATCGACTCGGTCGAACGCGACAACCGCGAGCTCGCCGACGTCCTTCTCGAGGCCAGCGACCTCTGCGTCTTCGTCACCACCGCCACGCGCTATGCGGACCTGGTGCCCTGGCAGGTCCTGCGCCGCGCCCAAGAGCGCGGATTGCCGCTCGTCGTGCTGCTCAACCGCGTCCCGGTCGATGCCCGCGACCGTGAGGTGGTCATGGCCGACGCGCGCCGCCTGTTTGCGGAGGCCGGCATGCGTGAGGCGGACGACACGCTGGATCTGATCGCCGTCACCGAAGGCGAGGTCGATCCGCGCACGAACGGACTTGCGCGAGAGACGGTGCGTCCGCTGCTCGACCGCATCGCGCAGCTCGCCACTGAGAGCGAAGAGCGGCGGAGCGTGGCGCTGGACGCGCTGGCCGGCGCGGTCCGCGGGCTCGCGCCGCTCGTGCACGCCGTCGCCGACGACCTCGAGCACGAGGCGATCGACGCCGAGGCACTGCGCCGGATCGCCGAGGCGTCGTACGCGGAGGAGCTCGAGAAGCTCTCGCGCGATCTACGCGGCGGCGTGCTGCTTCGCACCGAGGTGCTGCGCCGCTGGCACGACTTCGTGGGCGCTGATCAGGTCACGCGCTTCATCTCGTCCGGTCTGGGGCGGCTGCGCGGCATGCTACTCAGCGCCTTCCGTGGGTCGCCGACCGCGCCGGTCGCGGTCGTCGAGGAAGAGATGGCGAGCACGCTCGAGGCGCTCGCGCTGCGCCACGCGACCGAGGCCGCGCGCCGGACCGCGTCCGCGTGGTCGGAGCGTTCGGATGCCGCGGTCCTCATCGACCGCGACGCGGCGCTGTGGTCGGCATCGGATCACTTCGCGCCGGCCATCCGCGACGGCCTCGCGACGTGGATGCGCGCGACCATCGAGGACGTGCGCACGGCCGGCGGACGCAAGCGCGCCGTCGCGCAGGTCGCGGCGCTGGGGGTGAACGCCGTCGGCGTCGCGGTGATGCTCGGCGTGTTCGCGCACACGGCGGGACTCACCGGCACGGAGCTCGGCATCGCCGCCGGCACCGCATACCTCAATCAGAAGCTGCTGGAGGCGCTCTTCGGCGAACGCGCGATGGAGCAGATGATCGAGCAGGCGCGATCGCGACTCGAGACGCTGCTGACCTCGCTCTTCGCAGCGGAGCGCGAGCGCTTCGATGCGCTCGCCCCACGGCCGGCGACGCTGCGCGAGCTCGCCGTCCAGCTTCGCGCCGCGGCCTCGGAGCTGCGCTGATGGATCTTCAGTCCTGTCTCGCGCATCTCGATGAGGCGATCGAAGCCTCCGCGGTGCTCGGTATCGACGCGACCGCCGCGGGGAGCGTGCGCGACACGGCCCGGACGCGCCTTGGATTCCCGAGCGACGCCTACGTGCTCGCGATGGCGGGCGGGACCGGCGTCGGAAAGAGCACCATCCTCAACGCGCTCGCGGGCGAGGAGGTGAGCCCCGCCAGCGCGCGGCGCCCGACCACGGCCGAGCCCGTCGCGTGGGTCCCGGCCGGCAAGCGCAAAGAGCTCGCGGGTCTGCTCAGCTGGCTGGGCGTGACGCAGGTGCGCGAGCATCGCGCCGAAAGCCTCGGCGAGCTCGCGGTCCTCGACCTACCGGACTTCGACTCCATCGCCCCCGAGCACCGCGAGCGCGTCGATGCGCTTCTCCCGCGTGTCGACGCCGTGGCCTGGGTCGTCGACCCCGAGAAATACAAGGACGAGATCATGCACGGCGGCTACCTGCGCGCGTTCGCCCCACGCCTGCGGCATCAGCTCGTCGTGCTCAATCGCAGCGACCTGCTGAGCGCCGAGGACGCGCGGCGCGTGAGCGACGACATGCGCACCCAGCTTGGACGCGATGGGCTCGCCGATGTCGGTGTCGTGATCACGCGCGCCCGCGACGGCACGGCCGGCGTCGCCGAGTTCCGCCGCTGGCTCGACTCCGGTGTGGAGGCGAAACGCGTCGTCGCGTCGCGCGTCGCCGCCGAGGCGCACGAGGCCGTGCGGGATCTCGCCGCGCGCGCCGGCGTGGCCGACGGCAACGTGACACCCCTCATCGATCCCGCGCGGCGCGAACGTGCGCTGGATGCCGTCGCGCGCGGCGTGCTCGCTCTCGTGGACATCCGCGGTCTGGAGCGCCAGGCCGTCGCGGCGACGCGGCTCGCCGCTCGACCGCGCGGCGCCGGACCCTTCGGCCTTCTGACCAGCGCCATCTATCGCCTCAGCGGTCGGGCGCGCGTGTCGGCCGATCCCTCTGGATATCTTCGCCGCTGGCAGCTGCGTGGATCGCTGGCCCCGGCGGTCGAGCCGCTACGCGAGCTCATCGCGGTGACGCTGCCCACGGTGCCCGGCTCGGTCCGCGGCGCGCTCGCGACGCTGAGTACGCCGGCGGTGTTCGAACAGCGGCTCGCCGAGACGATCGACCGCTCGCTGGTGTCCGAGAGCGCGGCGTTCCGCGTACCGACGAACGCGATCTGGTCGGTCATCGGTCTCGCGCAGTACGCCGTGACCGCGGTGCTCCTCTTCTGCGCCCTCTGGTTCGCCGCGCTGTTCCTCATCCACGACGCACCGGTCGGATCGGTGGACGTCCTCTACCTCGGCCGAATGCCGACACCAGTCGTGCTGCTCGCGGGGACGCTGCTGATCGGCTTTCTGCTCGCGCAGGCGCTGCGCCTGCATGCCGGCTGGCTGGGACGCCGCTGGGCACGGCGCATCGGCGACCGCATCACGCGCGAGGTGCGCGAGCGCATCACCGACAGCCTGTTGCTTCCGATCGAGCGCTTCGATTCCGCGCGCGAACAGCTGGCGAACGCCGCGCGCGGCGCGACGAGAGACTGCGTGTCCGCCGCCACATAGAAGTTGTCGTCAGGGCTGGTCGAGCCCCTGAACGCGGAAGATCAGCTCCCAGGTGTTGAAGACGCCCCACACCAGGCTCAGCACACCGATGCCCGCGACGAAGAACAGCGCCGCGGCCTCGCCGACGAAGACACCGACCGACGCGGCGATCGAGATCGCGAACAGGACGAATCCCGCGATGAACTGGATGACCGTCACCCGTCGGTCGTACCCGACCCCTGTCGCACGCAGCCCGCTGCGCGCCGCGGCGGCGAAGGGCAGCGTCGCCGCGAGGACCAGGACGAGCACCTCGAGACCGAAGGCCGAGAGGCTCTGTGGCATGAGCGCGAGGAATCCGATCGCAAGCGAGAGGACGTAGCCGAGAAAGATGGTCCGCGCGACGGCTCGCAGCTCGGCGTTCTGGCGCGAGCTGAGCACGCGGACGTGGATCGAGAGCGCGACAAAGAGCAGCCCGAGCAGTCCGGCCGAGGCCGTGACCAGGCTCACGTTGAAGTCGTGCCACAGGACGAGCTCTTCGGACATGAAGCGCGTCGAGGATAGCGAGGCGTGCGCCTTCGGTCTGGAACGGCGAGGCCCGCCCTAGTCGCGCGAAAGGCGCTCCCGATCCGCGGGCGTATCGACGTCGTCGAGGCGCGCGAGAATGTCGGCGACCTCGAAGACGGCAACGTCGGGGTGGTGAGCGAGGACCTCACGTGCCCCCGTGTCTCCGCGCAGCCCATCGACCTCTTGCCAGAGATCGCGGTGCAGCAAGGTCGGCGGCGATCGTCTGCCGTCCTGCGCACACACGACGGCTGGCGCACCAGACGAGCGCTGTGCGGCGACGAGCGCATCGAGGAGCGCGGCGGTCACGTTCGGCTGATCGCCCAGCACCACAACGGCGGCATCGCTCGTGTCGAGCGAACGCAGGCCGACCTTCAGCGAGCTGGCTTGACCCGTGACGTGATCGGGGTTGCGCACCAGCCGCGCACGGCCGACGCGTACGCCGGACGCGACGGCGTCCGCGTCGGCACCGAGGACGAGGACGATGGGTGAGAGCGACGATCCGTTCACGGCATCGAGCGCGTGTTGCAGCAGAGGGCGGTCACCGAGCGGTGCGAGGAGCTTCTGGCTACCGAAGCGCAGGCCTTGACCCGCGGCCAACACCACCGCGGCCACGCGCTCCGCGGGCGCGCTCATCGGACTAGCCGGTCGTCACGAGGCTGCGTGTCGAAAGGCTGCCGCCTGGGCGACCGCGCCGCGCAGCGAGCATCTCGGCGACGATCGCGAGCGCGGTCTCCTCGGCCGTCCGCGCGCCGATGTCGAGCCCGATCGGCGCATGGATCCGCGCGAGATCGTCATCCGCGAAGCCCTGCGCGCGAAGCCACGCGAAGCGCTTCTCGTTCGTACGAAAGCTGCCGATCGCGCCAACATAGCCGGCGTCGCTGCGGAGCGCCGCGAGTAGTGCGGGTCGATCGAACTTCTCGTCGTGGCTGAGCACGACGATCGCCGAGCTGCCGTCGAGCGAGAGACGCGCGAACGCGACATCCGGCCACTCATGGACAAGGTCATCCGCGCTGGGGAAGCGATCTCGGCTCGCGAGTGCCCGGCGGGGGTCGACCACGACGGTCCGGTAACCGAGAGGCTTCGTGAAATGGACGAGCGCCATCGCGATGTCCGTCGCCCCGACGATCGCGAGCGTCGCCGGCGCCGGAACAACGTGGAGGAACACGCTGGCCTCGCGCCCGTCCGCGAGCCGCAACGGGACGACCCGTGAGTGGCCTTCGCGCAGCGCACCGAGGGCCTCGCGCCCGAGCGGAAGCAGCTCCGGGCCCCAGTCATCACTGCGTGGATCGCCGCGCCACAGACCGACGGTGCCGGCGCGATCCTCGGGCGAGACGATGCGAGCAAGCACGACGCCCGTGCCCTCGCGGACGGCCGACGCGGCGCGTTCGTGAGTGGGGCCGACCGGCTCGATGAGGACCTCGATGGTGCCACCGCACGACAGGCCGACGGTGAAGGCGGTGTCGTCGCTGATGCCGTACCGCACCACGCGCGCGTGGTCCGATCCGAGCACGGCCAGGGCCTCTTCGTAGACATCGGCTTCGACGCAGCCGTTGCTCACGGAACCCGCGAGGCGTTCGCCCGGAGCCACCAGAAGCGTCGCGCCGAGCGGGCGCGGCGCCGAACCCGTGATGCCGACGACTGTCGCGAGGGCAACGCGCGGATCAGCCGCGCGCCACGCGAGCAGCTCCGCGGCGACCTGTCTCACCGCGAGCCCGCCGTCGCGGCCGCGGGATCGGCCAGGAAACGGCGCAGGCACCCTGGGCCGCAGAAGTAATACGTCTTGCCCTCGTGGTCCGCATGGAGCGCGCTCTCCGTTATCGCGACCGTCATGTCGCAGATCGGATCGACGGCTTCCGCCGGTGGCGCTTTCGGCGTGGCGAGCCGCGGTCGCGTCGACACGATCTCGGCCAGGATGCTGAGCGCGATCTCCTCCTCCGAGCGAGCATGGATGTCAAAGCCCGACGGGTACTTCACCCTCGCCAGCTCCTCGGCGCTCACACCACGGTCGCGAAGGGCACCCACCAGCTCGTCGCCGCGCTTGCGGCTCGCGATGAGTCCGATGTAACGAGCCGGCGTCGCGAGGGCGTCGCGGACCGCGTCCTCATCGCCGTCACCGCGCGACGCGATCACGATCGCGGCACGGTCGTCGAGCGGTGCATCGGCCAGCGTCGACACGACGTCGAATCCGAGCATCGTGCCCATCGAGACGAGGGCGCGCGCGACGGGCGTCGTGCCGACGATCGCGAGCTGCTCGGGCGGCATGATCGGCTCGATGTAGATCTCCAGCTCCCCGCCGCTGTGGCAGGTCATCGGAAAGTGTCGCACCCCATCACGCGACGACGCCGCCCGGTTCGAGAGCACGATGAGCCGAGGCTCGCCCTCCGCGAGCGCGGCGAGCGACTCGCGCAAGACCACCGGCGCCGCGCAGCTTCCGCCGATCCAGCCGTGCAGCGTGCCCTCCGCGGTCACGATCGCCTTCGCGCCGGGTTTCGCCGACGTGGGCCGGTCGGCGCGGACGATGGTCGCGGTCACGAACGGCTCTCGGCGCGTCACGAGGTCGGCCGCATCGCCGAAGAACCGCAGGCGCTCGTTCATGCGTGCGCCTGCCGCCGCACCGGTCGGCCGCGCCCGGCTTGCCCGAGGAGCTTGGCGATCGTCACCAGGGCGTCAAGCGTATTCGCCGCGAGATGGTCGTCCGCGGCAGCGGCGAGCGCGATCGCACCTGAGGCCTCGGGCGCATAGCCAGGTGTCCCCGCGAGCGGATTGAGCCAGACGAGGCGGTACGCCGCTCGTTGGAGCGAACGCGCCTCCGCCGCGAGCAGGGACGGTTCGCCGCGCTCCCAGCCGTCGGTCACCAGCACCGCGACGGCGCCCCGGCCGAGCACGCGGCGCGACCAGCGACGGTTGAACTCGCGCAGCGCGTCGCCGATCCGCGTACCGCCCGACCAATCGGTCACGGACCGGCCGACGCGCGCGAGGGCGACGTCCGGACGGCGGTGACGGAGCTGCCGCGTGACGCGCGTAAGCCGCGTTCCGAACGTGAAGACCTCGACCCGGCCCCAGCCTCGCGCCAGGGAATGGCTCATGTGCAGAAGCAGCCTGGTGTAGGCCTCCATCGATCCGGACACGTCGAGAAGCAGTACCAGCGGTCGGCGTTTGGTGCGCGGCCCGCGCCGGATGAGCTCGATCGGCTCGCCGAAGCGCGCGAGGCTGCGACGAAGCGTGGCTCGGGTATCGAGGTCCGCCCCGCGCGCCACCGGTGAGAAGCGACGGCTCGGGCGCAGTCCCGGCGACCAGTCCAGCTCCTCGAGGAAACGCGCGGCGGCGGTGCGCTCGTCAGCGCTCATGACGGCGAAGTCCCGCAGCCGCAGCACCTCCGCCGGGCTCGCGACGACGCGGAGCGTGCGCGTCAGCGTCTCGCGCCCCTCGCGCGCCGGTGGCGCGTCCGACGACACCGCCCAGGCGGTGTTCTTGTTGGGCCGCGCCGGAGCGTCGCTCGGCAGCACCACGCGCGTCCCGCGCAGCAGCGCCCAGAAGAGATCGAACGCCTCATCGAAGCGCGCGCGATCGCCGGGATGTGTCACGAGCATCGCGCGGCACGCGGCGCGAACGTCGCCTTCGCGCGCCAGGTCGATCTCGGCGAGACCACGCAGGAGGAGCCGCGCGCGTTCCGCGTCCACCGGGATCCCGGCACGGCGAAGGAGCCGCGGCAGCTGAAGGAGGTTCGACGCGACGGGGCTAGCGTGCACCGGCTTCTTCCAGGAGGCGCGGCAGCGACTCTTCGCGGACGCGGCGAACGTCTTCCTCGTACTTGAGGAGGACGCCGAGCGTGCTGCCGAGAGAATCGAGGTCCAGCTCGACCGTCCCGAGAGCGGTGAGCGCGAGCGCCCAGTCGAGCGTCTCCGCGACACCCGGTCGCTTGAAGAGGTCGTCTCGCCGTAGCGCCTGCACGACGGCGACGACGCTGCGAGCGAGGCGGGCCGACAGCTCGGGGAGCCGGCGCGACAGGATCGCGAGCTCCCGTTCGGGCGTGGGGTAGTCGATCCATTGATAGAGGCAGCGGCGTTTGAGGGCGTCGTGGACCTCGCGCGTGCGGTTCGAGGTGATGACGACCGGGGGAGGGGCGCTCGCGCGGAACGTCCCGAGCTCGGGGACGGTGATCTGGAAGTCCGAGAGCAGCTCCAGGAGATAGGCCTCGAACTCCTCGTCCGCGCGGTCGACCTCGTCGATGAGCAACACCGCCGGCGCGCCCGCCGGGTCGATCGCATCCAGGAGCGGCCGCTTGATCAAGAACTCCTCCGAGTAGATGCGCGTACGAGCGGCCGCGGCGCGCCCCTCGGCCTCCGCCAGACGGATCTCGAGGATCTGCCGGGCGTGGTCCCACTCGTACACCGCCGACGCGAGGTCGAGACCCTCGTAGCACTGCAGGCGGATGAGCCGACGTCCGAGCCCGGACGCCAAGACCTTCGCGACCTCGGTCTTGCCGACGCCGGCCTCGCCCTCGAGGAAGACGGGCTTGCCCAGACGCAGGGAGAGGAAGAGCGTGACCGCGAGGTCGCGATCGGCGACGTACCTCTCCCGCTCCAACGCCGCACGCACTTCGTCGGGCGTGGTCCACGACCGCGTCGGCTCCACCCGCTGCGTCACGTGGTCGCCGCGGCCGGCGCTTCCAGCTGCTCCTTGATGCACGCGAAGACCTGCTGCGTGATCTTGTCGGCTGCACCCTGCATCAGGCGCGCACCGACGCTGGCGATCATCCCGCTCACCGTGACGTCGCTCGTCCAGCGCAGCGTCGTCCGACCCGGCATCCCATCAGCGAGCTCGAAGGTGTTCGTCATTTCGACCGCACTCCCCGGGGCCTGCCCGCGCGCGCGTACGGAAGCGTGATCGGGGGCGACGAGCTCGGTGAAGACGACGTCCAGCGCGAAGGTCGTGCGGATCGGTCCCACGCCCGCACGCGCGACGACCTTGAAGTGCGTCGGATCGACGACGTCGACGCGCTGCACGTCCGGACCGCACCGGCTGACCTTCTCGGGGTCGGTGACGAACGCCCACACGCGATCGCGCGTCGCGCCGATGTCAACGCTCCCCTCGAAGTGCATGACCCTGCCGCGCTAACTCCGTGTCACTCCGCGACGCCCTTCTCCTTCAGTATCTTCTGCACCTTCCACGGCGTGATCGGTATGTCGATGTGCCTGACGCCGAGGTGGGCGAGCGCGTCGACGACCGCGTTCGCGATCGCCGCCGGTGCGCCCACGGTGGCCGATTCGCCAACGCCCTTCGCGCCGATGGGATGGTGCGGCGATGGCGTCGTCGTCTTCCCCGTCTCCCAGCTCGGGGTCTCCATCGACGTCGGTAGGAGGTAGTCCATGAACGTGCCGCCCTGGATGTTGCCGTCCGTGTCGTAGTTGATCTCCTCGTAGAGGGCAGGCGCGAGGCCCATCGTCAGGCCGCCGTGGATCTGACCCTCGACGATCATCGGGTTGATGATCGTGCCGCAGTCGTCGACCGCGTAGAACCGGCGCACCTTGACCTCGCCGGTGCCCTTGTCGATGTCCACGACGCAGACGTAGCTGCCGAACGGGAACGTGAGGTTCGGTGGGTCGTAGTAGTCGACGGCTTCGAGCCCGGCCTCCATGCCCTGCGGGTGGTTCGTGTACGCGGCGAAGGCGACCTCGGCCATCGTCTTGGACTTCGCGGGGACGCCCTTCACCTGGTACTTGTAGTCCTTCCACTCGATGTCATCGGGACTTGCCTCGAGCAGGTGCGCGGCGATGAGCCTTCCCTTTTCGCGGATCTTGCGCGCCGCCATCGCCGTCGCCGCGCCGGCGACAGGCGTGCTGCGGCTCGCATACGTGCCGAGGCCGTAGGGCGCGGTGTCGGTGTCGCCCTCCTCGACCTTGATGTCACCGACCGGAAGGCCGAGCTCCTCGGCGACGATCTGCGCGAACGTCGTCTCGTGGCCCTGCCCTTGTGACTTCACGCCGAGCCGGACCATCGCTTTGCCCGTGGGATGTACACGGATCTCGGCGGAGTCGAACATCTTGATACCCAGGATGTCGAAGTGCTTCGACGGGCCGGCACCGACGATCTCGGTGAAGCTCGAGATGCCGATGCCCATGAGCTCGCCGCGACTTCGCTTCTCGGCCTGCTCCTTGCGCAGCGCGGCGTAGCCGATCTTGTCCATCGCGAGCCGGAGGGCGCCGGCGTAATTGCCGCTGTCGTACTCCCATCCGAGCGTCGACATGTAGGGGAACGCCTGCGGCGGGATGAAGTTCTGCATGCGCAGGTCCGCCGGGTCGCGTTTCAGCTCGAGCGCCAGGATGTCAACGAGCCGCTCGATCGCGAACGCGGCCTCCGTGACGCGGAACGAGCAGCGGTACGCGATGCCTCCCGGAGGCTTGTTCGTGTAGACGCCATCGACCTCGACGAACGCCTTCTCGAACGGATACGAGCCGGTGACGATGCCGAAGAGACCTGCCGGGAATTTCGACGGGTTCGCCGCGGCGTCGAACGCGCCGTGGTCGGCGATCGTCTTCACGCGCAGGGCCTTCATCGTTCCGTCTTTCTTCGCCGCGAGCTCGGCGGTGATGTGGTAGTCCCGCGCGAACGAGTCGGCCTGGATGTTCTCGGAGCGATCTTCTATCCACTTCACCGGCAGCCCGGTCAGCACCGACGCTCCGATCGCGAGCACGTAACCCGGATACACCGGGACCTTTCCCCCGAAGCCGCCACCGATGTCCGGAGAGATGACCCGGATCTTTTGCTCCGATAGTCCGAGGTGGCCGGCCACGAGCGCGATGACGGTGCGGATCGCATGCGGCGCCTGCGTCGTCATCCACACCGTGAGATGTCCTTCGACCTTGTCGAACTTCGCGACCATCCCGCAGGTCTCGATGGAGGCGACGACGATGCGTGGGATATAGATGTCCTGCTTCACCACGACGTCCGACGCGCTGAATGCCTTGTCGGTCCCTGCCTTGTCGCCGACCTCCCAGTGCCAGATGTGGTTGTTCTTCTGCGCGCGGTCCTCGCGGATCACCGGCGCGTCCGGCAGGAGCGCCTTGATGGGATCGACGACGACCGGCAGCGGCTCGTATTCGACCTCGACCGCGGCGACTCCGTCCGCCGCGATGTAGCGCTCCGTCGCGACGACCGCCGCGACCTCCTGGGCTTGATACATGACGGTGTCCGTGGGCAACACCATCTGTTTGTCGCCCATGAGCGTCGGCATCCACTCCAGCTTCAGCGGAACGAGGTCCTTGCCGGTGATGACGGCGAGCACTCCTGGGATCGCCAGGGCCTTGCTCGTGTCGATCTTCAGGATGCGGGCGTGCGCGTACGGACTGCGCACGATGTCGAGGTAGACCATGCCCGGCAGCTTCACGTCGTCGACGTAGTTGCCCCTGCCGCGGATGAACCTGGCGTCTTCCTTTCGCCCGACCGAGTGGCCGATGCCGCCGATCTCGACCGCCATCGTCAAGCCCTCCCGGCCGTGGCCGGCTGCTTCTCGGCCTTGGCCTCGCGCATCTTCGTGCTCGCGTACTGGATCGCCTTCACGATGTTCACGTAACCCGTGCAGCGGCACAGGTTGCCGGAAATGGCTTGTCTGATCTGCAGCTCGGTGGGCGCCGCGTTGCGCTCAAGGAGCGCAACGGAGGTCATCATCATGCCGGGCGTGCAGAAGCCGCACTGGAGCCCGTGCTCCTTGGTGAATCCCTCCTGCACGGCGTGAAGCACCCCGTTCTGCTCGAGACCCTCAACCGTCGAAACGGTCCGTCCGTTGGCCTGCACTGCGAAGACGGTGCACGACTTCACCGGACGGCCATCGAGGAGCACGGTGCAGGCGCCGCAGCTCGTCGTGTCGCACCCGATGTGCGTGCCGGTGAGCAGCAGGTTCTCGCGGATGAGGTGCACGAGGAGCAGGCGCGGCTCGACGTCCGCCTCCTTCGACTCACCGTTGATGGTCAGTTGGATACGCATCATCTGCCCCCTTTCGCTCGGGCGACCGCGCGGCGCAGCGCTCGCGTCGTGAGGACGCGCACGACGTCGCGCTTGTACTCGGCCGGTCCGCGGAGATCCGAGACAGGCTGCGCCTCGGCCGCGGCGGCCTCGGCCGCTGCGGCGATGGCCTTGTCATCGGGCGCGTGGCCGCGGATCGCCTCCTCCGCCCGTCGCGCGCGGATGGCGGTGGGCCCGACGTTGGTCAGCCCGATGCCCGCCGTCGCGACGTTGCCCTTCCCATCGAGCTGGAGATGGGCGGCGACGCCGACGATCGCGAAGTCCCCGACCTTCCGCTCGAGCTTGAGGTACGCGCCGCCGCTCTGCGGCTGGGCACGCGGGATGCGGATCTCGGTGACGATCTCGTCCGCGGCGAGCGAGGTCGTGAACGTGTCGACGAAGAAGTCGTCGATCGGAATGACGCGCTCGCCGCGAGGGCCACGTGCGACGATCGACGCGCGTACGGCGAGGAGCGTGGCGGGGTGATCGTTGGCGGGGTCGGCATGCGCGACGTTGCCGCCGACGGTCGCGAGATTGCGAACGATCGGGTCGGCGATGACCGCCGCGGTGTCCGCGACGATCGCATAACGGTCACGGATGACGGCGCTGTCCTCGAGATCTGACTCGCGTGTCAGCGCACCGATCCTCAGATCTCCGTTCTCGCGGATATAGGCCAGGCCGGAGATGCGATTCAGGTCGATGATCCGCGCCGGCTGCGCGAGCCTGAACTTCATGAGCGGGATGAGGCTCTGACCGCCTGCGAGGACTTTCGCCTCACCGCCCGACTTCGCCAGCCGGTCGATGGCTTGCGCGAGCTCCGTCGGTGCTTCGTACTCGAATGCTGCCGGGATCATCGCCCTCTCCTTCTCCCTGCGCGGACGCGCGCGACAGCACCCGGTGTACGCGTGAGAGAACGGTGCGGATGCGCGCGGAACGGCATGGGCCCCCCGGATTCTCCCCATCCTCGGACGGGCGGCTGGATGCTAGGCCGGGGTGGTCGGAGTGGCAACGCGGGTGTGCGCTCTAGCGCGAGGTCAGGCCTCGAGCACCCACTCGTGGCGGGTCACGATCGTCGTCGGATACGAGCGCCAGCGCTCGGGCAGCATCGCTGCGTTGCCGCGGCTGCGCACGCAGCGGCGGAGGACCAGGCCGAGGTCGGCCAGCGTGACGCGGCCGTGCTTGCGCACCCAAACGGTGCGAAGCGCGACGATCGAGTCCAGGGCCTCGTTGGTCGTCATCCGTCCACCACGCTGCCGCTCACGCGGGCGCGCCTCAAGGGGCTCCCCGAGGGAACTCGCGTGTCGGTCGGGTGTCGTTCCATAGGAGCAGCCAGGCACACACCATGCCAACGGTGGCCGCCGCCGTTTTTGGTGCCGGTCAGGTATCAGCGGACGCGACGGACCCCGTTCAGCCCCGGGCGCGCTCCGCAGCACGCTCCAGCGCCCGGCGCGTGTGAACGATCAATAGCTGCTTGCGGAACTCGGACGACGCGGTGAGATCCGACAGCAGCGTGACCCCGTCCGCCGCTTTGGCGGCCGCCGCGGCGATCGCGCTCGCATCGCCGCGCGTGCCGACGAGGGCGCGTTCGGCCGCGTTCGCGCGGAACGGACCCGCGGCCGCGCCGGTCACCCCGATCGCGGCGCGCTCCACCGTGCCGTCCCCCTTCAGACCGACGACCGCGGCCACGCCGACGATCGCGAACCCTGACGCAGGATGCGGGAACTTCGCGTACGCACTGCCGGTGCGTCCGGCGGGCGCGGGGAACCGGATCTCGACGACGATCTCGTTCGCGCCGAGCGCCGTCTCGAACGTCTCTTTGAAGAACTCGCGCGCGGGAATGTCACGACGCCCCTTTGGACCGATCACGCCGATCGTCGCGTCGAACGCGAGGGTCGGCGCGGGTTCGTCAGCCGCGGGATCCGCGTGGGCGAGGCTTCCACCGATGGTGCCGCGCGAACGCACCTGCAGGTCTCCGACGGCGGCGGCGGCTTCCGCGAGCGCGGCGAGCGCCCTGGCGATCGTCGAGTTGTCGGCGATGGAGCGGTGCGTCGCAAGCGCGCCGACCGTGACGGCGCCGTTCTCGCTCTTGATCTCACGCAGTCCGGCGATGCGGCCGATATCGACGATGAGCTCGGGCTCGGCGAGTCCGAGCTTCATCAGCGGGATGAGACTGTGGCCTCCGGCCAGGACTTTCACTTCGCGCGACCGCCCGAGCGCCTTCACGGCGTCATCGATGGTCGTCGGCGCCTCGTAGGCGAACTGGTGCGTGATCATCGTCGTGCCTCCCCAGCCTTGTGAATGGCCCGCCAGAGCTTCTCCGCCGTCAGCGGCATGTCGATGTGCCTGATGCCGAGCGGAGACAGCGCGTCGATGACCGCGTTCACGATCGCGGGCGTCGACGCGATCGTCCCGGCCTCGCCGATCCCCTTGACCCCGAGTGGATTTGTCTTCGTGAGCGTCACGGTGTGATCCAGCGCGAACGAAGGAACATCCGACGCGGTAGGTACGTGGTACTCCATCATGCTGCCGGACAGCAGCTGGCCGTTCGCGTCGTACACCGCGGTCTCGTATAGAGCCTGCCCGATGCCCTGCGTGATACCGCCGTGGAGCTGGCCCTCGACGATCATCGGGTTGATCTGCCGACCGCAGTCGTCGCACGCGGAGTAGCGGATGATCTCGACCGACCCGGTCTCCGGATCCACTTCGACTTCGGCGACATGCGTCCCGAAGGGGAAGGTGAAGTTCGGCGGGTCGTAGTACGTCGTGGCTTCGAGGCCCGGCTCCATGCCGTCGGGCAGGTTCGACGCGAGATAGGCCGCCATCGAGATCTCACCGAAGGCCTTCGCCTTTTCCGGCACGCCCTTCACGAAGACCTTCCCGCCCTCGACGACGACGTCCGCGGGAGACGCCTCGAGAAGGTGCGCACCGATCTGGATGACCTTCTCGCGGATCTTCTGCGCGGCATTGTGGACGGCGATGCCGCCGACGGCGAGGCTGCGACTGCCGAACGTGCCGACGCCCATGCCCGGCGATTCGAAGGTGTCGCCGTGGCGTACCTCGATGTCGTCGGGGCTCACGCCGATCACGTCGGCGGCGATCTGCGCCCAGGAGGTCTCGTGACCCTGGCCATGCGGCGACGTGCCGGTGAAGACCTGCACTGCGCCGGTCGGGTGCACGCGGATGCGTGCGCTCTCGTAGCCGCCCCACCCGACACCCAGGGCCGAGTTCGCTTTGGAGGGCGCGAGGCCGCAGATCTCGACGTAGCTCGACAGGCCGATGCCGCGGTATTTGCCGCGAGCCTTCGCTTCAGCACGGCGCTTCTCGAAGGCTTTGTAGTCGGCCATCGCGAGCGCGCGATCGAGCGCCGGAGCGTAATTGCCGCTGTCGTAGGTGATGCCGCTGATCGTCGTGAACGGGAACGCGTCGGGCGGGACGAAGTTCTTGCGGCGGAGCTCCGCCGGGTCCATCCCGATCTCGTCCGCGAGACGGTCCATCGCGCGTTCGATGGCGAAGGTCGCCTCGGGCCGGCCGGCGCCTCGGTAGGCGTCGACCGGCGTCGTGTTCGTGTACGCGCCTCTGACCTCGCAGTCGAACGCGGGGATGCGGTACGCGCCGGGAATGATGAAGGCGTGAAGGATCGTGGGAATGCCCGGCGCGAACGCCTGCAGGTAGGCTCCGACGTTCGCGACCGTGCGGATCCGCACGCCAAGGACGGTGCCGTCGCGCTTCGCGGCCACTTCGACGTCCTCGACAAGGTCGCGGCCATGGATCGTGGCGAGGTAGCCCTCGCGACGATCCTCCGTCCACTTCACGGGTCGGCCGAGCGTCTTCGCGAGATGCGCGACCAGGAGCTCCTCCGCGTACACCTGCAGCTTGCTCCCGAAACCGCCGCCCACCTCGGGCGCGACCACGCGCACCTTGTTCTGCGAGAGGCCGAGATTGACCGCGAGGATGAGCTGCACGAAGTGTGGGATCTGCGTGCTCGACCAGACGGTGAGCTCGCCGGCCTCGAACTTCGCGACGACCGCGCGCGGCTCCATCGCGTTCGGGATGAGTCGCTGGTTGACGATGTGAAGCTTCACGGTGACCTCGGCGTCGCGGAACGCCTTGTCGATGTCGCCGCCCTTCACGGGATAGGTGAACACGAGATTGGTCCCGAGCTCCTCATGGAGGATCGGCGCGCCTGGCTCGAGGGCCTTCGTCGCGTCGACGACGACGGGGAGCGGCTCGTAGTCGATCGTCACCATGTCGGCCGCGCGCTTCGCGGCCTGGCGCGTCTCGGCGACGACCGCCGCGATCGCGTCCCCGACGTAGCGCGCCTTGTCGGTCGCGAGTGGCATGTGCTTGGAGCCACTCATGCCCGGAACGGTGATGAACACCGGCAGCACGCCGGTCGCCTCCGCGTCCTTGCCGGTGATCACGGTCACGACGCCGGGCTCTTTGCGAGCCGCCGCCGCATCGATCCTGCGGATCCGCGCGTGCGCGTGCGGGCTGCGTACCAACGAGACATAGACCATGCCGGGCAGGGTCACGTCATCGGTGAAGACGCCGCGACCCCGGATGAGCTTGGGGTCCTCCTTGCGGGGCGTGCGCGTACCGATGTAGGTGGTCGGTGTGGCAGCGGTCATCTCTTCACCTCCGCGGGCGCCTTCATCGGCGCCGTCGCGCCGCGCATCTCTGTCGCGGCCGAGCGGATCGCGCTCACGATGTTGTGGTATCCGGTGCAGCGGCAAAGGTTTCCCTTGATCGCATGGCGGATGTCCGCGTCGGTCGGGGCCGGGTTCCGCTCGAGCAGGTCGATCGCCGTGATCATCAGGCCCGGAGTGCAGAAACCACATTGCAGCGCGTGCTCGGCGCTGAAGGCCCGCTGGATCGGGTGGAGCTCACCGTCCTGCGCGAGCCCCTCGACCGTTGTGATCTCGGCGCCGTCCGCTTGGACCGCGAGCACCGTGCAGGACTTCACAGCGCTGCCGTCGATCAGGACGGTGCACGCGCCGCACTGGCTCGTGTCACATCCGACGTGCGTTCCGGTGAGCCTGAGGTTCTCGCGCAGGAGCTCGGCTAAGAGCAGCGACGGCTCGACCTCCATGGCCTGCTGAGTCCGATTGACCGTGAGGGTGACCTTGGCCACGCGACACCTCCCCAGATCGTGCGCAGCGAAGCACGGATGCGCCGCCTCCAGTTGCTCCCCGGCGGCGTTAAGGCGGCGTCAGGCTAGTCCCGGCGTATCGAGCGGTCAAAGACGCCGCGCAAGGGCCGCATTCAGCGCGTCGGCCAACTCTTGACGTAGAGCGATTCGCCGATCGCGGGACGAACGAAGCCCGGCAGATTTCCCACGTGCCGGTAGCCGTGTCGCGTGTAGAAGGTGCGCGCGCGTCGATTTGCGCTGGTCACGAGCAGCACGAGATGACGGCAGCCCGAAGCACGCGCTCTGCGCTCCGCGTCGCGCAGCAGTGCCGCGCCGACGCCGCGCGACTGCTTTCCTTCCGCGACGAGCAAGAGACGGAGATACGCTGCGCGATCGAGCGCTCGTGTGGTGATGACCCATGCGAATCCCACGATCTCGCCGCGCTCGAGCGCGACCAGGAGCAGATCGCGTTCTGCCAGTCCCTCGAGGACGGTCGCCCGCGCGCCGCGGCTGGTCACGCCGTAGCGTCGGAGCAGCGGTGATCGGGTCATGAGCTCGACCAGCCCCGTGACGTGCGGCCGGGCCGCGCGCGCGATCCTCATCGCCGCTGTGGGTCGAGCGCGTCGCGGAGGCCATCGCCGAGAAGGTTGAAGCCGAGCACCGCGACCATGATCGCGAGACCCGGGAACACCGCGAGGTGCGTCGCGAACTCGAGGTACTGGCGACCTTCGCTCAGCATCACGCCCCACGACGGCGCGGGCGGCTGCGCGGAGAGCCCGAGGAACGACAGCGCGCCCTCGGTCAGCACCGCCCACGACAGCGCGAGGCTGATCTGCACGACGAGCGTCGACATGAGATTGGGCAGGATGTGGCGAACGATGATGCGCGACGACGTCGCGCCGACCGAACGAGCCGCCTCGACGAAGTCGCGCGCTTTCAGCGCCAACACCGGACCGCGAACGACGCGCGCGAAGATCGGCGTGTACACGACCGCGATGGCGATGATGACGTTGCTCGGATCCGGGCCGAGCGCGGCGACGATCCCGAGTGCGAGGAGGATCGCGGGAAACGCGAAGAACACGTCGAGCACCCGGCCGATCACGAGATCCGCCCAGCCACCGAGATAGCCCGACACCAGGCCCAGCGCGGCGCCGACGATCGTCGCGATGGCCACGGACAGCACCGCGACGCGGATCGAGAGGCGCGCCCCGAAGAGGACTCGGCTCAGGACGTCGCGGCCGAGCGCGTCCGTCCCGAACGGGAACTCCGGCGTCGGACCGACCAGCCGCTGTGTCGAGACCTGCAGCGGGTCGCGCAGTGGAAGGAATCCCACGACGACCGCCACCGCGACGTAGAGGGCGACCAGCGCGAGGCCGAGCAGCGCGACGGGCTCGCGCACGATCGCCGCGCCGATGCCGGCGAGCCCGAACGATCGTCCCGCGGCGGCGGGACTAGGCGAGGCGGATTCGGGGATCCAGGTAGCCATAGAGCAGATCCACGACGATGTTGACCAAGACGAACAGGATCGCGATCACGAGCACGCCTCCCTGCACGAGCGCGTAATCACGCTGGACGATCGCGGCGAGAAGCATCCGGCCGACGCCGGGGATGGAGAAGATCTCCTCGACGACGACCGTGCCGCCCAGGAGCTGTCCCACCTGTATGCCGAGCAGCGTCACGACCACGATGAGGCCGTTCTTCAGCACGTGTCGCCGCACGATGAGCGCGCCCGCGAGGCCCTTCGCCCACGCCGTCCGCACGTAGTCGGCGCTCATCACGTCGAGCATCGCCGAGCGCGTCATGCGCATCGTGGCCGCCGCGAGCGCGACACCGAGCGTCACCGCCGGCAGCACGATGAGCGCGAGGTTGCCAAGTGGATCGTGGACGAAGTCGACGTAGCCCCCGGTATTGGGTAACCACCGGAGATACAGCGAGAAGAACACGATGATGAGCGTGCCGAGCCAGAAGCTGGGGAGCGAGAGTCCGATGAGCCCGCCGATGCGCGCGATGACGTCCGCGCGAGAACGCGGACGCATCGCGGAGAGCAGCCCGAGCGGCAGTCCGATCGCGACCGCGATGAGCGTGGCGGCCGCCGCGAGCTCCAGCGTCGCCGGCAAACGCTCGGTGATCTCGACGAGGACCGGGCGGCCCGTCCGGATCGAGTAGCCGAAATCACCGCGAAGCAGCGAGGTCAGCCAGGTCCAGTACTGCTGGTACAGCGGCTGATCGAGGCCGAAGTACGCGCGGAGGCTCGCGAGCTGCTCCGGTGTGAGCGCGGTCGATGTCCCGAGTCGCGCCGCGATCGCGTCACCCGGGATCAGCCGGATGAAGAGGAACGTGAGCACGGTGACGCCGAGCAGCGTCGGGATCGCGCCGACCAGCCGCCACGCGAGATAGCGACTCACGGCCTACACGCCGCGGGGGTCTATTTGTCCAGCCAGGTCTGCCGCAGGTAGATGATCGAGCCGGTCGGAAGCTGGATGAATCCCTTCGTCGTCGGCAACGTCGCGTTGTATTCACGGCCCACGTAGAGCCAGATGAACGGGACCCCGTTGACCAGCTCCTTCTGCGCCGTCGTGTAGAGCTCCTTGCGCTTGGCGACATCGGTCGTCGCGCGCGCCGCTTTGATCGCATCGCTCGAGATCGGGTTCTTGTAGCTGGTGACGAAGTTCAGATTCCCGTCGTCGGTGAAGTACCGAAAGAGGTAGAAGTCCGGGTCGGGCCCCCCGCCGTTCGCACCGGGAGCCATGTCGAAGTCTGCCTTGAGCCAGCGGTCCACCCACTGCGTGAACTCGAGCGTCTCGATCTTCATCGTGACGCCGATCTCCGCGAGCTGCGCCTGCACCAGCTGCGCGATGTCCTTCGCATAGGCCGGCTCGGTGGTCTGCGTGAGCATCGTGAACGAGACCGGTCCGACGTTGGCCTCCGTCAGCAGCTGCTTGGCCTTCGCGACATCGCGCGTGTACAGCGGGTACTGCGACGTCGGGAGCGCGTAGTTCGTGAGGCCGGGCGCGATGGGTCCGGTCACCTCGCCTTCGCCGAGCGCGACGGCGTCGACGATCGCCTTGCGGTCGATGGCGTAGGCGATGGCCTGCCGCACTTTCAGGTTATCGAAGGGCTTGCGCTTGGTGTTCACGAATAGGAGGTTGTAGCCGAGGCTCGGTTTCGAAGAGAGGCTCACGGCCGCTTCCGTCCGGAGCGTCCGAGCGACCTTCGGATCGACCACGATCGCCATGTCGGCAGCCTTGGTGCGGAGAGCCGCGGTCAGCGCGGTCTCGTCGGGAACGACGTTGATGCGAATGCCGTCGAGATACGGCTGGCCCGCGACGTAATAATCCTTGTTCGCCTCGAACCGCATGTAATTGTCGGGGACCCACTCGACCAGCTTGAACGGACCGCTGCCGATCGCGGTCTCCTTCTTCGAGAGGTCGGCGTTCGCCTCGCCGATCTTCTTCGAGACGATGCCGGTGTTCGGGTGCGCCATGTACGCGATGAGGGCCGCGTTCGGCGTCTTGAGGTTGAACACGACGGTCGTGGCATCGGGCGCTGTGACCGTGTCGACGTCGCCGAAGAACGACCGCGCCACGGCGGAATTCTTGGGATCGATGATCCGATCGAAGGTGTACTTCACGTCCGCGCTCGTAAGCGGGTCGCCGTTCTGGAATTTGACGCCGCTGCGGATCTTGAACGTGACGGTCTTTCCGTCCGAGGACGTCGTCGGCATCGAGTCGGCGAGGTCCGGCTGCACGGCGAGGTTCTCGTCGAGGCGCATGAGGTAGCTGTAGACGAGCTCGAACACGCGGGCCGAGGTGAAGGCGGGCACCTTGTGCGGGTCGAGGTTGGTGACCTCGCCCGCGCGGGCGAGAATCAGCGTGCCGCCCTTCTTCGGTCCGCTGGCGGCGGTCGCCGACGCCGATGCGCCTGGAGTGGCGGGCGTCGGAGCGCACGCCGACAGGATGATCGTCGTGATGAGGATGAAGGCGCCGAGGACGTGAGATCGCCGCAACATCTGGTTCCCTCCCCGCGTGGTGACAGGTGGCACAGTAGCACCGTGTCACGCTTCATCGAGGTCAGCCACCGCGTCGTGGCAGGGATGAAGACGTACCCGGGCCTCCCCGAGCCGACGGTCGACGTGAACCTCGACTACGAAGCATCGCGCGAGCGCTACGGCGGCAAGGCGGAGTTCCTCATCGCGTCGTTGCATCTATGCGGCAACACCGGGACGTACGTCGACTCGCCTCACCACCGCTACCCTGCAGGCGTCGACCTCGCCGATCTTCCGCTCGAGCGCCTCGCGCACCTGCCCACGGTCGTCGTCGACGCGACTCGAGCCGGTCGCGCGATCGGCCCAGACGTCTTTCGTGGCATCACGATCGCGGGCCACGCCGTCCTGGTCCGCACCGACTTCTCGCGTCACTGGGGCACCGAGGCGTACTTCGCCGATCATCCCTTCCTGAGCGCGGACAGCGTCGAGGTGCTCGTGCAGGCGAAGCCCGCGTTCGTCGGCATCGACTCGCTCAACATCGACGACACCGCCGACCTCTCACGGCCCGCGCACTCCAGGCTGCTCGGCGCGGGCATCCCGGTGTGCGAGCACCTGACGAACCTCGGAGCGGTACCGCGTGATGGCGGACGCTTACACGCCGTGCCGATCGCCTGGGTCGGCGGCGCGACCTTTCCGGTGCGCGCCTACGTGATGGCCGACAGCTGAGAGCGTGTTCGCGACGGCGCGGTGACCGTCACATACCGATGGGGTGCCAGACGGTCTTGAGCTCGAGGAAGGCAGTGATGTCGTAGGGGCTCTGGCCGTCGGCCTTCCCGCGAACGACCCGCTTCACGTTCTCGGCGCCGAGGCGCTCGAGCTCCGCGATGTCGCCGTCACCGCCGGTGAGGTCCAGCGCGGACACGTCCATGTGCGATGCCAGCCACGGCGCGAGCTCTTTGCGAAGGCCGGTGAGGATGTTGACCACGCCCGGCGGAACGTCGGCGGTGGCGAGACACTCCGCGAGCTCGATCGCGACGAGCGGATGCCCTTCCGACGCGATGACGACCGCGGTGTTGCCGCCGACGATGACGGGCGAGAGACGCGACACGAGCCCGAGCAGCGGCGGCTCCGGCGCGAGGATGCCCACCACACCGGTCGGCTCCGGCACGGTGAAGTTGAAGTACGGGCCCGCGACGGGGTTCGCGGTGCCGACGACCTGGGCGATCTTGTCGGCCCAGCCGGCGTACCAGACGACACGGTCGATCGCGCGATCCACCTCGGCCGCGCTCGACGCGACCGACGCGAGCTCGGTGCGCCGCGTCTCCATCATCTCGGCGATCCGGTAGAGCACCTGGCCGCGGTTGTACGCGGTGGCCTTCGCCCAGCCCACACCCGCCTGGCGCGCGATGCGGACCGCGTCGCGGAGATCCTTGCGTGACGCGCGCGCGATGTTCGCGCCCTCGGCGACGAGCGTGCGACCCGACTCCGACCGCGGGAACGCACCGCCGATGAACAGCTTGTAGGTCTTCTGCACCGGCAGCCGCTTCATGCGTCGTCGAAGGCGACGTACGCCTCGAGTCCGTGTCGTCCGCCCTCGCGCCCGAAGCCGGACTCCTTGTATCCGCCGAAGGGCGACGCGGGGTCGAAGCGGTTGTAGGTGTTGGCCCAGACGACGCCGGCGCGAAGACGCTGCGCCATCGCCAGGATGCGTGAGCCCTTTTCCGTCCAGACGCCGGCGGACAGTCCGTAGGGCGTGTTGTTCGCCTTCTCGATCGCCTCGTCGGGCGTGCGGAACGTGAGCACCGAGAGCACCGGGCCGAAGATCTCCTCCTGCGCGATGCGGTAGGACTGCGCGACGTTGGTGAAGACGGTCGGCACGAACCAGTAGCCGCGCTCGGGCAGCTTGCACGGCGGCTGGTAGAGCTCGGCGCCCTCGTCGACGCCGGATTGCACGAGCGAGGTGATCTTGTCGAGCTGCTGCTTCGAGTTGATCGCGCCGACGTCGGTGTTCTTGTCGAGCGGGTCTCCGACGCGCAGCGTCTTCATGCGACGCTTCAGCTTCGCGATCGTCGCCTCGTAGATGGACTCCTGCACGAAGAGGCGCGATCCGGCGCAGCACACGTGGCCCTGATTGAAGTAGATCCCGTTGATGATCCCCTCGACGGCCTGATCGAGCGGCGCGTCGTCGAAGATGATGTTCGCCGCCTTCCCGCCGAGCTCGAGCGTGAGCCGCTTGCCGGTGCCCGCGAGCGTTCTCGCGATCGCCTTCCCCACCTCGGTGGATCCGGTGAACGCGATCTTGTCGACGCCGGGGTGCGCCACGATCTCGGCGCCGGTACGGCCGTCTCCGGTCACGATGTTCACCACGCCCGGCGGTAGCTCCGCCTGTCGCAGCACGTCGCAGAAGAGCAGCGCGGTGAGCGGCGTCGTCTCCGCGGGCTTGAGCACGACGGTGTTCCCGGCGGCGAGCGCGGGCGCGATCTTCCACGCGAGCATGAGCAGCGGGAAGTTCCACGGGATGATCTGCCCCGCGACGCCGATGGGCCGGGGCCTCCGATTCGGGAACGCGTACTCCAGCTTGTCCGCCCAGCCCGCGTAGTAGAAGAAGTGCGCGGCCGCGAGGGGAATGTCGACGTCGCGCGATTCGCGGATCGGCTTGCCACCGTTCAGCGATTCGAGGACGGCGAACTCGCGCGAGCGCTCCTGAAGGATCCGCGCGATCCGGAAGAGATACTTCGCGCGCTCGCTCGGACGGAGCTTCGACCACGACCCTTCGAACGCGCCGCGCGCCGCCTTCACCGCGCGATTGACGTCGGCCTTGTTGGCTTGCGCGACCTCCGACAGCGGCTCCTCGCGCGCCGGGTCGATCGTCGTGTACCGCTCGCCCGAGAGCGGTTCCACGAATTTCCCACCGATGAAGAGGCCGTAACGCTCCTCGAGGCGAACGATGTCGCGTGCCTCGGGCGCCGGCGCGTACTCCCATGCCGTCGCCATCGGCGCCTTGTCGGCGCGGCGCGCGACGTCCTGTTTGCGCTCAGTCAACGGTGAAGTAGTCCGGGTTCTGATAGCGACCGGTGCGCTCCTTTCGGATCTGCATGAGCACGTCGTTGAGGAGCGTGGACGCGCCGATCCGGTACCGATCGGGCGTGAGCCACGCGAGACCAAGCGTCTCGTGCACTTGCACGAGGAACTGCACCGCCTGCTTCGACTGGCGGATGCCTCCCGCGACCTTCATGCCGACGACCCGGCCCGTCTCCTCATGTACGTCGCGGATCACCTCGAGCATGCAGAGCGCGACCGGCAGCGTGGCGTTCGTGGCCGCCTTGCCGGTCGACGTTTTGATGAAGTCCGCCCCGCCCGCGATCGCGAGGAGCGACGCGCGGCGCACGTTGTCGTACGTGCCGAGCTCGCCGGTCTCGATGATCACCTTGAGATGCGCGCGGCCGGCGCAGATCTCCTTCACGCGCACGATCTCGTCGTACACCTGCGCGTAGCGACCCGAGAGGAACGCGCCGCGGTCGATGACCATGTCGACTTCCTGCGCGCCCGCCTCGACGACCCAACGTGTCTCGTCGAGCTTCACCTCGAGCGGCGACTGGCCCGACGGGAACGCCGTCGCGACGCTGGCCACTTTCACGGCCGTCCCACGAGTGCGCTCCAGCGCGTATGGAACGAGATTGGGATACACGCAGATCGCGGCGACCGACGGGATGCCGGGATCGGTCGGATCCGGACGGATGCCTTTCGAGCTGAGCGCGGCGACCTTGCCCGGCGTGTCGGCGCCCTCGAGCGTGGTGAGATCCATCATGCGGATCGCGAGGTCGAGCGCGAACACCTTCGACTCCCGCTTGATGGAGCGCTTCGACAGCACGTCCGCACGTTCCTCGAGCGCGACAGCGTCGACCGAGCCAAGACGCGGGAGACGCGGCTCTAGCGGTAGCTCGAATCCGCCGGGAAGCGCAGGTGCGGTCGCCACTCTATTGAGGATATTCCCGCGCTGGACGCCGACGGCTAGCGGCTGCTCGCCGTCTGCGAGAGGAGCACGCCACGCTCGGATCCAACGCTCGGAGCGTTCAGTGCGGCACCGATGAAGGTCGCATAACTGGAGAGCGCCTGCACATGCGCTTGGCCGTAGGCGCGGCGTCGCGCGGTCGCGACGACGAGCACGCCGGCGACGGCTTCAGCGAGTCCCGGGATCGGTACGACGATCGCGCCCTTCGCGTCGGGCACCGCCTGTCCGATCGGTCCGCGCGCGACGCTCCACGAGATGGAGGCGTGCCGCTGCGTTTGAGCCCGCACGAGCTCGCCAGTCATCTCGCGCTGGCCGACCTCCACTCGCGCGCCGCCGGTCGCCGCGACGAGCTCGAGACCACCGGTGGGAACGGCGGCGTAGAGGAGCGCCGCATCGCCCGGCACGACCTCGAGCGCGCCTTCGGCGAGAAGCCGCAGCACGTCGGGGGTCGGTCCCGCTGCCAGCGCGAGTGCGACCTCCGCGATCGCACTGAGCCGTCGTCCATGAGGGTCGAACCGACCCCGCAGCAGTCGCATCGCCCCGAAGCCTCCGCCGATGCCGAGCAGAGCGAGCGCTCCAAGCCCGTTGCCGCCGACGCGGATGATCGGCTCGCCGATCGCGTGGTCCGTGGCGCTCCAGAGGAGGAGGTTCGTCACGACCGCGAGGAGCGCGGCAACGACCCCGGTCTCGGGTCCGAAGAGCGAACCCGCGATCGCGACTGGGACGATCGAGAGGATCGCGGCCGCCGCGCCGAAGGTCGGCTCGGTGACGAGGAACGCGGCGGCGTAGGCGACGAGCAGGATGCCCAGCGTCATGATCGCTCGCCGACGTCGCGCCAGAGCGCCGAACGCGACGCGCGACACACCACGCGCGGTCATCACGATGCGCGCGGCTCTTTCGTCCGACGCCGGCGCCGGCTCGGGTCGTGCGACGCGGCGGATCTCACTGAGGAGCGTCGAAAGCGGCGTGTCCTTTGGGACGAACGAGGCCACCCCAGCTGCCAGCGCCTGTTCACGGATGCCCTCGTCGAGCGTGAACATGACGACGGCGGTGTCGGAGTCGGCGCGCAGCCGTGCGGCCACATCGAGTCCCAGCTGCCCGGGCATGCGGTGATCGAGCACGATGACATCCGGATCGAGGTCGCGAACGAGGCGCAGTGCCTCTTTGCCGTCCGACGCGACACCGACCGTGACGAGGTCGTCGCTGGTCGCGATGGCACTGCGCAGCCCTTCGCGCACCATCGGGTTGTCGTCCGCGATGACAAGGCGGATCTGTCTGCGCGCGGGCGCCGCACGCGAAGGTATCTCGCGCGCGCGGCGCTGACGCGCGACCGCGCGGTCGATATCGGTGCGATCAGCGAAGCCCAGCTCGACCAGGATCGTGCCGATCGGTACACGGTCGCCCTGACGAAGACGCTGCTCGGCGAGAGCGCGCTCGAGCTGCGCCGGCTGGATCACACCCGAGTCGACGAGGAACAGACCGAGGCCAGGGTCCGATGTGGGTTGATCGAGAACGAGTTGCAACATCCGAACGAGATCGAGCGGACCGAACGGTTTGACGATGTACGCGGTCGCCCCGACGGCACTCGCGAACGCGCGGCTCTCCGCATCGTCGCGGGCGGTCAGCATGACAACGCGGAGATCCCCCGTCGCGCCGCCGCTGCGAAGCTCGCGACACACGACGAATCCGTCGCGTTCGCTACCCTCGAACCTGACATCGAGGAGGACGATCTCCGGACGCTCGCGGCGCGCGACGGCGAGGGTTTCGTCCGGGGTCGTCGCTTCCAGCACGCGCCAGCCTTGGGCCATGAGCGTGACGCGCACGAGCGCGCGCACGGCGCGGTCATCGTCCGCGACGAGGACGGTGGGAACGCGCCCGTCCGAGCGCGTCGCCTCATCTCTCACCTTGGGAAACTCTTAGGCTTTGGCAGACCCATGGTCAAGCACGACTTTAGTGGCAGGGAGCACGTCCCATGTAATCGCGATCGCAGATCTCGCGTATAGCTCGTCAGCCCGCACGGCGCAGCCGCGGATCGAGAACGTCGCGCAGGCCGTCGCCGAGCACGTTGAACGCGCCGACGGCGAAGAGGATCGCCAGACCCGGGAACAGCGAAAGCCAGGGCTGCGTGCTGATGAAGTTCCGCCCCTCGCTGATCATCACGCCCCACTCCGGTGTCGGAGGCTGCGCGCCGAACCCGATGAAGCTGAGCCCGGCCGCGGCGATGATCGCCGCGCCCATGTCGAAGCTCGCCTGGACGAGCAGCGGTGCGATCGCGTTCGGCAGGAGGTGCCGCGCGAGGATCCTCACCGGCGAAGCGCCGATGCTCCGCGCCGCCTCGACGTACTCGCGGCGTCGCAGCGAGAGGAGCTGCCCACGAGCGAGGCGTGCGTAGATCGCCCATGTGACGGCGGCGATCGCGATGATCGCGTTCGTGAGGCTCGGCCCGAGCGCGCCCGCGATGGCCATCGCCAGGATGAGCGGCGGGAACGCGAGGAACACTTCCGTGAAACGCATGAGCGCTTCGTCCGTGAGCCCGCCGGCATAGCCCGCGACGAGCCCGACGAGCGTGCCGAAGACGCCGGCGAGCGCGACGACGACCACGCCGACGATGAGCGAGATGCGTGCGCCGTAAAGGATGCGGCTGGCGATGTCGCGCCCCAACGAGTCGGTGCCGAGCCAGTGCGCCGCCGACGGCGGCTCGAGGCGCGAGCTCAGGGTCTGCGCCAGCGGGTCGTACGGCGCGAGGAGCGGAGCGAGCACCGCGCACACCGCGAACGCGGTGATCAGCGCGAGCGCGACGACGTTGAGCGGTTCCCGCAGGATCGGCGCGCGCTTACCCATGCTGGATCCGTGGATCGAGCCAGTAATAGGCGACGTCGACGACGAGGTTCGCGACCGGATAGACGACGGCCGCGAGCAGGGTCACGCCGAGCACCGCGGGAAAGTCGAGGCTCACCGCCGACGCGGTCGCGTAGCGGCCCAGCCCGGGCCAGCTGAAGATCGTTTCGGTGAGCACCGCGCCGGAGAGCAGGCTGCCGAAGGTGAGCCCGATGATCGTGATGGTGGGGATCAGCGCGTTGCGGAGCGCGTGACGGAGCACGATCACCGGCTCGCGCAGCCCCTTGGCTCGCGCGGTGCGCATGTAATCCTGGCCGAGGACCTCGAGCATGCTCGATCGGGTCATGCGAGCGATCACCGCGGTCGAGAAGTACCCGAGCGTGAGTGCGGGGAGCACGAGGTGGACGAGGCTGCTGCGCAGCGCTGTGAGGTCGCCCGCGAGGATGCTGTCGAGAACGTAGAGGCCGGTGCGTGTCGGCGGCGGCGGGACGAACGTGTCGAGGCGGCCGCCACCGGGGAACCACCCGAGCTGGTAGTAGAAGAGTCCGATCACGATGAGCCCGAGCCAGAAGACCGGCAGCGAGCCGCCCGCGAGCGAGAGCACGCGCACGACGAGGTCCGGGAGCCGGCCGCGCGAGATCGCGGACCACACGCCCGCCGGGACTCCCAGCACGATGGAGATGAGCAGGGCCGCGAACGACAGCTCGAGCGTCGCCGGGAATGAGTCCGCGAGGTCTTCAGCGACGGAGCGTCGCGTGCGAATGCTCTTCCCGAGATCGCCGCGAAGGATGCCGGTGGCGTACGTGACGTACTGCTCGGGGAGCGGTCGGTCGAGGTGGTATTCGGCACGGAACTGCGCGATCTGCGCATCAGTCGCGTGATCGCCGAGCGCGGCGGCCACGGGATCCGCGGGGATGACGTGCGAGATCGCGAACGTGATGACCGAAACACCGATCATCACGGCCGCGATCCCGACGATGCGTCGCAGCAGAAAGCCGAGAAAGCGCATGGCGCGCTAGCGCCTTATTTGCTTATCGCCGCGAAATCCGTCCAGTCCATCGGGCTCCAGACGAACCCTTTCACATTCGAGCGCAGGCCGAACGGTTCGGTCGGCTGGTAGAGCACGACGTAGGGCCCGTTGTGGAGCACGTAGTCGGTGATCTCCTTGTAAGCCGCGGAGCGCTTGGCCGCGTCGGTGATGAGCGCGGCATCACGGCCCTTGGCCGCGATGGTCTTGTCGTCCCAACCGTTACGGAAGGCGATCGACTTCGCGGCGTAGTCGGTGAACGGACCCACGTTGGCGTCGGGGTCCGGGAAGTCCGGTCCCCACAGGATCATGACGAGCTGCCCCTTCTGCGCGCGGTACGTACCGAGCAGTTCGGCCTGCGTCGTCTGCTTGATGTTCACCGTGACGCCGATGTTCTTCCAGTCCGATTGGAGCTTGGCCGCGAGGTCCGCCCACGCAACGCCGCCCGGCGCGGGGCCGGTCGGCACCAGGAGCTCGAGCGTGATGGCGCTCTGCCCGGCCTGCTGCAGCAGCGACTTGGCCTTGTTGATATCGGCCTGGAAGGGTGTTGATTCGTTATAGCCGGCGAGACCCGCCGGGACGATGCCCTGCACCTTCTTCGCGCCGCCCTTGAAAAGATCCTTCACGATGCCGTCGTAGTCGATGGCGGTGCGGAGCGCCTCGCGCACGTTGACATTGTCGAGCGGCTTCACGGTCACGTTCATGCCGACGTAGACAAGCTGCAGGCTGTTGCCGGTCGTGGTCACGACACCTTGCTTGCCCTGAAGAGCCGTGATCTGCTGCGCGCCGAGGTTGCGCGCGATGTCCGCATCGCCTTTCTCGAGGGCGAACTGCTGGTTCGTCGACTCAGGCACGTGCTTCACGAGCACGCCACCGAGAGCCGGCTTGGGAGTGCCGGTGTAGTTCGGATTGGCTTTCAGCTGGACCTCCGAGTTCTTGGTCCAGTGGTCGATCACGAATGCCCCGCTGCCGGACGAGTGGTCGAGCAGATACCCGGATCCCGAGTCGCCGCCGGTCTCTTTGGCTTTCACGTCCTTCGAGTCGACGACGCTGCCGATGGTGAACGTCAGAACCGCGAGGAAGCCCTGCGGGCTCGCGGTCTTTGGGAGGCTGATGACGACGGTCGAGGGGTCACCTGCCTTGATGCTGGTGTCCTTGATCTGAGCGATGTCGGTGAACAGGAACGCCGGCGACTTGTTGAGCTTGAGAACGCGCTGGAACGAGTACACGACGTCGTCCGCCGTGATCGCGTTGCCACTCGCGAACTTCGCACCCGACCGCAGCTTGAAGGTGATGTCCCACTGCGAAGTCGAGTCCTTGATGTCCCAGCTTTGCGCGAGAGCGGGCTTGATGGTCGAGAGGTCGGCGCCCTCGAACTTCACGAGGGTCTCGTAGGCGTTGTGGGCGAGCAGGACGCCGGTGAATTCGTACGCGACGGCCGGGTCGAGCGAGATCAGGTCGCTCGTATCGGCGTACCAGACCAGGGTGCTCGCGGCCCCGCCGGTCGCTTGCGGCGTCGCGCTGCCGGCACTCGGCGGCGGCTGTGTGCACGCCGCGGCGATGAGTAAGGCGATGACGAAGAGAATGGGCGAGCGTCGGTACGACATGAACGTTCCTCCCCTGCCACTAGGCGTCGGACGAGCCTAGCACCGGGGGGCCTTCGGACGGCCACTCAGCACATGGCGTTACGCCTTCGCGGACGGTGTGGGAAAGAGTGGAGCGAACTTCGTCTTCGCGATGTTCCGGCGCGCGTAGAGGGCGTGCAGCATCACCGCCACGGCAAAGCCAAGGACACCAACGCCGAGCGTCGCCGACATGGCCGCTCCCGCACGGAGCGCGGCTACCGCCGCGATCACGCCGACAAGCACCGAGTTGAGGACGATGACGACCGTCGGCGCTCCGGCCAGCAGGTGCGCGATCCACATCAGGCGTCCACCGGGCTGCACGCCCATGGTGATGCCCATGCCGGGCCGATCGTCGTGGGCGCTCATCACGAAGTACCGCTCGAGATCGGGTGCGAGCTCCAGATACGCGGCCCGGATGCCGTTCATGCCCACGACGCACATCGCCTCGTGGTAGTTCGACGATCCGAGGCGGAAGTACGTCGCCACGCCGATGAAGAGCACGACCGGCAGGATCACCAGTGCGAAGAGCGTGAAGCCGTCGCCGAACGCCGACGCCTGCGCGACCAGTGCCAGAGCGACGATCGCTCCCGTCAAAGTCGTGAGGTACATCCCGGCGCGGCTGAACGATTCGTTCCAGGCAAGGGCGCGTGACGCGAGCAGGCTCCAATGTTCGGTGGACAGTGATCTGGAGCCGCATCGCTGGCGTCACGGCGTCAGAGTGGCCGACGCCCGCAGCTCCCACGATCGGACCAGGTTCGGCACCGATGCCCGTGCCTGCGAAGCTGCGCTCGAACGACATCGCGCGGACCTCCCTCAGCTGCCGTAACCGACCGGCAGCAGGATGTCACCCTTCGTCGTGAGGTAGTAGACCTGCCACTGGTAGTAGCCGCGATACGCAGCGGCGTCGGCGCGCATCACCTCGGCATACGCGGTGACTGCGCGCACGTAACGCTGGGAGTTGTTGTAGCGGAACAGCGCGTTCGGCATGTTCGCCGGCGCGCCGTTCGCGCGTAGGTAACGCGCGGCGGCTCGGATCGCGTCGCGGTCCGAGTTCACGTCGCCCTGGCCGTACGCCGCCCAGGTGCCCGGCATGAACTGCATCGGACCCTGCGCTCCCGCGACGGAGGTACCGCGGATCCGACCCATGCGCGTCTCCACGAGGTGGATCGCGGCGAGGTACGACCACGGAACGCCGAAGTCGGTCTCCGCCTCGCGGTAGTACCGGACGAGGTCTTCCATCGGCGCCGGCGCGACGATCCGCCACGCGCTCGGGAGGTCCGGACCGGGCACGACGGTCGCGCGCAGATCGGCGGTCGCGTCGAGGTTCGCGGTCGCGACGGCGCGAAGGTCGGCGGGCACCGCGGCGAGGAACGCGTCGTGCCATTCGGGCCGCGCGGTGACCGCGCGATAGGCCCGCTGTTGCAGATGACCCATCCACGCGAGGAGCGCGCCGGTCAGACTCTCGTCCCGCACCGCGCGTTCGGCGGTCGCGACCTGCGCGGCGATCGCCACCGGATCCGCGGCGACGGCCGGTGGCTCTTCGCGCGGTGTGGCGGTCGGGAGCGCCGGCGACGGCGCAGCCACGGTGGTCGACGCGACCGGAGACGCCGGCACAGGCAATATCGATGCGGTAGGGACCTGACTTGTCGCGGCGCACGCGGAGAGAAGTGCGGCGCAGCCGACGACGATCAGCGTCTTCCCCATCTCGGACATTCTCGTCCTGGCGGTCTAAGAGGCCGCGCCCCTGCGCGAGCTCGCAGCGGCACGCCGGAGGAGCAGCTCGCGCTCGCGGGCGTTCTGCGTCAGCGCCGCGGCGCGCTCGAACTCGGCCCGCGCTTCATCGGAACGGCCGAGTTTCACCAGGAGGTCGCCACGCACGCTCGGCAAGAAGTGATACGTCCGGAGTGACGGCTCCGAGGTCAGCGCGTCGACGAGCGCGAGACCTGCCGCGGGGCCGAAGGCCATCCCGACGGCGACGGCACGATTGAGCTCCACGACCGGCGACGGCGTGAGCTCGGCGAGCGCGTCGTAGAGGGCGACGATGCGCGCCCAATCGGTCTCGGCTGCGGTCCGCGCTCGCGCGTGGCACGCGGCGATCGCGGCCTGCAACGCATATGGCCCGAGCGCGCCACCGATCTTCTCGGCGCGCTCGAGGGCGGCGAGGCCGCGGCGGATGAGAAGCTGGTCCCAGCGGCCACGGTCCTGATCCAGCAGGAGGACCATCTCGCCCGAGGGTCCGACTCGCGCGCGTGAGCGCGAGGCCTGGATCTCCATGAGCGCGACGAGCCCGTGGACCTCCGGCTCCTTCGGCGCGAGCCCGGCGAGGATGCGACCGAGACGAAGCGCGTCCTCGCAGAGCCCAGCGCGGATCAGGTCGTCGCCGGCCGTTGCCGAGTACCCCTCGTTGAAAACGAGATAGATGACCTGCAGGACGGACGACAATCGCGCGTCGAGCTCAGCACCCGCCGGCACCTCGAACGGCACGTGCGCCTCGGTGAGGGTCCGCTTCGCCCGAACGATGCGCTGCGCGATGGTCGAGACCGGGACGAGGAAGGCACGCGCGATCTCCTCGGTCGTGAGACTCGCGAGCAGGCGCAGCGTCAGAGCGACGCGCGCCTCGGGCGCGAGGATCGGGTGGCACGAGATGAACATGAGGCGCAGCAGGTCGTCGCCGACGTCGTCTGCCGAAGGGTTCCGCTCTGACATGGCCATCTCCTGCTGAGCCAACGTTTCGCGGCCGAGCTCTTCGCGCTTGCGCTCGAGGCGCTCGTCGCGGCGCAAGCGATCGATCGCGCGATGTTTGGCCGTCGCCATGAGCCAGGCGCCCGGCCTCTCCGGGACGCCTGACTCTGGCCACTGTTCGAGCGCCGCGACGAGGGCGTCCTGTGCGAGATCCTCGGCCAGGCCGACATCGCGCACGATCCGTGTCAGGCCCGCGATGAGCTTGGGGGACTCGATCCTCCACACCGCATCGATGGCTCGGTGTGTATCGGCACCGGTCACTGAAGCATCTAACCCCCGAAGACCTCTTGGATCAGGCTGTCGCCGTCGCCGACGATCTTGCGAAAACGCTTGGCCCATTCGATCGCCTCGTCGCGCGACTTCACCTCGATCAGCGCGAACCCGCCGGTCAGCTCCTTCGTCTCGGTGAACGGTCCGTCGGTCACGGCGAGCTTTCCCCCGGTGTTGCGGACGCGCGTGGTCGATGGTCCGAGCCCGCCGGTCGCGAGCAGGATGCCGGCTCGCCGCGTCTCATCGGTGAACTTACCGACCTCTTCGATCATCTGCTGGCTTGGCGGAGCGCTCGGCTGCGTGTTGTCACCCGTGGTGTAGAGCAGGAATCGCATTTCGTATCTCCCTTTTGGTTTCGTCTACCTACACGTCGAACAAGGGGTCGGCGAAATCGACATGCTCACCATCTCCCCCGGTTAGCATCCTGCGCGAGCGAGAACGCCAAATGACGCGGGCGCAGCGCATCTACGACGCCATCTTTCCCTATTACGCCGAGGTTTGCGTTCTCACTCAGTACCAGAAGATAGGCGCCACGCCGGGCGGCTGGGGCGGGCACGCGAGCCTGTTCTTGCACGGTGCCGAGATCGATCCCAGCCCGGGTTATCAGCGTCTTCGGATGGTCGCGGACGCCGCGGAGCTCTCCGGTCCCGATACGGGCACAGGCATCAGCGTCAACCAGATCCTGCGGAACGTGAACTGGGTCGCGATCCCCGGACGCGACCAGTTCTTCCGTGGCGGTCTGGCTCCGGAACAGATGCTCGATCCAGCGTTCTACGAAGCTGCGGTCCGAAGAGCGACCCGCGCCGGCTGGTTCGCCGGCGTCAAGATCAAAGAACACGTCATGCGTCGTAGACCAGCGGCGATGCCCGTTGGGGAGTTCATCGTCCGGAACTCGATCGGCACGGACTTCGCGTTGAATTTCGCTCGCACCGCCTACTGCGCCCGTCTGCCGATGAGCCGCGCGGCGATCGGCAAAGTCGTCGCGTACCTCAACGAGGTCAACGAGCGCGCGCAAGAAAGCGGCTACACCTGGAACGCGTACACGAACAACTGCAGCCACGTCGTCCACAACGCGTTGGCCGCGGCGGATCTCTGGGACGCGAAGCAGACCCGCGGACCGGGCCCGATCAATGTCGTGAAAGACATTCTGAGCGTGGCGAAAGGACTCGCTCTGGGGCGCATGTCGGACTTTTCGTTTCCCGCGAACAATTTCGTCCGCGCATTCGAGGCGGGCAACGAGCGGGCGATCGACGGGCCGATCGCCGCCTTCAAGGATCACGACGTGGTGCGCACGCTGAACGACGGCTGGATCAGCACTGGTCCCGGTGCCCTCATCGTCACCTATCCGATGCACGACGCGGCGCGGAACGAGATGTTCACGTCCGGACGAGACCCCTTCCTCTTCTCGGTGCCCAGGCTGTGGGACAAGCAGGACACGTTCAGGATGCTGACGAGGAACGCGAGCACGAGCCTTACCGACCTCGGCGCGAACCTCGCGCGGTTTCGCGACCGCTACGCGAAGACATTGTCGAGTCGGCGCAACGTGAACGACGATCTCGTTTCAGTCGCTGACGACGAGGACGAGCAGGCTTTCCGGTCGTTCCATGACCGCTTCTATCGGTTCATCGCGGGGCAGCTCCGAAGGACGAATGCTCTCATCGCCGATCACGGGCGCTTGGCCGACACGGTCCCATGACGAGACCTTCGTCGAGGGCTGCGGGTTCCCCAGCGCTTCAGGGCGTTGATTGCCGGGCGAAGCCCGCGGCCGCGATCGGTCAGCGCGTATTCCACCCTCGGTGGGACTTCCGCGTAGATCGTCCGCGAGACGAGCCCGGCTGCCTCGAGTTCGCGCAGCCGCGCGGTGACCATCTTGGAGTTCGCGTGGACGAGCGAGCGCTCGATCTCGGTGAAACGTCGCGGACCATTCAGAAGATCGCGGATGATGAGCAGCGTCCATTTGTGTCCGACAACAGCCAGTGCGCTCGCCAGCTCGTCCATGTGATGGTTACTTTATTGTTGCTTGCTTGCTATTTGCAACCATTGCGCGTACGGTTGATCGAGAAAGAAGGGCATCTATGACGCTCACACAAGACAAACCGGTCGTCGCCAACAACGGCACGAACAACGGCGGCATCAACAACGCCGCAGCCAACACCGCGACGATCAAGCAATGGGTCGCCTCGATGGTCAAGGGCGATCTCGACCGCGCTCCGTATGCCGAGGACGCCGAGACCTCCGACCCGAGCGGAAAGTACAAGGGCAAGGCCCAAATCCTCCAGTCACTCAAGGTCTGGAAGACGGCCTTCCCGCAGGGCACAGCCGAGGTGACCAACCAGATCGCCCAGGGCGACCAGGTCGCTTCCGAAGTCGTCTACAAGGCGACGCACACCGGTCCGCTCGTGTCGAGCGCCGGAACGATCCCCGCGACCAACAAGAGCATCGTGCTCAAGACCATGCTGATCAGCTCGTTCCGAAACGGCCTGATCCAGCGCGAGCGCACCTACTTCGACCAGGCCGACTTCATGAAGCAGCTCGGCATCACGACGCCGCCGAAGGCTTAGCGCACTTCACGATCCCGACGCCAAGGAGCACCCGAAAGGGTGCTCCTTCGTCGCTCCGCTCGGCGGCCGCCGCTCTTAGAGCGCGATGGGCAACGCGAGCGCGAACACACTGCCGGCGTTCGCACGAAGAAGCCGATTGCGCATGACGGTTTGGTAACGCGGTGCGCTACGGCAACCTACCGAACAAGACCCGATCAGACCGGGCCGTTCTCCTTCGTGGCGGGGCCGGGAACGAAGCGATAGCCGCTCCCGGGAACGGTCTCGATGTAGCGCGGCTTGTGCCAGTCGTTCTGCAGCTTCGCGCGGAGCCCGCGGACATGGCGGTCCACGACGTTGCTTTCGATCACGAAGTCAGTCCCCCACAGTGCGTCGAGGATCTGCTCGCGCGTGAGTACGCTGCCCGCGTTCGCGGCAAGCAGGTACAACAGGGCCTGTTCGAGGGAGGTGAGATGGAGTTCGTGCTCGCCAGCGCGCACCTTTCGGTTCAGAACATCGATCTCCAGATCCCCGATACGCAGGCGCGGCACGAGCTCGCCGACCTGACCGTGAGTTCGGCGGAGCACCGCGCGTGCGCGGGCCACGAGATCATCTGGAACGAATGGAACGCCGATGTAGTCGTCGGCGCCACGCTCGAACGCATCCAGCTTCCCCCGCAGGTCGCTGCGCCGGGTCAGCGCGATCACCCCCATCGGGCCGCCGGCGCGCGCGTCATCGATGAGTTGGATCGCCCCACCCGCCTCGAGGTCGATGTCAAGGAGGAGAAGATGCGGCTTCCATTGCGCCATCGCGGCTCTGGCCGCTTTCACCGTCGCTTCGGACCGGCGGACATAGCCACCATGCCGAAGCGTGAGGTCGATGGTGTTCGCCAGCGCCCGATCCTCGATCACCAGCAGCACGCGGACCGCGCGCTCAGAATCTCTCGTAGGGGCTGCAGCCGCCTTTACCGGGGCCACGGAGTGATTCTACGGCACGCTCGCGTAAATTCTGACGCCCAGGTAGCGGGTCAAAGGTAACGGCCATGCGCGTGGATCGGGCCTCTCGTCGCTCGCATCGTCGGCGTCACCGAGAAGGATCAGGAGGCCCGCGTGCGTCCCGAGCGGAGAGCCGATCCACAGGAGACGCAGCGGAGTCATGGTTGAAGCCTCGCTCAAATTCCGCGGTATCGCGGCCGGCACGTCCGACCCCGTGGTGTTGATACCGGATTCGGTTACAGCAAGACGGTAGTGCGCAGGCGGACCCTGCGAGCGTTCGGTGATGCGCGGTCCGTAGTGCTTGAGCGGCCGCCAGGTCGAGACCAAGTGATCCAGCTTGTTGCGCTGCGCCGCAACCGCCCCGGTGCCCTCGTCGGAGTGGATCGCCCAGATGGCCGCGACGTCGTGTGGGTCATCGATGCTGGTGAGCAGTGGCACCGTGGGCTCAATTCCCGAAAAGCTCGCGGCGATACGCGCTGCGGCGGGCCCCAAATCTGGGGAGCGCAGCCGGAACTCCTCGAGGACCAGCGATGTGATGGGAGACGTGATTCGGACCTCGGTGGCCATGTCGCAAACTGTGACCCTGGCGGCGACATCTGGCATGACCTCGCCGTCATTGCCTCAAAACCAGCTCCCGGGCCGATTCGAACCTGGCCTCAGATGACGATTTGGTAATGACCTCGACATTACGGCGCGGCATCGTCGTCGGACGCGCCTATTAAGAGGCGCTAAGCACCCATTAAAAGTGCCACCCACACCCCTCCCCAGCCGCCGTCGGCTCGCGTTCCGGCTCACACAGCCCGGAACGCGAGCCCCGGCACCCCACAAAGCGCGAGCTCCGCTCGCGCTTGTCGTGCGCCAGACGCTGGGCTGAAGGTCAGCTTTCGGGCCGCGGACGGCCGGCACCGGGAGCGATGTGCTGCACCGCCCAGCTGTTGCCGTCCGGGTCATCGAAGAAGGCCATCGTGATCCCACCACCGAAGTCCTGGACCTCGGTGACCTCCACGCCACGCTCGACCAGCTCGGCACGGGCCGCCTGTATGTCAGGGACGACGAGATGCAGGAGCTTCACCGAGCCCGGTGGCGTGTTCACGATCCCCTTACCGATGACGATCGAGCAGGCCGAGCCGGGAGGCGTCAGCTGTACGACACGCAGCTCGCCATTTCGGACGTCGTGGTCCAAGTTGAACCCGACCTTGTCCATGTAGAACGACTTCGCGCGTTCCACGTCTGCGACAGGGAGCGGCACCAGTTCCAGCTTCCAGTCCACGGGTCAGGCTCCTTTCGCGCGCGTCACTCCGGAAGTTGCCTCACGATCCGCGCGCGCTCGACGCCAGCACCTCGGCGAGCTTGTCGTAGCTCTCGGCGACCCCCCGGCTCATTCCCGACCCAAGCACGGCGTCGCGGACCTGCTGTGACGCGTAGCGCACGGTGGTCGTGACCGTCGTCTTGCCACCCTGCTCGACCATGACCAGCGTGTCCACCGCTTCGCCCGCGTACCAGGGGTCGTCGAACACCTCCGTCGACACGATGCGTTCAGGCCGCACGACCTCACGAAACACACCACGCATGCCCATATCTCCGTCGGGGCCACGCCACACGTAGCGATAGCCGCCGCCGACCCTTAGATCGACCTCGCAGACCACCATCGTCCAGCCTGCGCGCACACCCAACCAACGCTTCAGCAGCTCGGGTTTGGTCCAGGCGTCGAACACGAGGCGGCGCGGAGCATCGAAAACGCGTGTCATCGCTATCTCTCGGTCGGAAGGTGTCGTCACCTCCAGCGTCCCGCTGTTCTTCACGGTGTCCTTCATCTGCGATCTCCCCTTTTTACGTTTCGCTTTCTCGTACCGCGTTTCTGGCGTCGGACCCTGCGCGCGTGTTTGTTCTCGATGGTTTTCAGCTCATCGAGCACCACGTCAAGATGCTGGAAGCTGCCCTCCCAGAAGCGGCGGTAGCGCTCGAGCCATCCGGTCGCTTCCGCGAGCGGCTTGGCCTCGAGCCGGCGCGGCCGCCGCTGCGCCTCGCGCCCTTGTGAGATCAGGCCGGCGCGCTCCAGCACCTTGAGGTGTTTGGAGACTGCCGCCTGGCTGATCGCGAAGGGCTCGGTCAACTGCGTCACCGACGCCTGGCCCGACGCGAGGCGCGCGAGGATCGCGCGGCGGGTGGGATCCGCCAGCGCAGCGAACGTCGCGTCGAGTCGCTCGGCCGGAGCGCGTCCATAACCTAGAGGTTCCATAACTAAACGGTTGTATAATCGCAACACCGGACGTTGTCAAGAGTGGCTGCCGGTAACTTGAGCGTTTCCTCGGGCGCCACGGCCGCGCGGTCGCGGGTCATCAAGCCATGTCGAAAAGGCGCCCGCTCATTCGATATATGGATGTGGCCCGAGTTACCGGAGAGCCGTAAGGCTGCGAATCCGATCGAAAAGAGGAGACACAAAGATGCGTGTGCTGATCCTGGCGAAAGAAGCCGAGCAGAGCGAGGCGGCGACCCCACCGACGCCGGAGGCGATGGCGGAGTACCAGAAGTTCAACGCGGAGCTCGTCAAGGCGGGCGTCGTGGTGGGATCTGGCCGTCTCTCCCCGAGCGCGCAGGGCAAGCGGGTCCAATTCGATGGGAAGAAGCGGAGAGTCATCGACGGTCCCTTCGCCGAGAGCAAGGAGCTCGTCGCCGGGTACTGGCTGTGGCAGGTGCGCTCGATGGACGAGGCCCTAGAGTGGCTGAAGCGGGCACCCTACGACGGCGGGACCTTCGAGGTCCGCGAGGTCTCCATGCACGAGGGCGTGTGAAGGAGGTCGCACCGTAGAGGAAGCGCATCGCGCGATCGAGGCGATCTGGCGGATCGAGTCGGCTCAGCTCATCGCGCGGCTGGCTCGCCTCGTCGGCGACATCGGGACGGCTGAGGAGCTCGCACAGGACGCACTCGTTGCCGCGCTGGAGCAGTGGCCCGCATCGGGTGTGCCGGAGCGACCAGGGCCCTGGCTGATGGCGACCGCAAGGCATCGGGCCACTGATGTCATCCGGCGGCGCAAGACGCTCGAGCGCAAATACGACGAGCTCGGACATGATGCCGAGCGGGATCGTGGCAGCCATGACCTGGACGCCGCGGTCGAGGAGGACGTTGGCGACGATCTTCTCGGACTCATGTTCATGGCTTGCCATCCCGTCCTCTCGAAGGACGCGCGTGTTGCGCTGACCCTTCGTGTCCTGGGCGGCCTGACGACGGAGGAGATCGCGCGCGGGTTTCTCGCCCCGGTGCCGAGCATCGCCCAGCGCATCGTCCGCGCGAAGCGCACCCTCACCGAGGCGCGCGTCAGGTTCGAGGTCCCCTCCGGGTCCGAGCGCGCCGCGCGCCTCGCTTCCGTCCTCGAGGTGATCTATCTCATCTTCAACGAGGGCTACTCCGCGACCGCGGGCGAGGACTGGGTCCGACCAGGGCTGTGCGAAGAAGCGATGCGGCTCGGCCGGATCCTGGCTGCGCTCGCCCCGGACGATTCAGAGGTGCACGGCCTGGTCGCGCTCATGGAGCTCCACGCCTCACGTCTGCAGGCTCGTGTCGGACCGTCCGGTGAGCCCGTCCTCCTGCTCGACCAGGACCGGTCGCGCTGGGACCGCCTGCTCGTCGGCCGCGGTCTGGCAGCGCTTGAGCGCGCCCAGCGGCTCGCGGGTGCCATGGGTCCGTATGCGCTGCAGGCGGCGATCGCGGCATGCCACGCTCGAGCGGCGACCGCGCAGGAGACTGACTGGCCGCGGATCGTGGCGCTCTACGACGCGCTCGCTGAGCTCGCGCCCTCGCCGGTGATCGAGCTGAACCGGGCGGTCGCTGTCGGTATGGCGTTTGGTCCCGCCGCCGGACTCGACGTTGTCGATGCGCTCGTCCATGAACCGTCACTCAAGGCGTATCACCTACTGCCTGCGGTCCGCGGCGACCTTCTAAGAAAGCTCGGCCGGTTCGTGGAGGCGGGCGCCGAGTTCAAGCGCGCCGCTCTGCTGACGGAAAACACGCGCGAGCGCGAGCTCCTGCAGCGACGAGCCGCGCAGTGCGCCGCGGAGAGAATGGCCGGTTAGACCGCCCCGCCGCCTCGACTTGTGAACGCGCTTGCGTTCAGTCCCGGCCCTTTGTCGTGGCAATGTCGGCCTCGTTGCCCGCGACGTCGGCCAATGTCCACCACGACGGCGCGAACTCGTCGCGCACCATCCGGCCGCCGGCGGCGAGCGCGGCCGCGATGCGAGCCTCCGCCTGCTCGTACGGCACCCAGACCGCGAGGTGGATCGCGCCGCCGCCATCCGGGCGCGGCTCGTTCATCTGCTCGAACCAGAACGGCACGCCCCGGTTGCGCGGGTCGACGAGGTCTTCGGCGGGGCTGTCGGCGCGAGGCTCGTACCCAAGCACAGCACGCCAGAACGGCATCACCGCGGCGCGAGACGTCGCGCCTGGGACGACGAGCAGACTCTGGACCGCCCCTGGGTCGGCAGAGAGGCCCAACTTTCGGGCAGCCGCCGAGATCTGGCGGGCAAGCTCGACGTGGCTCTGGAGCATGCCGCCATAGCCCTCGATGAACGCGACGATGCGCACGGTCACGCCGTCGTGGCGTACATCGACATCGGGCTGGAGCTCGTCGACACGCGGCAACGCGCCGATCGCCTGCACAAGCCGGGCGCCTGTCGCGAATGACCCGGTCCGGAAGTACGCGTTCGCGCCGTCGCCGAGCACGCGCCAATCCTCGACGCCCTCGGACTCATGGAACTGCTTAGGGCTGATCCGGTCGGTCATGTTGGCCTCCTCATCACCTCAGTCAGTCGTCCCACCGGACGACGACCCGTCCTTGGAGATCCGGTAGCGGCAAAGACGCCGCTTCCGCCTCGACCGCGTCGCGCGCCGCGCGCGAGAGCCGGCGCCAGCACTGGACCCTCACCGTCCCTAGCGAACGCCGCCACGTGCCGACGATCTCACCCTCGACGAGGACGCCGCCCGGCCAGACTCGAGATGTCCAGAGTGCGCCGCGACGGCCGGCGTCGGGGACCAGAAGTTTGCGATCGTCTCCCTGGAGAAGGAAATAGGTGTCGCCGCTCGGAAGGAGCCGAGCGGACGCTGCGGGCCTTGGGCGGGCGCGGAGCATCGGCTCGTCCCTGGTGAGGATCCACGCGTCGCCGATCGGTGTTCGCACCGGGGTAAGCGACCTGCGGAGCCCTTCGAACGCCGCGACCCCTCCCGGCGTGCTGATCCCCGCCCACTCGGCGAACGCCGCGGCGGTGGTAGGACCAAAAATGTGCAGGTATCGACGCGCGAGCTCGAGACGGGCGTCGCGCGGATCGACCTCCGGTCGCGGCACGGTCCACACGATCGGATGCCGCGCGCCGTCCCAGCGAATGAGCACCGTGCCGGTCGCCGCGGCGTATCTGAGCCGATTGGTGTTCATGCCGAGCGCGCCACCCACGTCACCGTACCTCGTCCTTCTGCGACCCACGAGGCTCGCGAAGCGTGCGGCGAGATCCTCCGCGACACGTAGCGCACCGCCTTCGTCCGGCAGCCTCCCGAGCGTGAAGACCGCGCGGTCCCGTGCCGGGATGAGGTACGTGTGGTAACGCGGCCCCCAGAGATGCACGAGTGAGGAGTCCTCCCAGGTCGACGGCTCGGTCCCCTCGACGCGCGCGTGGATCGAGAGGAGCGCCGCGCGGGGCATGCTGTCCTGTAGGCCTGCCCACGCCGCACGCCGGAGCGAGCGCTCTCCGCGTGGCAGCCGCGCGTCGAGCGCGCCGACGCGCCGCCGGAACGCGAGGATCTGTGCCCGCGTGAGGTCGAGCCGCGATCGTGCCACGCCACACCTCCGCACTCGGGTCGGTCGACAGCAGAATGCCTAAAGAATTGACATGTGACCATATGGTCACATATGATCACCGGGTGTCCGACAACGACGCGGTGTTCAAGGCACTCGCGGACCCCACACGACGATTCCTTCTCGACCTGCTCTTCAAACGCGACGGTCGCACGCTTACGGAGCTCGAGTCAGAGTTGGCGATGACGCGGTTCGGTGTCATGAAGCATCTGCGCGTGTTGGAGCAGGCCGGTGTCGTCGTGACGCGCAGATCAGGCAGAGAGAAGCTGCATTTCTTGAACCCGGTGCCGATCCGGATGATCCACGACCGCTGGATCGACAAATACACGGAGCGCCGCGTGTCGGCACTGTTGGAGCTCAAGACGGATTTGGAGGCGAAGGCATGGCGACAGAGTCGAAAACCCGCGTAGCGACGACGCAGGTATACGAGGTTTACATCAGAGCTTCGCCGCAGGCGATCTGGGACGCCATCACGTCGCCGGAATGGACGGTGAAGTACGGCTACCGGGGTGTCGTCGAGTACGAGCTGCGTCCGGGCGGCGCGTACCGGGCGCGCGCCACTCCCGACATGCAGGCGATGGGAATGCCGGACATCGTTATCGATGGTGTGGTCGAAGAAGCCGACCCGCCGAGAAAGCTCGTCCACACCTACCGCTTCCTGTTCAGCGAAGAGATGAAGGCCGAGGGCTTCACGCGCATCACCTGGGAGATCGAGAGGGTCGCAGCCGCGTTCTCGCGAGTCACCGTGATCCACGAGCTCGAGGGCGCGCCGATCATGGCCGGCATGCTGGCCAGCAAGTTCTCCGAGCAGGGCACGGGTGGCTGGGCCTGGGTCCTCAGCGATCTGAAGTCGGTGCTCGAGACCGGGAGCGCGATGTGACGCGGGCTGAAGAGAGGTTGGAGCGGAAGGTCCTCAGGGCTAACGCCTGACCCCGACGATCAGGAGCCATAGCAGCAGTACGAGCTCCGCGACTCCGCCGAGCAGGAACGCGGGCGCGAGCGCCGCGGGCACGAATGGCAGCCAGAGGACGCACGACGCCGCGCCCCCGACGATGAGCACGACGCCGATCGCTCGTGGGATGAGCGCCGATCGCACGACGAGATAGCCGAGGAAGATGAGGAAGAGCCCGAAGAAGGCCAGTGCGAGCACCTCCGCGCCGCGACCCAGGCCGAGCGCGTAGTACAGCGATTGAAAGACGCACCCGACGACCGCGCTGACCATGGCCAGAACGCCGGCGCCGCGCTTCGGGTCGCCGAAGAGGCGGCAGAGCCAGAGGGCGACGATGCCGTACCACATCGTGCCGCCGACCTGCACCGCGGCGGCGAGCGCCGATGCGGGATCCTGGAGCGCGAGCACCTGACCGATGCCGGCGATGACGAAGTACGCGAGGTACAAGACGCCTGTCATCCGCGCGCTCGGCTGCGCTAACGCGACGGTCACGGCGGGCACAGCAGTTGCGCGAGCCTAGCTCTTCCGCGCGGTCTGGACGCGGGGGAAGTAGCGGATCACGAAGAGCACATACACGAGCCAGAGTGCGAACCATGCAGATCCGACGACGAGAAGCCCGACCGAGAAGAGGATCAGGCTCGGATCCAGGAACAGCAGCGTGTATCCGAGGAGCCAGAAGCGATCGCCTCGACGGGAGTACCGAGCGCGCTCGGCATCGTCGATCCGGCCGCCAAGCGACGAGCCGTAGTAATAGTGGGACGCGAACACGAATGAGAACGTCGCCACGCCCATTACCCCCAACGTGGTTTGGAACAGCAAGGGGTTGATCTCGCCATTCGCGAACCTCGGATACAGAAAGATCAGCATGAATGTGAAGATCGCGATGCTCGTCGCTGCGAGCGAATACGAGCGATTGACGTTAGACGCGGCAAGATCGTCGCTCATGGAAATGCCTCCCCTACCACCCTCGCTACTGCGCGACGAGCGCTCGGCGGTCGACGACGAAACGTTTCGTCGAGGCGATGGAAGGCGACTCGCTCAACGGCTGGCCAGCGGTCCGATCCAGGACCTCGACCACGATCGTGCGGCCGTCTAACTTCACGCCGGTGACCTTGATGCGGTCGCCGAGCAAGACCGCCGGCGTCGTCGTGACGCCACCAGTGGCGTTCAGCAGCGCGGCGACGTAGAAGAACGTCCCGCTGCCGCCGGGCTGGTAGATGAGGACGACGACCGTGTCGGGTCGCCCGTCGCCGTCCGCATCCCCTGACACGCGCGGATCGGCGAGCGTGGTTGTGACCTTCGTCGCCGATCCCGGCGCGGCCTCGCGCTCGGCACGGCCGTTCACAAGCGCGACCGTGTCGCGTTCGATCTTGAATGTGGCGTTCGACGGATCGGGCGGGGAGACGGACGACGTGACACCCGACGCCGCCGTGCCGGTCGGCGCACAGGCCGCGACGACGACCAGGGCGACTGCGGCGAGAAGGACCCTAGGAAGTGTGCGCGTCACACGCTCGACGTTGCTCGCGTCCACGCGCTCATTCTGGCGATCGCTTCTCGACCGTGCGGCGTCGCCACGGCTCGTGCTCGTGCGCGAGCCAGACCAGCTCGGGGTCGAGCGCGCGTACCCGCAGCTGGCCTTCGGTGTGCGGCTCGTCGAGCTCGCCGAACCAAACGGCCACATCGCCGCCGACGACGACCGGACGCCCGCCAGTCTTGACCACGACCACCTGCGTTCCGCGCGTGTGGCCCGGCGCCGGGACGAGCCGGAGCCCGGGAAGCAGCTCGAGCTCGCCGTCGACCGGCAGGTACCGCACGCCGGGCGCCTCGACCCACTCGCGAATCGTGTAGTCGTCCTTGCTGCGCGCATCGTCGAGCTCCTGACGCTGGACGTAGATCGGCCTGCCGGCGAAGAGGTGGTTGCCGCCGCAGTGGTCGAAGTGCAGGTGTGTGTTGACGACGATGTCGATGCCGGCGAGGTCGAAGTCCTGCTGGCTCAGTGGACGCAGGCGGGGATCGAGGTCGGCGACCGCCGGGTGCAGCTCCGTCATGCCGGTGTCGACCAGCACGCGCGCATCAGGATGGTCGATGACGTGCACGTAGACCGGCATCCGCTCGCCCTCGGCGAGCAGGTCGGCAACGCGGACTGGCGTGATGGTGATTGAGGCGGGGGCATTCATTGCGTACCGACCGCCGTGGTGGTTGATATGCGGGTCATGATGGACCTCACGCGGTCGGCGCTCGCTCGGCGCTGACCTACAGACTGGTTCCCGTACGAGGAGTACGCGCCGTCACGACCTGACAAGGACAGGTTCAAGGAGATAGGCGTGCGTGGAGCTGGAATCACCCACATCGGCGGCCCGGTGCACATGCTCGAGCTCGCTGTGCCGCGTCACCTTGCCAGCGATGAGGTCTTGGTCGCGGTGAAGGCAGCAGGCGTTGCCAACTGGGACGAGTTCGTTCGGACTGGCGGTTGGGATGTTGGCCGCCAGCCTCCAATGGCGCTCGGCGTCCAAGCGGCTGGGGTAATCGAGGCAGTTGGCGACCGGGCCAGTGGGTTCGAGCTCGGCGACGAGGTGATGACCCATCCGCTGCCCCTACGGCACGACGGGACCTGGGCGGAGAAGCTGATCGCACCTGCGGCGCTGGTCGCGCGGAAGCCCCCGAATGTCGCCTGGGGCTCCGCGGGAGCGTTTCCCGTGCCTGCGCTCACGGCCGAACAGGTCCTCGAGGAAGCGCTGCGCATCCGCAACGGAGAATGGATCCTAGTTCACGGTGGGGGCGGCGTGACCGGCACCATGCTTGTCCGGCTCGCGATCGCGAAGGGTGCAGCGGTCGTGACGACGGCGAGCCCGGCGCACCTCAGGCGATTGCAGGAGTACGGTGCTGTGGCCGTACTCGACTACCACGAGCCCGGGTGGCTGGTCCGCGTCCGTGAGTTGACTGGCGGCCGAGGTGTTTCAGCGGCCGTCAACGCCGCCCCAGGTCAAGCACAGGTCGCGCTCCAGGCGGTCATGAATGGTGGCCGTTTTGCGACGATCACAGGCGATCCACCTCAGCCGGAGCATCGCATCACGATCGCGAACGTTTACGTGCGACCGGACGGATCCCAGCTCACCCGACTCGCAGAGCTCCTCGCCGCGGGCGACCTCGCGGTTCCAATCGCAGCGACGTATGGGCTCGACGATGCGGCCACCGCGCTCACGGACGCGATAAACGGCCACGCAGGTGGGGCCATCGTCCTATCGGTCGGGTAGTGCGGCGCAGATCTGGAGGTCGGCGGCTGGCGCCGACCGATTCGGAGCCCTGACGTCTTCCTTGAACAGGATGAGGTTCGAGATAAGCGGCGAGCGAACCGCGCCCAGAACGCGGACTCCCTTAGTCTCCGGGTGACAGGCACGCCCTGTGATGGGAGCCTCGCTCGACAAGGGAGCCACAGACCGTAGGCATCATCGGAAGACGACAGCGGGAGGACCAGGGGAATGAGCAGGGTGCGTGTACTCGTCGGCACACGCAAGGGCGCGTTCGTCCTAGAGGCGGACGGACAGCGCAAGAAGTGGAACGTCAGCGGTCCGCATTTCGCCGGCTGGGAGATCTACCACATGAAGGGCTCCCCGGCGGATCCGGAACGACTCTTCGCGTCACAGAGCACCGGTTGGTTCGGCCAGATCATCCAGAGGTCGGATGACGGCGGTAAGACGTGGCATCAGCCCGGGACGCCACCCGGCGAACCGAACAAGACGCCCGACGGGATGCCGAAAGGCGAGAGCAACAAGTTCGTGTACGACGCATCACCCGAGACCGGGAAGCCGCTCACGACGCACCAGTGGTACGACGGATCGCAGCGGCCGTGGGAGTTCAAACGCGTCTGGCATCTCGAGCCGTCACTGACGGACCCGGACACCGTGTACGCCGGCATCGAGGACGCTGCGCTCTTCCGCTCCACCGACGGCGCTCAGAATTGGAAGGAGGTCTCGGGGCTGCGCGGCCATGGCACCGGTCCGAAGTGGCAACCGGGAGGAGGCGGCTTGTGCCTGCACACGATCATCCACGACCCGAAGGACCTCAAACGAATCTTCGTGGCGATCTCGTCAGCCGGCGCATTCAGGACGGATGACGGTGGCGCGACGTGGAAGCCGATCAACCGAGGACTGAGATCGTCATACATCCCCGACCCAGACGCCGAGATCGGCCACTGCGTTCATCGGATCGCAATGCACCCCTCGCGACCGAACGTGTTGTTCATGCAGAAGCACTGGGATGTTTTGCGAAGTGACGATGCGGGCGACTCATGGAACGAAGTGAGCGGGAACCTGCCGAGCGACTTCGGCTTCGTGATCGACGTGAACGCGAATGAGCCGGAAACGATCTACGTCGTGCCGATCAAGAGCGACTCGGAGCACTTCCCGCCCGATGGGAAGCTGCGGGTGTACCGGAGCCGCAGCGGCGGGAACGAATGGGAGGCGCTGACAAGCGGCCTACCGCAGCGCGACTGCTACGTGAACGTCCTGCGCGATGCGATGGCGGTCGATGCGCTCGACAAATGCGGCGTGTATTTCGGCACGACCGGCGGCCAGGTGTACGCGTCCGCGGATTCCGGAGACACCTGGGAACCGATCGTTCGCGATCTGCCGTCGGTGCTCTCAGTGGAGGTGCAGACGCTGCGATGATCCGCGTGGTGCTTCCGCATCATCTGCGGACGCTCGCGCACGTCGGCAACGAGGTCGCGCTCGACGTGAAGGGCACCGTGACACAGCGCGCGGTCCTCGACGCAGTCGAGACGGCCTACCCGATGCTGCGGGGCACCATTCGTGACCACGCGACTCGGGAACGCCGCGCGTTCATACGGTTCTTCGCGTGTCAGCAGGATCTCTCGCACGAGTCACCGGATGCACCATTACCGGACGACGTCGCCTCTGGAAAGGAACCCTTCCTCGTGATCGGCGCCATCGCGGGCGGGTAGCCCGGCTCGGCTAGGGACAGGAGCTGGAGGCGGCCTGTCGCACGGGCTGAACGATCCGCGGGTAGTCGCCTGGCGAGCCCGATGACTCCACCACCGACAGCCTCGTCGTTCCCATTGCCCAGCTCGCCGTAGCAGTGACCGCTCCACATGAGGTCCAACCTTGCTGGGTCAGCGCGGGCGCGAGCGTGCCACGCGCGTCGCGATTCGCCGTCGCGCCGCACTCGACGCTCCATTCCCGCTGATCCGTGCCCAGTACGGGCGGAGCGATGTAGAGACAGGACTGCGGCAGGACAAATCCGTCCGGCATCTGGCTCGCCTTCGACGCTGGCAGCGTTCCCTCGGGAATGAACCCGGCAGTGGTGGGGGCCCAGAGTCCCGCGAATGTCGCGCTCGGCGCTCCCGTTCCGTAGATGCTGGCGCAGATGTAGCCGCCCATTTGGCCCGTCGTGGTGGCTGGCACCGTGACCTTGAGCGGCGTACGGCCAGGCGAGTTCAGAACGAAGGAGCTGTTCGTCGCGCCAGCTGCGGCGATGAACTCACTCACGGTGCCGCAGGTCGACGCCCACGCGCTTGCGACGTAGCCCGGTTCACCGGGTGCGACAAGCGCGACGAAGCCCGCGGTCGGCGCGCCAGGCGTCAACCGAACGCAGAGGTAGGTGCCGAGAGCGGGCTGACCCGATCCCGGCCAACCGAAGCTCGCGACTGAGATACCAGTCGGAGAGCGCAGCTCGAAGACGTTCGGCCCAGAGCCTTGACCCGACGTGATCGAGTTCGGGGCGAGCGTCCCGCATCTGATGAAGGCCAATGCCGGCGCGCTCGTGCTGGCGACGGGGGTCGTCGAGGGCGAGGTCGTCGCAGTCGCGGTCACCGTCGGATTCGGACTCGAGACGACAGTCGTCGGCGGGAGCTGCGCTCTGGCCGCGAAGAGGAGGGCAATCCCCGCGACCAGGATCAACAGAACAGCTGCGACGGTGGCGAGGCTACGTCGTATGGTCACAAGAGCACCGGTCCATTCCCTGGCAGCCGCTGCTGGACGATGCCGAGCGCCCACTGCCTGACTGTCATTCTGCCCGCATCAGAGACCCGCGAGGGACCCCCCACGTGACGTTTCCGTCATGCATGTCAAGACGCCAGACTGAGGCGCATTTGCGCTCCGCAGCGCAGAACCGGACCATGAAATGGATACCCAACGGGATACCCAAGAATCCTGAAGGCGGATGCGCCGTTGCAAACGCGCGAGTTCCCGAACGACATCGGTAGCCCGGAGGGGATTCGAACCCCTGACCTCTTCCTTGAAAGGGAAGCGCCCTGGACCACTAGGCGACCGGGCCGCTCCTCAAGGATACGGGCGTGGAACGGACGACGCGGCCTCTTCCAGCGTGCTTCGCGCCGTACATCGCCTCGTCGGCTTCCTGGATGAGCGCATCGGCGCTGATGGTCGCGTCGGCGCGCTGCGCTATGCCGATCGAGGCGCTCACGTTCACCAGCTCGCCCGCGAGATCGAAGGGGGTCGCGAGGAGGCTCAGTGCGCGGTCCGCCACGAGGGCAGCCCCATCAGCGGAGGTCAGATCCTCGAGCAGCAACGCGAACTCGTCGCCGCCCAGACGGCCGACGCTGTCCGCCGCGCGCACCACGGTGCGAAGACGCTCCGCGACGAGAGCGAGCAGTCGATCGCCGCGAGCGTGGCCAAACGTGTCGTTCACGATCTTGAAGTTGTCCAAGTCGATGTAGAGCACGGCGATCGATGTGCCGGGCTTGCGCCCGAGTCTCGCGATCGCATGGTCCACGCGGTCGAAGAACAGGCTTCGGTTGGCGAGCCCGGTGAGCGGGTCGTGCAGGGAGCGCTCACGAAGATCGTGGTACAGACGCCCGTTCTCGATCGCCATTGCCGCCTCGAACGCGAGGGCCCGGGCCAGCGCGAGTCGACGCTCGTCGATCGTGCGAAATTGGCTCGACGTCAATTCCGCGACGCCGACCGGATCTGAATGCGCGACGAGCGGAAGCAAGAGCATGACGGTGCGGCCGAGAGCGGTCAGATGAGCTCGCTCACTCGGATCCGCGTGCTCGTTGACGACGTCCACGGTCATATGGACGCGCTCATCTATGACGCGTTGGAGCATGGGCCGCTGCATCAGCGCCTCCCCGTCGGTCTCGAGCGAGCGGTCCACGGGATGAGAGCCGAACGGCGATAGGCGGCCCGTGTTTGAGGCACGTGCGTAGATCACGCAGTCGTCCATGCCGGTCGCCTCGGTGAGATGACGCGCGACAAGATCACCCAGAACTCCCGGTTCCGTCGATTCGGCCAGGTCGGATGAAAGACTTAAGAGCCGGCTGAACTCGCGACTCGAAGCCCTCAGCCTCTCAGACGATTGATAGAGAAGGAAGAGCACCAACCCGGAGACCACCGCGAAGCCAAAGAGTCGAGTCACTGTGGCGCCGCCGGCCAACGGCACCGGATCGGGTAGCAGGCTGGCCGCGGCCGTGGCGATGCTGGCCGCCCAGGCGACGATGAGCAGCCGACGAAGTGACTTGACCTCCAAATACGGCACCGCGGCGATGATGGGAATGAGGAGACCCATCGCGGCGATGAGCGCGCCGGACGGCGAGACGATCGTCGTGCCGAAGATGAGGGCCGCGGTGACGAGCGCCATCACTGTCACCGCCGACTCGACGCGACCACTCGCGAGGATGCGGCGGGGCCAGGCTTGAAGCAGCGCGGCGAATGCGCCGAGCATGATCACGACCACCCAGGTGCGCCACTCGTGATTCGAGACACCCTGCGACGCGACAAGAACTCCCGTCACGACCCCAGCGGCGGTCAGGAGATCGAGGGACAGCCTGACCTGGTGCCGCTGGGTCGCTTCATCCGGGGTGACAGGCGCTCGCCTCACGTGTGAGCGATGGTAGGAGCCGTGTCGACCGTGGCGGTCGGTAATTCGAACTTGCTACGCGGCGGTCGTTGCGGGATCCGAAGGTCGGCGCGACAGCGGCTTCCACACCGCCCCGGGATCGGACAGAAGGTCACGCATGCGCGCCGCGAGCTCGGTGTTCACGCTGGCGCCGCGCTCCGCGACGAGCGGCGAGCCGAACGCGATGCGCGCCGTGACGGGGCGGCATCGCGGGTCGATCATCTGAAGCAGCGTCGCGACGCGCTGGCGGTCGCGCGGCGCTCGGCGGATGCGCGTCAGTGGATGAGCGAAGGCGCGCGCCGACAGAACGCCGGTGACCGCCGCCGGCACGATCTGCGCGTCCGGCGCGAGTCGAGCGATGAGACCGACGCTGTCGGACCATGACCGGAGCGCGCTCTCGAAGCCGAGCACGGCCGGATCCGGCTCGAGGCCGCCTGCAGGGAAGAGCAGCACGACGCTGCCCTGACGCAGGTCCCGACTGACCCTTCGGATCCAACCGAGCTGCGTCCTCGAGGCATCGAGGAAGAGGAGCCGCGGACCGAGTCCCCGCAGCGCGTGCAGGAATGGATAGTCCGCGGCGACGATACGGAGGTCGGGTCGGTCCAGCGCCGCGATCAGGGCGACCGCGTCGGTCAGGCCAGGATGATTCGCGACAAGGAGGATCGGACCGCCTCGCGGGACGCGATCGAGACCCGTGACCTCGACCGCCGCCGAGAAGTGATCCAGTGTCCACCGCGCCGCATCGGGAAGCGCGCGCGAGGCGAAGACCTCGTCGCACGCCGCGAACTCGCGGGCGATGCCGCGCGCCGCGGGACGGAGCAGCACGCGTGCGAACGCACCACCGGGTCGGCCACGCTCCCATCCGAGCGACTCCGCTCCCTCGCGGGCGAGGATGCCAGTGAGCACCTCGATCTGATTCACAGGATGCCGAGCACCCTGCGCGCGACGTGCCGTAGTGAGGGCTTCGCCGCGGGGCTCGCTGTGCGCGCGCCGCGCTCGAGCGCGCGGATCGCCGTGCGCGTGTCGAGATCGTCGTCGAGCGCCGCGAGCACCTCGCGAGTCGCGAGATCGCGACCCGGCGGGCCGACCGGACCGCGGCCGAGAGCTTCCGCCAGCGCCGCGGCGCGCTCGCGCGCATGGACGAGCTCCGAGTCGTCGTGATCGAACGGACGGCGGTAGTGGCTGTCGAGGAGATACAACCGCAAGGCCTGCCGGGTCGTCGTTTCGAGCGCGGTCCGCACGAACACCATGTTGCCGAGCGACTTCGACATCTTCTCGGCCCCGAGCCGCACCGGACCGGTGTGCATCCACCAGCCGACGAAAGGCCGCTCGCCCGTCGCGCACTCGGACTGCGCGATCTCGTTCTCGTGGTGCGGGTAGATGAGATCGCTGCCGCCGCCGTGGATGTCGACGCGAGGTCCGAGGTGGCGCAGCGACATCGCGGAACATTCGATGTGCCAGCCCGGACGGCCTCGGCCATACCGGCTCGGCCACGTTGGACCGCCCGGCACGCGTCGCCACAGCGCGAAGTCGACCGGGTGACGGCGCTGCGGGTCGTCGAGCGCGGCGTCGTCCTGCGCGGCGAGGACCCGGCGCATGCGCGACACGGAGAAGCGCGACAGCTCGCCGTAGTGGCGGTCACGGGACGAGTCGAAGTACACGCCTCCCGTGATGTCGTACGCGCAGCCCTTCTCGAAAAGCACCTCGACCATCCGCCGCATCGACGGGATCTCGCGCGTCGCGTGCGGCATCACGTCGGGCCTTCGCCAGCCCAGGCGACGCATGTCCACCAGGAACGCGCGCTCCTCGCGGCGTCCGAGATCGCGCCAGCTCACGCCGTCGCGCGCTGCGCGCTGCAAGATCGATTCGTCGACGTCGGTCACGTTCTGCGCGTAACGAACGGCCTTGCCGCCGGCCTCGAGATGGCGAACGAGGACGTCGAATGCGAGGAATGTCCGCGCGTGGCCAAGGTGCGTCGTGTCATATGGCGTGACACCGCAGACATAGAGCGTGATGGGGTTCGAGCGCGGACGGAACGGGACGACCGCGCGTCGGCGCGTGTCGTACAGACGGAGCACTGACCGCTGACGATATCCTCGCGACGAATGCCGCGCTTCTCCATGCCGGACAGCGAGATGACGATCGCCACGATCGAGCGCGTCGCGTCCGCGCCGACCGCGCCCTACCACGAGTTCCACGCGCTTCGCGCGATCCGCCGCGAGCTCGAGCGGAACGGCCTCACGGTCCACGAGGATGCGTACGGACAACTGTCGGCGCGTGTCGCGCGCGGCGCCGCGAAGCGGTCGCTCGCGCTCGTCGCTCACACCGATCATCCGGCTTTCGAGGTGACCGAGGCGCATGGCGGCGAGGGCCGCGCACGCATCCTCGGCGGGCTCTATCCGGAGTTCTTCGCGGCACCCGTTCCGGTGCTCGTGTACGACGACGACACCGATGGGCGGTCTCTTGCGGCGACGCTCGACGGCTACGTCTCCGCCCCGGACGCCGTCCACAATTCGCCCGGACATTGCCGGATCCGCGCCGAGGGCGAGCTGCGCGCCGGCCAGTTCGCGGTCATGGATCTGGTCCCCTTCGCGGCGAACGGCGACGAGCTGCGGCTGCGCGCCGCCGACGACCTCGCGCTGTGCGCCGTCGTCGTGCTGGTCCTCGCGGCGCTGCGCGATGACGTGAGGCCGCACGACGTGCACGCGGTATTCACGCGCGGTGAGGAGTCCGGCCTCTACGGCGCCCGACTCGTCGCGGAAGACGGCCTCCTGCCACGCGACGTGGTCGTGGTGTCGCTCGAGGCGAGTCGCGCGCTCGCCCACGCAGCGCCGGGGCGCGGCGTCGTCGTTCGCGCCGGGGACGTGTACAACACGTTCGATAACGACGCGGAGCGCTTCCTGCGTGTCGCGCGCGAAGAGCTCACTGCCGCCGGCGTCGCGACGCAGCGCGCGCTGCTGACCGGTGGCACCTGCGAATCGTCGGCGTTCGTGCGACTCGGTTGGACCACGACCGCCGTCGCTGTCCCCAACGTGAACTATCACAACCAAGGCGAGCAGACGCACAACTTCACGCCGGAGATCGTTCGCCTGTCGGACCTCCGGAGCGCCGTCGCCTTGCTCGTCGAGGCGGCCGCCGCGGCCGGCGTCGACGCGGAGGAATCATGGTGGCCCGACGTGAAGGTGGTCCCGCGCCAGATCCGCGATCTGTTGCGGATCCGTCACTGAGGCACGGTCGCACCGCCGCTCCCGAAAAGTGTCTGGCCCGGCCGGCCGAACCCAGGTGTGGGTGCGTAACCAATACGCCGACCACTACGCCAGTCGCCTCTTGACGCGGCATCCATGACCGGGTGTAGAACAGTGGTGTTCCGCGGAACGGAGCAGAAAAGGGCTAAGCACCAACGTCACTGGAGGTGTCATGGTCCGGCTGCACAAAGTGTTCGGAGTCCTTCAAGTCGATCGATGACGCCCCCGACGGAAGGGGGCCACACCGTTCGAGCGCTCCCGAGCGGTTTTGATGTCGGAGCACCTGATCACACCTTTGTGCGATCGCCCACATCTTGGCCGGAAGTGAGGCCTGTAGCTCGGGTGCGCGAAGGCATCCAAACGCGAACACAAGACGACCCCCGGACGCGGGGGTCGTCTTTTTGTACCCTCCGAACAGATGGAGAACGCCGGGGAGCTCGCGTGGTTTCGGGGCGAGATCCTCCGTTCCATCCTCCATCCGTTCGATTTCGCCGGGTCGCTCGCGCGCGAGCACTACGGCCTCGCCGGGGTTCTCGTCGCCGTTCTCGCCGGGGTCGCGCTATCTCTGTCGATCGACGCGATGATCCTGGCCTCGAAGCAGTTCTCCACTCTCGATTTCCTGCCTCAGGTCCTCGTCGACTCGGTGTTCCTGGGCGTCCGCCTCGCGGTCACGGTCGCGGGCGTCGCGACGGTCGGGTACTGGGCCGCGCGGCTCCTGCGCGGGCACGTTCTCACGCTCGACCAGGCCTTCACCGCGTTCAGCTTCGCCCTCTCGCCACTCCTCCTCGCGCCGACCGGCGCCGTGCTCGTGACGCTCGCGCCGGATCTGCTCCCGATCGCAGGCGCGGTCGCGGCCTTCGCGGTCGCCCGTGCGATCGCGGGCGTCGCGATCAACCTACGCGCGCTGTTGCCGCCGGCGCTTGCCGCCGTGCTGTTCGTCGTCATGGTCGGGACAAGCGTTCTCGTCATGCCGGACCAGCTCTCGCGCATCCGGTTCGCCGCGTACGCCGTGGTGCCGCAGGTCGTCGGCGACTTCAGCGCGGCACCCATGACCGGCACCGTATTCGAGGCCGTCGACTTCACGATCACGCTGCCGGCGGGCTGGAAGAACGTGACCAGCGGCGTCCCGGGCGAAGCCGCGCGCTATGCCTCTGACCTCGCGGACCTCCGCGTGGCGCGGGCGGGCGGCGTTCCGCTGGCCACGGCGGACACGTACGCGGACGCGGCTTCGATCGTGGAGCGACAGGGTCTGGACAACGGCTTTCGCGAGCGGTCCGTGGTGCGCATCAACGGCGTGGTCGCGGTCGATGACCGGTACGGGGGCACGTACCAGGGGCGGCACGTCGTCTACCGGCAATTCACCGCGGTACCAAGGACGCGGGGTCTCGCGCTGATCTTCCACTACGTCGATCCGGCCGATGAGCAGGCCGTCTTGGCCGAAGCCGCGTCAATCGCGGCGACGTGGCGGATCCGTGAGGCGCCGCACTAGACCCCGGCGCTCCACCGCCACCGGGATCTCGCGCACGAAATCGTCCTCGAAAATGCGGAACGCGCGCACCTCTGGCTCACCGGTGCGGAGCGACACGAGGACGTAGAGCGCGTCGGGGTAGTGAGCCTCGGCGCGGTCGGTCGGCGAGGGATACGGCTGGCTCACCGGATGGCTGTGATAGATGCCGATCAGCTCCTCGCCCGCGGAGTCGATCGAGCGGAACGCCTTCAGCTGCTCGCGCGGATCGATGACGTATCGCGTCGTCGGAGTGGGATGCACGTTCACGCATCGGATCACGCGCGAGACCCCACCGTCGCGCCCGGCGAGAAGGCCACAGGCCTCGCGCGGTGCTTCGTCCCGCACGTGCGCGACGATCTCATCGCGGAGCGCTGGTCGGAGGCGCAGCGCGTCGGCTATGCGACGCCGCCCGCCATCGCCGGGATGACCATGACCTCGCTGCCGTCGGGCACGGCCGCGCCGGTGCCGCCCTTCGCGCGTGCGTCGTCGTCGCCGATGTAGACGTTCACGTAGGTGCGGATCGCGCCGCTCTCGTCGAGGACGCGCGACCGGAAGCCCGGGTGGCGCCGCTCGATGTCGGAGATGACGTCCGCCAGCGTCCCGGCGCGCGCCTGGAGCCTGGTCTGCCCACCGGTCGCGTCGCGCAGCGCACCCGGCAGACGCACGGTCACGGCCACGCTGTCACTCCCATAGGGGCGTACTCATATAGCGCTCTCCCCCATCTGCGATCAACACGACGAGACGGCCCGGTTGTTCCCTCGCGACCGCCGCGGCCGCTGCGACGGCGGCGCCACCGGAAACGCCGCTGAAGATCCCTTCCTCGCGCGCGAGCCGCTTCGTCATCGCGATCGCGTCGTCGGTCGCGATCACGCGGTGCTCGTCCGCGACGCGCTCGTCCCAGATCGCCGGACGCAGCGCCGTCGGCATGTGCTTCCAGCCTTCGATGCCGTGGAGCGCGTCGTCGGGCTGCACGGCCACGATCCGCACGCCGCGCGGCCGCAGCGCGGCCGACACGCCGACGATGGTCCCCGACGTACCGACACCGGCGACGAAATGCGTGACGCGGCCGTCGGTCTGCGACCAGATCTCGGGCCCCGTGGTGAGCTCGTGCGCGCGCGGATTCGCAGGGTTCGAGTACTGATCGACGTACACCGACTTCGCGGTCGTCGCCGCGAGACGCCGCGCCTCGCGGATCGCGCCGTCGGTGCCGTCGAGCGGATCGGTGAGAACGAGCTCCGCGCCGAACGCGCGGATGACGCGTTTGCGCTCCGTCGAGACCTTGTCCGGCATGACGAGACGCGCCCGGTGGCCGCGGACCGCGCAGACCATCGCGAGCGCGATGCCAGTGTTGCCGCTCGTCGCATCGAGCACGACGGCGTCGTCGCGGAGGCGTCCCTCCTCCTCCGCTGCGATGACCATCCACAGACCAGGGCGGTCTTTCACGCTGCCACCCGGATTCGCCGACTCGATCTTCGCCCACAGCTCGCCGCGCAGGCCGGCGCCGATCCGGCGCAGCGGCACGAGCGGTGTATCGCCGATGCGCGCGAGGATCGTCCCGCGCACGCGCTCGCGCACGAGGTCGGCGGTGAGGGTCATGCCTGAAAGGCTAGGCGGAGCCGCGCGACGTTATGTGCGAGCTGTCTCCAGCGCGCGCCGCGCGAGCCGCAGCGCCTCTTCGCTGTCGCCGGTGGACTCGGCCGAGTGCGACCAGCGGTCGAAGATCACGCGGAGCAGATGCGGCGCGCGCTCTTCCGCGAGCTGACGCGCTTCCTGGAAGGAGCGGCGCGCCGCGGCGGAGTTGGCGTTCATGCGGAGCTCGCCGAGGAGCACGAGGAGTCGGACCTGCGCATCGGGCTGGTCGACTTTGCGGGCGAACTTGAGCGCTTCCTGCGCGACGTCCAGCGCCTGCTTCGGATCGGTCTTCGCCGCGACCTCCGCCTCTGAGGCCTTGATCGACGCGAGCGTGCCATCGCGCTGTGTCTCGATGGCGAGTGCCGCGGCGCGCGTCAGGCATTCGCGGGCGCGCTCACGGTTTCCGTACTCGGCGTACAGGAGCGCAGCGTTGTCGAGCGTGCAGGCCACCTGATCGAACAACCCGAGCTCCTCGAAGATCTGGAGGCTCTTCTGGTTGTACAAGATCGCGGCTTCGAGATCGCCTTGGTCTTGATGCGTCTTCGCCATTCCGGCGTACAGGTTGCCGAGCGCGGGCCGATCGGCGAACTTGTCGGCCAACGTGATCGCGCGCTCGTAGGCCGCAAGGGCCTGCTTGGGTTGCCTCATGTTGGTCAAGACGAGCGCAAGGTCGACCAGCCGGCGGAAATGGAATGCCGGGTCGTTGGGGACGCCGTTGTCGCACGACGCGACGATTTCGCGCAGCAGCCGTAGCGCTTCCTCGTATGCATAGGTGCGCGAGTAAGCGCTGGCGAGCACCGCACTCACGCGAATCTGCTCCTCCGCATCTTCGAGGAGGTCCGCCATCCGTTGTGCTCGCTCGATCAACGGGAAGGCTTGCTTCGGCTGTCCGGTCTGGTTGTAAGCCGCCGCGAGATAGCGAAGCCGGATGAGCTGGTCGGACGCGCCCAGCCCCTCTTCGAGAGCTTCGAGGATCGGGATCGCATCCGCCGCACGCTGCTGCTCGATGTAACGGCGAGCCTCGAGCAGCTCGTATTGGGGTGTTGCCGGCGCCGCGACTCCGCCCAACAGATCGGCTGGCTTCACGCCGAGGACACCGGCGATGTGCTCGAGCGCCTTCATCGAAGCGCGCGTACGGCCCGATTCGAGCATCGAGATATAGGCCTTGGTGTAGTTCGGCTCCGCGACCTGCGCTTGGGTCATTCCCTTGGCGGTCCGCAGTGAGCGGATACGCGCGCCAACATCGGCCACCATCGGGGAACGGACTGCGGGCATGGCTCGGCACTTTACGTCGCGGCAAGGGTCCGGTCAACCCAGGCTTTACCGAGCAGATTCGGACCGAGACCGGGGCGTTGCCGGTCAGGGGTCCGCGCGGGCCCAGGTGCCCGCATGTCTCGGTCGGCCGAAATGCCCTCTGGCTACGGCCGCTGGTCACTCAAGTTCCTAGCAGAAACCGCCATTGCCTGACGGGTCGCACGCGTTGGCCGTCCCTGCCGCGATGTTCGTCGAGAACGCGAGTCCGAGAGCAACAACGATTGCGAGGATGAGACGACGGAACGACATGAGTGGGTCCTCCCGACCCCACCGGCGAATTTGTCGCTGGGCCCGTCGGGGCGACTATCGCGGCGTGGCGGTCGGAAGTAAAGGAGGGTTTGCCCTAAACCGAATCGGGATTCGAAGCCGGGCCAACGGGTCAGTCGGCGGGTGACGCGACGGACGCCGGCTCGGATCGCGACCCACCACCGGCCACGGCGTTGAGCGCCACGGCGACGACCACGAGTGCCGCGCCGGCGACCATGCGCCAGGTGATGTTCTCGCCGAGCGCAAGCGCCCCGATGAGCAGCGCCTGCGCGGGGATGACGACCTGCGCGAGCGTCATCGTCGTCGGTCGCAGCCGGCGTGTGAGCCACATCTGCAGCACGAGCCCGACGCACGATCCGAAGACGACGAGGTACCCGAACGCGAGCGCGGCGCCGACGCTCCAAGTCGCCGCCTGACCCGCCTGCGCCGCGGCGAATGGCAGCAGGAACACGGATCCGGCGGTCGTGCCGATCGCGACGAGCGGTAGCGGTGAGCCCTGGCGCAGCTCGCGCGCCTGGAGGATCGAGCCGACCGCCCACGTGATGGGCATGACGGCGAGCAGCACGCTGGCCGTGAGAGCTTCCGGTCGGCCGCTCGTATCGGGCGCGCCGACGAGGACTCCGATACCTGCGAGCCCGAGGATCAGACCGGCGACCTTCGTCGGCGAGAGCCGGTCGCCACGTATCAGGTAATGCGCGAGCAGCGCGGTCCAGATCGGTGACGACGCGCCGAAGACGGAGACGAGTCCGCTCGGCACGTACTGCTCCGACCAGAAGATGATCGCCCAGCTCGATCCGGTGTTGACGATCCCGACGACGATCGCGGAAACGATGACGCGGCGATCGCGCGGGAACGGATGGCGCAGCGCGAGCGACAGCCCGATGAGCACGGTCGACACGGCGACGGCACGCTCGAACGCGAAGACGAACGGGGGCACGGCCTCGACGCCGACCTTGATCGCGGCCCAGGTCGAGCCCCAGAGCGCGATGAGCAAGATGTAGCCGGCGCTGACGGCGAATGGGGGCATCGCCGCGATGATGGGCCATATGCTCGAACCGTGATCCGAGCCTTCGTGTTCGCGCTGATCTGCGCGCTCGTGATCTCGTCGTGCGCTGCCGATCGTCTCCTCGGCACTGAGCTCGAGAAGAACATGGCGCCCGATTTCACGCTCACCGACGGCGTGAGCGGCAAGAGCCTCACGCTGTCGTCGCTGCGGAGGAGCACCGTCGCGCTCACGTTCCTGTACACGCGCTGTCCCGACGTGTGTCCACTCACCGCGGGCCAGTTCCGAGCCGCGCAGCGGGCGCTTGCCGCCGACGCATCGAAGGTGGAATTCGTCGCGGTCTCGGTCGACCCCGAGGGAGACACGCCGGCAGCGGTGCGTGAGTTCTCGAGCCTGCACGACCTCAGCGATCGCTGGCATTACCTCATCGGGCCGCGCGCGCAGCTCGAGGCGGTGTGGGCGCTCTATGGCATCGGCTCGTTCGCTTCATCCGGAGCGCGCGCGGTAGACCACAACGACGCGATCTATCTCATCGACGCCCGCGGGCGCGAGCGGGCGATCGTGCACTCGAGCGATCCGACGAACTGGCTGCTCGACGATCTGCGCGCGCTCATCAGGGAGAGCTCGGACTAGCTCTCACCCAATGATGTAAGACCGCAGCTACCGCTGCGCCTGTACGGTGAATGGCAGACGGCTTCGCCGTCAGCCAACGATGTAAATGATCGTGAACAGGCCGATCCAGACGACGTCGACGAAGTGCCAGTAGATCGATGCGGCTTCGACGGCGAGGTGCCGCTGCGCGCTGAACTGGCCTTTGACCGTGCGGAAGAGCACGAGCGAGTTCATGAGGATGCCGCCGGTCACGTGCGCGCCGTGGAAGCCGGTCAGCGTGAAGAAGACCGCGGCGAAGATCCCGTTGTCGGGTAGGAACCCGAGGCGCGTGTATTCGTAGAGCTGACCGCTGATGAACCAGATGCCGAGGATGACGGTGGGGATCAGCCAGTTGCGAAGACCGCGGCGATCGCCCTTCTTGATCGCGTTGACGGCGAGCTGCATGGTGACGCTCGACGCGAGCAGCGCGATCGTGTTGATGGCGACGAGCGGCACGGTCAGGCCGAAGATGGCCGTGGTGGAGTTCCAGTGCGGCTTGTCGCACTCCTCGGCGCAGCGCTGGAAGATCGGCTGCCAATCGGGGATGCGCGCGCGCAGGAAGAAGTACGTCGTGAAGAGCGCGAAGAAGAACATCGCCTCGGTCGAGACGAAGAGGATGCACGCCCACATGCCGTGGGAGAAGCGGCCGGGCTGCGCCTCGAGGCCGGTGTCATTGGTCGGAAGGCGGTCGCCGGGGCGCTCGCGACGCCCGCGGACGATCGGCCGTTCCTCGATACGCGAGCTCATGGGCTAGTGCCCGCCGTGCCCGGTGGGGTCGCCCGCCGCGACATAGGCGCGCGCGTCATCGATGAGCCAGGTCGCGACGCCGATAACGAGGATCACGGCGCCGACGACGATGAGGACGAGGCCGAAGAGGACGCCAAACGCGAGGATCGTGACACCGAGACCGATGATCGCGGGCGACATGCTCGGCGCCGGCGAATGCGGCTCGTGTTCGGCCGCAGCCGTGGTCTCATGGTGTCCGGACACGCGCGCCAGTGTATGAGGGCGATTGGCGCGTGTCGAAACGACGCCCTAATCTTTGTCGCGATGTTCTCGGTCCGCATTCGCGTGGCGCTCGGCGTGATCACCGCACTCGTCATCGCGCTTCTCTCATCCACCGCCGCGCTCGCCGATGGCCCGTGGCCGAACGATCCGCAGGGCCCGCAGGCGAAGGCGGTCGCCGATCTCTACTGGATCATGTTCGTCGCGGCGGTCGTGGTGCTCGCGATCGTGGACGGCGGGATCATCTACGCCGGGATCAAGTTCCGCGAACGCCCCGGGCACGTCGCGAAACAGTTCCACGGCAACAACTTCCTCGAGCTCACGTGGACGGTCGTCCCCACGATCATGGTCGTGAGCTTCTCGGTGCTCTCATGGCAGAAGCTCGACTTCATCAACAACACGCGCGGCGGCGACGTGGGCATGGTGATCCAGGCGCAGGGTCAGCAGTGGCAGTGGACCTTCAGCTACCCGCAGGAAGACCGGTTCAAGCTGCTCGATGGGAGCTACCTGAAGACCTCCGAGGAGCTCCACATCACGGTCGGGACCAAGGTGCGCGTCGAGCTGTCAGCGAAGGATGTGATCCACTCGTTCTGGGTGCCGTCGATCGGGGGCAAGAAGGACGCGGTCCCCGGTCGCGCTACGGAACTCTGGATCCAGGCCGACAAACCCGGCACCTATAAGGGTCAGTGCCTCGAGTTCTGCGGCGACGGCCACGCCGACATGCTCATCACGCTTGTCGCGCACCCCGTGAGCGACTACGACGCCTGGGTGGTCGCGGCCGTGAAAGACGCGAACCGTGCGATCGATCCGTTGACCAAAGTGGGCCGCGATACGTTCCTCTCGCTCGCCTGCGTCGGCTGCCACACCGTCAAAGGCACCACGGCCGGAGGCAAGATCGGACCCGAGCTGACGCACGTCGCGAGCCAGAAGAGCATCGCTGGCGGCGTTCTTTCACCGGTGAACGAGGAGAATCTCACGCGCTGGATCAAAGACCCGCCGGCCGTGAAGCCCGGGACGAAGATGCCGAACTACAACCTGTCGGACCAGCAGGTGCACGACATCGTGCAGTGGCTGCTGACGCTGAAATAGCCTCGCTATTGGACCGTTAGCGCCGCTCGCATCCCCAGCTGATAGTGGCCGGCGATGTTGCAGATGACCACGTACTTCCCCGCCGCGAGATCCGCGGTCACCACCGACACCTTACCCACCGGAAGGCTCTTCACCTGCTTCACCAGCCCGTCCTCTTTCGCCTTCGCGTCGCCGGTCGTCGGCAGCTGATCGAAGGCGAGGTCGGTCTTGATGAGCTCGAACGAATGCTCCATGCCACCCTCGTTCTTGATCCCGAACCGCACGGTCCCGGCCTTCACGGTGGCGGTGCTCAGCAGCACCCGGTAGTCCTGCATGTGGACCGCGACGTCGACGTCCGCGGGGATGTTCTCGGCCGCGGGCGCGCACGCCGCGGCGGTCAGGGCGAGGCCCAGGAGCAGACCGAGAGAAAATCTCACGAACGCAGCGTACCGCGCTCGCGACGACGCTGCGTCTCCTCCTCGTGCGCGAGCCAGCGAAAGAAGGCGAGCGACACGCCGAGCAGGAAGACCGCGTCGCCGATGACCCACATGAGCGCTCCGCCGATCCGCTGATCGGCCAGCGCGTCGAGGCCGTACTGCGCCGCACGATCGGCGTAGTGCGGATAGAGCAGACGCGTCGAGAACGAAAGGATGCCGCCGAGCAGCGTGTTCTGCGCCGCGCCGGCGAGCAGCAGATAGATGATCCGTGCGGCGTAGGGCAGCGTCCCGCGGAACGGCACCGGATCGATCACGACGCTCCAGAACAGCAGTGCCGCGCCGAAGAAGTGCGCGTGCTCGAGCACGTGGATCCGCGCGTCCTCGACCGCGGCGTCGTAGAGCGAGGGCCAGTGCCAGAGATAGACGCCGCCGACGAACAGCAGGACCGCGACGAGCGGATGGCGCAGGACGTGAAGGACAGTGCGCACCGGTCCACTCCGCGCGAGCGGGCGCACCACACGCGCGCGCACCCAGTCCGGCAGACCCACGAGCAGGGGCCGCACCGGCTCGCCGATGAAGAGGAGCGGCGGCGCGATCGTCGTGAGGAGCACGTGCTGAAGCATGTGGACGCTGAAGAGATCGGCCGCAAGGACCTCGAGCGCCGGCACCAGCGCGATGAGCAGCGTCACGATCCCGAGGAAGAAGACACTCGTGCGCCACGCCGGCCACCGCCGCCGCCTCATCCTCCGCACGCCGCGCGCATAAGCCGCCGCGGCGAGGACGGCGATGACGACGGCTAGAGCTTCAATGACGTGTCCACCATGATCGCGACGAACAGCAACGCGAGATAGAGGAGCGAGTACACGTAGAGGCCGCGCGCGATCACGCGCCGGCGTGATGCGGCCGCGCGCAAGAGACGCACGGACCATCCGACGAACACGAGCCCGAGACCGACCGCGGCGACAAGATAGAGCGGCCCGAGCCCGCCGCCGAGGAAGAGCAACAGTGAGAGCGGCACGAGCGAGAGCGCGTAGGTGAAGATGCCCCAGGCCGTCGCCTCCTCGCCGCGGACCACGGGAAGCATCGGGATGCCGGCGCGCTTGTAGTCGTCGCTGATGAGGAGCGCGAGCGCCCAGAAGTGCGCGGGCGTCCAGAAGAAGATGATCGCGAAGAGGAGCCACGCCGAAAGGTCCAGCGAGCCGGTGACGGCCGCCCAGCCGACGAGCGGCGGGATCGCGCCGGCGGCGCCGCCGATCACGATGTTCTGGACGGTGGAGCGCTTGAGCCACAGCGTGTAGATGAGGATGTAGAAGACCGTGCCACAGGTCGCGAGCACGGCCGCGAGCACGTTCGCGAACAGCGCGAGGACCGCGAAGGCAATGATGTTGAGAATGATCCCGAGGCCGATCGCCCATGCGTCGGGCACGCGGTGCGCCGGCAGCGGCCTCCGGCGCGTGCGCCGCATGAGCTCGTCGATGTCGCGGTCGAAGTAATGGTTCAGCGCGGACGCGCCGCCGCTCGCGGCCGCCCCGCCCACGATCGTCGCCACCAGCAGCGAGAACGGTGGCACGCCGCGCGCCGCGAGGAACATCGCGCCGATCGCGGTGAGGAGCAGCAAGGACATGATCGCGGGCTTCGTGAGCGCGACCATGTCCGATACCAGCTCGCGTGACGGCAGCGCCGGCCGCCACGCCACCGCGGTGAGCGCGACGGTCAGGCACCAGACGAGGGACGCGAGCGCGGGATGCGCGCCGAGCGCCCACGGTGAGAAGCCCGAGAGCGGATTCGCCGCGCCGACGGCGATCTGCGCGACGAACGCGACCGCGGTGCTCAGCGCGAGCGCGCCCAGTCCGCGTGCCTCGCGCCGATGGCGCCAGGCCTGCCAGCACGCCGCGAGAAGCACAACGCCGACCACGGCGGCGACCCACCGGTGCGCCATGTGGATCCCGGGCGCGCCGAACGTCGGGAACGCGCCGTCGTCGCAGAACGGCCACGTCGTACACGCGGTGCTCGCATCTGCGCCGCGGACGTACGCGCCGGTGAGCATGAGGACGAACGTGCCGACGGCGGCGGCGAGGAGCAGCGCGGTCCACGGCGCGGCCCGGCTGGTGATCAGCGGACAACGTATCTCGACCGCGAGCACGGTGAGCACCGCGAGGAGGACCTCCGCGTTCGCGAGATGCGCCGTAACCCACGTGCTCGGCAGCTCGAGCAGAACGACGACGCCGCCCAGGACCGCCTGCAGGACGTAGAGGACGCCGGCGGCGACGACGAGCGTGAGCACGCGGCGCTGGGCGCGATGCGACACGATCGTTATGGCGACGAGGGCCGCGAGACTCAGACCGCCGGCGACGCCGAGGAAGCGGTGGAACCACTCGATGCGGGTCGCGGTGTCCAGGCCGGGGAGGAACTGTCCGTGGCAGAGCGGCCAGTCGGGACAGCCGAGACCCGAACCGCTCACGCGCACGACGCCTCCCCAGACGACGACGAGGAATGACAACGCGAGCGTGACGTACACGAGGAGGCGGTAGCGCGGGCCGAAGCTCATGCCGACTTGCACGACGTGCTCCCTAGTGGGGCACGTCTTCCTTCAAAGGACGTGCGCTGTGCACGACCGGGATGCGCGCGAAGTTGTAGGGCGGCGGCGGCGAGCTCGTCGCCCACTCGAGCGTGTCGCCCTCCCACGGGTCGTCGTCAGCGATCTTCCCGCCCTTCATCACGATGCTGCTGATGAAGTTGAAGATGAAGATCATGACCGACAGCGCGATGAGGTAGACGCCGATCGTCGCGATGAGGTTCAGCAGCCCCCACTCGGGCGATTGGACGTAGTGATAGGTCCGGCGGGGCATGCCTTCGATGCCAAGCTGGTGCATCGGATAGAAGGCGAGGTTGAATCCGAGGAAGAAGATGAGGAACTGGATCGTGCCGAGCTTCTCGCTCATCAGCCGGCCACTCATCTTCGGGATCCAGTAATACGCCGCGGCAAAGAAGCTGAAGAGCGCGCCGCCGACGAGAACATAGTGGATGTGCGCGACGACGTAGTACGTGTCGGAGAGTTGGATGTCCACCGGCACCGACGCGAGGAACACGCCGGAGATCCCACCGATCGTGAAGACCGCGAGGAAGCCGAGCGCGAAGAGCATCGCGGACTTGAAGCGCAGCGAGCCGCCCCACAGCGTGCCGACCCACGAGAACACCTTCACCCCGGTCGGCACGGCAATGAGCATCGTCGACGACATGAAGAAGACCTGCAGCACCGGGTCGATGCCGGCGACGAACATGTGGTGTACGAACACCCCGAACGAGAGGAAGCCGATCGCAACGGACGCGTACGCGATCATCTTGTAGCCGAAGATCGGCTTGCGCGAGAACACCGGGAGCACTTCGCTGATCACGCCGAAGCCGGGCAGGATCATGATGTAGACCTCGGGGTGGCCGAAGAACCAGAAGAGGTATTGCCAGAGCAGCGGGTCGGCGCCCTCACCGACCGAGAAGAAGTTGGTCCCGGCGATGCGATCGAAGAGCAGCAGCACGCCCGCGACCGTGAGGAACGGCATCGCGAGCACGAGCAGGAAGCTCGTCACGAGGACGCTCCACGCGAACAGGGTGATGCGATGGAAGGTCATGCCGGGCGCGCGCAGCGAGAAGATCGTCACGATCATGTTCAGCGCGCCGAAGATCGACGAGAAGCCGAGGACGGTCAGACCGATGATCCACAGGTCCTGACCAAGCTGCGGCGAGTAGAGCTTCGTCGAGAGCGGCACGTAGGACGTCCATCCCGCGGCCGGAGGACCGACGATGAAGCTCGAATACAGGAGCACTCCGCCCGACAGCAGCAGCCAGTACGAGAGCGCGTTGAGACGCGGGAACGCCATGTCGCGAGCACCGAGCTGCAACGGAATGATGTAGTTCGCGAATCCGGTCCACACCGGGACCACGAACAAGAACACCATCGTCGTTCCGTGCATCGTGAACGCGGCGTTGTACTGCTGCGCGGTGAGGATGTGCCCATCGGGTGTGGCGAGCTGCGTGCGCATCGCGAGCGCGAGCAGACCGCCTGACAGGAAGAAGAAGAACGTCGTGAAGAGGTAGAGCGCGCCGATCTTCTTGTGGTCGGTCGTGGTGATCCATTCGAGGATGCCGGTGTAACCGGGTCGCGCGACCGGGAAGGTCTGTTCGGCGGTGGCCATGCAAGTCCATTCCATCGCCCCACTGCGGGAGTGTCAAATTACGTGGAGTGACAACCTCTCGACTGCGCGGCGTCATCTTCGACATGGACGGCGTTCTCGTGCTCTCGGAGCCTTTCATCGCCGCGGCGGCGATGGCGATGTTCGCGGAGAAGGGCTTCACAGTCGGTGCCGAGGAGTTCCGGCCGTTCATCGGCGCCGGAGAAGACCGGTTCATCGGCGGTGTGGCCGCAGCGCGTCGTATCCCGATCGAGCCCGAGCGGGACAAGGCCCGCACGTATGCGATCTACCTCGAGAAGATCCGCGGCCACCTGCAGCCGCTCCCCGGCGTAAAGGAATTCGTGGAGCAATGCGCCGGGCGCGGTCTGAAGTTGGCCATTGCCTCGGGCTCGGACACGATCAAGGTCGAAGCGAACCTGCGCGAGATCGATCTCGCTCCGAGTCTTTTCGCCGCGATCGTGACGGGCAGCGAGGTGAAGCGGAAGAAACCAGCGCCGGACATCTTTCTCGAGGCCTGCGCTCGGCTTCGGCTCGAACCGGCGGAGTGCCTTGTGATCGAGGACGCGGTCAACGGCGTGCGCGCCGCGAAGGCCGCGGGCACGCGATGCCTCGCGCTCACAACGTCGTTCTCCCCCGAAGATCTCCGCGAGGCGGACTGGATCGCGCCTGACCTTGCGCACGTGCCGTCGGACGCGCTCGCCTGAACCGCGACGCCGATTGGTCAGCGCTCAGCGCGTGCGGATCAGCAGCAGCTTGTCCTGGCCCGACATCGCTCCCCACACTTCGCCCGGCCGTCCGAGAAGCTGACGGACCGCGGCGTTGGGCTGCGCGTGGGGATACGACGTGAACGTCTCTGCCCGCGGGTCGAACCGGACGATGGCGTTCGCGCCGAAGTCGGTGAGCCACACGATGTCCTGATCGTCGACGTACACGGCGTACGCCATCGGATTCGCCCCCGGGAGCTTCCACTCGCGCCAGGATGTGTAGCCACTTTCGGTCTGGAACTGCGCGACCTGACCGGCATTCCATTCGCTGACCCACACGTTGCTGCGGCTGTCGCACCACACGCGGCGCGCGCCCTGACCCTTCGTCGGCGGATCGGCCGGCGCCATCGTCGTCGAGGCGAGGTTGATCATGCCGATCTGGCTCGCGGCCAGCGAGGCGTAGTAGACGCTCCCGTTGGGGCAGGTGCTGATGCCGTACGGACCCGGGCCCCCGGTCGCGGACAGGACGGTCACGCGGCCCTCCTTGAGATAGCCGTAGTACCCGCTCTGCCCGGTGAACCACAGCGTCCCGTTCTTGTCGAACGTCGCCGTATTGAGATTGACGTTCGGTCCCGTCAGCGGATAGCGCGTCACCTCGTTCGTTCTCGCATCGACGCGCACGATCGCGTTGAGGCCGCCGTCGGTGATCCACGGGTTCCCATCGGGACCGGCGATCACGCCATGCGGCGCGGATCCCGGGCCGAGCTTCACCATGCGCGTCGCGCCGGTCTTCGGATCGAGGTAGCCGAGCTCGCCGGTGCGCTGCGCCGTGTACCAGACGCCGCCGTCGGTCGCGGGCGCGACGTCGTGCGGACCCTGACCGCGACCGACCGGGAACTCGACGAGCTTCACGGCGCTGATATCAGGCGTCGTCGTGGGCGAGCCCGCGGTCGCGGCCGAAGTTGATGACGGCGCTGTCGGAGCCGGCACCCGCGACGCCGAGGAGCGGTCGGGGCCAGACGGACCGCAGGCGGCGCCGAGGAGCGCGACCAGCACGAGGAGCCGCAGCGAGGTCACTTGTCGATGGATACGGTACGCAGGCGTAGCGAGTTCGACACGACGGTCACGGATGAGACCGCCATGGCGGCCGCGGCGAGCACCGGCGACAGCAGCCACCCGGTGAACGGATAGAGCGCGCCAGCCGCGAGCGGGATGAGCGCGACGTTGTAGAAGAACGCCCAGAACAGGTTCTGCCGGATCGTCCCGACGGTGCGACGTGCGAGGCGCAGCGCGCGCGGCACGCCGCGCGGATCGCCGCCGACGAGGACGATCTCCGCGGCGGCGATCGCGACGTCGGTGCCGCTCCCGATCGCGATGCCAAGATCCGCGCGCGCGAGCGCGGGCGCGTCGTTCACGCCGTCGCCGACCATCGCGACGCGGTGCCCCTGCTCCTGCAGCTCGGCGACGATCTGCGCCTTCGCCTCGGGCCACACCTCGGCGCGCACATCGTCGATGCCGAGCTTCTTCGCGATCGCCTCGACGGTCCGTCGTGTGTCGCCGGAGATGAGCAAGGTGCGCGCTCCGATCGCCCGGATCTCTCTGATCGCGTCGGCCGCCGCGGCCTTCGGCACATCCGCGGCCGCGAGGACCGCGCCGGGCTGTCCATCGATCGTCGCGACGAGCGTCGTCCGTCCCTCGGTCTGGTGGTGCGCGAGCATCCCGTCACCGAGGCCGGCGAAGCCGTGCGCGCGCGCGAGGGCGGCGTTGCCGATCCAGACGTCGTGGCCCAGGACCACGGCGTGCACGCCGCTGCCGGCGATCGCCTCGAACGTCGTCGGCTCGACGAGCTCGAGTCCCTTCGCGCGCGCGTGCTCGACGACCGCGGCGGCGAGCGGATGCTCCGAACGAAGCTCCGCGCTCGCGATGAGCCTTAGCGCTTCGTCCTCACCGATGTCCGCGCAGGTCACCCAATCCACGACCTCGGGCCGTCCGACGGTGAGCGTTCCGGTCTTGTCGAACGCGACGACGTCGATCTTCTGCGCCATCTCGAGCGCCTGCGCGCTCTTGATGAGGATCCCCCGCGTCGCGCCGCGGCCGGTGCCCACCATGATCGCCGTCGGAGTCGCGAGCCCGAGCGCGCAGGGGCAGGCGATGATCAGGACCGCGATGAACGCCGTCATCGCGTACGCAAAGTGGGGCTCGGGGCCGTAGATCCACCACGCGACCGCCGCGGCCGCGGCCACCGCGAACACGATCGGGACGAACACGGACGCGACGCGGTCGACCAGACGCTGGATCGGCGCCTTCGAGCCCTGCGCCTCCTCGACCAGACGGACGATCTGGGCGAGCGCGGTGTCGGCGCCGACGCGCGTCGCGCGGAAGCGCAGCGTGCCGCTGGCATTGATCGTCCCGCCGGCGACGTCGTCGCCCGCGCTCTTCTCGACGGGGATCGATTCGCCGGTGAGCATCGATTCGTCGACGGCGGACTCGCCGGCGATGACGAGACCGTCGGTCGCGATCGTCTCGCCCGGCCTCACGATGATGACGTCGCCGACCTGCAGCTCATCGATCGGGACGTCCTCCTCCCCTCCGCCGGGTCGCCGCACGCGCGCCGACCTCGCGCCGAGCGCGAGCAGCCCGCGGATCGCGTCTGAGGTGTGCGCGCGAGCGCGCGCCTCGAGGTATCGGCCGACGAGGACGAGCGCGACGATCGCGGACGCGGTCTCGTAGTAGAGGTACTGATGCGGCTCGAGACCCGCGTCCATGAAGATCTGCGGCAGGAACGTCGCGACGACCGAGATCCCGTACGCGGCGGTGGTGCCGACGACGATGAGCGTGTTCATGTTCGTCTGGCGATGCCGCGCCGCGCCCCAGGCGTTCACGTAGAACGGCGCCGCGGCCCAGAGCTGCACCGGCGTCGCCAGCGAGAACGCCAGGTACGCGCGCCACGGCGCGTCTTTGATCCCACCGATCACGAGATCGGCCATCGAAACGATCATCGTGAGCGACGCGAGAACGGCCGCGACGATCAGACGGCGACGGAGCGACACGAGCTGCTCTCGCCGCGCGGCGCGCTCGCGATCCTCGACCGCCGCGCGCTCCTTCTGATCGGCGCTCAGCGCCAGCGCGCCGTATCCCGCTCGCTCGACCGCGCGCACCAGCGCCGGAAAGTCCGCGCGCGTTGGATCGAGCTGCACGCTCGCGCGCTCGGTCGCGAGATTCACGTCGGCGCTCTTCACGCCGCTGACGCCGCGCAGCGCCGATTCGACGTTCGCGACGCAGGACGCGCAGGTCATCCCGGTGATGGCGAGGTCGCGCCGGTCAAGGCTCGCTACCCCCTCCCCTGGGGGGTGGGTGGTGATGGTCATATGACAAGTCTAAGGACGCGCATCGGCCGGTAGACCGCTAGAGCAACGCGCCGCAGCGTGGACAGCGTCCGGCCTGCTCGGAGGCGCTGGCGCCGCAGGAGCGGCACAGGAGCATCCCTGTGGCGTCCGTGTGGCTCGTGCGGCGGCTCTCGTGCTCGAAGGCGGCATCCCAGCGTCGGCGCGCCCGGATGTCGTCGTAGCCGCGGCCGCCACCGGCCAGGGTCCCCAGCAGGGCGACGCCGACCACAAGCACGCCGAACCAGATGAGGTCCATCAGCGTTCCCCGCCGCTCGCCCGGAGCGAGCGAGCGATGGCCCGGATGAGCTCGAGGTCGTTCAGGCCGGGATCCACGTCGCGCGCGTAGGGGCGGAGACGATCCGCGAGCTGCTTCGCGACACGCGCGCGGTGATCAGGCGCGAGCTTCGCTTCGCGCGCGACGAACTCCCGCACCAGGCGCTGCGCCTCACCCGGGAGGGCGCGCACGGCGACCTCCGCACCGGCGCCGAGCGGGGTGACCGTGCGGAGCGAGAAGTAGTCGAGCTGCGGTCGCGGCGCGCGTACCACGAAGGTCCCGGCGGCGAAGTCGCCGAGACGCTGCGAGCGTGACGACACGACGATCGCCAGCAGACCGAGGCCGTAGAAGCCCGGGAGGAAGTCGACGACGCGGACAAGGTTGCGGACGAGGATCGCGATGAAGCCGGCGGGCGCTCCGTCGTCGGCGATGACGCGAAGTCCGAAGATGCGCTTCCCGATCGTCTGCCCGTTGCCGAGCCATTCGAGGAGGATGAAGTAGCTCCACGCGATCGCGAACGTGAGCAGCGTCGCGATCCCGAAATAGGGGCCGACGGCCGAGAGACCGAACGCACCGGCGGCCAGCGTGAACAGGTAGAACGCGCCGCCGAAGATCAGCGTGGCGACCGTGAAGTCGACCAGCGCGGCGAACCCGCGGTTCCCGCCGCCGGCCAGGTCGTAGCGGAGGACGACGTGATCGGCGGTCTCAACTTCGAGCCGCCCGAGCGAGACGGCCATCCTCACATGGTACGTTCGCGCCGTGACGATCGACCGCTTCATCGAAGACCGCCGGGCGCGCTGGGCGAGGCTCGGCCAGCTCGTCAGCGCCGCGCGGGGCCGCGTCGAGCGCCTCAGCGCCGACGACGTCATCGATCTCGGCCGGCTCTACCGGGTGACCACCGGCGATCTCGCGATCGCGCGCCGCGACTTCGGGCGCGACGTCGCTACCGAGCGGCTGAACGATCTCGTCGCCGCGGCGCACGCGCTCGTGTACAGCGAGGCGCCGACGAGCGGGCGGCGGCTCCGGCGATTCGTGCTCGGCGAGCTGCCCGCCACGGTGCGCGCGAACCTACCGTGGACCGCCGCTTCCTTCGCGATCTTCATCGTGTTCGCGGCCGCCATGTTCGTCGTCGGCCTGCTGCTACCCGACGTCGCGGCGAACGCGCTCTCGGAGGAGACCCGCCAGCAGCTCGCGCAGCGGCAGCTCTGGACGGACATCCCGGAGGGCTTCCGGCCGATCGCCGGTCCGCTGATCATCGTGAACAACGTCCGCGTCGCGGTCGTGCTGTTCGCCGGCGGACTCACCGCCGGCGCGCTCACCATCTACGGCCTCGCGGCGAACGGCGCGATGCTCGGCACGATCTTCGCCGTCGTGCAGGGCTACGGGCTCGCCGGCGGACTGCTCGCGTTCATCGCGGGGCACGGCGTGCTCGAGCTGTCGGCGATCTTCCTGTCCGGCGGCGCGGGGCTCCGCCTGGCGTGGGCGATCCTGCGGCCCGGCGAGCGTTCACGCCGCGACGCGCTGCGGCTCGGGAGCGCTCAGGCGTCGCGCGTGATGCTGCTCGTCATCCCGGTGCTCGGCGTCGCCGGTCTGATCGAGGGCTTCCTGTCACCAAGCGGCGCGAGCGACGCGGTAAAGGCGGCCGTCGGCATCGTGACCGGAGCGATGCTGTGGGGCTACATCCTGTTCGCCCGTCGCCGCGGACCCGCGACGCTGCGCTGAACAAGATGGCTGCCGTGCGCGTTTCCGCGGCGGAGCTGCGAGCCGCGACCGCGGCCCTCGCTCCGGCGGAGCGCGCGGAGATGGCCGTGCCCTCCTACGCGCACTGGAATCCGCTCATCCGGTGGCTCTTCTGGCAGCGCCTGGATACGGCGGTCCGCTTCGCGGGTCTCGCGCCCGGCGTCGACGTTCTCGATTTCGGCACGGGCTCCGGGATCCTGCTGCCCAGCCTCGCGACGGTGGCGAAACGGATCGTCGCGACGGACATCGAGCTTGCTCCGAGTCGGGCCACCGCCGCCGCCCGCAGGGTCGCGGTCGAGTTCGTCGAAGCGTCCGACTTTCTGGTGTGGGCCGCGTCGAATCACGGCACTCTCGATCGCATCTTCGCGCTCGATGTCCTCGAGCATGTCGAAACAGAGGAGCTGCAGGGTCTCAGCGTCGCGTTCCGGTCCCTCGTGCGTCCGGGTGGGAGGCTCATCGTCAGCGGACCGACCGAAACAGCCTTCTACAAGCTCGGGCGCGCGCTGGCGGGCTTCAAGAACGAATATCACCACCGCAATATCTTCGACATCGATCGCGTGCTCACGGCGCAGTGGCGCGTCACGGCGCGCGCCTACCTTCCGCGGTTCCCCCTGCCGCGCGCATTCGTCATCACGCGCTACGAGTAGCTCGCCCGTCGTCGCGGGCGGAGCTAGCGCCGCGAACGCGGACTGTTCTCGATGTCGAGCACGAGGGCCTGCAGCAGCAGCTGGAAGCCGAGGATCAGCGGGACCACGCTCACGATGACGGTGCCCGTGGGCGTGGCGATGCCCTCCTGGGCATGACTCCACCATTGATAGGCGCCGAAGACCACACCCCAGATGAAGAGGGGCAGCCCGGCAAGGAGGAACAGCGCGATCGGCGAGAAGTCGCGGAGCATGTATTTCGCGTAGACGCGGTAGATCGTGCGGCGGATCAGCAGGAACGCGAATGGCAGAAGGACCCGCCGGACGCGGAGATACGAGCGTTCATCGCCGTAGCGTGCCGGGATCGGGACGTCCCTCACGGGGATATCGAGGATGTTCAGACCGACGAGCATGTCGTTCTCGAAGAAGTAGCCGTCGCTGATTCGTGCCGGATCGAGAAGCTCCCAGACGACGCGCCGGATCGCGAGATAGCCGTTCTGCGGATCGACGACGTACCAGTAGCCCGACGCGAGCTTGGTGAGGAACGTGAGAGCGAAGTTGCCGATGACACGCAGCCGAGGCATGCGGGAGAGCGCCTTCTGGTCGACGAGGCGGTTGCCCTTCGCGTATCCGGAGCGCGGGTCGTCGACGAGCGCGTCGAGGAGCTTCGAGAGTTCGGCGAGATCCATCTGGTCGTCGCCGTCGACCTTCACAAGCAGGTCTGCTCCGGCCTCGGCTCCGCGGGCGAGCCCGGTGCGCATCGCGGCGCCGACACCGCGGTTGCGGTCATGACGTACGACCTCGACGCGCTTGTCGGTCGCCGCCTCGAGCATCTTGAGCGTGTCATCGCGGCTGCCGTCGTCGACCGCGATGATCTGATCGACGTAGGCGGGTACAGCGGCAAGAACGGCGGCGATGTGAGGCGCGACGTTGTAGCAAGGGATCACGACGCAGACGCGCTGTCCTCGGTACAACGGGCACCTCCGATGGCGTCGCCGCGCTCGACCGGCCGTATTCTGCCGCAGTGAGCGTCGGCGGGCGCCCGAGTAGCGCTCGGTCGTGACACTGCGACGCACCGACGTCGCGTACGTCGTCGGACTCGCCGTCGGGTTCGCGGCGCTCGTGATCTTCTTCTGGGACCTTCGCGTCGCGATGCTCGGTGTCGACGACTTCGCGACGATCTGGACCGGGCCGCGCGCGTTCGTGCTCGGTCTCGACCCGTACGATCCCGCGACCTGGCAGGCGACGGCGGTGCGGATCGGGTCGGAGCGCAACCCCTCGTTCAACGAGGTGTACCTGTACCCGCCCTGGGTGACCATCGCGCTCGTGCCGCTCGCCCTCTTGCCCGCGGGCGCGGCGGTCGTGGTCTGGACGGTGATCGGAATGGCCGGCGCGGTCGTCGCGATGCGCACCCTCCTGCGCGCGAACCTCCCCGAGGTCGATTGGGCATACGGCGTCGTCGGCCTGCTTCTCACGTTCTCGGCGCCCGCGGCGGTCACGTTCCTGACCGGTCAGTGGACCTTCTTCTTCGTCGCGGCGCTCGCGGCGATCGTGCTGTGCCTGCGCGCGCGACGGCCCGTGACGGCCGGTCTGCTTGCGCTCGTCATGCTGGTGAAGCCGCCGCTGTTCGTGTTCACCGCGCTGGGCCTCGCGGTGCGCGCGCTGTGGCCTCGCGGCCCCGACCAGCGGACCGGTCGTCGGTTCGTCCTCGTCGCGGTCGGCGCCGGCGTGGCGACGATCGCCATCTCGTGGCTGATCATCCCGAGCTGGTGGCCGGCGTGGTTCGAATATGTCGCCGCGGTGCAGGTCGGGATCGAACCGGTCACGATCAAGACGCTCTTCTACACGCTGTTCGGACTGAACGGCGGTTGGCTCGCGCCGCCGGTCCTCCTCGCGATGGTGTTCACGGCGCTGCAGTTCGATCCGCGGAGCGACGGCTGGCTACCGGTCTGGCTGTCGCTCTCGATCGCCGGAGCGGTGTACAGCAACACCTACGACCTCTTACTTCTCAGCGTGCCGATGGTGCTGGCGGCGGGGGCGCTGCCATCGCGGCGCGCCGCGCTCGTCATCATCGGCGGCGCCGTGCTGCTCCTCCCCGTGATGTGGTATCTGCACACGATCTACGTGCGCGGCTACGCGGCGGGCGTGGCCCTCCTGATGTTCGTGATCATCGTGGCGGCGCTCTGGCCGCAGCGTCGCGAGGTCGGCCCGGGCCTCACAGGTAGCGCGACTTCAGCTCCAGGTAGCGCTGGATCGTCGCGACGGTGAGGCGTTCGGCGGGCACGTCGATGGTGTGCACGCCACGGCGTCGCAGGATCGCGAGCGCGCGCGCCCGCGCCTCCTGCACGTCCTCCGCGACCACGCGCTCGTAGAGCTCGGTCGTCGATGAGGGCACCTTCGAGGCGACCTCCGCGAGCTGCGGATCCGCGAGCAGGCAGCACAGCACGAGGTTGTTCCCCGCGAGGCGCGTGACCGCGGCGACGAGCGCGCGCGACGCTTCGTCGTCGACGAGATCGGTGAACAGCACCACCAGCGCGCGGCGCGCGGTCCGCGCGCGCAGGAACTCGAATGCGGCACGGTAGTCCGGCTCGGTCGTCGTGACCTCGAGGCGGCGCAGCTCCTCGGTGAGCCGCAGGAATTGCTTGCGCCCGCGGCGCGGCAGCGCGTACGAGCGGACCGTATCCGCGAAGCCGAGGAGCCCGACCTCGTCGCCCTTCGCGATCGCGACGTAGCTGAGCATGAGCGCGGTGTTCACCGCGTGATCGAGCTTGGTGAGACCCGCGAGCGTGCTCGACATCATGCGACCGGCATCGAGCAGGATGAGGATGCGCTGCTGGCGCTCGGTCTCGTATTCGACCGTGATCGGTTTGCCGCGGCGCGCCGTCGCCGTCCACGAGATCGAGCGCGGATCGTCATCGGGCAGGTACTCGCGCAGCCGCTCGAACACCGTGCCGGAACCGGGCACGCGCGCGCGGCGCTGGCCCGCGTCGTACGCGAGACCGCGGCGCAGCGTCACCTCGTAGCGGCGGATCTCGTGGAGATCGGGGTAGACGTTCGCCGGGGCGGTCGCGGCCACGCGGCCTTGGCGCTCGATGAGGTCGAGCGGACCGCGGAGCCGCAGATGGATATCGCCGAAGGAGAACGTGCCGCGGTGATGAGGGCGCGCGGCGTACGCGATCACACCGTTCTCGCGCGGTGCCACGGTGAGAGGCGAACGACGCCGGTCGACGTCGAACGACACGGGCACCGAATCCGCGAGCAGCAGGCGCAGGGGCCGCGCGAAGGGATTCGTGACGCGCAAGGTCACGCGGTTGGATACGCCGATCGACAGCTGCGGATCCGCGACGCGCTCGACCGGCACGCGCGCGGGTGCGGGCGTCGCGCGGTGGTCGACGATCGCGAGAAGCACCGTGGCCGCGATGACCAGGGCGCCGAGCGCGAGGAACGCGTCGGAGATGCCGCCGAGCGCGAGCGGGACGGCGGCGGCCAGCATGAGCGCGAGCAGCCGCGGGCGCGGCAGCGGTATGCGGCTCAGCGTGGGACGTCGAGGCGCGCGAGCACGCGCCGGCACACCGCATCGGCGTCGAGACCCTCGATCTCGGCCTCGGCGCGCAGCACGAGCCGGTGGCGCAGCGTGGGGATCGCGAGCGACTTCACGTCGTCCGGCGTGACGAAGTCGCGTCCGTCAATCGCGGCTGCGGTCTTCGCGGCGCGCAGGAGATGCACGCCGGCGCGCGGGCTCGCACCGAGCAACAGGTCGGTCGACTTGCGCGACTCCTCGACGATGCGCACGACGTACTGCAGCACGGAGTCCTCGACCGTGACGGCCTCGACCTCGGCCGCGCACTCGTCGAGCTCGCCCTTCGCGAACGGCTCGAGCTTGTCGACCTCCGCGAGCGGCTGGCCTTTGTCATGCGCGCGGAGGATCGCCTGCTCCTCGAACGACTCGGGATAGCGCACGATCGCCTTGAACAGGAAGCGGTCGAGCTCGGCCTCGGGCAGCGGATACGTCCCCTCGTACTCGACCGGGTTCTGCGTCGCGATGACGAGGAACGGCCGCGGCAGTGGCCGCGAGTCGCCTTCGAGCGTGACCTGCTTCTCCTCCATCGCCTCGAGCAGCGCGGCCTGCGCCTTCGCCGGCGCGCGGTTCACCTCGTCGGCGAGGACCACGTTGGCGAAGATCGGGCCCTCCTTGATGCGGAAGTTGCTCGTCGTGATCTCGTAGATGGAGGTGCCGACGATGTCGCTCGGCATGAGGTCGGGCGTGAACTGGATACGTTTGAACGTGCCGCCGATGAGGCGAGCGATCGTACGCGCGAGCAGCGTCTTCGCCGTGCCGGGCACGCCCTCGATCAATAGGTGGCCGCCGAGCACGAGCGCGATGAACGCGAGCCGCACGGTCTCGTCCTGGCCGATGACGATGCGATGCACGTCCCGATGGAAGCGCTCCGCGACCTCGCGTGCGCGCCCGCTCACCGCGGTCTCACCAGGCGTTCTATCTGGCCGACGGTACGGAGCAGCTGGTCCTCGCGCAAGCGGCGCCCCAGCGCGTCATCGACAGCGCGCGCCTCCGCGGCGCGCTCGCGGTCGGCCACCTGGAGGGTGGCGAGGACACGGTCGAACGGCATCGCCGGATCGAGACCGAGCGCGCGGGCAAGCCCGCCGCGCAGATCGCGGCGCAGCCTGCGTCGCGCGATCTCGCCGCGGCCCGATCGGCGCACGAGGCCCGCGAAGCCGCGGATGTATTCGAGGCTCGAGCGAGCGGGGCGCGGATCGAGCGGCACGGGCGGACCGAGCCGCCGTCCCGACAGGATGAGATAGAGAAAGCCCGCGACGAATGCGAACACCAGCGCGCGGCCCGGCCAGGTGTTCTCCATCAGCACGAGGACGTCGCTGCTCGGGTGGAACCCGTGGTGGTACTCGTCGAACGCGACAGCGGCGCCGCCCGCGACCGCGTCGTGCGCGAACGCGAGCGCGACGCGCGCGTTGTCTGCCTGCCCCAGGCCCGCGGCGAGGAACGGACCGAGGCTCGCGACGATGTAGAAGGTGCCGCGGCCCTCGCGGACGGCGGCCGCGATCGTGGCACGACCGTCGGTCGCGAGCGCGAGCGCCTTCGGGCCGAGCGACAGCGATCCGACGCGATCGACGCTCAGCGCACGCGCCGGCGGATCGGCGAAGACCGGCCCGAAGAGCGGATGGGTGCCGGGGCTGGCGATCCCGTTGATGCGGATGTCGAACGCGTCGAGGAGCGGGCGTTCGAAGATGCCGACATCCGTCGCGAGGATGGCGGTGCCGCCGTCCGAGACGAACTTCTTCACGTTCACAGCGTCCGCCGGCGTGATCGCCTCGGTCGCGCCGAGGATGAAGAGCACCGACGTCGTCGACGCGTCAGGCCCGAACCGGGTCCCCTGGACCGTCGTCGTGCGCGCGCCCATCGCGGTGAGGTACCGGCGCAGCGCCGCCGCGCCCCCGGCGCCGTCGTCGTACACCGAGCCGGTCGGCGCGGAGCTCGTCGGGGCGGCGCCGACCGTCGCGAACGCGAACACGATGGTCGCGACGGCGAGGACCGCCGCGAGGAGGTAGAGCGGGCTCGGGCGCCTCATCCGGCGACCTGCATCGCAAGGCTCCGCGCGCGGCGGGCCTCATCGGCGCCTGGATCGCGGAGGCCGAACCACGAGCGCTCGTACAGGGCGACGAGATCGCGCAACGCGTCCGCATGCGGCACGCCCGCGGCACGGATCAGCAGCTCGCGGTCGGTCAGCGCGGGGTCCCAGCGGATCGCCTCGCGCGCGACGAGCGCTGTGAGCGCGAAGAGGTAGAGCGCGTGGATCGCCTCGCGCGGCCGGCCGGCGGCGAGCGCGTCGTCCGCGGCGTGGAGGTGGCGGGACGGATCGGGGCGCTCCGCGCCGACGGCCTCGCGCAGCGCGACCTCGGTGCGCACGCGCTCGCCGAGGCCGCGGCCGAGCGTCGCGACGACGAAGAAGATGATCGCCGCGCCGAGGATCCCGAGGAGCGGCCACACCAGACCGAAGTCGACGCGTGGACCCTCGAGGCCCGCGAGGAACCGCTGGATCGCGCGCGCGACCGCGTCGAGGAAGGACGGCGACGTAGCCGTGTCGTCGACGGCGCGCAGCGAGTCGCGCAGCGCCGCGTCCGAGCGCGCGGCGTCGATAGAGGGTGAGAGCGTCCGCGCGGCGAGCGCGAGCTGCGCGTCGATGAGCACGAGCGCCGCGTCGAGCGCGGCGTTATCGGACCTGATGCGGTCGGCCAGAGCGCTGTCGTCGATCGGCAGCGCGCCCGACGGCAGTGCGACGGTGGTGGTGAACATCAGGATCGTCCGCGCGCGCGTGACCGCGGTATCGCGCGCAATGCCGGAGAGGCCACGCGCCTGCACGACAAGCGCGCGCGCATCGGTGAGGCGTTGGCGGTAGTCGCGTGGCGAGACGGTGTCGGCGTGAGCGACGAGCGGCTGCGCGAGCCACAACGCGACGGCCATCGCCAGGACGCGCGTCACGCCTGGCGCGGCAACGCCTCCGCGGCCAGCTGCAGGTCGAGCGCCTCTTTGCGCACGCGCAGATCGAAATACAGGATCGTGAACGTGCCCCACTCCACCGGCGCCCACAGGATGGTCGCGATGACGTTCACGATGTTCTGCAGCACGATGCGCACGACCGCGTCCGAGATGAACGCCGCGACGAAGATGACCGAGATGAGCGTCGACAGCACGGTCTGGAGCACCGCGAGCAGGATCTGTAGTCCGAGGATGCGCCAGCGGTGGCCGTTCGACAGCCACCACGAGCGACGCACCGCGTGGATCGGACCGACCGGCTCGATCGCCGCGACGACCGGCGCCACCAGCCACGACGCGAACACGAACACGGTGACGATGAGCCCACCGAAGATCGCCAGCGCGGCGACGATCGCGTTGTTCGAAAGGGCGATGACCACGATGAGGATCAGCCACCCGATGAGGAGCGAGAAGAAGAGCAGCAGTCCGGTCCCGATGATCTTCGGAGCGACCCGCAGGCCCGCGCGGAACGAGCTGCCGACGGTCGCTTCCCGGCCGAGGTAGCGGGAGGCCGCCGCGTCCACGAGCGATCCGATCTGCACCGACAGGAAGAGCACCGAGACGAGGCTCGCGACGGCGCCGAACACGACGAGCGTGAAGAACGCGCTCGCGATCGCCGGCGTGATCGTCACGTTCGGCGGGCCGGTGGCGGTGCGGACGGTGAGGGAGTCGAGGAATGGGGCGAGCGGCGTCAGCTGCGAGCCGAGACTGAGCGCGATCCCGCCGATGACGAGGAACAGCGCGAGGTAGGGCACCGCGGCGAGCGCGGCGAAGAGGAGCGCGCGCTGCCGATACATCGAGAAGACGCGATCGACGATGTCGCCGACGCCGAGCGGCCGCAGCTGCGGTGCTTCCACCGCGCGAATGGTACGGGTGGGTTAGCGGGTTTCGGGCGTCGGCACGGGCGCAGCCCCCTCGCCGAGACCCAGCCGGCGGTACAGCCGCGACAGCGGGGCGGGCGCCCACCAGTTCAGGTTCCCGAGCAGTCGCATCGTCGCCGGGACCACGAGCGCCCGCACCAACGTCGCGTCGACCGCGACGGCGAGGGCCATACCGAGGCCGATGGCCTTGATGAGCAGGATCTCGGCGAGCCCGAACGCGGCGAAGACACCGACCATGATCGCCGCCGCGCCGGTGATGAGCCGACCGCTGCGCTCGAGGCCCTCGGCCACGGAGTGCGTGTTGTCGCCGGTACGGCGGTACTCCTCCTGGATGCGCGACAGGAGGAGGACCTCATAGTCCATCGACAGCCCGAAGACGATGCAGAACATGATCACCGGCGTCGAGGGATCGATCGACGACGCCTCGAAGCCAAGGAGCTGCGCGCCGTGGCCGTCCTGGAAGACGAACACGAGAGCGCCGAATGACGCGCTGATCGACAACAGATTCATCACCACCGCCTTGATCGGCAGGACGACCGAGCCGAGCAGCACGAAGAGCACGATCATGGTGGCGAGCATCACGAACGCCACCGCCTGCGGCGTATGACCGACGATGAAGTTCACGGTGTCGAGATCGATGGCGGTGAAGCCGGTGACGAGCAGCTCGCCATCCGCCGGCGGCGTCTCCGCGCGGATATCTCGCACGAGCTGACGCGCGTCATCGCTGTACAGCTGATGAGAGGAGACGACGTCGAACAACACGATGTGCTGCCCAACTGTCTGCCGCAGCGCGGTCTGAAGCTGGGCCGGGAGCTGCTCACGTGGCAGCGAGTAGATCGTCGCGAGGTCCGGCACCTGGCCGCCGAACACCCGCGGGTCGATCGAGAACGCGCTCTGGACCTGCACGACGCCGGGTAGCTTCGCGAGCCGCGCGCCGAGCTCCTGCAATTGCGGCACGCGGGTTCGATCGAGTGGACTGCCGCTCGCGTACGAGACGATGACCTGAATGTGGTTCTGGCCCGCGCCGGGGAAGTCGTTGAGCAGCTTGTCGTACGCGGCGCGCGCCTCCTCGTGCGTCGGCAGCGTTCGGACGTCGCTCGATGCGAGTCGCAGATGCAGGAATGGCGAACCGGCCAGGAGGATGAACGCTACGACCGGGACGAGCACGGCGATGGGACGGCGCATCACGGCCGTGGCGATGGTGTGCCACCACCCACGGCCAGCCTGATCCGGCTGGAAGATCGGGACCCGCAAGCGGTCAACGCGCGGTCCGAGCAGCGCGAGGAGCGCTGGAAGGAACGTCAGACCGTAGAAGACCGCACTCGCCACGACGATCGCGCCGGCAAGCCCCATGGATGGTAGGAACGTGCCCTCGTAGAAGAGCATGCCGGAGAGACCGATCGCCACTGTGATGCCCGAGAACGTCACCGCGCGACCCGACGTGGACATCGCGATCGCCAGCGCGTCCTCACGGCTTCGGCCGCGCCTCAGCTCTTCGCGGAAACGACTCGTCACGAAGAGCGAGTAATCGATGGCGACGCCGAGTCCGATGAGTGTCACGACGTTCTGCGCGTAGACCGAGACGCTGGTGAGGTGCGACAGCAGGAACATGCCGGCGATGCCGCTCATCACCGCGAGCAGTCCGGTGCCGAGTGGGATCAACGCGGCGACGACCGCCCCGAACACCACGAGTAGCAAGATGAGCGCGAGAGGCAGCGCGACGAACTCCGCGCGCTGCAGGTCGGCGAACAACACGGCGTTGAAGCCGTTGTTGATCGCGAGCACGCCGGTGGCCTGGACCCTGAGCTTGTCGGAGGTGACCTTCGCGCGGAGCTCGGGGTAGTAATCGCGCGCGACATCGATCGTGTCCTTGACGGCGACGTCGACAGCGATCGCGTGACCGTCTTTGGAGATCTGCCGCGATGGGTCGAGGACCGACGTGTCGTACGGCGTGATGATCGAGTCCTTGCGTGGATCGGTGCGGAGCGGGACGAGTGCAGCCTCGACCGCCGCACGGAACTCGGGATCACTCGCCTTGAGCGTGTCGCTCGAGAAGATCAGCGTGAAGGTCGAACCCCCGACGATCGGGAGCTCTTTTTCGATCAGACGCGAGGCGCGTCCCGACTCGGCGGTCTCGATGAACCCGCCGCTCTCGAGCTTGCCGCCACGTCCGGCGATGAAGCCCGACGCCAGGAGCAGAAGGATGGATAGAAGAAGGACCGGCCAGCGGCGGCGGTAGACAAAGCGGCCCCAGGCTGCGAACAACCCTTCTGTCCTCCTCGAGGTGCGCCGCGACAAGCGTACGGGGAAACGTCACGCCGCGTGACCCGACGTCGACGCCACCCTGGTCACGTCGAGTAGAAGGGGCTATCGGATCCGTCACGCGCTGTCGGGGCGGAGAGATTCGAACTCTCGACTTCCAGATCCCAGATCTGGCGCGCTACCAGGCTGCGCTACGCCCCGCGCGGTCAATGGTACGGAGCACGTGACAATTGGCGCAGACGAGCTCGCACTTCTTTAACTCGTCGAGGACAACCGTACGCGGCCGGTTCTCGACCATTTCGCTGATCGATCCGACCTTCTCAAATCCGGGCAGGTGGTCCCAGTGCATGACAAAGCTCGGAAACGTCTCTCCGCAATCTGCGCAGGGAACGCCGTTCTTGAGCGAGGCCATCCATGCACGTGACGCTTTGACGCGCTTTCGTTCGCGTGCGAGACGGGCGTCTCGCCCGCGCGTCTGGTAGTACCACCGGTCGTAAGCGCGACGACACTCTCGGCAGTACGAGAACTGACCCGTACGCGAGTTGTGGAACTCGCTTTGAGCCTTCCAAAGTTTGCAGATCGCGCAGCGTCTGAGGATTGCGTTCGTTGCGATGCCACCGATGTTGGCCTGAGCCTCGGCCGCTTCTTGCTCGCTTGATCCGGACACGTCTTACGCGACGGCGCACTCAACCCGGAATACGTAGAGCGCGTTCGTTTCGCCCACGGACCACGACGATGCCCAGCCACTACGTTCGAAGGTCCTGATCGTGTGGCAGTTCGCACAGACAAGCTCGCATTTGGTGAGCTCTTCGAGGACCTGCTCTCGCGACCGCCCTCGAAATCCCGTGCTGATGTCGCCGAGCTTCAGTGTTCCAGGGAGGTGGTCCCACTGCATGACCTGAGGCGGGAAGAGGCGATGGCAGTCCGTACACGGACGTCCAGTCTTGAGACTGAGAAGCCACGCGGCTCGGCCACGCTCCCACGTCCGTGCCTTCGGTTTCCCGCGCGAGCGCTCGTACGCGGCATGATCGATCGCGGCTCGACAAGGTTTGCAGTAGCCCTGATGGCCGTCTCGGCGGGCGCGGTTCTGGTGGAACTCCGAATACGGCTTCATCTCGTGGCATCCGGAGCAGCGCTTCACTAATCAGATAGTACATCTGTTCGATATCAAAATCAATAGCGCCGCCAAAAAAACTACGCGGGCACGCGCCTCCGCGACGTCGACATGTACGGCGCGAGCGCGCGCACCGCGATGACGACGAGCATCCACACGACGAGCCCGATGAAGATGGGCGGGGAGTACGCCTCCGCATAGTTGACCGCGTAGCCAAGCGTCGGGATCGCGACCCACGGCTTGCCGACGACCGGCGAGGGATGAACGGCGACCGGGTCCGGCGAGGCCGCCGCGTCGCCGCGCAGCATGAACACCTCGCGGCCGCCGTCCCGCTCGATCGCGATGACGCGATGTGTGAGGACGCGGTCCGGAAGCGTGACCGTCACGAGATCTCCGACGCGCACGGCGTCGGATGGGATCGGCGCGACGAGGACGAGCGAGCCGATCGGCAGCAGCGGCTCGGTCGGTCCGCCCTGGACGACGTACACATCGAGTCCGACGAAGCGGATGGCGAGAAGGCCGAAGGACAACGCGACGATGGTCGTGGTGACGGCGAGCGCCACCAAGGTCGCGAACGCGTGCGCTACCGAGCGACGATCGACCCCCCGTCGTGACACCGCGCGCCTCCCCTGCCTTGCCACCGCTGCACGGTGGCGCTACCCGCACTCTCCGGCGGACGCACGTGCGGCGCCATAGGCGAATCGGTACCGAGAGACGACTCCGTTCGTACTACCCCGTCCGAGGCAGATAGGCTGCCGCGCGTGATCGTCGTCGTCGAGGGCCCGAGCGGCGCGGGCAAGACGACGTGGTGCCGGACGCACGCGGGCGCGTACGCGCTGCTCGAAGCGCCGCCCGATCACGCCACCGTCCCGACCGAGCCCGAGGCGAACGCGCGTTTCTGGGTCGAACGCAATGTCTATCGCTGGCGGCAGGTGCTCGAGCGCGAACGGCGTGACGGGTTGGTGGTGGTGGACGTCGACCCGTTCAAGCTGCATTACGTCTGGACACTGTGGCGTTCGGGGCAGGTGTCGGAACGGGAGTGGGAGCTGCAGCGCGAGGCGTCGCGTGCGGCGTTCAGCGCCGGCGAGTACGCCCTCGCGGATCTGTATCTGGTGTCCGACGTCGCGGAAGCGGCGCTGCGTGCTCGGCGCGACTCCGACACGACGCGCCGGCGTCGCGGCTTCGAGCGACACGTCCTGTTGCGCGACTCGCTCCTTCGGTGGTACCGCGCGATCGATGAGCTCGAGCCCGGACGCGTCCGCTTCGGTCTTCCTGGGGACGGTCTCACGCCGGATCTGCTCGCGGTGGGGCCGCGACGTGTGCGGAGCGGCGCCGAGCTGTTCGAGAAACTGCTCGCCCGCCTGGGCTGAGGGCTCAGGAATGTCCCCGACCCCTTCAGCCGGTCGAGGGCGCGCGTCCGGCCGCCACGGCGAGGGCGGTCTCATATTCGTTAGCGGTGATCCGAACGACGCCCGCTTGGAAGTCGGCCTTGGCATTCCCTGCCGGGTCGATTTGCGACAGCACGGTATTCATCGGTACGGGCGGGTCCCATTCCTCGACCTGAGCCAGCAACACACCGCTAGGGGAATCGCCCGGGTACACCCGTGCTTCGGACGGTGTCCATTCATGGACCGCTGAGGCAAGCTCGGCGCGGCCGATGAACTCCCGCTCGGGTGCGCCCAGATAGATGAGGATGAGGTCGCCGGAGGCAAGCGCGCTGCGGTGCGGCTCGTCAGCGTCGATGCCCCACATCCTGACCCGCAGGAACTCAGCGGCCTGTTCGAGCGCTCGCCGCTTCGCTGCGCCTTCCTTCACGAAGTTGAAAAGGTAGTACGCCACCCCCGGAGCGTACGCGAGCGTTACTCCGTCGAGATCGTCTGATCCACGATGTCCGCACCCGGCCGCACGACGCGGAAGTGCGCCGCAGCGTCATCGAGCAGAGCCCGTGTCGCCGCGGCGATCTCCGTCTGCCCACTCTCGTGCAGCAGCGTCGCGTAGCTGCCGACGAGATCGCGCAGCGAGACGAGATCCTCGTCGGATGACGGCGGCCGCAGATTCACCTTCGCGCCCTTGGCGAAGCGGTCGCGCAGTCCGCGCTCGTCCAGACCGCGCGCGGGATCGTGGCGAAGGAACACCACACCGCCGCTCATGCCCGAGCAGATCCAGCGTCCCGGATCGCCGAGAACGACCGCGCGGCCGCCGGTCATGTACTCGAACGCGAAACCGCGGAGGTCGCCGCCGAAGAGCACGTCGGCGCCCGAGAGCCGGATGCCGGCGCGCGCATCCGCCCCGCCCTGCACGTAGAAACGACCGCGCTGCGCGCCGTAGCCGAAGCACTTCCCCACCGAGCCGTCGACGAAGTCGCCGTTCGCGTTGCGCGCCTTCAGCACGGCGAAAGTGCCGCCGAGCGCGGTCTTCGCCGCGCCGTCCTGCGCGCCGCCGGCGATACGGAGCGATACGCCGTCGGTCGAGTACGCGCCGAAGCCGTTGCCCGCGACGGACCCCTGCCCGAAGGACGAGGCGAGCTCGGTGACGACCGCGCCCGCGATGCGCTGGCGCGCGAGCTGACCCGCCGTCGCCGTCGCGACGAACCGATGCTCGCTCCCGAGCCGCGGGCGCTCCGATTCGTCGCCAGCCTGCGCCTCCACGAGCGGTCCGCCGGCCGCGGCGAGCACGCGCAGCTCGCGGCCGCCGCGGCGCACCGGCCCCGCAGGAAGGAGGAGGGCGGAAAGGTCGACGCGATCGAGTCCGCGCACCTGCGCGAGAAGATCGGTGCGACCGACGAGCTCCTCCGTGGACGACACGCCGAGGAGCGCGGTGATGCGGGCGAGCTCGTCGCGGAGCGCACTGAAGAAGCGCACGAGATTCGTGACGGCGCGCTCGAACTCCTGCGGCTCGAAGCGCTTGAGGCCGCGCTCCGTCGCCTCGACCGCCGACACGATCTGCGTGGCGATGCCGACGTGACAGGTGTCGAGCTGGCAGCCGCGGCAGATGGTGCAGCCGATCGCGACCATCGCCATGGTCCCGAAGCCGACGCGATCGGCGCCGAGGCAGAGCATCTTCGCAACATCGAGCGCGCTCTTCATCCCGCCGTCGCACCAGACCTGCACCTGGTCGCGCAGGCCGTTCGCGACGAGCGCGCGGTGCGCCTCGGTCACGCCGATCTCGGCCGGCAGACCCGCGCGCCGCAGCGCGTGCTGCCGCGCGGCGCCGGTGCCGCCGTCGTATCCGGACAGCGTGATGATGTCCGCGCCGGATTTCGCGACGCCACACGCGATGATCCCGACGTCCGGCGTCACGGGGATCTTCACCGCGACGCGCGCGCGCGGGTTGACGGTCTTCAGCTCGTGCACCACCTGCGCGAGGTCCTCGATCGAGTAGATGTCGTGGTTGTTCGACGGCGAGATGAGGTCGACGCCGGGTCGGGCATTGCGCGCGAGCGCGACCTTCACCGAGACCTTCTTCGCGGGTAGGTGCCCGCCCTCGCCTGGCTTCGCTCCCTGGCCGATCTTGATCTCGAGGTAGTTGGACGAGTTCGCGAGAAGCGCGGAGACACCGAACCGGCCGGACGCGATCTGCTGGCCCCGGTTGCGCGGGTACTTCCCGATGAGATCGGGTAGCTCGCCGCCTTCGCCGTTGATGCAAAGGAGATCCATGCGCGCCATCGCCTCGGCATAGGCGCGGTACGCGGTCTCGCCCTGCGAGCCGAACGACATCGAGGAGATGTACACGGGCGCGTCGTGCTCGCCGGTCTTCGTGCGCGCAAGAGTGAGCGGCTCGCCCTCGAGCGGCGCGCGGAAGTCGAGAAGGTGCCGGAGCGACACCGGATGCGCGCGCTCGAACTCCTCGAGCTTGTCGGCAAACGCGCGATATGGCTGCTCGCCATTCGCGACCGCGAGCCCGGCCTTCCACACGCGCGGGTAGATGCGGAACACCGGCTCGATGCGCGCCGCGCGCCGCTCGCGGAGCATCGTGCCGCGATCGAAGCCGTCGACACCGATGCGCTGCCACGACAGACCGCTTTCGTCGCTCGCGCAGAACGTGGTGATGCCAAGCATCCGCGCGACCTCGGGCGCGACGCCGATGGCCGAGAGCTGGCGGCCGTAGCCACGGATCTCGTGGACGCCGAGCGTGGAGATGACCTTCTCCATGCCCTTGCGGAACGCCTCGACGAGATTCGGCAGCGCATCAGGGTCGTCGAGCGACAGCGCGTACTCGAGCAGCAGGTACGGGTTCACCGCGTCCGCGCCAAGCGCGAGCGCGACCATGAGGTCGTGGAGGTTGCGCAGGCTGCCCGCCGACACGACGAGAGCGCAGTCACGACGCAGCGATCCGTTGCGCGACGGTTGCGTGGTCAGCGCGCGGTGCGCCGCGGCGACCACGAGCAGTGGATCGAGCCAGGCGCGTCCCTCGTCGACTACGTGGCGGTCCTGGACGACGACGAGCGTCGCGCCGCCGCGTATGCCGCGGCAGGCCTGCGCGCCGAGGCGCGCGAGCGCGTCGCGTGGATGCTCCTCCCAATCGCGATCCGCTTCGAGGATCACCGGCACTCGCGCCCCGTCGGCGGTGAACTGCACGACGATGTCCTCGACGATCCACGTCCCGAGCTTCCGCGCGAGCGCGCGATGATCGTCGCCGCGCAGGCCGGTCTCGGGCGCGTGACCGCCGAGGAGGATCGGCGTCCGCAGCTCGATCCAGCGTCCGCGGTCGGCACCGCGCGTTGAAGCGGCGCGCGGCGATGGGCGCGGGCCTAGGAGCGCGCGCGTGGAGAAGTGCTCGATCTCACGCTCCCGGTCGATCGCGGGATTGGTCACCACCGCGACTGTTTCGTGCAGGTAGTCCGCGAGATTCGGGCGCGCCGACGACAGCGCCGCGAGCGGCCCGTCCCAGCCGAGCGAGCCGATCGGCTCGTTCGCGGTCTGCGCCGCGAACTGCGCCATCTTCAGATCGTCGGGTTCGAAGCCGAGCGACGCGAACTGCTGCTCGCGCCGCTGCGACGGATCCTCGAGCTCGTCGGGCGGGGTCGCGATCTGCCAGCGCGCCGTCGGCTCGCGCCGCGCACCGGGACGGCGGACGCTCTCGAGCTCTTCCTCCGGACCGCCGCACTCGATCCGATCGCGCAGGCCGGCCACGGTGACGCCGCGCGCCGTGCGGTCCGCGACGAAGGCGCGCCGCACCGCGTCCTGGTCGAGGAAGCGCCACCCGGCGTTCGTGCGCCGGAGACCGACGCGCTCGCCAGGCCCCAGGGGATACGGATCGCGGACGTAACGCTCGAGCGGGACGAATCCGCGCTCGCTCGCGAAGACGTGCTCGTCGGGCGTCTCGACGTGCCACAGCGGACGCAGCCCCAGCGCATCCACGCCGAAGAGGCAGGTGTCGCCGATGCGCGAGAGGAACGCGGCCGGACCCTGCGCGAAGGGACCGAACGCGGCGCGCGCCTGGATGTACAGGTCCTGCAGCTCCGCGGGCATGCGCTTGATCTCGTTGACGATCGGTGGGAACAGCAGCTCGATCGCCTCGATCGGCGTCAGGCGCATGCCGAGGACCATCCCGCGCAGCACGGCGTCGACGTCCTGCGAGTCGCTGCCTGAGCGCGAGAGCGGGATGCGTAGCGCCTTCGCCTCTTCGCGCAGGCGACCGATGGTGTTGATCTCGCCGTTGTGCGCGAACGACGCGAACGGCTGAACGCGATCGAAGCTGGTGCTCGTGTTCGTGGCGTAGCGGTTGTGGCCGAACGCCATCGACGTCGCGAAGCGCGGGTCGCCGAGATCCGCGAAGTACCGCGGCAGCTGGTGGCCCGCGCCGCGGAGCTTGTAGACCGCGGTATGGCGCGAGAGGCTGACGATCGTCGCGGCGGTCAGTCGCTCGATCTCGACCCCGGCCTCGTAGAGCGCGCGCGAGCCGGGGCCGTCGCGCGTCGGCGCGAGGAGCGCGAGCTGCCAGAAGCGCGGCTCCTCGGTGCGGCCGCGCGGGCCGAGCACGCTGCTGTCGGTGGTGCCCTCGCGCTCGACGAGGATGTCGATGCCGTGACGTGTGAGGCTGCGACGTACCGCCGCCTGATCCGCGTCGCCATCGGTCGGCGGGACGAAGAGGTGGGCGACCGCGAACCGTCCGCTGCGGACGAGGCTCGCGTCGCTGCCCGACGCGCGAAGCACGTTCGCCCAAAGCCCACGCGGGATGTCGGTCAGTACGCCGGCCCCGTCGCCCTCGCCGTCGACGAGGCCAGAGCGGTGCGCGAGCGCGGCCATGCCGTGGAGGACACCGTCGAGCACCTCGCGCGATGGCCGACCGTCCTTGCGGGCGATCGAGACCAGCGCACAGGCATCGCGCTCGTCGCTCACCGTTACCTCCTTACCAAACAGAAAAGCCTCCCGGTCTTGGGAGGCTTTGTCGGTCTCGACGTTTCGCTCAGCAGACGCGACTCAGCCTCCACCTCCTGCGGTGCTTGCTGCTGCTGCGGACGAGCGGACCTTTGTCACTGCCGGAATTTGTACCGGAAGGCAAGGTTGCGAAACAGGGTCCCCAGGGTCGCGAAACGGCGCTAGACGCCGACCCGCGCCGGCAGGACCTCGACCGGGTCGCCGATCCGCGCCGGACCGTCGACCGCGATCACGGTGCAGGTGGCACCGCGGCGGCCCGCGAGCGAGGCCTGAAAGGCCAAGGCGTCGTCGACGCCGACCAGCTCGCCGATGTGCAGGCACGGCGCGGCGTCACCGCTCACTCGAAGCGTGAGCCCGCCGACGCGCAGCTCGGTGTCCGCCGCGAGGGCGCTCACGCCGGGCATCCCGTCGATGGTGATCTGCTCGCGCAGGTCGCCTGGCTGCAGGCCCAGCGCCTCATGCGTCGAGCGGTCCACGATCACGACCGCGCGCTTGGTGCGGTCCGCGTGCGAGTCGCCTTCGATCCCGCCGCCGACGCGGCCGACGACTTCGCCGACAGCGCGCGGGTGCTCGCCGTGGCGCTCGTGGAGATGCAGGCCGACGACGCGGGCTTTCATGACTTCAGCCTATAGCGCCCGGCGCACCACGGCGCGGTCGGCGTCCTTCTCCACGATCTCGAAACCGGCCTTCACGTACATCGCGAGCGGCCCCATGTAGTTGATCTGGCTCCAACGGGTCGGGTCGATCTCGCCGAGGACCGGGTACGCCTCGACGGCCTTCATCCCGCGGGTCTTCAGATGATCGAGCGCGGCTTCGAGCAGTGTCGTCGCGACGCCCTGCCGCCGCTGGTCCGGCGCGACGACGAAACAGACGATCGCGCCGACCTTCGGGTCTCTCGTGCCTTCGACGTTCAGCAGCTCGTTCTTCGGTGCAGCGTGACACCAGCCGACGACGCGGCCGAGCCGGTACGCGACCAGTCCGTTGGCCTTCGCCGAGAGGATCAGCGCGCTGCGTCGCGCGCGGTTCTGTTGCTTCGTGCTCGCCTCGTAGTTCTCGACGAGCCTTTCCATGCAAAAGCAGCGAGACCAATTCGGATTGTCGGCGTACGCGACCATGTCGAAGTAGTGCATCACCGCCTCGTGCTGGTCGGGCGAAACGGCGCGCACGCTGATGTCGCTCACGGCTCCACCTCCACCACATCGCCGATACGAACCGATCCGGCGCGCTCGACGTGTGCCCACACACCGAACGCGAGCGGTTCCGTCGTCGTCACGTCGCGGCGGTAACGCGCGAGCAGCTCGAGCGTATCCAGCGTGGGCACGGCCGTCTCCGGATCGCGCGTGGTGACGACGCAGCGGCCGACGTTGCCCGCGGGGACGACGACGGCCTCGCCGACGCGCACGCGGCGGCCGATCCACGAATCCTCCTCGTGCGCGTTCGCGCCCGACACGCCGATCAGCATGCGGAAGCGTCGCGCGTCGACGGGCTCGGCGGAATTCGCCTCCTGCCGCAATCGCTCGAGCGATCCGGTCGACAGCAGCGTCGCGCCCGCGGCGTCGTCGGCGCGATCGTGGCCGTTCCCCGGACCGTCGAAGCGGACGAGGCGCACCGAACGCCCCAGCTCGTCGCTGAGGGCGGCCGCCCATGGGCCATCGACGAGGTGGCCAGGCGCGGCGTGGCCGTAGACCGTCACCGTGACCGGCGCGCCGAGCGCGACCGTGCCGCCGACCGACGATCCATTCGGCATGCGCAGGTGGAGGTGACCGGTCGCAATATCGAAGCGAGCGGCGATCGTCGTCAGCGGCGCGAGGCGCTTGCCGTTGAGCAGCCGACCGGTCTCGTCAACGACGCAGAAGAGGCGATCGTCCTCGACGCCTTTGGGGCCCAGATCGATGCTTTCGCGCTCTTCGATCCGGAGTCCTTTGACCGGTGCGACGTGCAGCCAGGCGACCTTCACGAAACGAGTCTTTCACACTGACTGCATGTCGAAGATCTACAGCGTCGGCCACGGCACGCGGCCGATCGAGGAATTCATCGACCTCCTCCGCACAGCGGACGTGACGGTGCTGGCGGACGTCCGCAGCGCGCCGGGTTCGCGCCGCCATCCGCAGTTCGGTCAAGCCCCGCTCGCAGCGTCGCTCGCGCAGGCGCAGATCGAATACGTCCACCTTCGCGGTCTTGGCGGTCGTCGTGACGCGGCCCCGGATTCACCACACGTCGCGCTGAGGGTCGACGCGTTCCGCGGCTACGCGGATCACATGGACGGCGCCGAGTTTGCCACGGACTACGCCCGCCTCGTCTCGACGGCGCGCATGAAGCCCACGGCGTTCATGTGCGCGGAGACGCTCTGGTGGCGCTGCCATCGCCGGATGCTCTCGGATCGCTTGACGATCGACGGCTGGGACGTCGTGCACCTGCTGGCCATCGGAAAGAGCGAACCGCATCGACTCTGGGACGTCGCGCGCCTTGTCAACGGTCGTTTGGTTTACGACGGCGGTGCGGTGGCGCTGGAGCCCAGAATGGACGAAGGTTCCGCAGAGCGTCCCAGCCAGGCATCTCCCTCGTCGGATGCCAAAACATGACGACACTTCCCACCGGGCCCAATAGGAGCAGCCACGCCGACTCTCGCCAGCCGAACGCGTACTCGCCGTAGCGCGCGACCACGAAGGTCAGGGGCATCCCGACGAGCAGCGGCATCAGCGCGTAGTTGCCGAATAGCGTCAGCTTCGCCCCGGCCCACGCCGCGAGTAGCCAGATCGCCGCGCCGAGAGTGACCGCGGCCGCCCATCGTGTCGGCGACGCTCCGCGCTTGGCGTCCCGGAGCACGAAGAACACGGCCGGCACGGCAAGCAGCACGAGGAGGGGCGCGACGATAACGAAGACGACGCCGTCCGCGACGAGCAGCAGCACCGCACAATGATGAGCGCTCGATCAAAGGCGTCCTGGTCGTCGTCGGCGGAGCGCCGGGCACCGGCAAGACGACGCTCGCGCGCGAGCTCGGCCGATCGCTCGCGCTGCCCGTCATCACCAAGGACGACATCAAGGAGGCGCTCGCGACGCCGTACGAGACCGGTGACCGCGACTGGTCACGTCGGCTCGGCGTCGCGGCCTACAGCGTGTTGTTCACCGTCGCCGAGCGCGTGCTCGCCGACGGCCAGGGCCTCGTCCTGGAGAGCAACTTCCGGTGTGGCATCGCGGACCCGCCCCTGCGAGCCCTGGCCGCGCTCGCGCCCACGGTCGTGATCGTGTGCCGTACACCACTGGCTCGAGAGCGATTCGCGGAGCGTGCCGCGCGTGGCAGACACCGCGTCCATGTCGACGACGCCGTTCTGAGCGAGTGGATCGGGGACGACTCGGTGCACCAGATCGACATCGGCATGCCGCGCCTGATCGTCGACACGACCGACGGCTACGTTCCCGACCTCGAACGGATCACCGCGTTCGCGCGAGGCGCTAGGGTTCCCGACCGATGAAGCGCGAGTGGCCTGCGGACTGGAGCGAGCGCGTCCGCGGCAAGGACTGCCCGATGTGCGCCGAAGGTCGGCCCGACGAGGTGCACGGGAACGTCCGTATCGCGGCGGGTCGGTTCTCCGACGCATTCCTGGTCCGGAGCGACGTCGGACAGCGCGGCTACTGCGTGGTGATCTGGCGCGGCCGCCACGTAGCGGATCCGACGGAGCTGAGCGCGGACGAGGCACACGCGTACTTCGATGAGGTGCTCCGCGTCGGCCGCGCGATCGAAACGCACTACAAGCCGATCAAGATGAATTTCGAGATGCTCGGCAATTCGCTGCCGCATCTCCACACGCACGTCGTGCCCCGGTACCTGAATGACGGCGAGCCGGGCCATCCGCCGCACTTCATGCGCAGCGATCTACAGGACGAGCCGAAGATCCCCGATGAGGAGTACGCGCGCGATCTCGCCGCGCTACGCGAGCTTCTCGGCCGGAAGTAGGGACCGCACAGAGACCAACGCCGCTCGATGCTCATCGATACTCGCGCAGTGAGGAAGGTCGGGCTCGCGCTTGTCTGTGCGCTCGCGGTCACGCTCGGCGCGAGCACGCGACCTGCGGCGGCAGCGACGACGCTCGCGGGCTCACCGAACGCTTCGGCGTCCGCGTGCGGCGCGCCGGGAACGCCGACCACGACGATCTTCCTCCCGAACATCACGAAGATGCTCGGCGGGCCGGCGGGTTGGGTGACGCCGTTCATCGTGCAGAACGTCGGCGTGAAGAAGGCCACGCTCGAGATCTCGTTCTTCCGCTTCAGCGACGGTGGCCTGGTCACCTGCCGCAGGGTGAGCGATCTCGCTCCCGCCACGAGCTTCGCGGACTTTCCGAACAACGACGCCGATCTGCCGCCGGACGCCCAGTTCTCCGTCGTCGTGAAGTCGTTCGGCTCCGAGGTCGTCTCGGTCGTCAACGAGCATCAAGGACTCGGCAACCCCGCGCGCGCCGAAGCGCTGTCGTACAACGGGCTGACCTCGGGCGCGACGACGGTGTACCTGCCGTTCGTCGCGCGATCCGAGCCGGCGCCGTGCACGGCGGTCCCGCAGACCGACGCGACCTGCAACCTGCGCTGGGTGACCACCTTCGTGATGCAGAACTTCGGGACCGCGGACGCCGCCGTCACGGCGCGCTTCCAGAGCTATGACGGGGCCTCGAGCGCGACGATCAACCGGACGGTCGCGCCCGGCCGATCGCGTTTCATCGACCCGTCGGTCGAGCCCCAGCTCCGAGCGGGCCGCTACTACTCCGTCGTACTGACATCGACGCAGCCGATCGGCGTGATCGTCAACGCGCACGACGACGCCCCGACCTCGCCCGCTCCGCGCGGCTTCAGCTACAACGGCATCGCACAGCCGTCATTCGGCGACGTGTTCCTGCCGTACGTGCGACGCGATGGCGTGGCGCCGAAGACGTACGCGAACGGCGTCCTGGTCCAAAACGCCGCCGCCGTCGACGGTACTCCGACGCTGACGTTCCGACGGCTCGGCGGCGGCACCGCGCTCGCGATCACGGCGCCGGCGCCGATCAAGCCTGGCGCGACCTGGTTCTTCGATCCCGAGACAAATCCGCAGCTGAGCGTCGGCGAGTACTCGCTCGTCGTGAGCGGCGGCGCGTTCGCCGTCGTCGACGCGACGCTCGCGGCGGGCGCGGCGATGGGCTACATCGGCGCCGCGGGCCAGGGCAACCGCGCCTATCTGCCGAACGTCACGCGGACGCTCGGCGGGTCACGAGGCTGGAGCACACCCATCGTGGTGCAGTCGACGGGAGCGACGAGCGCGACGCTCCGCTGGTACCGCTTCGCGGATGGCGCCCTGGTGTCGCGTCAGTCGATCGGACCGCTGAGCCGTGGCGATTCGCTTCGGGTCGATCCGCGAAATGTCGCCGGTCTCTCCGACGACACGCAGTACGGCGTCGTCGTCGACGCCCAGGGCGGGAACATCGCCGCGATCGTGACCGAGCTCAACTTCGAGGGCGGCGACGGCACGATGATCTACGAGGGTTTCCCCGCGACGGTCAGCACCGTCCCGGCGCCGACCGCGGTCACGCTCGCACCGTCCGCGCTGCGACTCGGGACCGACGAGACGGCTCAGCTCGTCGCGACGGTGAAGGACCAGTTCGACGAAGCGATGCCGCAGGTGATGCCGACGTGGAGCGTCGTGCCGCCGGCGCTCGGCAGCGTTGGCGCGAGCGGCAGCTTCACCGCCGGGCCGTCGGGCGGCATCGGCACGATCACCGCGACGGCGGGCACAGCGTCGGAGACGATCCAGCTATCCGTCCAGGCGCCGACGCCCGTTACGGTGGGCGGCCTCTCGTTCCTCGTGCGAACGACCGGTGCCGCCGATGTCTACGCCGAAACCACACTCACGCGATTCGACGCCGCGACGATCAGCACGCAGATCAACGCCGACGTTTCGCGTATCCAGCAGGATTACGCACGCGGCTTCGCGGCCAGGCCGCAGGTCTACGTGATGGCGACCGATGGCAGCTACAGCACCGCGCAGACAGCGATCCTCGGCATCGCGCCGATCTTCGTCTCGGCGCCAGCGGTCGAGAGCCGCTTCGAGAGCGCCGGCGTCTACTTCGAAGGCAAGGTCGCCATCGACTGGGCGCGCAGCAACGACAGCAAGCCGCTAACTGTCGCGCGGCACGAGTTGACGCACATGATCATCGATGAGATCGCCGGCGCTGCCGTTCCCGCCTGGCTGAACGAAGGGTCCGCGCGGCTGGAGGAATTCACGGTCCCAGGTTCGGAGTGGTGGCGCGTCTTGAACCAGTACGAAGCCGTTTCGATGGCGGTCAATTCGCGGCTGTTCACCGTCGATGAGCTGACGTCGCAGCGGCTCTGGAACTCTCGCCAAAATCCCGCGGCTGACCACCAGTACGCCGAAGCGCAGCAGATCGTTCAGCTGCTGCGTGACGAGCTGGGGATCGCGGGCGAGATCGAGATCCTGCGACTGCTCGGCGCCGGCTACACCTTCGACGAGGCGTACCAGGCGATGCCCAGACGAATTCCGACCGACTTCGCCTCGACGGTCGCGGCGCGCATCCGCGCATCCGCGACGGCTCCGGGTATCGCGTTCGCCCCCGACAGCGCCGCCGGCACGGGCGCGAATGGCCCGACCTTCGTGCTCTACGGCTACGCGCCGAATGCGGTGCTGACGCTGTCGATCCGCGGAGCCGCGACCGGCTTCACGAACAGCAGCGCCTTCCAGGTCGTCGATCAGTACGGCGTGTACTGGAGCCGGCTCGGAACGTCGTGGCCACCGGACACGTACACGTTCACCATCACGACCAACACCGGGCAGACGGTCACGAAGAGCGTCACGAAAGCGCCGTAGCGGCGCTAGATCAGCGCCTGACCGCCGTCGTCGCCACGGAGCCCGAAGCCCATCAGGCGATCGAGCGCGATGTGCAGGAGCCAGCCGAGCAGCGGCCACACGTTTCCCGCGAAGAAGAACAGCAACGCCGCCCAGATGACCATCGGCAGCGTGAAGTTGTGCCAGAGGTTGTAGAGCCACACCGCGCGCGGCGGGATGTAGCCCCGTCCCACGGAGCGACCGAAGAGGAATGCCGGCAGCAGGCCGAACAGGTCCGGCGCAAACAGCCAGAACCAGAACCACGCGGTGATCTCGTCCTTCTGCCAGACCGCCGCGCCGGTGAGGAGGAGCGACAGCGCGAGGTACTCACTGTGGTGGACGATGCGCGCGCGCATCATCGGGCCGTGCCTCCGAGGTACGCGCGCAGCTTGGCAGCGGCGAGCCCGCGATGGGAGATCCGGTGTTTATCGTCCGCGGGCAGCTCGGCCATGGTCCGCCCGTCGCCGCCGATCACGAAGAGCGGGTCGTAGCCAAAGCCCTGCTCGCCGCGTGGCGCGAGGCCGATCTCACCGCGAACTTCGCCGTCGAAGAGCAGGGCGCGACCGTCGGGCCATGCGAGCGCCGTGACGCACACGAAGCGCGCGCCACGCTGCTTCACGCCATCGAGCAGCGCCAGCAGCTTCTCATTGCGCTCCGCCGCCGTCGCATCGTCACCGAAGAAGCGACGGCTGCGCAGGCCGGGCGCGCCGCGAAGCGCATCGACCTCGAGGCCCGAGTCGTCCGCGACGGTGCCCAGCCCGGTGGCCGCCGCGTACGCGCGCGCCTTGTGCGACGCGTTCTCCGCGTACGTCGCGCCGGTCTCGTCAGGCTCAGGTGGAACGGGATCGAGGTCGTCCGGCACGACGAGATCGAGATCGAGGCCGGCGAGGAGCTCGCGATATTCACGCTGCTTCCCCGGATTTCCGCTCCCGATCAGCAGGCGCTCGGTCACCGCAGCGCGGTGCGCTGCGCCTCGATGAGCTGCGCGATGCCGCGGAGCGCGAGGTCGAGTACGTGATCGAAGTCGGCCTTGGAGAACGGCTTGCCCTCCGCCGTTCCTTGGACCTCGATGAGCTGGCCATCGGAGTTCGCGACCACGTTGACGTCGGCGTCGGCGATCGAATCCTCGGCGTACGCGAGATCGAGCATGAGCTCGCCACGCACGAACCCCGCGGACACCGCGGCGACGTTGCGGCGCAGCGGCGACGGCGTGATCTTGCGCACCGCGTGCGCGAGCGCGATGTATCCGCCGGTGATCGCCGCGGTCCGCGTCCCGCCATCGGCCTGGATGACCTCGCAGTCGACGATCACGCTGCGCGGCCCGAGCGCCTTGAGGTCGACGGCGGTGCGCAGCGCTCGGCCCACGAGGCGCTGTATCTCGAACGTTCGTCCGCCAGGACGTCCGGCGATGCTCTCGCGCTGGCTGCGCTCAGGTGTCGAGCGCGGCAGCATCGCGTACTCCGCGGTGACCCAGCCTTGCTCCTTGCCCTCGAGGTGACGCGGCACGCTGTCCTGCAGCGTCGCGAGGCAGAGGACCTGGGTGTCGCCGAACGAGATGCGCGCGGAACCTTCGGCGAACTTCGACACGCCGACCTCGACGGTGATCGGACGCAGCGCGTCGTTCGCGCGACCGTCGGGCCGCTTGAACGTGCTCACTGCGTCGTTTCGTCCCACAGCCCGCGCATCTCGTCGGCAGAGTACGACTCCAGCGCGCGAGCGTCGGCCCGGGCGCGCGCTTCGACGCGCGCGACGTGACGCATGAAGCGCTCGTTCGCCTCGCGCAGCGCGGTCTCGGCATCGAAGCCCTGCTCGCGCGCCGCGCCGACGAGATCGAAGAGCAGCTCTCCGAGGAATTCGGGATCGTCCACGTCCACCGGCAGGTCGATGCGCGGCGGCACGAGGCGAACGCGCGCCGCGCGCTCCTGCAGCCGCTCGGCCGCGAACAGCGCCGGGAGGTCTCTCCGCACGCCGCCGAGAACGCTCTGCTTACCGTCCGCCCGCTCCGGCACTTCCGAGCGCTCTTCGCGCTTGATGCGCTCCCACTGCGCGAGCAGGTCGCCGCCCTCGATCGGAACGCCTTTGAAGACGTGCGGGTGGCGGCGCACCAGCTTCTCCCCCAGGCGTCGCGCGACGTCGGCGATATCGAACGCACCCTCTTCGTGCGCGAGCTGTGCGTGGATCGCGACCTGGAACAGAAGGTCGCCGAGCTCGTCCCGCAGCCGCTCGAGGTCACCGGAGTCGAGCGCCTCCAGCGCCTCGTACGCCTCTTCGAGCAGATGCGGACGCAGCGAGGCGTGCGTCTGCTCGCGGTCCCACGGGCAGCCGTCGGGCGCGCGAAGGCGGTCCGCGATGCGGCTGATGGCCGCGACCGACGCGAGATCGACATAGGGATCGACCGGCGGGAACACGATGTAGCGCTCGTCCGCCGCCGCCAGCCCATCGAGCGTCAAGGGACGCTCGTCCGCGTCACCCAGTGCGATCAGCGGATGCGCCTGCGGGTAGTGCTTGCGCAGCAGCGCGAGGTCGGGCGTCGCGTCGAGGACGAGCACGACCGCGCGCAGCGTCGAGAAGGAGTGCCGGTCGAGCGCGCTCGCGGGGATGACGTCGACGCCGCCGGGAAAGCGCGCGAGGAGCCGCTCGAGCGCGCCGGGAAGATCAGCCGTCGAGCTCGTGCCCGGGCACCAGCTTCTGCACGCCGTGCGCCTTCTTCTGCTGCTGGAGCCAATACGTGTACGCGCTGTCCGAGATCTTCTTCTTCTGGTCGTCGTCGAGCGCGCGCGCCGGGTCCTTCTCGAGGACCTTGTACCAGACCGTGTTGGTGCGATCGCTGTGCTGCGCGGAGCGCAGCCCAGTGTCGAGCGAGAAGAGCTCCGTCTCGATGTCGATCTGCGTCAGCATGCCGTGCGCGTACCAGCCGAGCTCGCCGCCCTTGTCCTTCGTCGCGCTGTCCTCCGAGAACTGCTTGGCGATGTCGGCGAAGTCGGTCCCCTTGTCGAACTCCTTGTTGATGTCCGCGACCTTCTTCAGCTGATCGGTGTACGACTGGAAGTCGCCGCCGGCGCTCGGGAACGGCGTCGCGACCTGGATCCACGCCACGCGCACCTGCTCGGTGGGCGACTGCGTATTGCGCTCCTTCGCGCGCTTGGTGTATTCCTCGCGCAGCAGCTCGTACTTCGCGCGAGCTCGGATCTCGTCCACCGGGATCTTGTACGACACGGCACGCTTGATGAACTCGTTCTCCTCGGGTCCGCGCTTCTCGAGCACCTGCAGGATGTGGTAGCCGAACTGGCTCTTCACCGGATCCGACACCTCACCCATCGGGAGCGACTTCGCGGCGTCCTCGAACTCTTTGACGAACTGGCCCTTGCTGACCCAACTGAGATCGCCGCCGGACTGCGCGTTGCTCGAGTCGTCCGAGTTGGTGGCCGCGAGCTGGTTCCACAGGGCCTGGTTGTTCGGGTCCTGCTTCAGCTGATCGGCGATGGCACGCGCCTTGGCGAGGGCGACCTGATCAGCGAGATCCTTGTCGTCACCTTTCGGCGTGATGAGGATGTGTCGCGGGTGGTACTGGCCGAAGTCATCGTTGTACTTCGCGTCGATCGCCGCCTGGTCGAAGCTGACGCCGTCCGCGCGCGCCGCCGAGTCGAGGATCGCCTCTTCGACGATCGCATCGAGCGCGACGCCTTCGTATTCCGCCTTCTGCGTGAGCACCTGCGGATCGTTCTCGTACCCGGGCGGAACGCCGAAGTCGACATAGAAGCGCACGTATTGGTAGGCGAGCTCGCGCCGGTACTCTCGGAGCGACGCGGCGTGACCGTCGAACATGACCGCGGGCTTGAGGTTGTCGTTGTAGTACCGGGTCGACGCGGCCCAAGCGACGAGGCCCAGCACGAAGAAGAGGATCGCCGAGAAGAGCGTGACGATGATCGTCTGCTGGCGCCGCTCGCGCTGCCACCGCGCCATGCGCTGACGCTGCGTGAGACGTGGAAGAGGGATACGACGTGCCACGGGAGACCTAAGTGTACGGGCTAGGCGACGAGCCGGTAGACCGCGAGCGTGTCGGCCGCGGCGCGGTCCCACGAGAAAGCTGCGGCGCGCGGACGCGCTTTCGTGCGGAGCTCGCGCTGTCGTGCCCCGTCGCCCAGATAGGCGACCAGCGCGTCACCCAGCGCATCCGGATCGCTCGCATCGACCAGCACGCCGGCGTCGCCGACGACCTCCTGCACCGCGCCCGCGCGGTAGCCCACGACCGGCGTGCCGGCGGCGAGCGACTCCAGCGGAGTCAGGCCGAAGCCCTCGAGGAGCGCGGCGTGAAGGAGGCACTCGGCTCCGGCGTACAGCGCCGCCAGCGTCGGGTCGTCCACGCGGCCCGTCACGACGATCCGGTCGCGCGGCGCGCGCGTCCGCTCGAGCGCACGCGTGAGAAAGGAAGACAGCTTCCCCAGGTCGCCCGCGATGACCAGCCGAAGCTCGCCGTCGATCGCGGCGGCGCGGGCGAACGCGGTGAGGAGGCCGTCCATGTTCTTGCGTGGATCGAATTGGCCGACATACAGAACGTACCGGCCCGGCACGTCAAAGGTTTTCGCGACACGACGTCCTTCGTCGGCCGCCGGCGGGGCGAACTCCGTGTCGACGGCCTCGGGGATCACCGTCACGCGTTCTGGCGGCACGTGCAGGAGATCGATGACGTCGCGCCGCGTGGCCTCGGAGACCGCGATGACCGCGTCGGCCCGTCGTGCGAGCGCGTACTCCCACGCGTGGCCGAGCCGCGCGTGCGGCAGCCGGAGGTAATGCTCCGGCCAGCGGAGTGGCGCGAGGTCGTGGATCGTGATCACCGCGCGGCACGCGCGCACGGCCGGGAGCCCGAGCTGTGTCGAGTGATAGACGCGTGGACGCGCGACGGCGAGCTCCGCCGACAAGAGGATCGGATCGATCACGAGCATCGAGAGCTCCGGCCGGCGCAGACGCAGCGTGTGGAGATCGCGATGCCGCGGCAGCGGCGATGGATCGGCCGGTGCGAAGTTGCGAAGGCGCAGCAGCGTCCATTCGACATCGTCGGGCGCGAGCCGCGCGAACGCCGCGAGCAGATTGCGTGTGTAGCGACCGATACCGCGGACACGGGCCACCGTTTGCAGATGGCGCGCATCGAAGGTGACGCGCAAGGCACATAGACTAGCCGCACGTTCATCTCCGTCGTCGTTCCCACGTACAACGAAGTCGGTTCGCTGCGCCACCTCGTGCCGCGCCTCGCGGCCGCGCTCGGCGCGAGCACGTGGGAGCTGATCATCGTCGACGACGGCTCGCCCGACGGCACCGCGGACCTCGCCGAGTCGTACGCCGACGTTCATCCCGTTCGCGTCGTGCGCCGCCCGGGAAAGGCCGGGCTCGCGTCGGCGGTGCTCGCGGGGTTCGCGCAGGCGCGCGGCGACGTGCTGGTCGTGATGGACGCGGACCTCTCGCATCCACCAGAAGCGGTGCCGCGACTCGTGCTCGCGATCTCGGAGGGCGCGGACCTCGCGGTCGGTAGCCGCTACGTGAAGGGCGGCGGCACTGAAGACTGGCCGCTGAAGCGGCGCATCGTATCCCGAGCGGCGTGCCTCATCGGGAACGTGCTCGTCCCGATCCGCGACTGCACCTCCGGCTTCTTCGCGATCCGCAAGTCGGCGCTCGACGGCGTGAAGCTCAACCCGATCGGTTTCAAGATCGGGTTCGAGGTCATGGCGCGTGCTCGCTACAAGAAGGCCGTGGAGATCCCGTATGTGTTCCGCGACCGCGAGCTCGGCAAATCGAAGTTCGGCCGCCGCGAGGTCATGCAGTACCTCGTGCAGCTGGGCCAGGTCGCGCGCGACAAGGCCTTACGTCGAACCTGACGATTCCGTAACGCAGGCCCCGATCCGGTAACCGCATTAGCGGTGGCAAACAACTTGCGCGCACTCTAAACATGGAGGAGTGGGGAGCTCGGCTCTTCCTTCGCCGCTAGTGGCTGTGCTGCGCGCGCCCGGAGACGGCGGGACGCTCATCGACGTGCTGGACCGCGTGCTCGACAAGGGCATCGTCATCGACGGATGGGCTCGGATGTCTGTCGCGGGCATCGATCTCGTGGGCCTCGAGGTGAAGGTCGTCGTCGCATCGATCGACACGTATCTGCGCTACAGCGACGTGCTTGGTGTCGGCTCGCGCAATGGCGCGCGTCACCAATCGATGATCTAAACGGGACCGAGCTCCTCGCGCAGCGCGTCGATCACGTAGGTCTGCTCGTCATCGGTCATCGACGCGTAGAGCGGAATGAGCATCGTCGTGCGCGTCGCCTCTTCGGTCACCGGCAGGCTCACCGTGCCGTAGCGCGTGGTGTAGGTCTTCTCGAGGTGCGACGCCATGACGCCACGCCGCGTCGCGATCCCGCGGCGCAGGAGATTCGTCATCAGCTCTTCACGACCCTTCCGACAGTCTTTCGTGAGCCGGAGGCAGTACGACTGATAGGTGTGCGCCGCGTATGGCGGCACGAACGGGACCGCGATCCCGCGGATGTCGGAGAGCTCCTCGTTGTAGCGCTTCGCCTTCGCGCGCCGCACGCGCAGCAGCTCGTCGAGACGCCGCAGCTGCACGAGGCCGATCGAAGCCTGGATATCCGTCATGCGGTAGTTGAACCCGAGCTCGTTGTACTCCTCGATGATCACGTGGTCCGAGCGGTGCCGCTCGAGGTCGGACACGCTCATGCCGTGCGCGCGGAGCTTGCGCGCGCGATCGGCGAGCAGGTCGTCGTCGGTCGTGATCATCCCGCCCTCGCCGGTGGTGATCACCTTGCGCGGATGGAACGAGAACACGGTCTGCTGCGCGTTCGATCCGACCTTGCGTCCCCGGTACGATTCGCCGATCGCCGGCGCCGCGTCCTCGATCACCACGATCCCGTGGCGCCCGGCGATGTCGTTCACCGCGTCGATATCGCAGGCGAGCCCGATCTGGTCGATCGGCAGGATGGCCTTCGTCCGCTTGGTGATCCGCCGCTCGACGTCGCTCGGGTCCACGTTGAACGTCCGAGGGTCGATCTCGCAGAAGACGACGTCCGCTCCGGTGTACAGGACCGCGTTGGCCGACGCGATGAACGTGAAGGAGGGGACGATGACCTCGTCGCCAGGGCCGACGCCGATGCTCGCGAGCGCGAGATGCAGGCCGGTCGTGCACGACGTCGTCGCAATGCCGTGCCTCGCACCGACGTACGACGCGACCGCCCTCTCGAACTCGGCGACCTTCGGACCCTGCGTCACCCAGCCGCTCTTGATCGACTCGTACGGCGCGCGGGCCTCCTCTTCCCCGAGCGCCGGCCGGGTGATCGGGATGTTCATCTTCCTTGACGTTTCGGTCGCCACCTACGTCTCCTTCTAGACGCGCGCGCCCGCGAGCGTCCCGCGGCGCCAGGCGATGAGCTGCCGGAGCCCGTCGGCGAGCGATGTCGTCGCGCGAAAGCCGAGCATCTCCTCGGCCCGGCGCGGATCGCCGTACCGCCGCTCGGGCAGTCCACGCGCGGGCTGCGACCTGAACTCGATGCCCGCCGGGCTGCCGGTCAGCTCGAGCAACAGGTCCGCCAGGTCACGCATGCGGGTCTCGACGCCGCTGCAGACGTTGACGATAGCGTCGGTCCGCGACGACTCGCAGGCGAGCATGTTCGCGCGCACCACGTCACCGATGTACACGAAGTCCGCCGAGGCCGAGCCGTCGCCGAAGAGCGTGAGCGGCTTTCCCTGATCGATGAGGTCGAGCCAGCGGACCATCACCTCGACGTACTTCGAGCGGATGTCCATGCGCGGTCCATACACGTTGAAATAGCGCAGCGCCGTCGTCGGGAGGTCGCGCAGGTGCGCGAACGCGCGCGCGAGCTGCTCGTTCGCGGCCTTCGCCGCGCCATACACGGTCCGTCCGTTCAGAGGGTGGTCCTCGTCGATCGGGAGACGGATCGGATCGCCGTATACGACCGCGCTCGACGCGAGAACGACGCGCGACACCTTCGCGTCCGCCGCGGCGTCGAGCACGTTGAAGGTCCCGTCGACCATGACCTCCTGGCACTCGCGCGGATGCTCCTGGCAGCGCGTCCAGCGGAGCGCCGCCTGGTGGAACACCACGTCGGCGCCCGCGATGTTCGCCTGGACCGCCTCGCGATCACGGATGTCGAGCTCGACCAAACGCGCGCGTCCGGTGCCGAGCGCGTGCGCCAGGTTCTCGGGGACTCCGCGGACGAGGGCGTCGAGCGCGACGACCTCACGCGCGCCCGCAGCGAGGGCCGCGTCGACGAGGTGGGATCCGACATTCCCCGCGCCGCCGGTGACGACGACGCGCGCGCCCGAGAGCAGACCCATGCGCGCCACAGCCTAAGCGCGCGGCACGCCAGGCGTCCGGACCGTTCTCCCCCAATCGGGCGACCTTCCCAGGGCCGAGCATTCGTTGTCAGGGCCAGCGGTCCGGGTCTGCGCCTGGCGACACGGGCACAACGAAGGGAAGGAGCGAACCATGATCCAGCGGTTCGTGCGCGAAGAGGAAGGCCAGGGTCTCGTCGAATATGCGCTCATCATCGCGGTCATTGCGATCGCGGTCATCGTCGCGATGGTCTTCCTCCGCGATCAGATCTCGAACATCTTCAGCAACATCGGCAACAACCTCACGTAATTCGCGGCGGCGCTCGCAACGCGATCGTCGCGGCCGGTATCGTACGTGGCATCACCCGCTGCGCCGAGGAGTGACGCCATTTCGAGATCGATCGAACGCATCAAGGAAACGTGGGATGAGCGCGCGAGGGACGACCAGCTACAGGGCACCTATGTCACGATGGCCGACCGCAACCAGCGGCTGCTCGAGATCGATGAGGCGCTCCGCTATATCCCACCCGGAAAGGTCGTCCTCGACGTCGGCTGTGGCAACGGTTACTCGACCGCGATCTTCGCCAAGCAGGCCGAGGCCATCCTCGCGATCGACTACTCCGAGGCAATGATCGAACGGGCGAAGCGTGAGTACGGAGCCATCCCGAACATCACCTTCGAGGTCCGGGACATCCTCAAGCCGCTTCCGTACGTGGAGAAGCACTTCGACGTCGCCGTCGCGCAGCGCTGCCTCATCAACCTCGCGACCTGGGAGAACCAGCAGAAGGCGATCGAGCACATCGCGCGCGTGATCAAGCCGGGCGGTTGCTTCGTGATGCAGGAGGGCACCCGGCAAGGCCGCGAAGGTCTCAACCAGCTGCGTGTCAAGATGGGGCTCCCGCGCATGCCCGACGTCGAGTTCAACTCCGACCTCGACGAGACGACGCTGTGGCCGTTCCTCGAGCGCCACTTCGAGATCGTCGAGATCCGCCGCTATGGGCTGTACGACCTCATCGCGCGGGTCGTCCACCCACTGCTCGTCGCGCCGGCGCAGCCCGATTACGAAGCGAAGATCAACGACGTCGCGCGGCGGATCGCCGCGGCGAACGACGCCGCCGGCGAGGTCTCGCGCTGGTTCACGGCGTTCCTGCGGGTCAGGCCCGCTGCCGCATGAAGTCCGTCACGCTCGCGGCCACGCGATCGATCTGAGCGTCCGTCAGCTCCGCGAACATCGGCAGCGACAGCACCTCGCCCGCGACCTTCTCGGTCACCGGAAGATCGCCCTTGCGATAGCCGAGGAACTGCGCGGCCTCCTGCATGTGGATCGGCACCGGGTAATGGATCTGCGTCCCGATGCCCCGCTCGGTGAGATACGCGCGCAGCGCGTCACGACGGCCGCCCGGCACGCGGATCGCGTAGCAGTAGAAGACGTGGCGACCGCCGCTCGGGATCTCCGGCGTGATGACGTCGAGACCGGCGAGCTGCTCGTTGTAGCGGGCGGCGATCGCCTGGCGGCGCGCGTTCCATTCATCGAGACGCCGTAGCTTGATGCGCAGGATCGCGGCCTGGATCTCGTCGAGCCGCGCGTTGTAGCCGACGATGGGGTGGTAGTAGCGCGTCGACTGCCCGTGCTCGCGGAGCGCGCGAAGGTCGTCGGCGAGCTTCTCGTCGTTCGTCGTGATGCTTCCGGCCTCGCCGTAGGCTCCGAGGTTCTTGCTGCAGTAGAAGGAGAAGCAGTTCACGCGGCCGCCGGCGCCGGCCTTCCTGCCGTCGTCGAGCAGCGCGCCGTGCGCCTGCGCGGCGTCCTCGATGATCGTGATGCCGCGGTCCTGCGTGAGCTGGCGGAGCGGCTTCAGGTCGACGGTCCGGCCATACAGATGCACCGGGATGATCGCCTTCGTTCGCGGCGTGATGCGTGACGCGACCGAGGCGATGTCCATGAGCATCGAACGCTCGTCGACGTCGACGAGGATCGGACGCGCGTTCGCGTAGACGATCGCCTCGACCGTCGCGAAGAACGTGTGCGAGACCGTGATGACCTCGTCACCCGACGAGACGCCGCAGGCGCGGATCGCGAGCTGCAGCGCATCGGTGCCGGAACCGACGCCGATCGCATGCGCCGTGCCGCAGTACTCGGCCCATTCCTTGTCGAACGCGCGGACGTTCGGTCCGATCGTGAGCTGCATGCTGTCCAGCACCTCGTCGATCGCCCGGCGGACCTCGTTGCGGATCGTCGCGTACTGGGCCCTCAGGTCGACGAGCGGGATGTCCTGTGTGACCACGGTCATGTGCGAGCTCCCTTCTCCGGGGGGCCGGGCGGCCCTCCGAGCCACGCATAGGCGTGCGGATAGATGCCGACGAAGCACGCGAGATCGGTGATGTCGCCCTTCACCTGCAGCGCGGGATTGCCCGCCCACACCGTACGCGGCGCGATGCGACGCTCCCGCACGACACTGCCCGCTCCGATGAGCGCGTCCTCGCCGATCTCGACACCGGGCAGGATCGTGCTGTTCGCCCCGACGCGCGCGCGCCGGCGGACGGTCGCCCCCCTCACGCACTGGAGATACGCGGGACACTGCGGATGCGGGTCGTCGGTGAAGACGACGTGCGGGCCGACGAACACCTCGTCCTCGAGCGTGACGAGCTCGAGGAAGCAACCGGTGTGGATGCGCACGCGCGAGCCGATGCGGTTGCCGAACTCGAGCGACGCGTGCGTGCCGACGGACACGTCGTCGCCCAGCACGTTGTCCTCGCGGATCGATGCGCCCTGCCCGGTCTGCAGGCGCGCGCCGATCGTGGTGCCGGCGTAGATCGTCGTGAACGGGCGAATGACGGAGTCCGGGCCGATCACGAGCGGAAGCTCGCCCTCCTTCTTCCCACGGGGTGCGCGGCCGAGCACGACGTACTCACCCACCACGGTGCCCGAACCGAGCGCGACGTTGGCTGCGATCACGGCCGTCGGATGGACGATCGCGCCGAGCGAGGTCACGCCCGCGCCGGCTCCGGGACCTTGGCCTCTTGGCGGTATGCCACACGTGCGCCGCCCGCCCGCAGCGAGCGCATCCCCGCGTCGAGCACGCGCACGACGCGCAGGCCGGCCTCGCCGTCGCTGCGCGGCCGCGCCCCGGTGTTGATGCAGTCGATGAAGTGCCGCATCTCCATCTGCAGGGCCTCGGTGCCTGCGATGTGCGGGCTCCGGATGTCGCCGGAGCGATAGCTGCGCCGGAGCTCCTCGCTGGACAGCTCGCTCACGCCGTGGTCGTAGATCTTCACCTTCTCGATCGACTGCACGTCGTCGTATACCGCCATGCGCTGCGATCCGATCACGACCATCGAACGCAGCTTGCTCGGGGCGAGCCAAGACAGATGCGCGTGCGCGACCGCGCCGGACGCGAAGCCCATGGTGAGGAACACGACGTCCTCGATGTCCGGCTGCGTGTAGCACGCACCGACCGACTGGACCCACTCCGGCTCCTCGTCGAGCCAGTACAGCGTGATCGAGACATCGTGCGGACCGAGATCCCAGAGCACGTTGATGTCGAACTGGTGCAGACCGAGATTCACGCGCTGGCTGTCGACGTAATAGATCTTCCCGAGGTCGCCGCGCACGATCCGCTCGCGCACGTTCACCACGGCGGGGTTGTACACGAAGGTGTGGCCGACCATGAGTGTCTTCCGCGCGCGCTCGCTGGCGCGGATGATCGCCTCCGCGTCCGTGATATTGCCGGCGATCGGCTTTTCGACGAAGACGTGCTTCCCGGCCGCGAACGCCTCCTCCGAGAGACGCCGGTGCGTGCCGACCGGTGTCGCGATGCACACCGCATCGATCGATGGATCGGCGAACAGCTCGCGGTGATCCTTCGTCGTGCGCACCGCGGGGAAGCGCTTGTGGATCGTTTCGAGCCGCTCATCCGAGAGATCGGCGACGGCGACAGGCTCTGCACCCGGCGCTTCGTTGAGGTTGCGGACGAGGTTCGGGCCCCAATACCCCGCGCCGATCACCGCGACGCGCAGGGACTTCATTCGGAGCGAATTCTAGACGCGAGAAGTGCCACACCGCACGCCGCGATCGCCCCCACGTAGACGTAATACGGCTGCGTGGTCCAGCGTGCGAGAAGCAGCGGCACCATCACGATGCCGGCGCCGGCCAGTGCTGCCGCGCCGAGGGTTGGGATGCGCCAGCGCGCGACTAGGACGACTAAACCGAACGTGGCGGCGAGCGAGAGCACGAGGAACAACGCTACGAGCGGCGTGGGGTCGCCGTACTGCGCGAGCGCATTGAGGATGTTCGCGCCCCAGATCTCGTCATGGAACGTCAGCGCGGCCATTTGCTTCTCCGCGAACGCGCCGGGATCACGCACGAAGAAGGGCAAGATGAAGGCCGCGACGACGCCGGCGACAACGAGTGCGTAGCGGCGCCAATCGCCGCCGCGGATGGCGACGTAGCGCAACACCGGCGGCAGCACCAGCAGGGCGAACTGTTTGAACGCGATGGCCCAGCCAAAGCACACCGCCGACACGACGACCGCGCCGCGCGACCAGCCGCAGTCCCGCTCGGCGAACACGAGCGCGACGAGTGCGAGCACCACCAGGAGCGATCCCGATACGTCGTTCTGCCCGTCGATCGCGCGGAAGCCGGCGACGCCCCAGGACGCGTACAGCATCGCCGGGAGCGCAACGTTCGCCATACCCGTCCTCAATCCCGCGAGCGCGATGACGGCGACGATGGCGATGCCGGCCCAGGTGTCGACGCGCGTGATGTCGCCGAAGAGGATGTAGGGCGCCGCGTACCACGCCAGCTCGCCCGGTGGATACACGAACGGCGAACCGACCGGGATCGTGCTCAGCAGGACATGCGTGTAGGGATTGCCGCCGGCGAACACGACGTCGAGCGACTCCGTCGTCGCGCGCAGCACGTCGCTCCCATCGAGAAGCGGCTGGCGGTGGAGACGCTCCGACGCGGCGACGAGGACGGCGTAGTACGCGGTGGCGCCGGCGACGTACGGTGTGCGACGCAGCGCGGCCCACGCGAGACCGAGCCCGGCGAGGAGCAGGGCGACGCGGTCGAGCTGCGGCGCGTTGACGTCGATCCCCTCGACGCACCAGAAGAGGCCGAGAACGAGGGCCGCGAGGACCGCGGGCTGGCTATTGGCCCGTGGCGGCACGGAGCTTGGCGAGATCGTCCTCGAGGAGCTTCAGGAGACGGCCGTATTCGGCGAAGTCGCTTCGCTTCAGCGCGTCCTGCGCCTGCTGGTAGTGGTCGCTCGCGGCTTTCACGAGCTGCGCGATGTTGCCGGCGGGCGGCGTCGTGACCGGTGGTGGTTGCGTGGGCGTGGTGCCCTGGCCGAAGAGCGCATCCAGCGCGGCCTCGAAGGTCGGCGCCATGACGACGCGACCCTGCGTCGCGAGGATCACGCGCTGCAGCTCAGGGATCTTGCTCTGCGTCGCCTGCACGAAGAGTCCCTCGACGTACACGAACGAGTTGCCGACCGGAAGCACGAGCAGATTGCCGCGGAAGCACTGCGATCCGCCGCCCAGAGGACAGAGGAGGCTGAGCTGCTGTTTGATCGTCGCATCGGCGTCGATGCGTCCCTCGGTCTGCAGCGGACCGGAGATCTGGCGGTCCTGCGGGAGGCGGAGCACGCGCAGCTTGCCGTACTCGGGCGCGTCGGCGCGGCCCGCGATCCAGGCGACCATGTTGTCGCGCACGCCACCGGCCGGCGTCATCGGCACGAACAGGATGAACTCCTTGCGATCCGAATCGGGCAGGCGGGTCGTGACGTAATACGGCTCGATCGGCGCCTTCGCCGAGCCCTGCTCCTGCACCTCGTTGGCGATCAGCCACGCGTCGCCACGGTGATAGAAGCTGTCGACATCGGTCATGTGGTAGATCGCGAACGTTTTCGCCTGGATCGAGAAGAGATCCTCGGGATAGCGGAGATGGTCCTTGAGGCTCTGCGGCATCTCGGCCAGCGACTTGAAGAGGCTCGGGTAGATCGCGCGGAGATTGCGCACGACGGGATCCGTCTCGTCGACGACGTAGTACGAGATGGATCCGTCGTACGCGTTCGTGACGACCTTCACGCTGTTGCGGATGTAGTTGAGGTCGCCGTCCGCGACGTGGGTCCCGCCGGGCACCAATGCTTTGAAGCGCTCGCTGTAGGGGTAGCGGTTCCCCACTGTGTATGCGTCGTTGATCCACCAGAGCTTGCCGTCCGCGACGACGAGGTACGGATCCTTGTCGTACTCGAGGAAGGGCGCGATGAGGTTCTCGCGAGCGGAGATGTTGCGGTGGAACAGGATGCGGCTGGCGGACTGGATCTGGTCGCTGAACAGCAGATTCGTCTCGCCGAAACGCAGCGTGAACAGGAGTCGATCCCAGAGCGAATTGATGCCGACGCCGCCTTTGCCGGAGTACCGCGTGGTCGCGTCGGTGCCTTCTTGCGGATAGTCGAACTCCTCGGTTGCGCTATCGGCGATCACGTACTCGTTGGTCAGCTCGCCGTAATAGATGCGCGGCTCGTCGATCTTCGGCTCGCCCTGCGGTGGGATGTCCTTGACCAGGAACTGGGGGCGGCCTTCGGCCGCGACCCCGCCGACCGGCGTCATGACGGCGCCGAAGCCGTGGGTGAACTGCAGGTGGCGGTTCACCCAGGTCTGCTGCAAGAGCGACGCGGTGTTGAGCTCGCGCGCCGACAGCATGATGGGCACCTCGCGGCCGCCGATGGCGTAGCGGTCGACATCGACGTCGGTGAAGTCGTAGTACGGCCGCAGCGCCTGGAGCTGATCGAAGTCCGAGAGGAGGCGGTGGTAGTCCCAGAGCCGCACCGAGAGCGAGTCGGCGAACTCGCGCGTCGCCTCCGCCTGGCTCGGTGTGTCGGCGACGTTGAACAGCGACTCCTCGATCTTGTCGAGCGAGTAGGCGGCGCGCGTGGCCGCGATGTTCCGCTCGATGTACGGGCGCTCCTTGTTCTGCTCGTCAGGTGCGACGACGAAGTTCTGCACGACCGCCGGGTACACGCCGCCCACGAGCACGGTCGCGGCGAACCACAACACGATCGAGCCCGCCAGGACCCAGAGCGTGCGCGCGAAGGCGTTCGCGAAGCACGCCAGCGCCGCGATCCCGACGATGAAGGTCAGGATCTTCAGCGCGGGGACGCGCGCGTTGACGCTCGCGAATCCGGCGCCGGTCAGGACCCGCTCGGTACGGAAGAGCAGGTCGTACTGATCGAGCACGTATCCCGTCGCGATGAGGAGAAGGAAGAGGCCACCGAGGACGGAGAGATGTGCGCGCGCCGGCCGAGCGAGGGCGAGCGCGGTGCGGCCGGCGACCCCGAGATCGGCGCGCGTGATCGTGCTCGTCGCGACGCTGATCACACCGCGCACCGCGTAGATCGCGACGACACCCGCGGCGATCACGAGGACGGCGGCGATCCCCCAGCCTCGCACGAACTCGAGGATCGGCAGCGTGAAGAAGTAGAAGCCGACGTCCCTGCCGAACAGCGGGTCGGTCACGCCGAACGGCACGGCGTTGAGCCAGCGCAGGAGCTCGTCCCACTGATCGCCGCCCGCGAGTCCAAAGAAGAACGCCGGGATCGCGGGGACCCAGAGGAGGCGCAGCGTCTGCGCAAGCGCGGAGGACCGCGAGCCCTGGTCCACGACGATGCGCGGGACCTGCGGACGAAGCGCGAGGTACAGGTTCGGCAGCGCGATGATGAAGAAGATCAGGAAGAACGCGACGAACGCCCAGAACCCCGCGGTGTAACGGCGCAAGTAGACGTCTTCGAGACCGAGGCTCCGGAACCACAGCAGATCCGTGAGAAACTCGTTGAGCGGGAGGAGCAGGATCGGCACGAGCAGGAGGAGGAACACGATGATCGTGATGACGACGCCACGGCGAGATGGCGGTCGGCGTGCGGTCCCTCGGCGCCTCCCAAGTGTCGAGAGATCGAGGTTGGACCAGTCGATATTTCCCCAGTCGCGCTCGCCGTTCCCCCTCTTGTCCCGCACGGCCTCAGCATATGGCGACATGCGGCGGATGCTCGCGCTCGCCGCCGTGGTCGTTATCGCACTGTCGGCCTGCTCCGGGAGCCAGGCCGCACCGACCGCGTCGGCGACGCTCGGATGCGCGGAACCAACGCGCACCGTCTTCGGATCGTCTCCGTTCGACGATCAGAACCGCGCGACCTGGAAGAACGACCTCGCGGCGGGCATGGCCTGCGACAAGGCGACGAGCGCCTATGACGAGCGACTCAACGAGAAGAAAGCGGAGCAGCTCTTCGCCAACGCGAGCAACTTCGCGATGATCGGACGGGTCACGGATGCCACCAGCGGTGCGCCGGTCGACCAGGTCTGCATCACGCCGGGGAAACCTGGAGCGATCTGCTGGAGCCGCACCGACAAGGATGGCTGGTACCTGCTCGACCTCGGTGCGGTCTTCGCCCACGAGGGCTTCTACGAGATCTTCTTCGTGAAGGCGGGCTACCCCGAGCAGCACTCGGTGTCGCGGATGCTCAGCGGCCACGCCCGGATCGACTTCCAGATGACGAAATAGCGCGCTACTTCAGCGTGACGAACTCGACCTCGCAATATCCCGCGGCGGCGCGCGCCAGACCGCGATCACACGTCACGAGCGTCGCCTTACTCGCGCGAGCAACGACCGCGTAGAACGCGTCGTACATACCAACGCGGTCGCGCAGCGAAAACGCCTCGGCGAGCAACGGCGTCAAGGCGATGCGTTCGGCGCGTAGTCCCGCGAGATGAAAAAGGGCAGTTCGGGCGCCTTCTTCCTCGATCCGGCGGATGCGCAGGGCCTTACGCAGCGCCGCCAGCACTTCGGCGTCGAAGTGTGCGGGCACGCGCATGCGCTGGCCCCGCAGCCGAGCCTCGACCGCGGCCGCTGCGGGCATCACGAGCAACATCTCGACGGCGGCGGACGCGTCTAGGACGATCAGCCGAGATCAGGCTCGATCGATCGCGTCGCGCATCGCGCTGATCATCGCCGTCGCCTCTCCCGGCCGCAGATTGGTCCTGGGCGGATCCTTGGCGATCTCATCGAGCCACTCGCCAAGCGTGCCAAGGCGATCGATGTTGTCGTCGAGGATCTCGATCACGTATTTGCTCATCGACACGCCCTTGCGGGCCGCGTTCGCTCGGATGCGCCGCTGGAGTTTCGCCGGCACGCCCCTGATCTGAAGGTCGACTTTCTCTCTGCCAGCCACTCTGCCCATTGTGCATGCATTCGTGCATGCGTTCAAGCGTTGCGGGCGCGCACCTCGGCGAAGAGATCGAGATACGTCTCGACCACGCGCGGCCAGGTATACGTCCGCTCCACGAACGACTGACCCGCCGCGCCCAGACGCGACGCGAGCTGCGGCCGAGCGATGAGCATCTCGGCGATCTCCGCGAACTCTGCCGCGCTGCGATACGCGAGGCCGGCGCCGGCGCGATAGGTCATCCCCCAGACCACCGGCGAGCGCGCGTCGCAGATCACCGGGCGGCCGCAGCCCCAGGCCTCGAGCGCGATCATCGAGAGCGACTCGAGCAGGCTCGGCTGCACGAGCGCGACGCAGCCCGCGAGCGCGTCGAACTTGTCCTCGTCGGAGGTGCGTCCAAGGAGTCGGATGTCCGCGCGCTCGGGCACGGGCATCTCGCGGTGACCCATGAGCACGAGCGTCGCGCGCGTGCCGCGCGAATCCTGCCAGCGCGCGAACGCATCGAACAGCTGGCCGCACTGCTTGCTCTCGACGATGCGGCCGACATAGAGGAGGTACGGGCCCTCGATCGCGTAGCGCTGCCGGAAGCGCTCGGCGGAGCGGTCCGCGGGCACGTCGACGCCCACGCCGACGATCTCGTTCGGCACCCGCTCGTTCTGGAAGAGCCGGTGCACCATCGCGCGCTCCTCGAGGGTGCTGAACGCGATCGCGCGCGGCGCGCAGAACACGGGTTTGTAGATCGCGAGCCGGATCGCGGGCTCATCGTGCGCGGTCGGGACGAGGACCGCGCGCTCCGGCACGAGCGGGAGGCCGAGCGCGGTCGGGTGGTAGATGTACGTGAAGAAGAGCACGTGGTCGACCTGGCGGCCGCGCCGATGGACGTGCTCGAGCAGGTCCGGCGCGACCGGGCCCTGTGCCTCGACGAACGCGCGCTCGTCGGCGAGCGTGTGCGTCGCGGAGAACGCGCGCCGTTCGCGGAGGCGGAAGTCGCGCGAGCGACCTCTCTCCACCGCGAAGCGGTGCACCGGGATGCCGTCGACCACCGTCTGCCCGGCCGTGAACTCGTTCGCCCACGTCCAGTAGTCGCGCGCCGTCGTCGTCGCGACCTCGACGTCGAAGTACGGGCGCAGCCGCTGCGCCACCGCGCGGGCGTGCGGCTCCGCACCACCGCCGGCGATGTCGCCGTAGCGCTGCACGACGATCATCAGGCTGGCGTTCATGCCGCGGTCAGCGCGACGAGCTGGGCCAGGCGCGCATCGAACGCGTCCCACGACGATCCGCGCTCCACCCAGGCGCGCCCGGCCGCGCCCAACGTTTCGCGCGCCGCGACGACGCGATCGAGCGCGTCGCCGAAACCGTCGGCATCGCGGTACGTGAGCCCGCCGCCGGACCGAGCGACCTGGCCCGCGGTGACCGGGTTGTCCGCGCGCACCAGCACCGGCGTGCCGACCTGCCAGGACTCGAGCAACACGATGCCGAGGCTCTCGAACCGGGACGGCAGCACGAGCGCGTCGGCCGCGGCCAGGGCGGCGTACTTCTCCGCGTCCGGGATCCGTCCGAGCGCGGCGACGTCGCGACGATCTGGCACGTCCATGCGCAGAGTGCCCGCGAGGACGAGCGTCGCGGGGCGCGCGTTCGGGCGCGCGCGATACGCGGCCCACGCCGCGAGCAGCTCGTCGCAGCCCTTGCCCTCGCTCACCTGACCGAGATACACGACGAGCGGGCCCGCGAGCTCGTGCGCGGCGCGAAATGCGGCGACGTCGAACGCGCCGGGCGCGTCGAGGCCGAGGCCGAGCGTCTCGTGCGGGATGTGCTCGTTACGGAACGTGCGATGCACGAGGTCGCGCTCCTCGGGCGTGAGGAACCCGAACGCGCGCGGGAGCTGGAACAGCGCGCGATACGGCGCGAGGCGCAGCGGCGCCTCATCGTGCGCCGTCGAGATGAGCGCGGCGCGCTCGGGCACGATCGGCACGCCACGCGCGGTCGGCTCGTAGATGTACGTGTAGAAGAGGACCGCGTCGTAGTCACCGCCCTGCCAGTGCAGGAAGTCGAGCAGCTCCGGGCAATGCGGGCCCTGGCGGCGGAGCCACGCGTCCTCATCGGCGAGCGTGTGCTCGCCGTTCAGCACCTTCGCCTCGAACGCCTTGAACTCCGGATCGCGCCCCTCCGCGACCGGGAAGCGGTGCACGCGCAGGCCGTCGAGGTCGCTCGTGCCCGACGGATAAAAGGGCGCCCACGTCCAGTAGTCCGCCGCGGTGGTGGTCGCGATCTCAACGTTGTGCGACCGCGCGAGGCGCGATGCGACGACGCGCGCGTGCCCCTCGGATCCGCCGACGACCTCGTCGCCGAAGCGCTGGACGACGATGAGGATGTCGCTCAAGGTATCCGCGTCAGGTAGCGGTCCGCGTTGCGCTCGGGCGCGAGCATCCGCTGCAGGTAGCGCACGCGAGCGCGCAGGCGCGCGTAGGTCTCGGGCTTCTGGATCTCACGCATCTGCTCGGCGAGCTCGCCGCTGTCGCGCGCGACGAGCCCGGCGCCGTGATAGACCTCGAAGCCGCGTGCCTCCGAGAAGATGCACGGCAGACCGGCCCAGATCGCCTGCGCGGCGACGGCGCTCTGGAACACGTCCTCGTAGTAGAGGACGACGCAGTCGGCGGCGGCGACGTACTGGCCCATCGTCTCGTAGTCGGTGTTCACCACGACGTTGGCGAAGCCGCGCTCCTTGATGTAGCCCATCACCTCGTCGAAGTACTCCGGCTCGTTCCCCGAGCGCGTGCCGGAGAGCACGACGACGCTGTCGCGGGGCGCCGACGCGATCACCTGCGTGAAGCGTTTGCGGCGGAAGAAGAAGCCCGGCGAGATGAAGATGAACTTGTCCACCGGCAGCCCGAGCCGCTCGCGCAGCGCGCGCTTCTCGGCCCGGTCTTTCGGCAGCGTCGTGTCTTCGAGCGGAACGAGCACCAGCGGAAAACGCTCGTTCTTGCGGGCGTCGTTGCTGAGCAGGGTTATCCAGCGATCCGAGCGCTCGGAGTGCGTCGCGAGGTGGATCGGGATCGCGCCGGTGATACCGAGCACGGCGCGGTAGCGCAGGAACCAGTTCGCGATGCGCAGGGTGACCCAGGGCGCACGGAAGAACTCGAGCACCGTGCCGTAGCGCGGCCGGTAATGCAGCGCGCTCGAGATCATTCGGAAGTGATGGAACTTCTCGGGCTCGAGCTCGTGCATCGAGAGAACGACGGGGATCTTCCGGCGCCAGAACGAGACGAGCGCGCGAACGAATGGCACGTCCGAGAAGATGCCGTGCTCGTGCTCGACGATGACCGCCTCGGTGTCACTCGCGACATGGCGGACCTTCGCGCTGAGATCCTTCGCGTCCAGGTGGCGGACGCCGACGAACGTCACGTCGTGGCCGCCGGCACGCAGGCCGTCGGCGAGCGAAAGGGCGTAGTGATGGATCCCGCAGCGCTGGTCGCTCGACAGGACCACGATCTTCCGCGCGCGATGCTCGGCCAGATCCCATCCGGCCAGAGCGAGCGCGTCGCGCAGGCGCTCGGCGACCCGGTCGGGCGTGAACTCCGCGAGGCGAGCGCGCCCTTTCGCGATGAGACCCCTCCGGAGATCGCGGTCGCCGACGACGCGCTCCAGCGCGGCCGCGGCGGCCTCGGGCGATCTGTCGTTCAAGAGGATGCCGGCGTCGCCGAGGGTGTCGGGGATCGCGCCCGCGGCGTGCGCGACGATCGGCAGGTCGCTGCGCATCGCCTCGAGCAGCGGGACGCAGAAACCCTCGTGCTCCGAGAGCGTGAGGAGCGCCGTCGCGCCGCGGTAGTACGCGACGAGCGACTCGATCGGCACGCTGCCGGTGAACGTGACGTTGTCACGCAGTCCAAGGCGCTCGACGTCGGCGTGCAGGCGCTCGATGTACTGCGCCGACATCGCCGTGGATCCGATGAGGTAGAGGCGCGCGCCCCGGTCGCGCTCGCGGTAACGCGCGAAGGCCGCGATGACGTCGTGGATGCCCTTGTGCGGCAGCAGCTGGCCGACCGTGACGATCGAGGTGCGCTCCTCCGAGAGCGCCTTCATCACCGCCGGGTCCGGCTCGACGTCGAACGCCGACCAGTCGACGATGATCGGCACGACCGCGGTGCGCGCGTACCCCAGCTCCTCGAGCTCGCGGCGGTTGAACTCGCTGTCGGCGATGCCGAGCTCGGCGTGCGTTGCGAGATCCTTGAGCTGCCGCCGGCCGATCTCCGCGTACTTCTCGGCCGCCGGGTTGAAGCCACTGAAATACCGCGCCGGCGTGATGTTGTGGTAGACGACGGCCTTCCGGCCGGGCAGCTTCGCGATCTCGTCGATCGCGTCATTGCCCATCGACACGTGGATGAGCGTCAGCCCGGCTCGGCTCCGTTCGGGTCGCAGATCGCGCCACGAGCGCGCGAAGGCGCGCACCTCGGGCTTCGCCTCGTCGACGAAGATCTCGGACTGGACGCCGCGACGCCAGAAGAGCCGCTGCAGCTCGAACGCGTCGTTGCCGATGGCGTCGCCATAGGCGAGCGTCGGCACGATCTGGTCGGCAATACGCAGGCGCTCGCTCACGACGACGGTACGCCCGACCTCGGATCGCCCCTCAACGCGCAGAGCCCGAGCGATCGTCGCACACGTTCGACATCCACAGTCTCAGAGGTGGTCACACTGCGCAGGCCATCAGGACTTCTGTGAAACATTTCGCCTTCCAGCTTCAACCGCCCAGTTGGTACACCCTCGAGCAGAAGAGTGCATTCACACGCACCAATGACGGGGAAATCGGAGGGCTGGACTGCTCCAACGAAGGCCGTCCTTCCGTGCTCGAAGGCGAACGCGTCGGTGACCTTCATCTCGAAGTCACATGCGATTGGGCGACGATCGCTGGTTCGCATCACAGCCCAAGCACCTCGCGGGTGCGCTGGGCGATCTTCTCAGTGTCGAAGTCGGTGATGCGTTTTCGACCCGCAGCGGCGAGCTTCGTGCGTAGCGCGCTGTCCTCGCTCACGAGCGCGGCGGTCTCGGCGGCCTGCGCGAGATCGCGCTCGTGAAGCAGCACCCCGGCGCTGCCCACCGTCTCGCCGACCGCGGCGGCGTCGTACGCGACGACCGGCAGATCGAAGCGCATCGCTTCGAGGAGCGGCACGCCGAAGCCCTCGTGCTCGGACAGCGAAATGAACGTATCGGCTTCCCGGTAGTACGCGAGCAGCGCCGCGAGGCTGACGCTGCCGGTGAAGGTCACGGCGGTCTCGAGCCCGAGCGCGCGTTGCAGCTCGCGCAGCCGCGCGTAGTACTCGCGGTGATCGCCCCACGAGCCGACGAGGAGCAGCTGCGCCTCGCGGTCGATGACCGCGCGGTAGTACGCGAACATCCGCAGCAGGTCGTCGTGCCGTTTGTTCGGGGAGATCCGGCCGACGAACAGCAGCTTGCGTCCGAACACGCTCCAGCGCGCGAGCACCGCGGGGTCCGGCGGCGTGTCGTACAGCTTCCAATCGATGAGGATCGGCACGTGCGCGGTCTTGCGGAAGCCCATGTCGTCGAGATCCTGGCGATTGAAGGCGGAGACGCCGATCCCGAGCTCGATGGCCGGCGCGATCTGCTCGAGCTGCCGCAGACCGAGACGCGCGAAGGCGGCGGCGTGATCGTTGATGCCGCTGAAGAATTCGGGCGGCGTGATGTTGTGATAGACGAGCACCCGGCGGGCCGGGATCTTCACCAGCTGATCGAAGACTTCGTTGCCCATCGAGAAGTGCAGGATCAGCGTGTCCTCCGGGCGCACCGCGCGGAACAGCCGGCGGTAGGAGAGCACCTCGTTCTCCACACCGGCCTTCGCCTGCACGGCAAAGGCGTCGGATTCGTAGCCCCACGAGCGCAGACGGTCGCGCAGCGCGAACACGTGGTTGCTCATCGCATCGCCGGGCGCGAGCACCGGATGGAACTGGTGGACCGCGGTCATGCGGGCGCGCGTCCGATCACGGCGTAGTCGCGGTCGCCGAACAGCGTTTCGTTGAGGAGCTTCACGTTCTCGCGCACGGTCGCGTCGGCGACCTTCTCCGAGAGGCGCTTCTCGCTCGGCTCGAATGTACGCACGTCGACGTCGACGAACCCCTCGACCTCGAGATAGAAGCGGAAAAGCTCGGGCGGGATCGGGCGGACGTGCGACGGATCGAGCCAGAACGAGTGCGCGCCGACCGTCAACGTCGCGACGTTCGGCGTAACGAACACGAGCGGCGCGCCCGGCTGCAGGACACGCCGCGCCTCGCGCAGCATCGACACGAGCTCGCCGGGCAGCACGTGCTCGGCGATGTGGCGCGCGTAGATCCCGTCGATCGCGCGGTCGGGCAACGAGCGCAGATGGCCGAGCGCGTCGGCCTCGACGCATTCGAGACCGCGCTCCGCGCACTGCTCGACCATGCGCGGGTCAAGATCGACGCCGTACGCGCCGATCTTCTTGTCACGCATGAGGCCGAGGAAGATGCCGCGGCCGCAGCCGAGATCGACGACGCGCTTCCGACCCGCGAAGAGCGCCGCGAACGCCTCCGACTGCCGTCGGATGACCGGCTCGTCGCCGCCGAAGCGCGCCTGGAAGTAGACGGAGTGGAGATTCGCGGCGACGAAGTCCTCGTGCCAGAGCTCGAGCTTGCGTAGGCGCTTCTCCAGGCCGGGCGTCGGGCGGTCGCGCAGGTCGAAGAGCGCGCGGGCCACGAGCTGGTTCACGCGCTCCTGCCGCTCGGTGATCGCGGCGAGCCACCAGCGCAGGAGCCCGATGAGCGTCCGCCGCGCGAGCGTGATGACCGGGCCGACGTAGCGTTTACGGCTCTTGGGGTCGTAGGCGACGTCCTCGTCGAGGACTTCGGGGAGCGCCTGGAATGGATCCTTCAGCTCCTCGCTGAAGATCGGCCGCCCGCCCGGTAACGGGAGCGTGAGCGCGGCATCCAGGTCCGCGCCGTACTCGCCGCTCTCGCGCTTCTTGCGGACGCGCGCGCGGACCTCGGCGAGGATCGCGTCGAGGTCCGAAGGTCCCATCGTCACAGCGGCCGCACCGCCTCATCGAGTTCTCGCCGATCGATCACGCGCTCAACGAGGTAGCCGTGCCCGCGGATGCCGCGTGGTCGCGACTCTTCGAGCGTGAGCCTGCGAAAGATCACGCGCAGGGTACCAATCCGAAGTCGAAGCCACGGTTCGTGACCCACCAGCGGTCTCACGTCGAGGTTGGCTGGGGCAGGATCCTGGCTGAGACCATCCAGTACCTTTCGCACGCGGGTCCGCTGCGGCTTAGAGAGGTGTTCGATGTCACGCGCGCCGCGCTTCGAGAACTGGACGTTGTCGGTCAACGGCGCCTTGCGACCGGTCGCCGAGGCCGTTTGGCCGCCGGTGTCTTGGTCGCTGACTTTCGCTCGATCCGAGCGAAAAGCTCGTCCATGCTTATCGTCTCTCCGCGGCGGAATTCCTCATCCGCCTGTCGCATGCCTTCGACGAATTCGGGCGCGTTCGCGAGGATCCAATCCTCGAGCGCGTCGAAGTCGATCGGTACGACCGCCGCAACGGGTCGGCCGTTTCGAGTGACGATCGCGGGCCGTTTTAGGCGCTCAACATCGTCGATGACCTTGCTGGTATTCCGCGCCAGCTCGCGCACGTTCACCGCCGCCATTGCGCTCTCCCCTGTCATGCGTTTGTCAGACAGTCTACTCGAACTCCCAGCGGTGCGGGAGGCGCGCGATGCCGACCTCGCGCGACGAGCCGACGACGCGGAAGTTGAGCGCCTTCTGGTGATAGTCGTAGTGGCGGTCCGAGCGGTCCGTCGCGGCGACGTCCACGTCGTACGCGCCGGGCAGCAGCGCGAGCGAGTCCATCGCGAAGCGCACCACGCCTTCCTCGCGCAGCGGCACCGCGACCTCGTCGAGCATCGTGTTCGTGCCGTAAATCCCGGTGCCGTCGTCGCGGTAGACGTACACGCCGAACACCACATCGTTCACACCGGACTTGTTGCGGTAGCGGATCTCGAACGACGCGGGATCGCCGATCTCGAGCAGCGTCTTCGGCGCACCGTCTTTGGCGATCACTTTCGCGGAGACGATCTCGATCTCGCCCGATCCGGTACGTCCGCCGACCTCACCGCGTAGCGCGCGCTCGCGCAGCTCGCGCTCGCCGACCTCGAGGTGGTACGCCGTCGCGACGTCGCGCACCGCGCCGCTCGCGGCGACGCGCCCCTGATCGAGCCAGATCGCGCGGTCGCAAAGGCGCTGGATGAGACCGATGTCGTGCGACACCAGCACGATCGTCTTCCCCGCTCCCCGGAACTCCGCGATCTTCGCGTAGCACTTGTGCTGGAAGTACTCGTCGCCGACCGCGAGCACCTCGTCGACGAGGAGCACGTCGGGGTCGACGTGCACCGCGACGGAAAAGCCGAGCCGCGCCGCCATGCCGCTCGAGTAGGTCTTGATCGGCGCGTCGAAGAAGCGCCCGAGCTGCGCGAAGCTCTCGATCTTCGGCATCGCCGCTTCGGTGTCGCGCCGTGAGAGCCCGAGCAGCGAGCCGTTGAGGTACGCGTTCTCACGTCCAGTGAAGTCGGGATGGAAGCCCGCGCCGAGCTCGAGGAGCGCGGAGACGCGTCCCTCGACCTCGATCGCGCCCGTGGTCGGCTTCGCGGTACCGGCGATGAGCTTGAGGAGCGTCGACTTCCCCGATCCGTTCGCGCCGACGACACCGAAGCACTGTCCGCGATCCACGGTGAAGCTCACGTCCTTCAGCGCGTAGACGACTTCGGCGGGTGGGATCTGTCGGAGGACGAGCTCTTTGAGCGTGGGAGCGCGGCCGGTCCGGAGTCGGTAACGCTTCTCGAGATGTTCGGCGTTGATCGCGGCCATGCGCGGCCATCCTAGGGAGTCGAGCCCATCAGCAATTGGGGTGCGTCAGGCGTGTGGACGAGGATGCGCACGCCGCCAGCGGCGCACCAAGAGCCAACCGAAGCCAAGCGCGAGCAGCACCCAGAACGACGGTGGCCAGAGGACGAACGCGCCGATGATCCCGACGGGGACGGCGAAACAGACAACAAGTACGGCGAAGAACCGGTAGCGCTTCGCGAGAGCCAGAGCGCCGATCAGCGTGACGGCGCCGCCGGTGAGCGCGAGATTCGGATTCGGCGGCCCGATGAACAGCGCCAGGTATGCGCCTACGAGCAGCAGGAGCCCGATGAGGAACGCGATCAGCCCGAGATCGCGCAGCGTCTCCGAGCGCCGCGCTTGACCCAGCGGTGCGATCGCAGGGCGCACGACCGCGCCGCTCACTGCGACGAGCGGCATCCGAGCCTTTCGAACGAACCGCGCTCGCCAGAAACCCGCGACGGCGACACCGGCCATGCCGGCGAGCCATAGGAACAAGGCGATCGAGCCGCCGGACTCGGGCGCGAACTGGCTGTAGCCGAGGCCGAGGAGCATCGTGGCAAAGCTCACGTTGATGACGGTGTCGAGCCTTTCGGCGGTCACGGCTGGCCGCGCGGCTTAGCGGGCGAAGCCCTCGTAGATCATCGCGCCGTCGCCGCCCTGGAAGTTCAGCTCGACGACGATGCCCGTCGCGGTCCCACCAACGGCGTCGACGACGACCGCGTACTGCGTCTCGTTCGCGAGGCCGAGGATGTCGCGCGGGTCGATGCGGAGCGACTGCTTCGGCGTGATCGGGACGTCCTGCGACGCCGCGAGCGAGCCGTCCGCGAACTTGTACCAGGAGAGGTGCAGGCTCGTGGCCGTGATGCTCTGCAGCACCAGCGGTGTCGACCAACCGTCCGAGCCACCCAGACGCCGCGTCACGTTCGGGAGGAACAGGCGCGTCGCGGGCTGCGTGCTCGCGGAGTAGCCGGCCGCGGTCGTGTCGCCGATGACGTTGACGACGGCGGCGATCTTCCCGCCGACGCCACCGCTCGCGACGAACGAGTACTCGCCGTTCGCGAGGCAGCCCGGGGTCGCGGTCGCGCCGCAGAGCGCCTGCGTCGTGTCGCCGTTGATGAAGCGCGGATCGAACACCCACGCCGCGCCCGCGGCGACCGCGGGTCCGGTGAACGTCGTCGTCCCGCTACCGGCGAGCGGCGTAAAGGTGAGCGAGGGCGTGACATTGGCGGTGCCGGTGTTCTGCAAAACGATCGTCGAGAGGCCCTTGCCGATGCCGACGACGTTCTTCACCGCGTACGGTCCGTAGATCGTGTCGGCGCCACCGACGATGCCGTTCGCGGAGTACATCACCGGCGCGCCGACCGACGGCGCGTCGTTGTGCGTGTTCACGATCACGCTGAGCGGCTGGCTCGCAGTGACCGTGACGGCGTACTGCGTCTGGTCGGTGAGGTCGACCTCGGAGTTCGGATCGATGAATCGCGAGCGGCCCGGTTCGATCTGTCGCGTGATGCTCGCGGTCTTCGTGCCGTCGAACGAGATGAACGACGCGGTCGCGGTCGTCCCCGCGGTGCCGACGTTCTGGATGATGATCGGCGTCACGAAACCATAGAAGCGGCGCACGATGTTCGGCAGCGAGACCTTCGTCGCGCCGGAGCTGGCGCCGACGTACGAGCCGGCCTCGGCGCGGTCGCCGGTCCCCTGGTGCTCGTTCACGACGGCGACGATGTCGGTCATGTAGCTCTTCACGACGACCGCGTACTGCGAATCATTGGAGAGATCGGCGTCGTTGTTCGGCACGTCGGCGAATGACTGACCCGGCTTCAGCGCGCAGATGTCGCGGCGCGCGACGAGGATGCCGGTCGAGAAGCTGTAGAAGTCGACCTGCAGCGACGTGATGCTGAAGCGGTTGGTGTTCTGCACGATGAACGGCGTGTACCACCCCGACGGACCGCCGAGGGTCTTGGTGATGTTCGGCATGTACACCGTCGTGTTCGGCTGGTCGGGCCGCGCGCAGGTCGCCGTGCCGGGGGTCAGCGCCCAGTTGAGGCGCGTGTTGCCGGCGTCGATCTGGACGTTGTGCGCCTCGAGGCGCGCGTAGCCCTCTTTGTTGTAGTAGACGACCCAGAACGTGGGGCCGGGCACGAAGCCGTCGATCTTGTAGTAGCCGTCCGCGTCGGTCGCCGTGGTGCAGAGGGTCGGCGGTCCGAGGGTCACGCAGACGTTGGCGAGCGGCGCTCCCGTCGCGGCCGAGGTGATGAACCCGTCGAGGTAGGCGGTGGTGGCGGCCGCCGGCTGGGCGCCGCCGGAGAGCGCGGCGGCCACGAACGCGGCGACGAGCAGGTACCTCAAGAGGCCACTCCAGGGGGCATGCATGGGGCTAAACGGGGGTAAGCGCGCCTAGTGACGGCGGAACCGCCGCTCTGCGACCAGAGCGACCTGGGCCACCAGGACGCCCAGGAGCAGACCTCCCAGCACATCGCTGGGCCAGTGCTCGGCCAGGTACACACGGCTGACCATCATGAGCGCCATCAGGCACACCGCAAGCCACGCCGGGATGTGGGCAACGCCCGTCAGGAAGGCGGCCCGGGCGACGTGGCCGCTGGGGAACGCGCCGGCGAAGGCGACGTGGGCGAACGGGATCAGCTCGACGGAGCGCGAGAGCTCCTTGGGCGGAATGGGCTGAGCGACGGCCGTCTTGAGCGCGATTTCGGCAGCGAACACGGCCGCGAGCAGGAGCGGGACCCACGCGTCGCGCTGGCGGCGGCGCAGGCGGGCCACCGCGACCCCGAGGGCGATGCCACCGGTGACCTCGGCCTGACCGAAGAGGCCGACGGCCGAGGCGAAGAGGTCGAGCCAGGGCGCGCGCACAGACTGCACGAGATCGACCAGCGACCGATCGAGCTGGCGCACCGCGCCGAGCGCGACGAGCTCCCAGAGCGCGACGAAGAGCGCCGCAAGTAGAGCGATGCGGATCAGAGGTAGCTCTCGAATTCGTCCTTGGTGCGACGGAAGTACGCGAATCCCGCGAGGAAGAGGACGAGCGCGACTCCCGCGGAGTAGCCGAGCGTCCACCAGTCCGGCGGCAGTCCGTCGAGGAGCGCGCGCTGATATCCGACGACGACGCCGGTCATGGGATTGAGCTCGAGCAGGAAGAGCTCACGCTGGCGATCGGCGAGGATCGCGATCGGAAATAGCACCGGCGTGAGGAAGTACCACGCGAGCAGCACGATGCCGAGGATGTGTTCGATGTCCCGGTAATGGACGTCGAGCGCCGCGAGCAGATAGGCGAGGCCGAGGTTCATCACGATCTGCACCGCGACGAGCAGCGGGAGCCAGATGAGTCCCTCGGGATGGCGGGGCCCGAACACCGCGAGCACCATGAAGAGGACGACGAGGCTCAGGGCGAAGTTCGCGAGCGAGGACAGCACGCTCGCCGCGGGGAGCAGCTGCAGCGGGAGCCGGACCTTCTTCACGATCGTCGCGTTCGAGACGATCGACGCGGCGCCCGACTGGAGCGAGTTCGCGAAGAACGTCCATGGCAACAGACCGACGAAGAGGAACACCGCGTACGACTGCTCCCCCGTCTCGGTGCGCGGCCGCGAGCCGAGGAGCACGCCGAAGAGGATCCAGAAGACGACGAGCTGCAACAGCGGGATGAGGAAGTTCCAGCCGAACCCCAGGACCGATCCCTTGTAGCGCGAGCGAAGCTGCCGCCACGCGAAGTCGCCGAGCAGCTCGCGGCGTTCGACGAGCGCGCCGAGGTCAGCGATCACGGCGCGAGTATGCTCCGCGACCCATGGCGCAGCCGCCCACGGCGCATGCGTTCACGCGTGAGACGGTCTCGCTTCGCGCATGGGAATGGCCCGGCGATCCGCCGCCGACGCTGCTGCTCCACGGCATCGGCAACTACGCGCGCTACTGGGACTTCTTCGCCGACGCGGTCGCAGGACGGCTGCGACTCATCGCGACGGACGCGCGCGGTCACGGCGAGAGTGGGCGGCCACCCGGCGACTACGCGCCGCAGGAATTCGTCGCCGACGCCGTCTCCGTGCTCGATGCGCTCGCGATCGACCGCGCGCTCGTGGTCGGACACTCGATGGGCGGTACGCACGCTATCCGGCTCGCCGCAGCGCACCCAGACCGGGTTGAGCGACTCGTCGTGGTCGATGCCGGACCCGAGCCGATGCGCGAAGGCGCGGAGCGCGCGCGTCGTCTCTCACTCGAGCGCCCGGAGCGCTTCGCGAACACGGATGAGGCGCTCGCGTACCTGCGGCGGACGTCGCCCGGCTACACCGACGAGATCTACGCGAACCGGTTGCGTTGGCTGTTCCGGGAAGAGGACGGCGGCCTGGCGTGGCGATCGAGTCACGACGCGCTCACGTCGATCATGACCGGCGCGCGTCGCGGCGACCTGTGGGATGCGCTGCGCGCGATCCGGTGCCCGGCCCTTGTCGTGCACGGCACGCGCTCGAACGTGCTGTCGGATGACGTCGCGCAGCGAATGGTGAAGGCGCTCGCGGACGGTCGTCTCATCGAGCTCGAAGCCGGACACAACGTCGCCCTCGATCGTCCGACGGATCTCGCCGAAGCGGTCGTTGCATTCGCGCATGCGTAGCCCCGTATCGGCGCCAGACCCTAGCCCGCGAACACCTCGACTCGAGCACGGTGGCCGGGTGCGCGCGCGAGGGCCGCATCCGAGGTAACAAGTGAGGCATCTAGCGCCTCCGCTAGGGCTACATACGCGGCATCGAAAGCTGACAGGTTTGCGCGCAGTTCCCAAATGCGCGGCAGCAGCGGAAGATGCGGATAGCGCCTCAATCGGAGGTCCGCGAGATCAACGAGGGCTTGCGCGCCTCGCTCAGGCGACAAGGCGCCGCGTAGGGAATAGCGGCGGAGCGCGTGAGCGACCTCGATGTCTAACAGATACGGAGCGTGAATTGCTTCTCCGGTCCGCGAGATACGCGACGCGATCCGAGGGGCGGCTCCGATCCACAGGACGTAGTCCACGACAGCCGAAGCGTCGAGAACGATCACCGCGCGTCTCGATGGCGGCGAATCACGCTCGCGGAGGAGCCCTTTACTGCTACCGCTGAGCGCCGCTGGATGCGTTCAGTCAGTTCATCGATCGTTGGCCGGTTGGCGACTTGCTCAACCTCGGCCAGCAAATAGTCGGACAAGGTCATGCCAGCCTGCGCCGCGCGCATCTTCAGCGTTCGATGGATTGGTTCCGGGACGTTCCTGATCTGGATCATCTTTGCCATGCTCCAAACATTATCGCATGTGCCAAGCATGCAACTGCCGCCTGGCTCCTACGAGCGAACTCGGCGTCATCGGCCACGCGATTTCGTCCTCCCCCAGGCCGCCTTGAGAGTCCGCCGCCACGGCTGCTCGGTCGGATGCTTTGGACGTCGCGGACCGCGCAGACGATCGCCGTACTCCTGCGTCTCCAGCCATTCGAGAACATCGCGAAGCTTTCGCGTCCTCGGAGCTCGGCGTCGAAGGTCTTGCAGGCGCCGACGGACAGCGTCGATCCGTGCGCGATCGAGGCGAACTCGTGACTCTCGACTGTCTGGCGACTTCGCGAGCACACCGGCCCGAAGCCACGCGTGGACAGTCGGCAACGTGACCTTCAGATGCGCCGCGGCTTCCGGGGCCGAGTACGACGCCGGTGCGTCATACGTGGCGACCGCCTCCTGCACCGCACGACGGAGTACGCGTACATCAGCCGCGTACTCGCGCCCCGCGGCGTTCGCGACACGCTCTAGCGACTCGACGATGGCCGTCCGACTGACCGCTCGTGGCAAGGTCCTTGCCTCCGCACAAACTTCTTTACCGATTGTAGCTGAAGATAAAGAAGTTTGCGGGAACCGCTGGCGGTCTGCTAGTCGGGCGCGCCGAGCACGATGTCGTCCGAGCCGGCGACGTCCCACGTGTTGCCCGCGATGTCGGTGAAGGTGCCGCTCGTCACCGTGACGTTGAGCTGCAGCCCGGCATTCGCGCCGGCGGCGACGCCGGCCGGCGCGGTGCGCATCGTGATCGTGAGCACCGTGTTGGCCGGATACGCGACCCCACCGAGCGTCTCGGGCGCCGAGTTCAACGTGCACGCCTGTTCCGTCGGCAGGCATCGGATGTCGGCGATCGTGCCGTCGACGTCCTGCACGCGTATCTGGCCGCCGACGGGCGAGCCCATCGTCTTGTCGAACGCGATCTTCACGACGTCTCCGGCGTCGAGCACCGCCAGGGAACCCGCGCTGATCGTCACGCGGGCGTCCAGCGAACGCGGCGGCGCCACCGCCAGCGGCGGATTGTTGACGACCACGCGCTGGCTGTACCCGAAGGCGGTCGCTCCCGACACGGGATCGGTGGCGCCGACGCGATAGCAGTACCCGCCGACGGCGAGGTCCCGGTCGATGTAGGTCGTCGAGTTGCTGCCACTCGGGATCACGCTCAGGGTCAGCTCGGCGTACGCGGCTCCTGGGTCGCACGTCGGACCGACACTGAAGGTCGAGGCCCGCTGGATGCTGTACGCGATCCCGTCCGCGTTCGTCGGGGGCTCGCTGATCCGGAGGCCGACGTCGTCCTGCGTCGGCCCGCGGTCCCAGCTATCGACGACGGCGTCGACCGTCGGCGCGTCGCGCCCGAGGTCGAGCGTGATGTTGAAGATCGACGGGTTGGCCGGATCGGACTGATAGCTGACGGCGAGCGTGTCCCCGCGCGAGATGAGCTGTTCGAACTGCGCGGGGCTCAGCGCCACGCCCGAGCGCTGGAACGTGTCGTTGCTGTCGTAGTGGTACGTGGCCGTGGCTCCGGCGTCGGTGAAGTAGCGCTCCGCCGTGCTGACCGCGAAGACGGTCACGGTGTGTGCGCCGGTGGTCGCTTCGGGCGGGATGAAGCGCACCGTGCCGCCCAGACCCCACGGCTCGCTCGGCACAAAGGTCGCGCCGACATCGGGGGCGCTGTTGTTGTTCAGGTCGCGGAAGACGACGGGCCGGACCGTCGCATTCGGCGTCGCGGAGCTCGCGACGAACGTGACGGTCTGATCCGCGGAGGGCGTCACGCAGTGCACGTAGCTCGCGCCGTTGAACGCGCCGTTGACGAGCGTGAACGCCGCCGCGGTCGACAGATCGGCCCGGCCGTTGGCGTCCGCGTCGGCCAACCCGCCTTCGGTGGTGGCGGGATACGACGCGTCGTCGATGAACGCGAGGTCGACGCAGCCGGGTCCGCCGACCGTGGCCGTGTACGCGCGAGACGCACCGACCTCCGCCGAGGCCGCGGCGGTCGGCGTGACCGCGATCGATCCGACCGAATCCGCCTGCTTCACCGTCACCTGCCAGTAGACGCCGCTGTCCTCCATCCAGGTGGCGCCTTCGACGACGGGCCGGATGTAGAGGAGGTACGTCCCAGGCGTGTTCGGCGCCTGGATCGTGAACTGGAACCACGCGACCTGCCCAGGTCCGACGTAGTCCGCGGGCTGCGCCGCGACACGGTTGTTCCTCGGCCATCCAGTGTCAGGCGATTGGCCGCCGTTCCCGCCGAGCGGGCTCGGCTGATCCTTGCCGGGGCTCGGATCGGACGTACCGAGGAAAGCCATCTCGCCCATGCGGCCGCGGACCCAGCCGAACGAGCCGGAGTTGTAGTAGGCGACGATCGCGGTCGATCGCTCGCCCGGACAGAGCGTCGGATATCCAGACTGGCCGTACCACGCCGCGTGGAATCCGGGAATGCCCGAGGGCAGGCTCGCCGGCGGCGCGATGCCCGGCCCCACGCTCGAGGTGCATGCCGCAGCGGGTCCGGCCGCGCGTGCGACCGGAGCGGATGCGACGAGGATCACGGCGCTGCCGCAGAGGGTCAGCGCGAGTACGAAGCACCTCATCGGCGGGACACGATACGAGTCCCGCGCCTTAGGGCGTGGGGCTGGGCGTGGGCGACGGCGAGGCGCCCGGCGATGCGGCCGGCGAGCCGCTCGCTGACGGGCTGGGTGACGGCGATGGCGACGGCGTTGGTCGCGGTGGGCAACCGGGACTGCCGGGCGTGAGCTCAACGGTCTGGAGGACGCCCGTCACGGTGACCTCCTTGGCCTGATAGCCGTCGGCGCAGATCAGCACCTTGGCGTTCTTCCCCGGATGTGGCGAGACGATGGTGTTGACAGCTTCGGTCGAGGTCGCGAGGAGCGTGTCGCCTTGCCGGATCTCGGCCTTCTGGATGTGCTTGTCGGGATTGCCGGCCTCGGTGATGAGCGCGGTCCAAGACGTCGGCGTCATGCGGATCTCTTCCTGGGTCGTCGGCACACTCGTCCGCAGATAGGCGTTCGCGTCGACGCGCATCTTCGACTGACGCGGCAGGTTCGGGAAGTCGAAGCTCCCGTTCAGGTCGGTGCCGACCGCGCGCGAGCCGTGCGTGATGGACGCGTTGATGATGCCCTTGTCAGTGAAGTCGTCGACCACGCGGCCGTGCAGGTCGATCGTGTTCACCCAGCCGCCGATGAGGGTGGCGATGACCAGGACGAGGATCGGGAGCACCGACGCGTTGCGGTGCCTAAGCAGTCTTTGGATGAGAAAAGGCTAGCGGATTAGCCGGTCGCAGGCGCGACGTAGAGCTGCGTCACCAGCCACCAAAAGGGGAGCGCAAGCGCGGCGACCGCAGCCCAGCCGGCGACCGCGCGAACAAGTGCGATCTGCGCTTCCGAGACGACCGCGCTCGAAAGCAGCTGATCGGGTCCAAGCCACACCGCTCCGGTCAGCGCCGCAACATATGCGGCTCCGAGGATCACGGCCGCCACCGGACGCCATCCGCTTCGCACGGCCCGAAGGAACGCGGCGCTCGGATCCGCGTCGAGAACGAGCACCGGCGTGAGCAGAATGGAACCTCCCAGCATGAGCAGCAGGACGATCGCCGGACCGACCCAGAAGTCGGACGGGATGGGTGTCGTGCGGTAGCCCAGCCCGACGTAGATGAGGATCAGTGCTGCGACGACAGCGGTCGCGCCGAATGGGATCGCGATCTTCAGCGCCCGGCCAAGTCGCTCCCGGAGCGACAGCCTCGGCCGAGCGGGCGATGCGGCGAACTCTCCGACCAACAGTCCGGCTTGCGTCGTTACCGTCGCGCCGATCGCGATCACTTCCGCGAGTCCACCACGACCACCCATCACGTAGAGCGTGAGACCGAGACCCAGCGCAGCCGGCAAGACCGCCTCGGCGATCAGTCGGAGAGCGTTCAGCGGATCTCCCGGCTGAGGAAGGCGAGCACGTGCTGCTCCCACTCGACGGTGTGCGTGTCGAAGGCCTTCACGTGTTCGCAGCCGGGCACGAGCCAGAGCTCGGTCCCCGGATTCGCGCTCGCGGCCTTGAGCTCGACGCCGTGATGGCGGAACACGGTCGTGTCCTTCTCGCACTGGATGAAGAGCCAGGCGCGCTCGGGGTGATCGCGGACGACCTCGGCCGGCTTGATGACCGAGAGATCGAGATCGAAGAAGATCCGCGCCATGAGCACGATGCCGGGCGTGAACCAACCCGGGAGACCGGTGTAGTTCGGCGCGACCTCGCTCACGACGGTGGTGCCGTCGGCGAACGCGGAGTCGGTGATGACCGGGCCGATCGTGGGATCGGCCTTCACGGTCATGATCGCGCTGCCGCCGCCCATCGATTCCCCGATGATCGCGACGCGCTTCCGATCGATGCCCGCCTTGGCCTGCGCGAAGTTCACGGCGGCGATGACGTCGCGCGGCTCGTACTCGCCGAGCGAGTAGCGAAGCCCTTCGCTCTCGCCGTGCCCGCGCAGGTCGAATAGAAGGACTGAATACCGACTCGCGAGAAGGAACTGCGCGATCTTCTGCGGATCGAACGACGATTTGATCCGGTTCGCGCCGCGGCCGTGCACGATCACGACGGCACGGTCGGCCGACAGCACAGGGAACCACCAGCCCTTGAGCGTCAGTCCGTCGGTGCTCGTAAATGAAACGTCTTCATACGTTGCGGCGACGCTCGCGGCGGGCGGATCCAGCGGCTGACGCGTCGGCTTCGTGAGGCCGTCGGCGACGCGATAGGACACACCCGCATACGCCAGAAGTCCTAGTACCAACGTCGCGGCCGCGGCCCGCGCGGCCCAAATACGCCATTTCCTCACGCCGGCGACGAACTGTACGCCGGGCGCACCTAACGACGCGGGCCCTTTCCTCGTTCGACAGTCAGCAGGAGGTGTCTGTCTAGTGTTTGAGAAGCTCTTATCTCTTCTTCTCCACGCGAAGGGTGGCGCGGTAGCGACCGTGCTCGTCCTCGGGGCGAGCGGCGCGCTGGTCACCGCGACAGTCCAGAGCGGCGTGACCACGGTCACGATCACACAGCCCAGCGCGGCGACCACCGGATCTGACACGAACACGGGGTCGACCACGACGCCGAACAACACGGTGACCCAGACGGTCCTCGCGCTCTTCAATAGGAAGGAAGACGACGACCCGACCGCGCCCGCGACCGGCAACGGCTGCAAGGACGCGGCGCACGCCATCAACGAGCAGGTCCAGCGCGTCGACGCGGCCTTCAAGGTCGATCACGCGGCGGTCCAGGCGCTGAGCAAGACCGCCCCGAAGACCGACGCGGCCAGGAAGCTCGTCAAGGACGCCGACAACAAGATCAAGGGCTTCCGCCAAGCCGCGGTGAAGGCGCTCCACGAGCTGTTCAAGTCGGACGCGTGCAAGGGCAATGACGACGCCGACAAGGCCGAGGAAGACAAGGACGCTGAGAACGACGACGATGACTCGACGACCGGTGCCACGGGCGCGACGGGTGCAACGGGCGCCACGGGTGCCACCGGCACGACGGGCACGACGGTCGCGATCAGCGGCACCGACGCCAAGGGGATCGCTAACGCCGCAATCGCCGCGATGGACAAGCAGGTCGTGGACCTGACGACCGCGCTCGGCACGCTGCCGGCGGCGGCTCCGGCGACGACTCACACCGACAAGGCGAAGACCGACAACAAGTCGGGAAAGAACACCGACAGCAACAAGGGCAAGGGCCACAGCGAGGGCCGTAGCCACGAGACAGAGGACAACGACTAGCTCAAGATCGTCCCCCTGCGTCAAGCGGCCCGTCGATATCGGCGGGCCGCTTCTTTTGTCCCCCGAATGGGTGTGTTGCAGTGCGGTGTCCCGCCTAGCGCGACGTGGGGGCGTTCGTTATTCGAGTGACAAACAGTTACTCAAGTTCCCTCCCTGAGAAGAGGCGCCCGCCCCCGGGCGCCTCTTCCCATTACCAGGAGGGCGACGAGAAGCGCCAGCCAGACCGCGCCGAGCGCGAGATCGAGCGGTGTCGCCCGGACGATCGAGGG